>Ga0247727_10005669_pt1 | contig 25124 bp, 12 predicted proteins | sample WisWelCaveWW1625_FD_202498 | JGI IMG/M metagenome (GOLD analysis project Ga0247727, IMG submission 202498) | Biofilm microbial communities from Wishing Well Cave, Virginia, United States - WW16-25 | ecosystem: Environmental > Aquatic > Deep subsurface > Groundwater > Cave microbial mat | place...
CGCTGCTGATGCGGCGGTGACCTTGGCGAAGAACAGCCGCTTCAAAGGGACGTTGTGGGCGAAAGAGATCATCGTGCGACAGGGCGCTGTGTTTTTGCCGCACGGCGCATCGACGACGTTGCCGGCCATTCAGGACGATTTGGATTTCGAAGACGTCGTGGCAGAAGAAAAAGCCACGCCTTCAGTCCTTGACTATGAACTGTCGGCGAATTATCCGAACCCATTCAATCCAAGCACGACGATTAAATTCGCGCTGCCCGAAGCCGGCAATGTCACGTTGCGAATTTATGCGCTCACCGGCCAGCTTGTCCAGACGTTGGTTGATGACGAGATGAGCGCCGGGCGGCAGAACGTCACATGGAACGGTCGTGATCAAGCCGGCGCAATTGTGTCCTCGGGAATTTATTTTTATAAACTTGTAGCTCAGAGGGCGAACGGTGAAGCACCGTTCACGCAGACGAGGCGGATGATTTTGCTCAAATAGTCAGCTTGTCGAGAATTCTGGATGTCGCATACCGGCGGCATCCAGAATTTAACCTCAATCGAGAACACCTTCCCACATTTTCCTGAAAAAAAACTTGACTTTCCGATTTTTCATTGTTATCATGTAATCGTTTACAATAAGCGATTTTCACTCGCTTTTTTTACGACTACGGCTGTAACCGCTTACATTTTCTTACTTTTTTAGCATTCCTTGACTGGTATTACAGAATAGAAATTCAAGCTGCTGTGCTTTGGAAAAGTATGGAATCAGCATGCGTGTGACAATAAAAGAAGTCGCACAAGCTGCCGGGGTTTCAACCGCGACCGTTTCGCGTGTCTTAAACAAGGTTGATCGGGTTGACAAAGAGACACGACGAAGGGTGGAGGAAGCTGCGAAGGAACTCAGTTATGTTCCAAACGCACTCGGCAGAAGTTTAAGCACCCGCCGAACCGAAGCCTTGGGCATGCTCCTCCCCGATCTCTACGGCGAGTTTTTCTCTGATCTTATTCGTGGCGCCGACGAAACCGCACAACAACACCGCTTCCATCTGCTTCTATCCAGCGCTCATAACAATCGCGAAAAAATAGCCACAACCCTGCAAATGCTTCGAGGCCGCTTCGATGGCGTCGTCATCATGTCCCCTCACATCGATGCGCAGATGCTGAACGCGAATCTACCCAAAAACCTTCCCGTCGTCTTGCTCAACTGCCGCACCCAAGACGACGTTTTTGATTCCATCAACATCGATAACGTTGGCGGCACACGCCAAATGATGCGGCATCTTCTGGAGCACGGCTACGGACAGATCGCCATCATCAAGGGCACCGACCATAACCTCGATGCAGAAGAGCGGCTGGCCGGCTACTATCAAGCCTTGCGCGATGCCAGGCTTTCGCCTTCCGAAGACATGATCATCCGCGGTAATTTTTCCGATGAGTCAGGCTATGAGGCGGCGCGAAGAATACTCGCTCTTGCACCGCGTCCCCGGGCGATCTTTGCGTCGAACGATGCGATGGCGATCGGGGCGCTCAGCGCGCTACGAGAGATGGGTGTGTCGGTGCCGCAGGAGATAGCTCTGGTGGGTTTCGATGACGTCCCCATCGCGCGCTATCTTTCACCAGCGCTGACCTCGGTGCATGTGCCCATCAGCGATCTCGGAGCAATGGCGATCAATAAGTTATTGCAAGTCATTCGAAAAAAGAATGACGATAAGCATGAGCATGTTCTGCTTCCCACTACGCTGGCGATTCGCGAATCGTGCGGCTGCGCCAAGGGCGGGCAGCATCCTAACAATTAGAAGGAGGTGAATGAAAAGACGAAAAAAGTACTCTTTTATTTTTTGCGCCGCTTAGAGGTGTATAGAAACACAGTTTTGTTGTGTGGGAGTGCAAGAAATTTCCGGGAGTAGGTCATCACTTTCTCAGGAGGCATTAGATGAAGAAGACAGTGTTATTAGTTGGTCTCGTGAGTATGCTGGCAGCGTCATTTGCATACGCACAGATTGCGCGCACCGACGCCATCTGGGCGCGCGCCGCCATCGAGTTCCCGATCGTGCTGGATGGCAAATTGGATGAGGCGCCATGGGCGATGGCCGAATCCGTCGAACTCAAATATCCAACTAGCCCCACCGATATACCACCGGGCAGCGGGTTTTTCAATGAAGGCGGGGCCATTGCCTCGGACCCGACGCAAGCGACCTTGAAGTTTTTGGTTCAGGGGAACTGGCTCTACTTGGGCGCAGTCGTGAAGGATAGTTCTGTTGGCGGCGGGTTATTCAACCAATTTGACGGCTTCTTGATGAACATCCGCAATCACGCCGACGCAAATTTTCCAAAACCGCCGTTTGAGTATTTCTACGGCTGGGTAACTGAGCCGTGGGCTGATCCGAACACGGGCGCGATTGGCGCCAGCCCGGGCTTCTTCGGTTTTGCCGGCGGGCCGCGCGATTCGACGCTCCGTGAAATTTGGGACGCCGTTACCACGGTGCAAGGCCTTTCGAATGCCGACTCCATTTTGGACCAAAGCTACACCGTTGAGGTGGCGTTCAATCTCGAAAAGCGCGGTTACAACGTGACCGACGAAGACGGCGACATCATCGAATTCAACATGTCGATCTACGACGCCGACTGGCAATGGCCAACGCAAAATAATCGCTTCAGTAGAAATCGCACATGGCTGCAAGGCCCGTGGGGCAATGCTTCGGTGTTCAACGTGATGCGCATTCATGCGCGTCCGGATGTGACGATATTTTCCGGGACTCTGCCCGAAATTGAGCCTGAAGTTGTCATTCCGAATGGCGCCTTCCATGATACGCCGACGATCAACGGCGACTTGAGTGAAGCAGTGTGGGAGGGCGCAACCAACCTCGACATCCGTTACGGAGACGATGCGTTGCGCGCTTCTTATCCATCCATTGGACCATATCGCAGCGGCCAATTCCAGCCCGAAGTAAACGGCGCTCGCGCCGCGGTGCTCGATCCTGCTGATGCAACACTCAAATGGTTTTTCAAGGATAACTGGCTGTATGTCGGCGTCGATGTCCGCGATCAATCCGTGTTTGGCAATGCCAACTTCGACCAGTGGGACGGCGTTCGCATCTTCATCACCGACCGCGAAGCATTGAACGGCGATAACAGTCATTTAACCCGGACATTGACCGCCCGCGTAGGCGATAATGGGGCGCTCGTTACCGAAGGCTATTTGAGCACGCTATTGGCCGACACCGTAAACGGCGCACATGCAAGCTTGATCCTCAAGCCCGGCACAACAGCAAATGATTTCAACGACGTTGATGATGGCTATCAAATCGAGCTGGCGCTTGATTTAACACACTTCGGATACCCGTCGGGCCTCGGCGATGGCGTGTTGTGGATCGGCGCCTGCTTGCACGACGGCGATGAGTTCCCCAATGCCGCGGACACTTACGGCAATCGCGTTTGGTGGATGAAGGAACACGATAACAACGCCGGCCCGGCATGGGCGTATATGGATCCGACTCAACTCATTCCCGCCGAGCCGCCGGTATTCACTTCCGGCCGGTCAGACGCCATCTGGGCGCGCAGTATCGTTGATGATTTTATTACTCTTGATGGCAAGCTTGATGAACCCTCTTGGGCCAAAGCCGAGGCGTTCGTCGTTCGCTATCCAACCAGCTCGACTGAGCTTCCTCCGGGCAGCGGCTTTTTCAACGAAGGCGGAGCGATTGCTTCTGATCCGACTAATGCCACGGTGAAATTCTTGGTTCAGGGAAATTGGCTGTACCTCGGGGCGGTCGTCAAGGACAAATCTGTTGGCGGCGGATTGTTCAATCAATTCGACGGCTTCTTGATGAACATCCGCAATCATGCCGATGTAGCATTTCCGAAACCGCCGTTTGAATATTTCTACGGCTGGGTAACTGAGCCGTGGGCGGACCCGAATACTGGCGCCATTGGCGCAAGCCCGGGCTTCTTCGGCTTTGCCGGCGGGCCGCGTGATTCGACGCTCAGAGCAATTTGGGACGCCGTTACCACAGTGCAAGGCCTTTCGAATGCAGACTCGATTTTGGACGATAGCTACACCGTTGAGGTGGCGTTCAATCTCGAAAAGCGCGGTTACGACGTGACCGACGAAAACGGCGACATCGTTGAATTCAACATGTCGATCTACGACGCCGACTGGCAATGGCCGATGCAGAATGATCTCTTCAGCCGCAACCGCACCTGGCTGCAAGGCCCGTGGGGCAATGCCTCGGTGTTCAACGTCGTGCGTATTCATGCCCGCCCGGACGTGACGGTGAATTCGGGTCCGGTTCCCGAGGTTGGGCCGGAATTGGTGATTCCGAACGGCGTCAACTTTGATGCTCCGGCGGTTGACGGTAAACTAGATGAAGCGGTTTGGAGCGAGGCGTCAGGTTTCGATATTCGCTATGGCGACGATGACTTGCGCGCGTCATATCCATCCATCGGGCCATATCGCAGCGGCCAATTCCAACCAGAATTGAATAGCGTGCGGGCCGCGGTGCTCGATCCGGCAGATGCGACGCTGAAATGGTTCTTCAAAGATGACATGCTCTACATCGGCGTTGACGTTCGCGACGGCGCGGTGTGGGGCAATGCCAACTTCGATCAGTGGGATGGCATTCGCATCTTTATCAACGACCGTGAAGAGTTGAATGGCGATAACAGCCATCTCGCCAGGACATTGACTGCTCGCGTAGGCGCTGATGGTGCACTACTGACAGAAGGATACTTGAGCACATTGCTGGCCGATACGGTTAATGGCGCTCAAGCTGGTTTGAGTCTGAAACCCGGTTCCACTGTCAATAACTTTAGTGACGTTGACGACGGCTACACTATCGAGTTGGCTTTGGATCTGAGCTACTTCGGCTATCCAAGCGGTCGTGGCGATGGTGTATTATACGTCGGCGCGTGCTTGCACGACGGCGACGAATTTGCCAACGTCGCGGACAACTACGGCAATCGCGTTTGGTGGATGAAGGAGCACGATAACAACGCTGGCCCGGCCTATGCGTACATGGACCCGAGTGTCACTGTCGGCGTCGAGGACCGCGGAGAAGGCAGCGCCGTTCCGAAAGTGTTCGCACTGCTGGGTAATTATCCCAACCCGTTCAATCCATCGACGACCATTCGCTTTGCAATGCCCGAGGCTGGCATCGTGACTCTGAAGGTCTACGATATTCTCGGCCGAACAGTAGCCAACATTCCGATGGGCATGAAGACGCCCGGCGAACAAAAGGTGGTTTTCAACGCTGACCGGCTTAGCTCCGGCGTTTACTTCTATCGCCTGCACATGCTCGGATTGTCTTCGCGCAAGGAAAGTGCGACGCGATACAACAAGATGATGTACGTGAAGTAAAGTCACATCTCATTTTCATCCTCCAACTCTTGCTCTTGCTCGCACTCTGGTTTGAAATGAAAGCGAGCAAGAGCAGGGGACGGGGGCAACGATGGTCCCCATTGTTTTCAGGAAAGAGCTAAAGCCATGTTCATTCAAGCGGGCATTATCGATCGACAGCCGCGATGGAGAATTCTGGAGAGGTCGGGCTTTGTCTTTTGCCTTTTACTTTTTACCCTTTGCAGTTTTGCTCACGCCGGCATCACCGGAAAACTTGCCGGTCGCGTTCTTGATCGACAAAAACAAGCTTTGCCCGGCGCCAATGTCGTCATTCTGGGAACCAGCTTGGGCGGGGCAACCGACCTTGAAGGCTACTACACCATTATCAACATTCCTCCCGGCACCTATCGTGTTCAATTCAGTTATGTGGGTTATCAATCCGTCGTCGTGCAGAATATTCTCATGAGCGCCGACAAAACCACGACGCAAAATGCGGAGCTTGCAGAAGAAACGATCACGACGGAAACCGTGGTTGTGACCGCGCAGCGGCCGGTTGTTGAGACCAATCTGACCAGCTCCGTGGCCACCGTCACAAGCGAGGATATTGCGCTCTTGCCGGTGCAAGACCTGAACGATGTCGTCAATTTGCAGGCCGGAGTTGTGGATGGCCACTTTCGCGGCGGCAGGATAGGCGAAGTGCAGTATCAAATCAACGGTGTGAGTGTGAACAACGCGTATGACAATAAATCCACTTTGCGCGTCGACCGGTCGCTCTTGCAGGAAGTGCAGGTGATCAGCGGCACCTTCGACGCCGAATACGGCCAGGCGATGAGCGGCGTCGTCAACGCGGTGTTGAAAAGCGGTTCCGAACAATTTATCTGGAACGCTGAAGTTTTCACCAGCGATTATTTTTTCTCCGCCGCCAAACGCAACAAGCTGCCGCGTGATCTCACCCTCGGCATTTCCAGCGCCGAAGTGCCGCATGTCGATGATGAATCCAAGCCTTTCACTTTGCAAAACTACCAGTTCAGTTTGAGCGGCCCGACATTCATTCCCAAAACGACTTTCATTGTGAATGCCCGCCGCTATGTAGACGACGGCTATCTTTATGGCGTGCGCGCGTTTCAATCGACCGATCGCGCGGATCTCGAAGCAAATATTTTCGCTCCGAGCGGAGACGGAGAAGAAGTGCCTTTGGCAACTTCACGCGAATGGTCGGGTCTGCTAAAGCTCACCAATCGCTCGTTGCCGAATATCGAGTTGAGCTATCAAGCCATTGCCAATGATATTGATGCCAAAAAATACAACTTCAATTTTTTCTTCAATCCCGACGGCGCAACGAAGCAGAAAACCCGCTCGCTGGTGCACGGGGTCGATTTGACGCACACGCTTTCCCCGAAAACATTTTACAACCTGAGCCTGCGCCAGAATTATTTCGATTATACCGATTTCGTTTTTGAAGACTTCAACGATCCGCGTTATGACGCTGCCGGCCCCTCGTTGAGCGCCACCAACCGCTATCTCGGCCTCTCGGTGCAAGGCGTCGACCTTACGCGCTTTAGACAACGCACCAACAGCTATGTCGCGAAGGGCAGCATTACCAGCCAGGTTACGCGCCACCATTTGGTGAAAGCCGGCGGCGAGTTGCAATATTCAAAAATCGAGTTTGGCTCGCCGGGCGGTTTGCTTCGCGCGATTGGATCGTTTCTGGGTCGCCAGTATGAAAGCACTCTGGATTTTTACTTCCAAGAGTTGGAAAAGTATGAGCCGATTTCATTCTCGGCATTTGCGCAGGACCAGATCGAATGGAACGATCTCATCGTCCGCGCCGGTTTGCGGTGGGAATATTTCGATGCGCGCGCGAGCTTTCCGAGCGATTTGCAGAATCCGGCGAATGCGATAGATGGCGCGCCGCTCTCGACGCCAAAATCAGCCTCGGTGAAATCATCGGTGGCGCCGCGCGTCGGCGTTTCGTATCCAATCAGCGCCGAGGCGGCATTGTTTTTTGCCTATGGGCATTTCTATCAATTCCCCGGTCTCGGCGACGTTTTCAAAAACTCCGACTACTCCATTCTTCGGGACATCCAGGATGAAGTATCGAACTTCAACGTTTTTGGCAATCCCGACCTCAAACCCGAGCGCACCGTGCAGTATGAGTTCGGTTACAAACATGCGATCACCGAGAATCTCGGACTCGACTTCAGCATTTTTTATAAGGACATCCGCGATCTGCTTGGCGTCGAGTTTATTTCCACTTACGCGGCCGCGGAATACGCGCGCTTCACCAACATCGATTTTGGAGGCGTACTCGGCTATACCATCGCTTTGGATCAACGGCGCTTCGGCCTGCTCACCGCTTCGGTCGATTATACTTTTCAACGGGCGCTCGGCAATTCCAGCGACCCTCGCGAGACCGCCACGCGCAAAGAAGCGAACGGGCAGGCGGTTCCCGAACAAATACCGTTGACCTGGGACCAACGCCATACTTTGAACGCCACGATCTCGGTCGATAAGCCCAACAGCTTTTCCATCAGCACGGTGATTCGTTACGGCAGCGGCCAACCTTTTACGCCGGCGATCGGCTCAGGGTTTGGTTCTGACATTGAGCGAAATTCGGGCCGCAAATCATCTTTCGTCTTGATGGATCTACGGGCTGAAAAGGTTTTCAAAGTTGCTGGCGCCAACACGAGTCTCTTTGTGCGCGTTTTCAACCTGTTGGATACACGGTTTTACAACGGCTTTATCTTCAGCAACACCGGCAGCGCGGATTATTCTTTGAATCCGGCGGGCGACCGTACGTCCTTGGCCGATGCCGGACGATATTATCCGCCGCGTCGAATCGAATTGGGACTCTCTTTGAATTCAGCTTTTTGAGTGTGGAGAATTGAACATGAATCGTTTGATCTTCATTAGTTTGATAACCTGCACAACAACGGCATTTGCCCAGCCTCTGCCCGTCGTGCCGCCGGAAAAGCGCGGGCGAATAGACGCCGAGCGCGCCGGTTCTCATGACGCCGCCAACATTCGCACAGAATTTTCAAACTACGGCATGGTTGGAAATTATCCGGCGGATCCCATCAACGTCGATCTCAGCGTTTTTCATTCCTGCGAAGTGCCCAAGGGCAGCGGCTTGAATTACAGCGACGGCATTACACCCTTCGTTCTCGCCAAAGTGCGCGAGACCGATGGCACGGAAGTGCATATTATGGAAACCGGATTTCGCGAGCGCCAGGGCGTCAGCCCGTTTCGCAATCGCATCATGCGTTTCGAACCGCGGCCCGGATATTTTCAAGCTGATCCGGGAATCAACCGTGGCCGGTCGCCGGCGGTGAGTAGCGACTCGCGCACCTGGCCGTTTTCCTGGCCCGACAGAGAAAATGATCCCGACGACCCGGGATGGCAAAATAGCTGGAACGGCTATTTCGGAAAGCGACCTGCGGCAGATCAGGAAAGTTACACTGTCATGGACGATGACTTCTACGATGCATGGGATTATTATCCCGACAGCCGCGACCCCACGCGCCGCGGCTTGGGATTGCGCGTCGAAGTGCGAGGCTTTCAGTGGGCCAACCCACAATCATCGAATGTGATCTTCTGGCATTATGATATTACGAATGAAGGCACGACCGATTACAACGAGAATATCGTTTTCGGTTTGTACATGGACTCCGGCGTCGGCGGCTCGTCGATCTCCTGCGATGGCATCGCTGAATCCGATGACGACAACGCTTTCTACAACAAAGATTTTGGCTTCAATCTCGTTTACACGTGGGACAAACTCGGCCACGGCGATGCGCTCGGAACAAATTGCTTCACCACCGGCTATCTCGGTTATGCTTATTTGGAAACGCCGGGCAAGCCGCTCGACGGCATCGACAACGATCGCGACGGCATCATCGATGAAAAACGCGACGGCGGGCCGGGACAATTGATCGAAGGCCAGGACAATATCAGAGCGTACTTCAACGCAAATTATAGCGTGGCAGATTTTGAGCGAGAGAACGGCACGCTGGAAACCCGCTCGGCATTTCGCGCCTCGCGCTGGTGGACCGGCGACGAAGACATGGATTGGGTTGCCGAGTTGCACGATACCGGCACCGACGGCCTCGTCGGAACTGGTGATACCGGCGATGGTGACGGCATCCCGACGCTGGGTGAAACAAATTTCGACCGGACTGATTTGCACGAGTCCGATCAAATCGGTTTAACAGGTTTCAAGTATAATCGCATTCGAGCTGGCGCGGGTAATCCGAATCAGGAAGTCGAAAATCTTGTTTTCTTCGACGACGGCAAGAATTGGCCGAAGCGACTTTACGATCAGTTCGCCGACCCTGATCCTGCCAAGCACTTCGATCCTCCTTTGGCGCTGAATTATAATGTTGCTTTCTTGTTTGCTTCAGGCCCCTTCACGTTGCCAGCCGGAAAAACCGAGCGCTTCAGCCTGGCGCTCACCTACGGCGCAGATCTTGAAGAACTGGAGAACACCGTTAAGACGGTTCAACTCATTTATAATGCCAACTACCAATTTGCCGTGCCGCCGCCGCCGCCGACCGTTACCGCCGAGGCCGGCGATGGATTCGTCCGTCTGTCGTGGGATGATTTGGCTGAACGCGGCATCGACCCGGTTACGCTTGAAAATGATTTTGAAGGCTATCGCGTTTATCGTTCGACCGATCCTGAATTTCGCGATCCAAGAGTCATCACGACCGGTCGCGGCACCGGGCCGCTGGGTAATGGTCGTCCGATCGCGCAGTTCGATTTAGTTGATGAAAAAAAAGGTTTCTCGCCGCAGGTCGTTGAAGGCGTCGCGTATTACTTGGGCAATAACACCGGCCTCGCGCACACCTTCACCGATACGACGGTCACCAACGGGCAACTTTATTACTACGCGGTGACGGCCTACGATTTTGGTTCGGACTCTTTGGGATTTTATCCGTCTGAAAATGCCATTGCCGTCTCACGCACGCCGCGCGGCGGAACCATTTTGCCGAAAAACGTCGTGGCGGTTCGAGCGAATCCCAAAGTGCATGGTTTTACCCAGGCTGTTGCCTCCAACGCCGCGCACATGGATGGCCGAGGAACGGGCAGCGTCGATGTCCGCGTTGTCAACTCGGCGCTCGTGCCGGATGATCATACTTTCCAATTGCGATTCAAGAGCTCAGCCAGCGACAGTGTTCGCGCGGTTTATTATGATATGATCGACAGCACGACGAGCGAAATTCTCTATACCAACAGCTTTGATCTGGAAGGCCTCGGCGCTGGATACGTCGGCAAGGGACTCCTGCCAATCGTTTCAACGCCAAAGACGGTGACTGTTGATACAGTGGCGAGCGCTTTTACAGCCGCCAGTTCAACGAATGCGAAACTGAAAGTGACCTACCGGACGGCGTTGCCGATCAACTATCGTCGCCCCGGATATCCGCATGACATGACGATCACTTTCAGCAACGTGGCGATCGATACCTCGCTGCGAGGTTTTGGCTTGCTGCGATCCCGCCCGACGAAATTCCGCATCACCTCGCATGCCGATACCGGCGACATGCGGATGAAATTTTATTTTCTTGATAAAGACAACGATGGCAACCTCAGCCGACCGTTCCCGGACGAGTTCATCGATGTCGTGACCTACCGGCCAAACGACACCAGAGCTTACGAAACCTGGCGCGTCGAGCTTGACACAACGGGTCAAGTCAGCGTTCCGGCGCCGCCAACGCTGGGTGATGTTTATGAAGCGAAGTTCGTGTACCCATTCGAGCACGGCGAGTTGTTCAGCTTCAAAACTACCGGCGAGTTCATCGATGAGCAAAAAGCAAAAAGCCAATTCGCCGAGGAGCCTTATGTTGTTCCGAATCCTTACGTCGGCGCGGCGAGCTTCGAGGCCGAGCGCTTTGCCATCTCCGGCCGTGGCGAGCGGCGCATAGAATTCCGCAGCCTGCCGCAACGCTGCACGATCAGAATCTTCACGGTGCGCGGCGAGCTGGTGCAGACGCTGCAACACGACAGCTTCACCGACGGCTATCATGCCTGGGATTTGCGCAGCAAAGACAATCTCGACGTTGCGCCGGGCTTGTATATTTACCATGTCGAGGCTGCTGGTCTCGGCTCACACATCGGTAAGTTTGCGATCATCAAGTGAGAAGAATATTACCAACGGATGCAAAAGCGACCAACTGAATTGAGAATAGAATCCGTTGGTCGCTTTTTAATCCGTTGGAAGAAATCTTTTGAACAGACAAATTGCGCCAGAGGAGTTTGAATCATGAAGACAAATTCTTTTCGTTTGCTCCTCCCGTTTTTCATTTGTATAAATACACTCGTGCATGGCCAGAGCAAAGTCGGCACGACGATCGGGCAGGCCTTGTTGATCGAACCGAGCGCGCGCACGGCCGCAATGGGCAACGCCGGCGTCACTATGTTTGACGAGGTCATGTCGGCGTTTTATAATCCCGGCGCCATTGGCCGCATCAGCGGCCACGGTGTGCAGTTCACGCACAGCCTTTGGCTCGCAGATATCGAATATAATTATGTCGCCGCGTCGATTCGGACCGGCGACCTCGGCAATCTTTATTTGAGCCTGACCTCGCTGAACTCCGGCGAGATCGAGGTGCGCACGGTCGAGCAAGAGCACGGCACCGGCGAGCGCTACACGGTGACAAACTTTGCGCTGGGTCTCGGCTTTGGCAGGCAGGTTTCCGATCGTTTCTCGGTTGGCGCACAGATAAACTATCTTCACGAAACCATCTGGCACAGCTCGATGTCAACGGTCGCGTTCAACGCTGGAACCGTATACTGTCTTTCAGAGAACGGCCTGCGCATCGGCGCCAGCCTGTCGAATTTCGGCGTGCCCGGCAACTACGATGGCCGCGATCTGAGAATTCTCTACGACAACAATCCCGACCGCTTCGGTGATAACAGTAGTTTACCAGCCGAGCTGATCACCGAGAGTTTCTCGTTGCCGGTGTTTTTCCGCGTCGGCCTGGGATTGCCGGTGAACCTTAACAGCAAGAACCGTCTGCTCCTTGCCGTTGATGCGTTTCATCCAAGCGACAACACGGAGAGCGTGAGCCTCGGCGCCGAATGGACTTTCGTTGACACGTTTTCGCTGCGCGGCGGCTATCAGAATTTGTTCCTCGAAGACTCTGAAGTCGGCCTCACGCTGGGCGCCGGCCTGAATTATGATTTCGGCGGATATATGTTCCGGTTCGATTACGGCTGGGCAGATTATGGAAGATTGGAGAACACGCAACGCTTCACACTGGGCGTGACTTTCTGAGCTTTGCGCTCAATAGATCATAAGGGCGCAAAAGCAGAGCTTATTTGCCAACGGATGGAAAAGCGACCAACAGATTTTAAAATAAAAACCGTTGGTCGTTTTTTAATCCGTTGGTCATTTTTAAATGAAAGTTGCGCTTACAGACGTTGGTTTTCGTCTTGGCTTGAAATCCGGAGTAAATTCTCAGCGTTAAGCAAAGGCCGCACAATGAAGTTTTTCTCGAAGCTTGTTCTTTTTCAAATTGCCTTCTTCATCTCTCTACCGGGAATCGGCATAAGTCAAGTGCGCTACGATCACCACGTCTTCTTCGCAAACAGCCTCACAAAAGAATCCTACTATTATAGCAATGGTTCATTCACCTCGCCAAGTTTTCTGGAATTGGTTGACGAGAAAATTCCTGTTGAAGAAACCGTGAAGCTCAATCCGCCCAACGCGCTGCGGTTGAGCTGGCTTTCCGAGTTTGGCGGCGAGTGGGAGATGGGCATCCACTACAGCAAATGGCGGAATCAGGAAATCTTTTTTCGCGGCGACACGCTTGCTTTTTGGTGTTATACTCCCGAAGAAATTCTTCCCGCTGAATTGCCGCGTATTTTTTTGAAAGATGTGGAGGGCGTCACTACGCCCGAGCTAAAGCTGGAGGAGCTTATCGGCGCGATTCCGGCGGACCAGTGGCGGCATATAAAAATTTCGATGCAGAGCCTGATCAATCCCACCGCAGAAGTCGCCTCCACCCGCGAAGAGAGAATTTCGCAAATTAAATCCATCTGCTTTTCGCAAGCCAATCACGACGGCAAGCGACACACGTTGTATCTCGATGAGATCAAAATTTACAACAGCAATCCTGCTGATAAGCAGCCTCCCCGCATTGAGCGGGGTGGATTGAAAGCTAAAGCTTACGACAGCCATATCGATTTGCAATGGCAAGCCAGCAAAGAGAAAGACGTGTTGCAGTACAATGTCTATCGCTCGTTTGATGACAAGAGTTATCAATGCATCGGAATTCAGAAGTCTGATTTCCGTCGATACGCAGATTTCCTGGGAGCGCATAACAAGAAAGCGTTCTACAAAATCAGCGCGGTTGATCTCGATGGCAACGAATCCGCGCTCTCACAGGAAGCCTCGGCGAGAACCTTTCGTATGTCCGATGACGGTTTGCTCACAATGGTGCAGGAAGCGAGCTTTCGCTATTATTGGGAATCGGCGCATCCGGTTTCAGGTCTGGCATTAGAAAATATTCCCGGCGACGACGAGATGGTGGCGACGGGCGCTTCGGGCTTTGGCATCATGGCGCTGGTGGTCGGCGTCGAAAGAGGATTTATCACCAGGCAACAGGGCGCCGAACATTTGCTGAAGATAGTCAACTTCCTAAAAAAAGCAGATCGCTTTCACGGCGCGTGGCCGCATTTTATGTATGGCAGCACCGGAAAAGTTCTCCCGCTGTTTGGAAAATACGACAACGGCGGCGACCTGGTTGAGACCGCATTTTTGATGCAAGGCCTGCTTGCAGCGCGACAGTATTTTAACAAAGAGAATGAAGCCGAGCGCAAAATTGTTTCGGGCATCACCGGGCTGTGGGAAACTGTCGAGTGGGATTGGTATCGCCAAGAACCCAACAGCGAGTTTTTGTATTGGCATTGGTCGCCGGATTATGAATGGCATATCAACCATCCGCTCATCGGCTGGAATGAAACGTTGATCGTTTATCTGCTGGCGATCGCTTCGCCGACCCATGCAGTGCCGGCGAGCATGTATCACACCGGTTGGGCTGGTCAATCCGACCGCGCGATAAAATATCGTCAAGGTTGGGGCAAGACCACGCATGGCGATCATTATGTCAACGCCAACAACTATTATGGTCTCAAGCTCGATGTCGGCGTTGGCAGAGGCGGCCCGTTGTTTTTTACGCATTACTCATTCATGGCTTTCGATCCTCGCGGCAAAAAAGATCGCTACGTAAATTATTTCAAAAACAATCGCAACATCGCGCTGATCAATCACGCATACTGTGTTGAAAATCCGCTCAAGTATAAAAGCTACAGCGAGAACAGTTGGGGCTTGACGGCGAGCGATGATCCGTGGGGTTATCGCGCGCATGAAGCCGTCGAACGCAACGACAACGGCACGATCACTCCGACCGGCGCGCTGGCTTCCTTTCCTTACACGCCCGAAGAATCGATGAGGGCGCTAAAATATTTTTATCGTGAATTGGGCGGGCAGTTGTGGGGAATCTACGGCTTTCGCGACGCGTTCAATCAAACCGAGAATTGGGTCGCCGATATTTTCATGGGATTGGATCAAGCGCCGATCACGGTGATGATCGAAAATTATCGCACCGGATTGATTTGGAAATTGTTCATGTCGAATCCGGAGATTCAACCGGCGCTGGAGGCGATTGGGTTCGTGGCGGACGCAGATTAATTGGATCTACTGATCAGATGCGAAAACAAAATGATCCGACAAGCACGATGGCGTTGCAAAAACTTACACCAATGCTGCGCACGAAAGATCTCAAAGCGTCTGTGGAATTCTACACGAACGTTCTAGGCTTTGAGTGTGAGAGCTTGAGCGATGAATGGGGCTGGGCTTCTCTTTCGCGAGATGAAGTCGATCTCATGTTGGCAACACCCAATGCGCACGAACCTTTCGACAAGCCAGCGTTTACCGGCTCACTCTATTTCCGGGTCAATGATGTGGACGCAATGTGGGAGCGCTTGAAGGGCAGAGGGAAAGTCTGCTACCCCATCGAAGACTTCGAGTATGGCATGAGGGAGTTCGCCATTTACGACAACAACGGATACCTGCTGCAATTCGGTCAGGAGATTTCTGTTGAGCAATAGGCGAAGTACGACTTGTGCAATAGGGCTTTGTTAAATGATAAAATCGTCGAGCGCAAGTCGGACTTCACTTCGTTCCAGATTGAGGAAGGACAACTTTGAAAAGCTTCAAAACGAAGTACGGTTATTTTTCGAAAGACGGCAAAGAATATGTCATCACCACGCCGCGCACGCCGCGGCCGTGGATCAACGTCATCAGCAATGGCGATTACGGCTTGACGGTTTCGCAAACCGGCAGCGGCTACAGTTGGCGGACTCATGCGCAACTCAATCGCATCACGCGTTGGGAGCAAGACCTCATCAAAGATGAGTGGGGCAAATACATTTATCTGCGTGATGAGAAGGGCAATGTCTGGTCGGCAGGGTGGAAGCCGGTGTGCCATGAGCCGGATCGTTATGTCTGTCGACACGGGATCGGTTACAGCATTCTCGAATCTTCAAACTTTGGGATTGATTCAACTTTGCTGCTGTTCGTTCCCAACGATGAGCCGTTGGAGATTTGGAAGCTCACACTTCGCAACACGACACGCAAGCCGAAGACGTTGAGCTTGTTCTCTTTTTTCGAATGGTGCCTCGGTCAGTCGCCGGATTGGCATCGCGAATTTCACAAGTCGTTTATTGAAACGAGCTATGACGCAGGCCTGCAAGCCATCTTTGCGACGAAACGTTTGTGGGAAATTCCAACTGACCGTGGACACTGGAATGCGAATTGGGGCTATGTTGCTTTTCACTCTGCGAATGTGAAGCCAACTTCGTTCGACACGGATAAAGAAACTTTCCTTGGTATGTACGGCAATCAGCTGTGGCCGCAAGCGGTGCAGGATGGCAAGCTCAAAAAGCGCAGCGGCAACTGGCTCGATCACATTGCGAGCTTGCAGCTTGACATTACGCTCAAACCCGGTGAAGAGAAAACCATCTGCTTGACTCTGGGCGCAGCACAATCAAAAGACGAAGCCGCAGGTTTGGTTAAAAAATATCGTTCAGCGAAAGAAGTGGATGCTGCTTTTGCAGACGTGCAACAACGCTGGGATAATTTGTTGAGCACCGTCGCTGTCGATACGCCCGACGACGCGATGAATCTCATGCTCAACACCTGGCTGAAGCATCAAGCCATCTCCGGAAGATTGTGGGGACGCACGGCGTATTATCAAACCGGCGGCGCGTTCGGGTTTCGCGATCAATTGCAGGACAGCCAAATTTTTCTGCCGATTGATTCCGAGCGAACGAAACAACAAATACTTTTGCACGCGAGGCATCAATTCAAAGACGGGACGGTGTATCATTGGTGGCATCCGATTTCGGAAATTGGTTTGCACACGAAGATCACCGACAATCTGCTGTGGCTGCCTTTTGTCATCAACAATTATTTGAATGAAACGAATGATCTTGATATTCTCAATTGCCGAGAGCCGTTTATTGATGATGCAGGCGCAGCCTCGCTGTACGAACACTGTGTGCTCGCCATCAACAAAGCGCTCGAACGTTTCAGTGATCGCGGTTTGCCGCTCATCGGCTCCGGCGATTGGAACGATGGCCTCAGCGCCGTTGGCCTCGACATGAAAGGCGAGTCGGTTTGGCTCGGGCATTTTTTGCATTTGATTCTGAATGACTTTGCTTGCATCGCTGAGAAACATGGCGATGAAGCGCAAGCGCAGCAGTATCGTGAGTGCGCGCAACATCTTAAGGATGCGATCAACAATCTTGCGTGGGACGGCGAATGGTATTATCGCGGCACGAAAGATAACGGCGAGAAAATCGGCAGCAAAGAGAATGAAGAAGGAAAAATTTTTCTTAACGCACAAACTTGGGCAGTGATTGCCGGCGTCGCAGACCCCGAGCGCGCCGGGCATGTGATGGACGCAGTTGAAAAACATCTCGAATACAAGGCCGGCCCGTTGCTGCTTTATCCCGCTTACAAAACGCCGGACAAGTTCATCGGTTATCTTTCGCGCTATGCACCCGGGATGCGCGAGAATGGCGGCGTCTATACGCACGCTGCGACGTGGACGGTCATCGCCGAAGCTTTGCTCGGCCGCGGGGAAGAGGCGTTTCGAATTTTTTCAAAACTCAATCCCATCAATCGCGGCAAAAAGCCGGACGAATACTTTGCCGAGCCGTATGTCACACCCGGCAACATCGAAGGCCCAGATTCGAAATTTTACGGTCGCGGTGGGTGGACATGGTATTCTGGCTCTGCGGCATGGCTGTTTAAAGTCGGTCTCGAATGGATTCTTGGCATTCGCCCGACTTTCGCGGGGCTGGTGATTGATCCATGCATTCCGCCAGAGTGGGATGGTTTCAAAGTTCGTAGGAGTTTTCGCGGCGCGACTTATGTCATCGAGGTGAAGAACCCCGATCATGTAACACGCGGCTTGAAAGAAATTTTGGTTGATGGCGAAAAATATGCCGAACATTGTTTGACATCGAAGCCGGCGCTGCCGGTGTTTGAGGCTGATTCAACGCATGAAATCATTGTGACACTGGGCAAGCCATGAAAATTCACCCTATGCAAACGAAGCAAAAAAAACATTCTCCAACGGATAGAAACAACCCAACTGATTTTATTTTATCCGCCGGGTTGCTTCTATCCGTTGGGAAATTCTCTCGTGCCGCAGGATTGGCGTTCGTCGTTCTATTCATCGCAACTGTCTCGTTCGCGCAAGATCAACCCATCGAGTCTTCGACTGCGATGAGCGACAGCGCGTTTCTCGATCTCGTGCAGCGCACGGCGTTCGATTTTTTCTGGATGGAGGCAAATCCTGCCAACGGCTTGATCAAGGATCGCAGCGCCAGCGGCGCGCCGTGCAGCATTGCTTCCGTGGGATTCGGGCTTACGGCAATTTGCATCGCCATCGATCATGGCTGGATAACACGCGAAGCCGGGCGAACTCGCGTGCTGAATACTGTAAAAACTTTTTGGGAAAAACCGCAAGGCCGCGAAAGCACGGGCACGATCGGCTACAAAGGTTTCTTCTATCATTTTCTTGATATGAATACGGCGTTGCGCGCGTGGAACTCGGAATTGTCTTCGATCGATTCTGCATTATTGTTGGCGGGTATTCTTTATGCGAAACAATATTTCACCGAAGCGGATTCTCTCGAAAACAAAATCCGCGCGCTGGCCGATTCGATTTATTATCGCGTCGATTGGCCATGGATGCGAAATTTTCAACCCAACCTCGCGGGTGGCTGGTTTCCGGAAACGGGATTCATTGATTTCTGGTGGAGAGGATATAACGAAGCGATGATTATGAACATCCTCGGTCTCGGCTCGCCGACGCATCCAATTCCCACTTCGACGTGGAACGCCTGGACCGGAGGCTATGCGTGGCAAACCCACTATGGTTTTTCGTATATCGTTTTCCCTCCGCTCTTCGGCCATCAGTATTCGCATTGCTGGATTGATTTTCGCGGGATTCAAGATGCTTACATGAGAGGCAAGGGGATTGACTACTTTGAAAATTCCCGGCGAGCCACACTCGCGCAGCGAGCCTACTGCATCGCCCATCCTGAAAAAGGCTACAGCGAGAATGTGTGGGGAATCACTGCATGTGATGGGCCGAATGGTTATCGTGCGCGCGGCGCGCCTCCGGCGGAGAACGACGATGGCACGATTGCGCCGACCGCGGCAGGTGGATCGATTCCATTCACGCCGCAAGAATCGATTGCAGCGCTCCGCTACATGTACGACACCTACAAGAATCAAATTTGGATGAAATACGGATTTCGCGATGCTTTCAATCTCAACCAAGATTGGTGGGGGCCGGATGTCATCGGCATCGACGAGGGCCCGATCATCGTGATGATTGAAAATTATCGCACCGGTCGCGTGTGGGAATCGTTCATGCAAAACGCCGACATTCAACGCGGCTTGGAGCGCGCCGGCTTCGCGATCGTTACGAGCGTGGATGAAAAAAAAAGTAACCAGCCGGGCGCATTCACGCTTTTTCAGAATTATCCGAATCCGTTCAACCCCAATACAATAATCAGTTTTCAGTTGCCAGCGAGCAGTCACGTGACGTTGAAAGTGTTCGATGTGAATGGTCGCGAAGTGGCGATTTTAGCGGACACGGAATTGAATGCCGGTGAACATCAATTGGTTTTTGATGGGCGCGCGCTCAACAGCGGCGTCTATTTCTATTCGATGACAGCCGGGGCATTTAAGCAAACGCGAAAAGCTCTTTTACTGAAATGAGCGCGCCGATCGCACTCTTTTAAAGCACCGGAGAATCATGCATCCCAACGAGAAGCTTATACAAAAATTTTACGCTTGTTTTCAGAAACGTGACCATCAGGGCATGGCTGAATGCTACCATGATGAAGTTGAGTTTTCCGATCCGGTTTTTCCCGGCCTGAAGGGCGCACACGCTAAAGCGATGTGGCGCATGTTTTGCGAAAGGGGAAAAGATTTGGAGATCACCGTTTCCGGCATCAGCGCCGATGATCATGCCGGCAAGGCCCACTGGGAAGCGATCTATACTTTTTCTCAAACGGGCCGAAAAGTTCACAACAAAATCGACGCGATTTTTCAGTTTTCGCATGGGAAAATAATCAAGCATCAGGACACTTTCGACCTGTGGAAATGGGCCGGCATGGCTTTGGGGTTCAAAGGTAAGCTGCTGGGTTGGCTGCCCGCCGTGCAATCCACCATAAGAAAAGGCGCGGGCAAAAGTCTGGAGACGTTTATCAAACAACGCGAATAGAGAACACCATGAACAGAAATTTGAGAGTATTAGTCGCTGACGTTTTTGTGGCGATTCAAATCAGCGGGTGCGCCGAACCGCAGCAAAGGCCCTCTGCTTTTTGGGATCCCTTTCTCGACTCCCTGCAAGTGCTCACGCTGAAATTTTTTCTTGAGACTACCGATGTCAACACCGGCTTGACCCCGGATCGCTGGCCGACACCCAGCCCGTCGAGCATCGCAGCAGTCGGCTTTGGCCTGACGTGTTATCCAATTGCGGTTGAACGAAATATCATGAAGCGCGATGCAGCAGCGCAACGCGCACTTAACACTTTGCAATTTTTTTGGCAACTTCCGCAAAACGATCAACCGAAAAATGTCGCCGGTCACAAAGGCTTCTTTTATCATTTCTTGAAAATTCCAGAGGGAACACGCGAGTGGAGATGCGAGCTGTCAACCATCGACACCGCCTTGCTGATGGCCGGCGTGTTGTTTGCGCAATCTTATTTTGACGGCGCTGATAATATCGAAGCACAAATTCGCGCGATGGCCGATTCTCTCTACCTGCGCGTCGATTGGAAATGGTTCATGGCAGATGCCAACGGCCTCAAAACCTCCTGGCATCCTGAAAGAGGTTTTGGCCCACACATCTGGGACGGCTATGATGAGGCGATGATCCTCTACATCCTCGCGCTTGGTTCGCCTACTTTCCCTCTTTCTGAAAGCGTGTGGCAAGTGTGGACAGATCCCTATGTCTGGGCAGAATACTACGGCGTTGAATTCGTCAGCTTCGGCCCGTTGTTCGGTCACCAATACTCGCATTGCTGGATCGACTTTCGCGGCATTCAAGATGCTTACATGAAAACGAAAGGCATCGATTATTTTGAAAACTCGCGGCGCGCAACTTACACGCAGCAAGCTTATGCGAAAGAGAATCCCAATCAAATGCGCGATTATTCCGAAAACATTTGGGGCTTTACCGCTTGTGATGGACCGAAAGATACGAGTTTTGTAGTTGATGACAAGAAACGAACGTTCTGGTCGTATCGCGCTCGCGGCGTTTCATTTGATTGGATCGAAGATGACGGAACACTTGCGCCGACCGCCGCCGCTGGCTCGTTAGCTTTTGCGCCGGAGATTTGCATTCCCGCGCTCAAAGCCATGCACGCGAAATACGGCGAAGCATTGTGGCAGCAATACGGCTTTCTTGATTCCTTCAATCCTTCGTACACCACCTCAAAGACGCCCAATGGCTGGTTCGATCACGATTACCTCGGCATCGATCAAGGGCCGATTGCTATCATGATTGAGAATTTGCGCAGTGACTTTGTGTGGAGCGTGATGAAAAAAAATCCGTACATTGTGGCCGGCTTGCAGCGCGCAGGGTTTGAAGGAGGATGGCTGTCGTCTGATACAAATGCAAGGTGAATTACAATGGTCAAACCGTTCGATCCATTCGCAAAAGATAAGTTGTCTGCTTCGTTAAGAGAAGCCGGTCGCGAAGTCGAAGATTACTTCGCTTCGATCTCGCTCGATATTTTTTTCAAGCGCTGTTTGGACAAATGGTCTCCTGCGGAAAACTTATTGCATCTCATCAAATCGGTAAGCCCCGTAGCTAAGGCGATGAAGATGCCAAAATGGATTTTGAGAATTTTGTTTGGTCGACCCAAAGCCGCCTCTCGCCAGTATGATCAAATCAAAGAAATATATCAGCGCGCGCTGGCGGATGGTTTGAAAGCGCCGGAGCGTTTTGTCCCCCTGATCGAAGAAATACAGATCAACCCTGAGCAATTCAAGAATGGCCTCGTGGAAAAGTGGAAGGAGAAGGCCGGGGAGATCGCCGGTGCCTTGCAGGGCTGGAATGAAGAAGAGCTTGATCAATATGTGCTGCCGCACCCGGCATTGGGAAAACTTACGATCCGCGAAATTCTTCTCTTCACACTTCATCACAACCAGCATCACATCAACAACGTGCAGAAACTCTTGAGCCGCCAAAATGAAATCTAAATCGTTTTCTTTCTCTTTCATTCTCACGATTGCCAACATTGTTTCATCGTCCTACCTTTCGTCGCAAACCAAACTTCTTGATGGCTTCGAAATTCTCTCAGGCTGGAAAGCGATTACCTCAGACGGTGTGATCATCCAAACTTCGCTGGCGCAAGGCCGCAACGGCCACTGTATCAAGATTGATTTTGACTTCGTTGCCGGGGCCGGCTATTGCGGCATTCAAAAGCAACTGCCGATGAAGCTGCCGGAGAATTTTCAATTCTCGTTTTATCTCCGCGGCGAAGCGCCTGCCAACAATCTCGAATTCAAGCTTGTCGATGCCAGCGGCGACAATGTGTGGTGGTTGAATCAGCGGAATTTTGAATTTCCAGGCGAGTGGAAAAAAATCGCCATCAAGAAGCGGCATATAGCATTTGCCTGGGGGCCGGCGAATGATCGCGCCCTCAAAACCTTCGATAAAGTTGAGATTTTCATCGCCTCTTCGACCGGCGGCAAAGGCTCGATCTTCATCGATGATTTAATCTTTCAAGAATTGGAACCACCGTCTGCCACTCTGCCGATCCCCCTGGTCACAGCTTCAACGCGCAGTGATGCTGCAAAACTGATTCTGGATAACGATCTTCAAACGCAATGGCGCAGCGCATCGAAGCCGGAACAACAATCTCTCGTGTTTGATTTGGGCAAGAGTTGTGAATTTGGCGGGATGGTTATTGATTGGGGCGAACAAGATTTCGCCCGGAGTTACACTGTTTTGCTTTCAGCGGATGGCAAAAGCTGGGAAACGGTTTACGAAGTGACCAAAGGCAAGGCGGGCAGAAGCTACATCTATATGCGCGATCAACAAACGCGATATCTGAAACTCGATTTGCTCGCCAGCTCGCGCCAGCAGGGTTATGTGATTTCCGAAGTGGCTTTTCAAAAAACCGATTTTTCCGAAACCCCCGAAGCATTTTTCACTCGAATCGCCAACGATTTTCCGCGCGGCTATTTCCCAAAATATTTTCAGAATGAGCAATCGTATTGGACCGTCGTCGGCGCGAATAATGACACGAAGGAGGCAATGATCAACGAAGAAGGCATGATCGAAGTTGACAAAACCAATTTTTCGATCGAGCCGTTCTTGTTTATGGATAGCCATTTCACCAATTGGAATGAAGTCAAGACCTCGCAATCTTTGGAGCAAGATTACCTCCCGATTCCCACGGTGACGTGGCAAAACGCCGAGCTGCAATTAGGCATCACAGCTTTTGCCGCCGGCGTTGCCGATAGCTCTTTACTCATCGCGAAATACGCATTAAAGAATCACAGCGACAGAACTTTGCAGGGCAATTTCTATCTCGCCATTCGACCCTTCCAAGTGAACCCGCCGACACAATGGCTCAACTCGCCCGGCGGCCCGGCGAAAGTAAAAACCATCCGCCGCGATGGCAACACGGTGGTTGTGAATGACAAGAAAAAAGTTCTTCTGGTAAGCGCAAGCGACGGCTTTGGCGCTGCCACTTTTGACGAGGGCGACATCACGGATTTCCTCTCTCGCGATGTTCTGCCTACAAGCTCGGAGGTCTCCGATCATTTTGGCTACGCTTCCGGCGCTGTGCAATATAATTTTGATTTACGCGCCGGTGAAGAGAAGTTGATTGCTCTGGCGATTCCATTTCACGATCAGATGTCGATCACGCTTCCATTAACACCGGAAGCAGTTGAAAAAACACGCCAGGAGGTGGAACAATTTTGGAGTGACAAGATCAACACAATGGATTTTTATTTGCCTGCATCGGCGGGAAAGCTTGCCAATATTCTTCGCTCGAATTTAGCCTACATTCTGATCAATCGCGATCGCGCCGGTATTCAGCCCGGCTCGCGCTCCTACGAGCGCTCGTGGATTCGCGACGGCGCGTTGACTTCCTCGGCGCTGTTGCGATTCGGCGTGCAAAAAGAAGTGCGCGATTATCTTGATTGGTATGCGAAGTATCAGTATCCGGATGGCAAAATTCCCTGCGTCGTTGATACGCGCGGCGCTGATCCGGTCCCGGAGAACGATAGCCACGGCGAATTCATTCATGCGGTTCTGCAATATTTTTATTTTTCCAAAGACACTTTGTGGCTGAGGGAGAAATTTCCTCAGGTTGTGAAGACCGTCGAATACATCGAATACTTGCGCAATCAACGCAAAACCGAAGAGTATGAAACCGGCACGGCCGAACAACGCGCATGTTACGGACTTTTTCCCGAGTCCATCAGTCACGAAGGTTATTCGGCCAAACCCATGCATTCGTATTGGGATGATTTCTTCGGCGTGAAAGGGTTGAAAGATGCGACGATCATCGCTGGTATCTTGGGCGAGCGCGATCACGAAGCGCAATTCGCCGCCGCGCGCGATGATTTCAAAAAAAATCTTTATGCTTCGATGAAGCTGGCGATGACAAATAAAAATATTGATTTCATTCCCGGCTGCGTCGAGCTGGGAGATTTTGATGCGACCTCCACAGCGATTGGCATCGATCCGTGCGGCGAGTTGGAAAGCATTCCGCAACCGCAGCTCAACAACACTTTCGACAAGTACTTTAAGTTTTTTCAAGAACGCCGCGACGGCAAAATCAATTGGGTCGATTACACGCCCTATGAAACGCGACTCATCGGCGCGTTCATCCTGCTTGGTCAAAAAGAGAGGGCGCATGAGTTGTTGAAATTTTTCCTCGATGATCGACGCCCGCAAGGCTGGAATCACTGGGCGGAGGTGGTGGGGCGAAACGCCAAAGAGCCGCGCTTCATCGGCGACATGCCGCACACCTGGGTCGGTTCTGATTTCATTCGCTCGATTCGCAGTATGTTCGTTTATGAGCGCGAGAAAGACCATGCGGTGATCATCGGCGCCGGCATCATGGAAGAGTGGGCGCGCGATGCGGGTGGCATCGAGGTGAAAAGACTTCCGACTTATTTCGGCAGTTTGAATTTCAAAATGAAGCTGGCCGGCGGCACGCTCAACGTCGAAATGGATGGAGATCTTAA
>Ga0247727_10005670_pt1 | contig 25120 bp, 23 predicted proteins | sample WisWelCaveWW1625_FD_202498 | JGI IMG/M metagenome (GOLD analysis project Ga0247727, IMG submission 202498) | Biofilm microbial communities from Wishing Well Cave, Virginia, United States - WW16-25 | ecosystem: Environmental > Aquatic > Deep subsurface > Groundwater > Cave microbial mat | place...
CCAAGCCGCTTTGCAAATAAACGAGCGTAAAATTTTTTGTTGCGATGCTGCGAAAAAATGCTATTTTATAAAATAAGCATTTGGAGAAAAATACGTATGGCTACCATGAGCGTTCAAAATCTTTATCTGCAGCACATCAAGCCGCTTAACCCCGCTGAGAGGCTAAGTTTGACAGCAATGATTATCCAAGGCCTAGCAGAGATAATGCCAAAATCAGTAGAAGCACGGCGCGAGCGCAGTTTGCTCGAGCTCGAAGGCTTGGGCGCGGAAATCTGGGAAGGCGTTGACGCGCAGGAATATGTTAATGAGCTACGAAAAGAGTGGGATCACCGGCCATGACCATAAACACCATTCAACAAACGGAAAAACTTTTAGCCGCCATTGAATTATGCTTGACTTGAACTGTATTTTGTCATACTTTTCTAAAACTGCAACATAGGAGAACGTTATGTTGATCAATACAAATTTGGACGACGGTATCGCCGAAAAAATTGATTATCTCGTGAAAGCAACGCAATTGACGCTTGCCGATATTTTAAAAAACTCCGTCAATTTGTATTACGAACTCACGCGAATATCGCCGGCAGACAAATTCAAGGCCTTTGAGGAAGCCGGTTTTATTGGTTGCGGCGAAATGGAAAAATATGCAAATTTGCCAATGGATTTGGCCGATGCCTCGTTGGTGATTCTGGCCGAACACTTGGGGCATGGCCGCATCCTTTCTTCCGATGTTCGGGATTTCAACGTCTATCGTTGGAAAGACAACAAGCCTTTTGAGAATTTGTTTTTGCGGTAAAGAACATCTCCTTTTCCTCTTTCTCCCACCCTCCCTCTCATTTTTTCTGTTTTCTCTTTTTATCTTTTTTGCTTTAGCAACGCCTCTGCCTCCGCGCGCAGCTCGGCCAGCTTGTGCCGCTCCGCCAGCGCCAGGCTCTTTTGCGCATACTCGCGGCTGAGATTGGTTTGGCCTTCGGCTTGGGCCACGCCGGCCAAATGAAAATACGTGTAAGCCAGCGCCGCCGCGCTATCGCCTTGGGTTTTGCGGTTGTGGTCGAGACTCTTTTCCAGCCATTGCCGCGCTTGCAGCCAGTCTTGTTTGAGCTTGTGCGCTGAACCCAAATTGTTGTAGAGAGTGCCCACAATTTCTTGATATCCCAACCTTTCTGCAATGGGTAACGCTTGGTGCAAATAGTACAGTGCGGAATCCGCCTTGCTTTGTTCTGCATAGGCCATACCGATTCCATACAAAAGATCAAGCGAATCGCTTGCAGAAAGTGAAATTGGCGATTTCCTTAAAGCCGTCAGCCCTGCTTGCGTAATAAACTGCCATTTTTTCTGCTGGGGCAATGAGGCGAGATAAGCACGCACTCGGCCCGCATGCAGAGTCTTTGTGTTTGGATGATCGGTGCCGACGAGATTTTCAACAATTGTTAATGATGAGTTATACTTGGCTACCGCCCCCGCATAATCGCCTTTATCTTCCAGCACGGCCGCGATGTTGCTGAGATTGCTGGCCACCTTGGGATGATTTCGACCAAAATACCGTTCATTAATCGCCAGCGCTTCGTTGTATTTGGCTAACGCCCCGTCATAATCGCCTTTTCCCTTTAGCACACCCGCGATGTTGTTGAGCCCGATTGCTACGTTCGGATGTTCCCGGCCAAAAGACTTTTCAAAAATCGCCAGCGCTTTGTTGTATTTGACCAATGCCCCGTCATAATCGCCTTTTCCCTCTAGCACGAGCGCGATGTTGTTGAGCCCGATTGCTACATTTGGATGTTCCCGGCCAAAAGACTTTTCAAAAATCGCCAGCGCTTTGTTGTATTTGACCAATGCCCCGTCATAATCGCCTTTTCCCTCTAGCACGTTCGCGATGTTGTTGAGGACGATGGCAACATCTGGATGGTTGCGACCAAAATACCGTTCATCAATCGCCAGTGCTTCGTTGTATTTGGCTAACGCCCCGTCAAATTCGCCTTTTGCCCTCAGCACTTCTCCGACGTTGTTTAGTCCGGTCGCGACATTCGGATGATCTCGGCCAAAATACTTTTCATCAATCGCCAATGCTTCGTTGTATTTAGCCAACGCCCCGTCATATTCGCCTTTTTCCTTTAGCACGAGCGCGATGTTGTTGAGCCCTCTGGCCACGTTGGGATGGTTACGACCAAAGTACCGTTCATCAATCGCTAGCGCTTCGTTGTATTTGGCCAACGCCCCGTCGTATTCGCCTTTTTCCTTTAGCACACCCGCGATATTGTTGAGCGTTGCCGCCACATACGGATGGCTTCGGCCAAAAGACTTTTCAACAATCGCCAGCGCTTCGTTGAATTTGGTTAACGCCTCTTCATAATCGCCTTTTTCCTTTAGCACAAGCGCGATGTTGTTGAACCCGGTCGCGACATTCGGATGTTCCCGGCCAAAAGACTTTGCAAAGACCGCCAGCGCTTCGTTGTATTTGGCCAACGCCCCATCATAATCGCCTTTTGAACGAAGCACATCCGCGATGTTGTTGAGCCCGGTTGCGACATTCGGATGTTCCCGGCCAAAAGACTTTTCAAAAATCGCCAGCGCTTCGTTGTATTTGGCCAACGCCCCGTCATAATCGCCTTTTTCCTTTAGCACGAGCGCGATGTTGTGGAGCGTTCTGGCCACGTTGGGATGGTTGCGACCAAAATAGCGTTCATCAATCGCCAGCGCTTCGTTGTATTTGGCCAACGCCCCGGCAAAATCGCCTTTTCCCTCTAGCACGTTCGCGATGTTGTTGAGGACAACCGCAATATTCGGATGTTCTCGGTCAAAAGGCTTTTCCAAAATCGCCAGCGCTTCATTGTATTTGGCTAACGCGCCGTCATAATCGCCTTTTTTATCTAGCACGCCCGCGATGTTGTTGAGCCGTGAAGTCACTTCCGAATGATTCGGGCCATATGCAGTTGAGTCAATAGTATAGGCCATTCGAAATTTTTGCAACGCTTTGTCATAAACAGCCAAATGAAGCAACGTCATTCCCCACATATTTAACCTATCGGCATCATTCGGCTTCATACTATCGGCTTTGGCAAAATAGAACGCGGCGCTGTCGTAGCGGACCTCATTGAAAAAAGTGAGACCCAAATTGTGATAGGTGTCTGGCAAGCGTTGTTCGGCTTCCCGGCCTTCGCGTACGGCGCGCTCATCTTTTGTGATGGATTCACGAAAGTTTTCTTTCGCTTCGGTCAGCTTTTGCTGCTTGGTTTTATAATCTGCGGCCTCATTGGCGTCATCCAAAGCTGCCAAACCGCGTTGGTTCAAATCCGTGCTGGTGCGCAAGCGGTCTTTAAATTCCACAACAGCTTTGAGCAGCGTCGGTTTGTCAAGGCCCAAAAGCTGGGCTTGCTCGGCCAACACATCGCGCCGCGCCACTTCATTCTCCTTCACTTCAATCGCCGCTTGAATTTTTTGGCGCAAAATGGCTTCCAACATGCGGTCGCTGCGCAAGAGCGCCAGCGAGCCTTTGCGGGCGAGGTAAATTCTAAAGGGCTTTTGATACGTCCAATTCTGCGGCAAACGAATGCTCGGATCCTGCTCCGGCGGCTCGAGCATCACCATGCCTTCTTTTTCCACGCGAATGGTCAAATCGACCCCCGGCTTGAGAAAATAATTTTCCGCCAGCTTTTTGGGGAGGTCAAAGGCGAAGTAGCCTTTGGCATCAGTCTGCTTTGCCATCAAGCCCGGCACCCGCACTGTGGCAAAAGCCACGGCGTTGGAGTCGGCATCTTTGACCAGCCCATGAATTTTGTTCATCGGTTGGCCCCACAACGCCGCTGCCCCACCGAGCAACAGCGCCAACACCAGTTTTGTTTTCATGGCTTTTTCTTGATAGGTTCAAAAGGAATATCTTGATTTCCGGCGAGCGTCAGAGAGCCTTCGAATCCAATCGAGTCGCCCAGCGACACCGTAACCCAGACTGTCTCTTCCCATTTGGCTTTGATCGCAAAATCAAATGCCCCTCGCGCGCCGGTTTTGTTCTGACCCACAATCGGCCCGTTCATTTGAGCTTGCACCATGATTTCCGCGCCTTCAACACCCTTGTCCGTTCCTTTGTATTTGACTTCACCAAAGAATCGGCTACTCTTCGGGGCACCGGAATCAGGAACCAATTGGACAATAGAGGTGATGATCGTTACGACAGTTGCCACGATACCGAGCCAAAGCGCGAGGCTTTTACCGATGCCCTTCTTCTCATTCGCCTCACTTTTGGGTTGCGTAATAATCACATCCCGCCCGGCCTGAATAATTTGCCCGTCGCTGCTGGTGACGGTTTGGCTCGGCGCCGGCGTGCGTTGTGTAATCTCTTTGGATTTAGAATACGTTCCACCGGAGCGCGTTACCGGCTTCTCCTGTCCCACCGTCACAAACAAAAAGAGATTCGCCACGTTGGTGGATGGTGATTTCACTTCGCTGCCAACTTCGGTTTCAATGGGAATCGCGCCGAGGAAAATATGTTCGAGATTGTAAACTTCCACGTTGAGACGGCAAACGCCGGCGCGTTTCGATGTCATCAAAAAGGAGAGGTATTTGGAAAGCGCGTCCGGCGGCACGAGCAAAATCTGGCTGGCGTTGCCGGCAATGTCAAACTCCGGCGCGACGATACGAATTTCCAAACGCGCGGCGCCGAGCTTGCCGGTGGCCGCATCCACGGGAAATTCAAGCGTCACGTTTTCCGCGGCCTGCTCCAACTGCGCCGGCTTGGTTTTCACCGGCCAATCTTCGAGGCCGAATCGCGGCGAATCCGGAAAGCGCACTTGCACGCGCAAATCAATCGGCCGGCCAACTTCCGCAATGCTGGGAATCGCAGCGTCGATGCGGCGATCTTTTGTTGTCGAGGAGGGTGGCGGTTCAGGTTTTGTTGCAGACGGATCGAGATGCAGCGCTTGCTGCAATTGCGTGAAACCCTTTGCAAAATCACGGCAATCGACATACAAAACATTGGCGAGCAGCGCCGGCAGCGGCGTTTGATCGACGCGACAAGGAATGATCGTCTTGCGCAGTGAGAGCGCATTCGTCCATTCCAGTTCGACCCAATGCGATTTACTTGCGGCTTCCGACCAAACGAGTAAGACCGTGTCGCACCACGTTAAGGCGTCGCTGATGCGCTTGGGCAAATTGTCGCCGCCGTGCACGCCGCTGTGATCGACCCACGTTTCCGCGCCGGCGGCTTTTAATTCCGCTTCCAAACGCCGCACCAAGGCTTTGTCTTCCCAAGCGTGGCTGATAAAAATTTTTGGAGCTATTGGAGGAATTGGGTTGGCCATATTCACCATGAAAATGTCACCCACTCAATTTAAGGCAAGCGAGTTTGAATTGCAAACGAAAACAGCACGATCAAAGATAACAGACGATCAAAGATAACCACCAAGACACTAAGGCGCTGTAAGGAAATAAACTTTACCCTTGTCATTCCGAACGGAGCGGAGCGCAGTGAGGAATCTGTATGAAATAAAGATTCCTCGTCGCTTCGCTCCTGCTAAGAAACTGTCATTGCGAGCGCTTTCCAGCGAAGCAATCTTTTGGAATTAGCAGATCGCTTCGTCGCAAAAAACGCTCCTCGCGATGACAATGTTTCTTGCTGAAAAAGCCCCCTGTTAGTGGTCTAACACTCGGAGATGACAATTATAGTGTTTACTTTAATTTTTTACGGCCCCTAAGGCACGAAGCCAAGCTTTTTCTTGGTGTCTTCGTGCCTTGGTGGTTTAAAAAATTTTGCGCTTATGAAAGTTGTTGCGGCATAATGTTATATTTCTCCAGCTTATACAGCAACGTCGTTGCCTTGATCCCCAGCAGCCGCGCGGCTTCGGCTTTCACGCCGTGGGCGCGGGACATGGCGCGTTCGATGAGGGCACGCTCGACTTCTTCTAAAGTTTGATTCAAATTCAAATTCTCACTGGGTAATTGGAAGACGGCGGTACGGTCTTTCACGAGCGGTGGCAAGTCGGCGACGGTGATGCGCTCGCTTTCGCAGAGGACAGCGGCGCGCTCGAGGATGTTTTCCAATTCGCGGACGTTGCCGGGCCAGTGATAGGTTTTTATCATGGCCAAAGCGGATGGTTCAATTTGCAAATTGGGCTTGCGCAATTCCCGGCCAAGTTCTTGAAGAAAATGCTGGATGAGCACCGGTAAATCTTCGAGGCGCTGGCGCAGTGGCGGCAGGTTGATCGGCACGATGTGCAGCCGGTAGTACAAATCTTCGCGAAAGCGGCTCTGCGCCACTTCTTCTTTCAAATTGCGATGCGTCGCCGCGATCACGCGCACGTCGGCGCTGACGGTTTCTTCGCCGCCGACGCGTTCGAATTCTTTTTCCTGCAAAACGCGCAGCAGCTTGATTTGCAGCGCCGGTGAGATATCTCCAATCTCGTCGAGAAAAATGGAGCCGTGATGCGCCAACTCGAAGCGGCCGAGTTTGCGTTTCACCGCGCCGGTAAAGGCGCCTTTTTCGTGGCCGAAGAGTTCGGACTCCAGCAATGTTTCGGTGAGCGCGCCGCAATTGACACGGATGAACGGGCCGGTGGCGCGAAGACTGTTTTTGTGAATGGCGCGCGCGACGAGTTCTTTGCCGGTGCCGCTCTCGCCGTAAATGATGACGCTCGAATCCGTCGGCGCGACTTTTTGCAACATGCGAAAAACCTCCTGCATCGGCGCCGATGGCCCGACGATCTCGCCGAAATTGAAGCGGTTCTCTTCGGCTTCGCGCAAATAAAAATTCTGCGCCTGCAAGTTTTCCAATTCTCGGCGCTGGCGCCAGCGCTCGGCGAGGCGCTCCAATTTCACCGTTAGCTCGTCTGGCGAAAACGGTTTGGTGATAAAATCCGCCGCGCCTTTTTGCATGGCCTGCACCGCCAGATCAACCGAACCGAACGCGGTGATGACGATGACTTCGCAGGCCGGTTGCAGTGCTTTTACTTTTTCTAAAAATGCCAAACCGTCCATGCCGGGCAGACGATAATCGGAAATGATGAGGTCGGCCGGTTTCGATTTGAGCGCGGCCAACGCCGGTTCGGCGCTGTCGAAGGTTTCCACCTTGTGCCCGAGACGGCGCACGACGAGTTCGAGGCCCTCGCGCATGGTGGCGTTGTCTTCGATGATGAAGATGTGAGGTTTGTCGTTCATAAAAAATTTTAAAATTGCGCATCCACTGGCATTGTCATTCTGAAAGAATCTTGTTGCCTACCAGCAATTATCTTGAATTCAAAAAAGATTCCTACGGAATGACAGTTTTTTAAATTGACAAAACTATACAGACGAGGCCGTCTGTGCTACGGGCAACAACAGCCGGAAATGCGCGCCTTGTTCATTCGGCACCAATTCAACCCGGCCGCGGTTTTGCTCGGCGAGGCGCTGCACGAGCGCGAGGCCGAGGCCGCTGCCCTGCGCTTTGGTGGTGAAGAACGGCTCGAAAATTTTCTCGGCCAGCTCCGGCGGAATGCCGGGCCCGGTGTCGTAAATTGAAATCGCGACATATTGATTTTGTTCCTCGGCGACGATCCGAATTTCACCTTTGCCGTTCATCGCCTCGAGGGCGTTGCGCAATAAATTGAGCAACATGCGGCGGGTTTGACTGTAATCAGCTTCGGCCGCAACGTCGCGCGAAATTTCTACTTTCCATAGTATGTCCTTCGCATGCTCTCCCAGCGCCTCGCGAACGTCGTCAAGCAGCGCCTGCAAGGAAATTTTTTGCTGGTGACTGGCGGTTGGTCTCGCATATTCCAAAAAATCCTGCACGATGGCGTTGAGCTGGCGAACCTCATGTTGTATTTTTTTCACCTGCGGTTGCAGTGTTTCCGGCACGTCTTTTTCCAACAAACCGGCGAACAACTCGATGCCGCCGAGCGGGTTGCGAATTTCATGGGCAACGCCGGCGAGCATCATCCGCAAATTTTGTTCGCGGCGCGCAATGGCCTGGCGCATCTCTTCCATCGTCCGCGCCAGAAAAGCCACCTCTTCGTTGCCGGAAATTTTAAGTAACTTGGGCGTCTCACCGGCGCCAATGGCGGCGGCAGCCTGCCGCAAACGTTCGAGCGGTTGTGTAATTTGCCGCGCAAATAAAACACCGGTCGCCGCGGCGATGAGCAAACCGAAAATTCCAATCGTCCACAACACCCGACGCGTTTCGGCAACGGCCTGCAAACTGGCGGCGCTGCCTTCAACGCCGACGACGGCGCGAATTTCATTTCCTTCTTTTAACGGCGCATACGCGGCCTTGAACGGTTGCTGATTTGCCTCGGTAAATAATTTGGCGCTACCCGCTTCGCCGCCGGCAGCGCGGACAATCTCGGCGACGTCGAACCGCAGCCGCACATATTCCTGCCCAATCCCCAGCTCGTTCCGGCTGTCAAAATAAATTTCCTGTTGCAAATTAAAAATGACCAGCCGTGACAATCCGGCGTTGGTCAGGAAGGGCAAAAGCTCGCGGCGCAATTCCGTCATGCGGCGGGATTCGTCGTCGCCCGGTTGCAGGCTGGTCACCGGCCAAACGGCAGCCGTCTTCTCGGTTATTTGTGCCGCCACACGCGCCACGGCAACAAGTCGCGCGCCCAATTCTTTTTCAACGAGCCGCTGCATTTGCCATTGCAAATAAAACCCCGCGAGCGCCAGGAGCAGGCCGACCTGGGCGATGACGAAAATGATAAGCTGCGTGCGAATACGGCGAGGCAACATGCGACGGGTCCGTTGAATTGGTGGAGCAATGAATTTTTGGATTACTGGAGTTCCATGACTCCAGTAATCCAACACTCCATGAGTTTAGCAAAAAATCGGTCAAAATGTCAAGGTTATTTTATTACAAGATTTTACTTGACAAATTCGGTGGATTTTTATATTTTCTAAAGGTCTAAAGTGTATGCAGCGATAGACCTGCGGAGCTGATGTATACGGACGAAGTCTTGCAAAGGAAGTGACAGGGCATGGTCGAAATTCGGCTGTGCTTTTTTTTTGCTACCAGATTAATTTAATAGAAGCGGGTGCGCTCCTGGTCAGCTCGGAAAGCGCCACCCCTAACAACCCTTAAGGAGGTTCTTTTATGAGAGGTAAGACATTCCTGGCTGTTGTGGCATTGCTATTCACCCTCGCTTTGATGGCCGGCTGCGCGAAAGCGCCGCAACAAGTCGTTGATTCGGCGAAGGCGGCGGTTGACGCAGCGCGCGCCGAAGGCGCCGATCGCTATCTGCCCGAATTGTTCAATGCCGCGCAAGATTCATTGAATGCGGCGATGGCTGAAATTGAGGCGCAAAATTCCAAATTCGCCCTGACGCGCAACTACGACCGCGCGACGGCGTTGCTCAATGCCGCGTTGGCCTCGGCCAATTCCGCCAAAGACGGCGTGGCCGCGAAGAAAGAGGAAGTGAAAGCTGAAGCGCAGGGCCTGATGACGGCGGCGCAAACGGCTGTTGAGGAGGTCAAGAAATTATTTGCCAAAGCGCCGAGAGGCAAAGAAGGCAAAGAAGTGCTGGACCAAATGCAGGCCGAGCTGGCCGCCGCTGAAACCGCCATTGCCGACGCCGGCAACGCGATGAATTCCGGCGATTTTATGGGCGCGCGCGACAAAGTCAAAGCCGCGTCGGAAAAAGTCAACAGCCTGATGCAGGAATTGCAAGACGCCATCAGCAAAAAGAAAATGACGTCGAGATAATTACCCGCTGCTTTTTCAGGCATGAAAGCCTCGGTCTGCGATGAAACTCTGGACTTCACCTCAACTCAATCTTCGTCGCGGGTCGAGGTTTTCTATTTTCCCATTAACCGCAACGATTCGATCCCGAAGTATGGACATGATGCAATTCGGGGAGCGCGAGGAGAGAAAAACGTGGGGCAGGACGGGATTATTTTTAGGCGCCGGCCTGGCGTTTTGGCTGGTGACGTTCGCGCTGTTGGTCATTTTTTCCGCGTCGCCGCCGGTGGCGATCTTTGAGCGCGCGTGGAAAGCGTTGAGCACGGCGCGCCGCGCCCAAGCCGGCATTTATGCGCCGGAACTTTTTCAAACCGCCGAACAAAGCTGGGAGCAGGCCCGGATGCTCTGGAGCCGCGAAAACGAAAGATGGTTTTTTCGGCGCGATTTTCAAAAAGCGTTTGATTGGGCGCGAACGGCAAAGATACAGGCGCAGCGCGCGGAATCGACGGCGATGGCGGCGCGCGATTCATTGCAATTTTTCACCATTGCGAACCTGACTTTCGTCAAACAAAAAATTGACGAATTTAAAACGCAATTCAACCACGTGCCGGTCGGCGCGCCATTGCGCCAGAAATTTGTCGCCGGCGAATTGTTGATGCTGGAAAGCCAGTTCGCGTTTCATCGCGAGGAGTTTCGCCTTTCGGCCAGCAAAGTGCAACGGGCCGAGGCGCTGGTGGGCAGCGCCGGCAACGACGCCACAAAATTTTTACGCGCTTACCTCGCCAAAGTGCCGCAATGGCAACAATGGGCGGCGGAAACGATTGCCTGGTCCGAAACCAACAAGGCGACGGCCATCATCGTCGATAAAATGGCGCATACCTGCCAGATTTATGTCGACGGCAAAAAGCGTCTCGAATATGCGGCGGAGCTGGGGCCGCGCTGGCTGGGGCATAAACGGCAAAAAGGCGACAACGCCACCCCGGAAGGGCATTATTACGTTATCAAAAAGAAAAGCCGGCGTCAGACCAAATATTACAAAGCGCTGGAAATTAATTATCCCAATGACGATGATCGGGCGCAATTTCTGGCGGCCAAAGCGCGCGGCGAACTGCCGCGCTACGCTCAAATCGGCGGATTGATTGAAATTCACGGCGACGGCGGCAAGGGCGTCAATTGGACTTCCGGTTGCGTCGCGTTGCGCAATCCAGATATGGATAAGATTTTTGATCTGGCCCAAATTGGCGCCCGCGTCACCATCGTCGGTTCGCTGAAAGCGCAGCCCACTATCGGGCAGAATTTAGCGCTCCTTCCGAAAAAAAACCTTAACGGTGCAAACCATCGTCAGGCGGCAGCGCAATGAATACAAACCCCAACGACGGGACCCCAAACCATCGCGCCTCGACACTTTCCGAAGGCGCCTCCCAAGCCGAGGAAAAACCGGAGACGGTTCGTTCGCCGCAGGTGACGCCAATAATTATTGCGTCACCAGTTATTGCGCCACCTTCGGCTTCGCTCGCGCCAGCTTCCGCGCCTAAAGCGCTGTTGCTTGGAATCAGCCTCGGATTATTGGCGGCGCTGCTCACGCTTTGGTTTGCGCCGGTGTTGCGCGAGTGGATGTTCGTGGTTTTACCGGAATCGAAATTTGCGCTGCAGCTCCGGACGACTGATCTTAAAAAACTTCAAAAGGAAGCCTTGCTCCTCAAAAAACGCGTGGCGACGCTACAAAAGAAACATGCGCAAATTACGCCGCGCCTGCCGTATTTGATTGTCGATACCTCGGAAAATCGTATTCACATCATGAAAGGCGACGAGCAACTGCACGAAGGCGTTTGCTCGACCGGTAGTTACGTTTTATTGCGGTCGGCCGCGCAGCAGCGGCAGTGGATGTTTACCACGCCGCGCGGCATGTTTCAAATTCGCGGCAAACGCGAAGCGCCGGTCTGGAAAAAACCGGACTGGGCCTTTGTGGAAGAGGGGCTGCCGATCCCGCCGGTGAATTCGTCGCTGCGTTTTGAATATGGCGTGCTCGGCGAATATGCGCTGGAGTTGGGCGACGGCTATCTCATTCACGGCACCTTGTATAAACGCATGCTCGGCATGCCGGTGACGCACGGCTGCGTGCGCCTCGGTGACGAAGATTTGCGTCTGGTTTATAAAAATCTCCAACTCGGCTCAAAAGTTTTTATCTATTGATTGCAGCGCCGACTTCCAGTCGGCGCTGCAAAATCTTCGTGGTTGCGCCAGTTTTCAAAGATAATTCAATATGACGCGCAAGAATTACGGCTTGGCTTTTCTCCAGTGGCTCGCGAAACCGGTCGTTTGGTTTTTGCGGCAAACGCGCGGCGTGCAGGCCGCTTTTCTTTTCGCGTTCATTCTTTTCCCGCTTTTTATTTTTATTGTCACCGTCGCGCTTCCCGTCGCGCGCAATCCTTTTGAAACGGCGGCCGCCAGTGAAATTCGGGAAAATCCCGAGAGCCTTCCCGATTCGACGGCGGCGGAAATTTTAACCGGCCGGCGCGAGTTGGCAAAAAAAATGGCGGCCTTGGAAATTGATCAGGCCTTTTTGCTCACGCGGTTGGAGCTGGCTAAAAAAGATTCGATCGGTCTCGTGATCGATTTAACCGACAGCACGGCAAAATTAGAAGTGAAAGGCGTGCCGATACGACACTGCAAAATTTTGCGTTATCGGCACAGCGACCTCGCCCGCCGGTTGCGCGGCCAGGGCCGCTTGCATCAATGGCTCGCCGCGCCGTTCATCTTGCAGAAAGAACTGGCGACGCTGCCGAAAGCGCCGATTCGCATCAAAGAAGCGCCGAAAGACACCATCGAAGCCGCCGAGTCCAAAGGCGAGGATTTGCCCATCGAGCAGCGCGACGCGGAGTTTACCCTGCAGTTTGATCGCAATTTAACGCTATCCGTCGAGCAGACGCAACCGCCCTCATTCGCCGGCCGGATGCGTGAAATGTGGTATGGCTTGCGCCGAAATTTTTCCGAAGCCCGCGACGCGGTCACGGCGCTACTGCATTTGCAACTGCCGCAACATCGCCTGTGGATCGAAATCGAACTGCCTCGCGAAGACGCCAAAGCCATTTATCGCGCCCTGCCCACCCGGGCCAGCTTGGCGTTGCGATTATAACAGCCTGCCGCTACTTCCACTATGACCCAAAAGCATTATAAATTTTAAATTGAAAATTTACAATTTAAAATTTATAATGCTTTTGAACCAGAGGGGTTGTAAATTAGTCATTATTTTAAATATTTGTCTCTTTTCATCATGGCGATCAATCCCGACCTTTTCCGCAAAGTATTGAGTCGGTTTGCGACGGGCGTGTCGATTGTCACCGCGCGCCACGGCGACGAGATTCACGGGCTGACGGCGAATTCATTTTGCTCGGTTTCGCTCGAACCGCCGCTGGTGTTGGTGTGCGTCGATCAAAACGCCCACAGCCACGATCTCATCCAGCAGGGCGGCAATTTCGCGGTGAATATTTTGGCCGCGGCGCAAGAGGAACTCTCTCAGCGATTTGCCACCGATCATTTATCCGCGGCAGAACGTTTTGCCGGAATTAATTTTCACACGGAAATTACCGGCGCGCCAATTTTGGAAGAATCGCTCGGCTGGCTGGATTGCAAACTTTTCGCCGCTTATGCTGGCGGCGATCATACGATTTTTGTCGGCGAGGTGGTGGCGATGGGCCAACCCCAAGTCGACAGACCTTTACTGTATTATCAAAGCCGGTATCAAAAATTGCCGTGGATAAATTTTTAAAAAATAGAATAAATTATGCGCCTCAAGGTTTTAATTCTTTTAAGCCTCGCCGCCATTTTCGTTCTTTTGATTGTTGCTTTTAAAGGCGGCGGGAGTCAGCAAACCAACCCGCGCGCCAATTGGCCGACGCGCAGCCAACTATGGGAATCATCATTTTCTCGCCGCGGTGCGCTCACAATTTATTCCGCCGGTGAGGCGAAAATTGCCGCCGAATACCGCGACTATTTTAAAAATCTGCCGCAGCGCGGAGCGGAGTGGCTCAAACGCGAATATCTTGGCGATACGGACTTTCCGCCCGACAGCCTCGGCCAGCGCGCGGTGACTTTGGTTGGCGCCCTCAACTCCAATCAACTGTTGATGCGCTTATTGCCGCAGTTGCCAATCCAACCTCTGCACGATGGCTTTCGTTTTCGCGGCCAGACTTATCGTGCCGCTAACGATATTCTCAATTTGACTTATCCCAATCCGGTCAACCCCCAGCAAGCGCTTTCCATCATCACCGGCAACAGTGATCGCGTGCTTTTGGAGTCGTTGCGCCAGAATTCGCGGCGCCGCATGAGGTCGATGGGCGATTACAACCTTCAACAAAATGGCCAAACAATTCTTTACGGCTATTTTCAAGACCGCGGTCTGGGCGCGTGGGATCCCGATTCGGCGCGGGAATACAATTTACAGCGCGATGAGAAGCCGGCGCACACGACGACGCATTTTAATTTCATCGCCCACGGCAAAAAAATTTCGCCGGAGGCCGTTGAAAAATTAACCACGCGTTACGAAGAAAATTTAAATCGCCTCACCCAACTTCTGGCCGTGCCAGCCAACAAGCTGGCGACGCTGCCGCGCCTCACCGTGCATCTTTGGGACAGTGCCGAAGAGAAAGGCATGTTTACGTTCAACACGGATTTGCGGCATCTCGACACCACACGCCACGTCGTGCATCTGCTCTACTTGCCCAATTTGCGCGGCGATGATTTTTTTATGGAAGCAGGCTGGTTCATTCCGCGATTGCTGGGCGAAAGCAAATCCGCGGCCTTGCAGGAAGGCTTGGCGATGGCGGGCTCCGAAAATTGGCGCGGCGTCGGTTATGCCGGCTGGGCCGCGCGTTTGGTGCAAACACAAAATGCGCCGCCGCTCGCCGAATTATTTGACGCGCAGATTCGATTGCAGGAATCCGAATTCGTCCGCCAACCGCTGCTGGGCAGTTTTGTCGCTTTTTTATTGGAGAAATTTGGACCGGAAGAATTTATCCGGCTTTATCGGCAATGGCCCGAGACCGGCGCGCCCAATCGCTTCGCCAATGATGTCGCCTGGGAAAATTTAATTTCAGAATGGCAAAAAATTTTACAAAACGCACCGGCCATTCCATTCCGTCACGCGCAACCGCCTAAAATCACCGCGCAAAATTTTCAGCGCGGCTTTTGTTATGCTCATGAAGGATACGACATTCACAACGGCTATCTCGGCGAGGCGTCGCGGCAGGCGCTGGAGAAACTGGCGACGCTCAGTGTGAATGCGATCTCGATCACGCCGTTTGGATTTTTGCGCGATCCCAATGCACCGGCATTTCCCGGACGCAGCGGCGGCCCCGGCGGCGAAAGTGATGAGAGCGTGATTGTGGCGAAAGATTTTGCGCGCGAATATCGCCTGCGCGCGATGTTGAAGCCGCATATCTGGATGGGACGCGGCTGGCCGGGCGATATCGACATGCCAACGCCGGCGGCGTGGAAAACTTTTTTCGCGCATTACGACCGCTGGATGCGCGGTTACGCGCTGCTGGCGGAGATGTATGATTTTGATCTTCTTTGTGTCGGCGTGGAAATGGTGAAAACGACGGTCGGGCATGAGCCGGAGTGGCGGCAGATGATCAAGCGCTGGCGCGGTCTTTATTCCGGACCGCTGGTTTATGCCGCCAATTGGGGGCAGGAGTTTGAGCAAGTGAAATTTTGGGAAGCCCTGGATGCGATCGGCATCGATTGTTATTATCCGCTTTCAATAAAGGATAATCCCACCGACGCGGAATTGCTCGCCGGCGCGAAAATGATTGTCGAAAAAATTCGCGCGGTGGCCACGGCATACAACAAACCCGTGCTCATCACCGAGATTGGATTTACCTCCGGCGCGCAACCGTGGAAAAATCCGCATCAGGAAGATCGGCAGGCCGCCGTCGATCTTGACGCGCAACGCCGTTGTTACGAGGCTACCTGTCAGGCATTTTTTAATTCGGGAGCAAATAACAACTGGCTGGCCGGCATGTACTGGTGGAAATGGCCGAGCACGCTCGAAGACGGCGGGCCGCGCGACCGGCAATTCACTCCACACGGCAAACCCGCGGCACAAGTGGCGGCGAGATGGTATAAGCAACTCGCGCGGGAGTTACCGGTGACCGGGCAGTAATGGTGGTGATTCGCACGCGCATTATAGTGATTTTTTCTATCAATTTTTCTCTTGATTTCTAAAATTTAATTTGCTACTTTTAGTCATCATAAAGAATAAATTTTATAAAATCATTCTCCCGACATGAAAAAGAACGATTCCTACACGCCATTTATTTTAGACTATTCGGCGCAGAATATTGGCCGTTCTTTAATTGTTCATGCCGATTGCTTTGAGTGGCTTGCGAGAATTCAACCGAATAGCATTCACGCCATCGTAACTGATCCGCCCTACGGGGTTAAAGAGTATGATTTCGATCAATTAGAAAAACGTGCCAACGGAAATGGGGGAATCTGGAGAATTCCTCCGTCGTTTGACGGCAATGTGCGCTCGCCTCTTCCTCGTTTTACTGCTCTCAATCAAAAAGAAAGAATCGCGCTCTATAAATTCTTCCTTGAATGGGCAAAAGCTGCTTTGCATGCATTGCGACCAGGCGCGCATGTATTTATTGCTTCAAATTCGTTTCTATCACAATTGACATTTTCAGCATTAATTGAAAGTGGTTTGGAATATCGGGGAACGATCATTCGATTAGTAAGGACGTTGCGTGGAGGAGACCGGCCCAAAAATGCTGAAGATGAGTATTCCGATGTTTGCTCGCTTCCCCGAGGGTGCCATGAACCATGGGGATTATTTCGGAAACCACTTCCTGATGATATGACAGTAAGTGCTTGTTTGAAAACATACCAAACCGGCGGTCTGCGTCGAAAGTCTGACGGCAATCCTTTTGAAGATATTATTGAAAGTGAACGCACACTTCAAAAGGAAAGAAAGATTGCTGATCACCCAAGTTTGAAACCCCAGTCTTTTCTCAGGCAGATTGTGTATGCGGCGCTGCCGCTTGGTGAAGGTTTAATCCTTGATCCATTTATGGGTTCGGGTTCAACCGTAGCTGCCGCTGAAGCAGTTGGATATTCCTGTATAGGTGTGGAACGGTACGAAAAATACTACGAAATGGCGCTGAATGCTATTCCCAAACTTGCCAAACTTACCATTAGCAAAGATCAATTGCAGTTACTCGTATAAATCTTCATAAATCCAGTTGGCTTTCATTTTATTCACACCGCCTCTATTGACACTCGCTGTTATCGTCCTTCGACTTGTTACCGATCTTCCAGAAAACGCCCAATCCTTTTTATTCAGTTTACCTGCATAAACTCCCTTGAAACGAAAAGGCTTTGGAAAAATTCCCTTTCTTTTATCATTTGATGTATTGCTGTCAAAACAAAAGACCATAAGCCATATCGATTCCGGATTGTGCCCCTGCCAACCACTCAAATGTCTTGAGCCTTTCAATTCTATTCCTTGATTTGAGTATTGAACCGCATTGTTTGGAAATTTACCCATCGGGATCAGGTCGGGATGTCCATTATGGTATTGATTTTTCACCAGGCCCAAGCAAAATTTTGGAATGGTGATACTTATGAATTCGCCGACTATGCTGCTGAAGTTAGCAGGCATTAGAAAGCTTTCTAATCGCGGTATTCCTTTAGTGTAAAGTTGACGGTTGACAAAACCCAAGAAGTCAAGAAACTCATTCATCGCTTGGTGAATATGCTCGGTCGCCAGACCGTAGGGAAGTTTGCAATTCAGATTGAACAATGATGGATTGACTGGTATCGGCGTACAAGTTGCTTTTTCGAGGCGGTTATTCATTGAGGCGGTGAAGACTTTCGAGATTAATTTTTCATCAGCCGGTATGGTTCAATGCCGAGCACCTCCGCTATTTTTGCAATGTTCTTTGCCGAAATATTTCGCTCGCCGCGTTCTACAGCCCCAATATAAGTCCGGTGCAATCCTGCAAATTCAGCCAGCTTTTCCTGGCTGAAGCCACGAGCGGTACGATAGCGTTTAATATTCGACCCAATGATGTTGAGAATACTCGACATAAAGCGAATATAACAAACTGCACTCTATAAGTCTACAGACTATAAGTAGCATGCCAGCTCAACGCTTGATTCCCGTATACAGGAGCAGCTATCACTACTTCACTTGCTGTTCTCCCAAATACAAATACCTTCCCAACAAATTCACATACTTGCTCCACTTGGAGCCGCGGGGGCGTTCGTCTTTGTTGATGCGCTCAATCGCGTTGAGCTTCGAATCAATCTCGTCGGCGTAATAGAGAATAAAACCCTCGCGGGTCATCGGCTCGACGGGCGAAGCCTGCTCTAATTTGCCTTGATGGCTCAAAATCAGATGCTGTAGTTTCATCGCCAGTTCGCTGGGAAATTCCGGAAACTCGTTGATTTTTGCCGCCACCATTTGGCTGCCGATGACGATGTGGCCGAGCAGGCGGCCGGCGTCGGTATATTCGAAATTCGGGCCGACCGTGTAGGAGTCGACTTTGCCGAGGTCATGCACGAGGGCGGCGGCGACGACTAAATCGCGATCGACCGGCGGATAAATTTTTGCCAGACGGTCGCATATGGTCGCGATATTCAGCGTGTGCTCCATTAAACCGCCGAGATAATTGTGATGCCACAGCTTGCCGCCGGGCGCGTCGATAAATTTTGGGGCCAGCGCTTCGTCATCGAAAATGCGGCGCAGGAGAGAAAGCAGGTAGGGATTGACAATGCTGTCAATCATTTTGCGAAAATTCTGCCACAACACTTGCCGATCCGTTTCCACCACGGGAATCAGCTTCGCCAGATCGACTTGATCTTCGGGCTTGGTCCGGCGAATTTTTTCGACGCGAATCTGCCGGATGCCCTGATACTCTTCGACGTGGCCGGCCACCTTGACGACGTCGCCGGCTTCAACGCCGTCCGCGTCCGTTTTGCCAAAGAGATCGGGTTGAAACTCCCACCACACCGCGTCAATATGGCCGGTCGCATCGGCAAGATCCAATGTCAGAAAGGGATCGCCGTTTTTCTTTTTTTTGATTTCTTTGCGCCGCACCACGAAGAACGCGGTGAAATGCTCGCCGAGCACGAGGTCAGTGATTGGTTTCATGCTGCCTCCAAAGTGATTTTAAAAAAACAATTTAAACAGCGCGCCGTCTGGACGGTTTTTTCAACGCGGGCGTAGCACCAATGTATTTTTTTTATTCGCCGAGCTCGTCTCGCGCCGCATGGAAACGGTGCGGTATTTTCCCTGCAGCCACAACCGAACTTGATCGTGATGATGCGGGCTGAAAACCTGGCCGGATTGGCCTCCCGGAATAACTGAATAAGAAATTTCGGGATTGGCTAGATCAACGATGCGACGCACCGACGGTCCGGCCATCACGGCGTACGGCTCAGTCAAACGGTATTCGCCTTTGTTGATCGTATCGGCAGAACCGCCGAGTGGAAATGGGCCGGCGTTAAAAACTTGTTTGAGGATCTCGTGTTTGCCCAGCGTGTGCGCGAGTGTGAGTTGATGAATTTTTCCCCACTGCCAATCTCCCATAATCTCGCCTTGTTGTTTGCGCAGCGCTTGCAGCATTTGGCGATACGAGGCGAGCGCAATTTCCGGCGCGGTTTCAATTTCGGGCGTTGTTCGATTATCAAACCACGGCGACTCCGGATGCGGCGCCAAATATTCCAATGCGCGAATCGCCAGCGCTGACCACGCCGCGTAGGCGTTAAAGAGCGTGTCGCCCATCTCGTCTTTAATCGTTGCCAAAAGAAATTCCTGCGTCCAGACTTGAAACAGCGCCGCCGGGACGCTATCCGTGGTTTCCTCGTACTCCCACGTGCTCAACAATTGGCGCGCGTCATTCTCTTCGGCGCTCAACGTCGGCGCCGAGCCGGTCGCGCTGTCCGGCGCCACGGCGGCATCGAGCAATTTAAGCAACAGCGGTAACATCCGCTGGGCGTGCACGGAAACGACGTCGTTCTGCATCTGCTGAAAATACTCGACACTGCTGCGATCATTTTGTTGCAGCAATTCCGTGAGGCGCTCGATGCGGCTGGACGGCTCCCACGCATTGGAAAGGTAATAAGGAAAGTTTTTGCCGGCGATTAAATTATTGGCTGTGGCCACGAAATTTTGCGGCGGGTTGTAAACATGCGGCATCTGCTCAAACGGAATCATGCCGATCCAATCGCCGGCGTTTTCCCAGCCCGCATACGGCAGATACCCTTTGCCGTCGCGGCGAATCGGCACGAGGCCGCAGGAGTAATATCCGATATTGCCGGCGACATCGGCGTAAATCACATTCTGATTGGGAACTTTAAAATGTTGCATGGCCTGCAGAAATTCTTCCCAGGTTTTGGCCCGATTCAGCAGATGCGTGGCACGCATTTCATCGGTCATTTCAAATCCCGTCCAGCGAAAACTCACGGCGAGCGAATCATTTGGCGCGGCGGCATGAATGCTATTCACCACCGGGCCGTGCGCCGTGGCGCGAATGATGAACCGTTGCGGTTGGCGGCCTTTAATCGGAATATGCTCTTCTATAACGTCCATCTTTTGCCAAACGCGGTTGTGCCAATATTCATTCGCATTCGCCGGGTTTATTTTTTCGAGATAGAAATCGAGATCGTCGACCATGCCATGCGTAAAGCCCCACGCGATATTGCGATTATGGCCGAGCACGACGCCGGGCACCCCGGGCAGCGTGACGCCAATCACCTCGAACTCCGAGCCGGCGGCAAGATGCATTTCATACCAGACCGCCGGCAGTTCGAGGCCAAGATGCGGATCGTTGGCGAGCAACGGCTTGCCGCTGGCCGTGCGGCTGCCACTGACCGCCCAACTGTTGCTGCCGAGCACGGCAGGCGGCATACCAAGTTTGGCGCGCGTGTCAAAAGCAAGTTGGATAAAATCGTCAAGCGCCCCTTGATAAATTCTCGCCGCGACAATACTCGGCGAGTTTTCTAACACCGCCGGGAAAATCTCCATCGCCATCGGCAGGCCGTATTGGTCCGCGACTTTGCCGAGTGCCGGCTCAAAAAACCACGCGTAACATAAATTGAATGCCATTAGCCGGGCGAAGCCGATGCTGTCTTCAATTCTCCAGGGTTCCGGTTTGTATTGCAAAATGCTAAATTCAATGGGCAGGCGGGATTTATTTTCCTCAATGAACGCATTGACGCCTTCGGCGTACGCTTCGAGGATGCGGCGGGATTCGGGGGAGAGCTTTTCGGCGAGGCGTTTGGCGAGGCGATGAAAGCCCCACGTACGCAAAAATTTATCCTGCGGCAGCGTGGCTTCGCCCAAAATTTCGGAGAGGGTGCCGCGCACGGCGCGACGCGTAATATCCATCTGCCATAGACGATCCTGGGCAGCGACATAGCCGGCGGCGCGCCAAAGATCATTTTCATTTTGCGCAAAAATATGCGGCACGCCGTATTCGTCGCGCTGCACCGTGACCGGCTGCGAGAGTGCGGCGAGCGATTTTTCGCCGCCGATTGGTGGCAACGACTTTTTCACCAACCGCGTTCCCAAAACTACAACCGCGCCGAGAACCACCATTAAAATAACAAAAACTCCCAGAAAGATTCTCAGGCTCTTGGGCATCAGCTCGCTCCGGTCTCGCGGATTGGTGGATGGATTATTGGGTTAATGGATCGCTGGAGTTTGGGGTGGTTGGATTGATGCAATGATGGCGTAATGGTTTCCAATGATCCAGTAATCCAACCCTCCACCAATCCAGCAATCGAATTTTGCTATTGAGGCTTGCGCGTCCGGCGTTCGCCGCTCTGGGTCTCGCCCGAACGTTTTTCTTCGCGTTTGTTCGTGTCTTCGGTTTTCGCCGCGGGCGGGCTGTTGCCGGAATCAGTGGGCTTTGCCAGCGTGCCGGGATTGGACGCCGGTTCCGGCGAATTAACCGCAGGCGAATTGGCTTCATCCGGCCGGCTTAAATGACGCTTATCGAACGGCCGCTTTTTTTGTTCTGCCGCCGTTGCGCCCTCGCCGCCGGGAACAACCGGGGTGTAATAAGGCGTCCACCACGGATTATCATAGTAATAACTCCATGTTGGCGAGACGACGTGACGCGGCGGCGGCACGGCGGCATGGTGGACGCGTAAACTGCCAGGACTGTGGCAACCGGAACAATCATCGGTAAAACCGACCATCTCACTCTCGTGCGCCGAGGCGGCGCGATCATCGGTTTGCACGCGCGGATGTTTCATCATGGTATAACAGCCGACACTGGTTCCGATAAATGAAACGGCGGCAAGCGCAATAAATAAATTTCGTGGAGAATTCATACCGATACCTTACAAAATGTACTGAAAGTACGTGATTTGAAACTCGCGATTAAAGTTGTTCGCGCCGCGACGATTTTTTAGAATATTTTTTAAATACATTTCGATGTAAACAATCTTCCGAATGTTCAACCGCAAGCCGGCATTCAAATAACCGGTGCCCTCGCCCAGCCCGACTTTGTTCGGCGTGTCGTTCAGCGCGAAATCGTATTCGCCGAGCAACTCGAAATCCTGATTGAAGGCCAGCGCGCTGCCGGTAAACAGATTGATGTCGCCGTCGCCGTCATCGCGCTCCAACGTGAAATTAACGCCGCCGTGAAAATCCAGATGCTCAAAAAACGCGTAGCTTTTGCTCGCCACCGCGTAAAATCCCAGCGATTTATTGGCGTAGCGATTGACTGCTTTAGAGCTAATCGTCGAATCGAGGCCGGCCCGCGTTTTCACCATGCGATCGGGAACCGTCTTGATAAAGCGGCCATAGCCCTGCGACTCAAACCCGAGGCTGACCGACGGCAGCGCAAAACTTTCCGGAATGAGATTATACCGGACCATGATGCCCGGCGAGCGATTCCATTGCAACGAATCTTCGCCGAGAATCTGGGTGCCGCCATAAGAGGCGCCAAACATGAACTGATTGGAAACGCCGACACTTAAACTCAAAAACGCGCCGCCATTGCCGAAGGCCCGCATGGTGAGATCGAAACCGGCGCGGGGCAACGTCCACGCGGTCGGCGTATCGATCACCCGGCGGGGTTGCACGTCAAGTCCCTGTCCGATAACAACAACCGGTAGCAATAACAAAAGTGACAGCAAAATTTTCTTCATAATCTCCCTTCCTTGAATTGAAACCATTTAGCTCCGAAGCGGCAACTACTTCATCCTACTGACGGCAGCCGGTGAAAGTTTCCGACAAGATCAGTTCTTGTTCTTCCGCGCTTCTCGCCAGTTGCGATAGGCTTGAGGGCCGACGAGGATGGAAAAGAAGATAAGGAAAGCAAGCATAACTAAAACGGGTTCGATCATAGTTATCTCCTTAAAGAAATTGCGTACAAATAAAATGCAATCCAAATAATCAATCATCCCAAAGCAGGCAACCAACCGACCTTTTCCGTAAAGAACGCCGATAAGAGCGAACCTGTTCCAATCACATTACCGAAATCGCCCAGCTTGTCACTCAGAAAGTCTTGCTGCTTCTCATTGAGTTGCATCGCTTCCGCTTCCGCGCTATAGTGAACTTCTGAACAAATTTACATCATAATAGCGCGAAAGTCAAGAAAAGAATCGTAATAAAATACTGGCGAATTGATAAAACTTTACTTATTTTTAACATGGTAAATAATGAATTGTTGCAAAAACAGGAATGGAGAAAACGCGATGAAACGTTTCGTTATTTTAATAAATATGCTGCTCTTCGTCTCCGGCTGCGCGGTGAATAAACCGGCGACGCGGGACACTTTTAAATATGATCGCGCCCGCATCAATGCCACGCGGCGCGTCGTCGTCATGGGGTTTGTTGGCGAAGCCAAGCGCGATAAAAGCCGCATTGCGTTGCGGCAGATTTTTCAGGAGAAGCTGGCGGAGTTTCGCCGCTTTTATATCGTGCCGGATGATTCGGTGCGGCAGGTCGTACTCGATATGGGGGTGCAGGAAATGCCGCAAGGCTACAATCTCGAGGCGCTGCGCCGGGTCGCGAAAAAAGTGCGCGCCGACGCGGTGATTTTCGGCGAGAATTATTCCACCCAGGCCAGCGTCGGGCAGGGCAAGTATATCTGGGGCGGCAAAGATGTGTTGCCGCATTTTCACGCCGCGCTTGCAACTGCGCAAGGGCAGGTCATTTGGAAAGGTTGGGCCGAAGGCGAAGCCGGGAAAGAAACAAAGCTTAAAAAAACGCTGACGCTGGGTTTGATCGGCGACGAAGAACAAGTTTTAGAGGCCATCGGCAACGCGCTCACCGCGCTGGCGGATTACCTCGTGCGCGCCGAGTTGCCCTCCGGCGTCGATACGCATCCACATGTGGGGCAACAGCAGTAATTCGGAGCGCACAGCCTGCGATCGTTAGTTTTAGCTTCGCGCAATACGACAGGACGCCAAGCCATATTTTACAGGACAATCAATGCAAACTCACTCAAAAAACGCCACCGCCCTTTTAATCATCTTGCCGCTGTTTCTCATCGCGACCATGCCCGCATTTCTCCGACAAGCAGCGGCGCCGAAAAAATTCACGGTGCTTTACGGCAGCGGCGGCGGCTTCACCGGCATGGCCAACGGTTATATCATTTACAGCGACGGCAACGTGGAGAAATGGTCCGGCTTATATTTTCGCCGCAGCAAAATTGAAAAACTCGGCGTAGCCGTGCCGAAAACGCTGCAACCGCTCCAAAAAGTTTTTGTTGCCCGCGCCTATAAAAAATGGAAGCATAAAGACGCCGGCAATATGACGACGCAGGTTTGGTGCATCAGCGGCAAAGACACCACGACGATTTCGTGGAAAGGCACGGAACCGGGCAAGGAAGTGCCGCCGCCGATTCGCGACTTTTATTTGGCGCTGCAAAGCGTTGTGCAGTCGGTTAAAAAACCGTGAGGCTCTGCCGATGAGTTTGCAGCGTTTTTTACTTGCCAGAATAGGTTGTCACTCCGCCTGGACCTCGGACTCCCGGCCTCGGACTTTACTTCGCCAACATCATCCGCTGCACTTGCCGTACGTTACCGGCTTGCAAAACGATGAAATACACGCCGCTCGGCATTTTTTTCCCATTAAAAGTCACGCGATAGTGGCCGCGCTCCTGCAAACCCTCCGCCAGCGTCGCGACTTCCTGGCCGGCGACATTAATGACTTTTAAAGTCACGTGCGTGGCCTGCGGCAACGCGTAGGCAATCGTGGTCGATGGATTGAAGGGATTCGGATAATTCTGCGCCAACGTCAGCGTTGACGGAATCTCGGCTGCATGATTCGGCGCCGCGCCGTTGCGGCGTTTTGACAAGTTAAAATAGGCTTCCAGCTCCGCCACGCGATAGTTGGCTTTATTATTTTTGCGCATGTACAACCGAACGTATCGCGCCGAGATCGCGGTAAAACTGACGTCCTGCGTGCCGAGGGCGCCGGCGTTGTTGGTATGAACCGTTGTCCAACTCGCGCCGTCT
>Ga0247727_10005671_pt1 | contig 25120 bp, 25 predicted proteins | sample WisWelCaveWW1625_FD_202498 | JGI IMG/M metagenome (GOLD analysis project Ga0247727, IMG submission 202498) | Biofilm microbial communities from Wishing Well Cave, Virginia, United States - WW16-25 | ecosystem: Environmental > Aquatic > Deep subsurface > Groundwater > Cave microbial mat | place...
GCGGCGGCGGCGGCGGTTGTGTCTGCGGCGGTGGTGGCGGCGGTGGTGGCGGCGGTTATGGCGGCGGCGGTAGTGGCGGCGGCTATGGCGGCGGCGGCTATCGTGGCGGCGGCGGCGGTTTCCGCGGACCCCGTGAGGGCGGCGGTTACAGCGGCGGCGGTGGTGGGGGCGGTGGCGGCTACCGCGGAGGCGGTGGTGGCGGCGGTTTCCGCGGTCCGCGTGAAGGCGGCGGCTTCGGCGGTGGCGATCGCCCACCACGCGCGCCCTTGGGCGATCCGCAAAACGGCACCGTCAAGTTCTTCAATGGCGCGCGGGGATTCGGCTTTATCACGCCAGACGGCGGCGGCACCGACGTGTTTGTTCACGTGAGTGCAGTCGAGCGCGCGGGCCTGACCTCGCTGACGGAAGGCCAGCGGGTTAATTTCCAGACGCTCCCCGACACAAAGGGCAAGGGTCCCAAGGCGGTCAATCTGAAGCTCGCCGAATAGGCGCTTCACGTTCGCACTTAACGTTAAGGCCCGCGGGGATCGCTCCCTCGCGGGCCTTTTTTGCGGTGCGTCCCAGCACCCGCTATTCAATCGGAAAGTAGATCTCAGTGTGCTCGATAGGATCGTTCGGATACGCGCTGTCGGGCGCGGGTGGCTCTACCTGGCGCACAATCTCCCAAGCTTCAGCGCCGGGCCGGCGGTCGATCCGGTGAGCTTGCAGATAAGCGTCCAAACGCTGGTACATGAGCGGGATTTGCGAGCGCCGGCCCACGAACATCGCCCGCAGCGCCGCGCCGCCCGGGGTCTGTCCCACGCGCACGCCCACAAGGCGCAACGGCGCGGGCCCCACGTACGGGTACCCGACACTGAAGCTATAACGCCCGCCCGCCCCGTTGTTGGCTGGAAACACCCGCACGATTTGGCCGGTGCTCGTCACCTGGCCGCCGGCTGAGCTAATGAACAGGTTCAGCGCGTTGATGCCGTCGCGTTCGGCCGTCTCGCGATCCTCGAAAGTGGGCGCTGAAACCGTCTGGCGAGCATCCTCATCGGGTTCATCCGGCACAGCTGCGCTGATCGTTACATCGACGAAAATAACATCCTGCGCCTCGACCGTCGCAACGACGATGTCGAAGCCTTCGAAATCGACATTCGGCAGTTGTTCGGCGATTGTCTTCAAGCGCGTCAGGCCGTTGTCGAGTTCTTGTTCGATGCGCCCGCGCATGATCAAGTTCATGTAGCGGCAGGGCACGTTGATGTTGCCCTCGGCGCATTCAGCCGAGACCGACCACGCCACCGAGGTCGCTCGCTCGGACGGGCGCAGCGCGATCCTGGTGTCAAACGTGGCGCTCGCCATTTCAAGGATCGCCTCGATTTCTTCGTTTTCCCTGGACTCAACGATCGACATCCGCCCTTCGCCGATCTCGCGCACCCCGCTCGACCAGCGCATGCTTTGGCCTTCGCCCGGCTCGCCGGAAAAACGGAACTCGGCTTGGGGGTCGCGCGCGTAATAGGGCGACCATTCGCGGGCGATGCGCAGATCGTTGATCATCGCAAACACCGAGGCCCTCGGCCGCTCAACCGAGATGTCGCGCGTTACTTCCAGTGAATTGGGCAACAGGAACCGGCCAATTCCGTAGAGCGCGCCCGTTACGAGTGCGACTACCAGCACAAGCCCTAAAAACCACCTCATGCGCCGCCCCATTCGCCATCAGGCGAGCGCAAGCCCTTATCATTGGCGCGGAATCCGCGCCACGAACGACCATGCATGCTTGCATGGCGCCTCCGCCTCTCGCGCCAAGCGCGAACCGGCGACCGTGCAAAACCGATATGCGCCATCACCCAACCCGGACGACGCCCGCCCCAACACTTGGTTGGTTAACACACCGACATGGCGCCCGTCAGCCTGACTGCGCAGTGCGCCGCCTGAGGCCGTCCCAAACATCGAATTCATGGGCGATGCAGCGCTCCATCATCTCGCGCCAAACCGGCTCGGCGATGGCCCAGGACAAGCCCTGCTTTTCCGCCTCGGCGCGGACCTTCGACAGAACCTCGCTTATGCGGGCTTCGTCACGAACAGTGTCGCGGTGTTCCTTGATGCGAGCAGCGGCGTCCATGTAGCCCTGGCGGCGGGCAATCAAAGCAACGAGCAGGCGATCGATCTCATCGACGCCGGCGCGGACGTCCTTCATATCGCGACAGGCCTGCGGGTCCGGCGCTGTGAAGCGGCGTTCCGGCTTGGGTATAATCTGATCCATGAGCAGAACCTGGGACCCCGGGCCGCCCACGTCTAGGAGGCGCGGGGACGCAGGGGACGCACAACACGCTCCAACCCCAAGCTGCCGGCAAGATGCCGACGCTCCGAACGACCTATCCTCCCGCCAGCACCTTTTCTTCCCCCACATCGTAACGCGCCACGCGGAAGCCGGTGAGGCTCAGGCTTGGCAACGCCCCCATGAAGGCCGCCAGATGTGGCGTCTTGTTGTGAGTCGAAAGCGCGGCCTCGTCGGCCCAGCGCTCGACGATGTGGATGAAGCCCGGTTCGGCGATATCCTCGGCGAACGCATAGGCGATGCAGCCGGGTTCCTGGCGGGTCGCGGCCGCCAACGCGGAGGCCGCTTCCCTCAAGCGCGCCACGTTTTCCGGGCTGGTCTTGAGATAACCTTGGATGACGATCACGGGCGCGCTCCTTTTTGGTGGTGATACAGCTACATTGAAACAGAATGACCGGCGCCGACAAACCCGAATTGCCGCCCCTGGAGGGGTTGCCAGAAGACGCCGCGCCGCAAGCCGCGCTCAAGGGTATCGAGGCGATCCGCGACGCCTGGAGGCGTCTGCCCGTCCGGCCCGGCGTCTATCGCATGATCGGCGCAGACGGCGAGGTGCTTTATGTCGGCAAGGCCAAGAGCCTGAAGAACCGCGTCGGCCATTACGCACAAGGGCGCGGGCACACCAACGCCATCCTCCGCATGATCCACCAGACGGCGTCGCTCGAAATTATCGTCACCGCGACCGAGACCGAAGCGCTGCTGCTCGAAACCAATCTCATCAAGCGCTTGAAGCCGCGCTTCAACGTGCTGATGCGCGACGACAAGAGCTTCCCCTTCATCGCCATCCGCACCGATCATCCGATCGCGTGTCTGCAAAAGCACCGTGGCGCCAAGAGCTTCAAGGGCAAGTTCTACGGCCCGTTTGCATCGGCAACCGCGGTCAACTTCACGCTCAACACGCTGCAGAAAGCGTTCCTGCTGCGCTCATGTTCGGATGCGACGTATTCGGCGCGCACGCGCCCATGCATGCTCTATCAGATCAAACGCTGCGCGGGACCGTGCGTGGGCCTCGTGAGCGAAGCTGAATATTCCGCGCTCATGAAGGATGCGGCCGACTTTCTTGAGGGACGCTCCGTCGAATTGCAGGACCGCCTCGCCGCCGACATGCGTGAGGCCGCCGGAGCGCTCGAGTTCGAGAAGGCGGCGCGCCTGCGCAACCGAATCCGCGCGCTCGCCTCGGTGCGCGCTGCGCAAGGGATCAATCCCGCCACTTTCGACGAAGCAGACGTGTTTGCGCTCCACCAGGAAGGCGGTCAATCGTGCGTGCAGGTGTTCTTCTTTCGCGCCGGCCAGAATTGGGGCAACCGCGCCTACTTCCCGCGCCACAATGCGGACGAGGCGAGCGCAGAGATACTTTCGGCCTTCATCGCCCAGTTCTACGAAGAGCGTGAGCCGCCAAAGCTCGTCCTCGCCAATTTCGAGCCCAGCGATCGCGAATTACTTGAGGAAGCGCTCGGTTTGCGTGCTGAAGCCAAGGTTGAGATCCGCGAACCGCAGCGCGGCGAGAAGAAGGACATCGTGGACGCCGCGCTCTTGAACGCGCGCGAGGCGTTGGGGCGCAGGCTTGCCGAAACCGGCAGCGTCGCCAAGCTGCTGGACGGAGTGGCCGAGACGTTCGGCTTGAACGAACGCCCCGAGCGCATCGAGGTGTACGACAACTCGCACATCCAGGGCGCCAACGCGCTGGGCGCGATGATTGTCGCCGGCCCGGAAGGCTTCGTGAAGAACCAATATCGCAAATTCAACATGGAACGCGCGAAGTATCAGGGCGACGATTTCGCCATGATGAAGGCGATGATCCAACGCAGGTTTGCGCGGATGCTTGAAGCGCAGGAGGAATCGCACGCGCAGGGCGCAGAGCAGCGCTCCCGCCTCCCCCTCGATGGGGAAGGTGTCGAGAGCGCAGCGAACGATGGAGGGGGTGTGCGCACCCGAGTGGAAGGAAACGCCTCTGGCGGCTCAACCGGAAAAGTCCGCGGGTCTCACCCCCTCAGTCACGCTCCGCGTGACAGCTCCCCCATCGAGGGGGAGCGCGGCAGCGGCGCGCTCGCAGACGGCGGTGTCGATTTCTCAAAGGAGCGCGACAGCGAACTGCCGGAAACGAAATTCGCCGCTCGGCCAGACCTTGTGCTGATTGACGGCGGAGAAGGCCAACTCAACGCCGCGCTCGCCGCGCTCGACGAACTGGGGCTCAGAGGAGAGATCGCCATTGCTGGCATCGCCAAGGGCGTCGACCGCGACGCGGGGCGCGAACGCTTCTTCCTTCCCGGGCGAGCGCCGTTTCGTCTCGACGAGAAGAGCCCGGTTCTCTACTACCTCCAACGCCTGCGCGATGAGGCCCATCGCTTCGCCATCGGCGCGCATCGGGGGAAACGCAAAGCCGAGGCGGTGAAGAGCCCGCTGGACGAAATCGATGGCATCGGACCCACACGCAAGCGCGCGCTGTTGGATCGTTTCGGTTCAGCGCGCGGGGTTTCGCGCGCGGCGCTCGCGGAATTGGAAGCCGTCGATGGCGTGAATACAGAACTGGCGAAACGGATCTATGACTTCTTCCATGACAACAGATGAGCGTGTTCGCTTGGAACAAGACGAACCGTCATTCCGGACGCGCGGAGCGCGATCCGGAACCCAGGGGGCCGCTAACGCGGCGCCCCGGAATGACGGCTCTACTCATTCAAGGAACGCTTGGTGCTGAGCCTCCCCACCCTTCTCACCCTGTTCCGCATCGCGATGGGACCCACAATCGCGGGGCTCGTACTGTGGGCCGCAAGCGTAGTCTATGCAGACCGCATGCTCGCGGGCTTCATCTACACGTTGTGTCTCATCTTGTTCGTGCTGGCTGCGCTCACCGATTGGCTTGACGGGTGGCTTGCGCGCAAGCTCAACGCGGTGACGCCATTGGGCGCAGCGCTGGATCATTCAGCCGACAAAGTGCTGATCACGTGCGTGCTGGTTTCGCTCGCTTACGCTTCGCTGCCGCTGAGCCTGGTTGCAGCCTCTGTGCTCATTCTCGGGCGCGACGTCGCCGTGGCGGGTTTGCGCGAGGCAATTTCGGCGCAGGGGCGCGCACTGCCTGTCAGTCAACTCGGCAAATGGAAAGCGGCGGCGGAAATGGCTGGCGTGACAGCGTTCCTGGTTTTTCAGGCGGGGGCGCTTTTGTTTGCGCCATCGAGCCTGATAGTGGGGCTTGACTGGGCTGGCCGCGTTTTGTTGTGGACGGCGGCCGGCTTGGCGCTCGTCAGCGGCGCTGGCTATTTGGCCGCCGCCTTCAAGCGCTCCCCTTAATCGGGTCGGCCGAATTCGATCATGTTCAGAAGCAAGATCGCGGCGACGAAGGCGGCAAGCCAGATCATTGGTGATTCCCTTAGAGGTCGCCGACGCCTTTAGCCCAACCAGTTCGGCGGGCAAAGAGGCGAACCGTCACACGTGCTGAACGATGGAAAGCAGGTTCAAATCGGGATCGGGGAACCAGGCGACCTTGGTTCCGTCCGGCGCAGTCCAGATGCCCTTCGCGTCCTGCACGAAGAACGGATAGCGCACGAACATGACGCCCTTTGCGGTTAGCCCATCCACGGCAGCCTCGATATCGTCCACCGTGAACGCCAGCACTGCATACTGGGCTGGAATGACGGCCGGCACACGCGAAACGCGCACGCGTGCATTCTTGCCCTCAAAGATCATGGCGTAGGTGTCGTCGGCGACAAACTTCAGGCCTAGCAGGTCCTGGTAGAAGGCCTTGGCGATGTCGGGCTTGGTCGTCCCGACGAGCGCTGTGATAGTTGCGGATACGAGCATCACGCCTTATGGACCGCCAGCGCCCGCGACGGCAACTCTCACTTCACGGCCGTCCATGAATGAGCGCGCTCACGCCCCCTGCGGGGCCGCACCGCCCCAGGCGCGGACGGTCTCCTCCTCCTCATCCGTAACAGGCAAGGCCGGCGTCGGCGCGGACGGGGTTTGTGGCGTGTCGTCGGGACGGTCGAGGGCTTCGCCCCGCATCACCTTGGCGATCTCTTCACCGTTCAGGCTTTCATATTCCAGGAGCGCCTCGGCCAGGAATTTGTGCTCCCTGGCCTTCTCGGTGAGGACTAAGCGCGCGCGTGCATGCCCTTCATCGACGAGGCGCTTTACCTCGGCGTCGATCTTTTGGGCGGTGGCTTCAGCGACGTTCTGGTTTCTCTGCACGCTCATGCCGAGGAACACTTCATCGTTGTTGTCGCCGTATGCGACATACCCCAATTCGTCCGAATAGCCCCAACGCGTCACCATCATGCGCGCGAGGCGCGTGGCGGCGGCGATGTCGGAGGCAGCGCCTGAAGTCACTTTTTCCTTGCCGAAAACCAATTCCTCGGCCACGCGCCCGCCCATCATCACCGCAAGGCGCGACGTCATCTGCGTGTAATTCATCGAGTACTTATCGCCCTCGGGCAGCTGCATCACCATGCCGAGCGCGCGTCCGCGCGGAATGATGGTGGCTTTGTGCACGGGATCGCTCTCGGGCACGCTGAGAGCTACGACGGCATGGCCGGCTTCATGCCATGCAGTGAGCTTCTTTTCCTCTTCGCTCATGACCAGCGAACGGCGCTCGGCGCCCATCATCACTTTGTCCTTGGCGTCCTCGAATTCATGGTTGGTGACCACGCGCTTGCCGCGCCGCGCCGCAAGGAGCGCTGCTTCGTTGACGAGATTGGCGAGATCGGCGCCGGAGAAGCCCGGCGTGCCGCGTGCGATCGTCTTCAGATCCACGCCTTGCGCCACCGGCACATTGCGGGTGTGCACGCGGAGGATCTTCTCGCGCCCCATCACATCGGGATTTGGCACCACGATCTGACGGTCGAAACGGCCAGGGCGCAATAGCGCTGGGTCGAGCACGTCGGGGCGGTTCGTGGCCGCTATGAGAATGATGCCTTCGTTGGCTTCAAAGCCATCCATCTCGACCAGCAATTGGTTGAGTGTCTGCTCGCGCTCGTCATTGCCACCGCCAAGCCCGGCGCCGCGGTGGCGGCCGACGGCGTCGATCTCGTCGATGAAGATGATGCATGGGGCGTTCTTCTTGGCTTGCTCGAACATGTCGCGCACCCGCGAGGCGCCGACGCCGACGAACATTTCGACGAAATCCGAACCCGAGATCGAGAAGAACGGCACATTGGCTTCCCCCGCGATGGCGCGCGCGAGCAATGTCTTGCCCGTGCCGGGCGGGCCCACGAGCAGCGCGCCCTTTGGGATCTTGCCGCCCAGGCGCTGGAACTTGCCAGGGTCCTTCAAGAACTCGACGATCTCGCCAAGTTCTTCTTTCGCTTCGTCGATGCCCGCGACGTCATCGAACGTCACGCGTCCCTTGGCTTCGGTGAGCAGCCGCGCCTTCGAGCGCCCAAAGCCCATGGCGCCGCGCCCGCCCGCTTGCATCTGGCGCATGAAGAAGAACCAGGCGCCGATAAGAAGCAGCATGGGCAGAATGCCGAGCAAAATCTCGCCGAGCGTGGGGAACGTCCGCGGCCGTTCGGTGCGAACATCGACATTGGCGGCGTCCAGCCGTTCGACGGTCCCGCCCATTGTGCCCGGCGGCAAATAGGTGACGTAGCGCTTGTCGTCCTTGGCGCTGCTCAGCAATGCATCGCCTTGGGTGGTGACTTGCGTAATCTCGCCTGCCTCCACCTTGTCCATCAATTGCGAATAGGCGAGTTCATTGGCGCTGCGCGCGGCGCTGCCGCCCCCGCCCAAAGCGGTAAACAGCACGACAGCCACGAGCAGGATGACGCCCCAAATCAACAATGAACGGATTGGCATGGACTGACTTTCTGGCCCCGCCGCCCCGCCGGGCGCGGGGGCGCAAACCTTGTCTCAGCAAGATAGGGGCCGGGGGGCGCCCTGAACACCCCTCCAAGCTTACACGAGCCGCCGTCAAGGCGCGGTGAACAGGGTCGCTCAGCCAAGTTAATCCAGACCAACCATGTGCCGGACGTGTGTTTCGAGCAGCCATGACGTGTGGACCTGAGCGGCGGCCTCCGCCAGCGCCAGCGCGTCTCCTCCCTTTCGAAGGCAGGGCTCGCCAATGCGATTCAGCTCAACGCGCCAACCTGGAGCGGCGGCGATCAAGCTCAGCCTGCCATCCCAGATTGTCTCCTGGCTTGCTGGCAGCGACATAGGCTCGGCGCGCTTGATGCTTCCAGAGCGCCCGTGGAGTGCGCCAGCGTCGCGGCAGATGATCAGCGCGTCGTCTCTTCGTGACACGCGCGCTCCCGCTAGCGCCGCGCCACGAAAACTGTCGGACGCGATGCGCGTTTCCAAGCGTCCCAGGCCGGCCCGTTCCGGCGCCCGCTCGGCCCCGGCAGCAGCCATGAGCAACACGACCAACGCGCGCCGGCGGACCTCGGCATCGCCGCGCCAAGCACCGCGTTTAACGACAATGCGCTCGCCCTCAATCTGCGTCGCGTGCACGATGAGCGCCGCGGCTTCGCGATCGAGGCATTCGACGAAGGGCCGAAGGCGCGTCGCAAGTCGCACCAAGCGCATCGGATCGAAGCCGGTCGCCTCGAGCGCAGCAAGGCGCGCACGCACGCGGACACGCTCGAACGCGAAGTTGGCGTTGGCAGGGTCTTCGAGCCACGGTGCGCCGCGCGCCTGAAGATACTCGCGCAGCTCTCTACGACGCGCACCCAACAGGGGGCGCACGAGCGTAATGCCTCGCCCCTCGGGCCACACCGGCGCAGGCGCTGCTGGCGACATGGCGGCCAGCCCACGCCAACCGGAGCCGGACGCTGCGCGCATCAGCACGGTTTCGGCCTGATCGTCGCTGTTGTGACCCAATGCAATGACGCGGGCCCCCGCGCGCCGCGCCGCATCGCATAGCGCAGCGTAGCGCGCACGCCGCGCCGTCTGCTGCGCGCGCCGCGGGCCGTCAGGCCAGGTAAGCGTCAAAACCTCGCATACGACGCCCAAACTGCCGGCAAAAGCTCTGGCTCTCTCCGCGTCAAACGCGGAACCCGCGCGAAGCGCATGATCGACGACCAGCGCACGCAATCGCGCGGGACCTATTTCTTCGACAAGTAAATGCAGGAGTGCTGTGGAATCGCCTCCGCCCGACAAGCCGACGACGATCGGCCCTTCGCCGGCCGCCTTCAGCGCGCGCTCGATCGTCACGCGATCGAGCGCACGTTCCGTCCTGGTTGAATCAAACAACTCCGTCATTCAGGGGCTCGCGAAGCGAGAACCCCGGAATGACGGAGCAAATGTGGGCGCTGAACCAAACTGGGGGCTGAAATTCGCTCAGCGCCCGCCATCGAGATCTGGCGAATTTCAGATTCGCCACACTGGCATGGCTCGATCTCAGGCGGCGCAGTGAAGCGCTGCCGCCTCACGAGAGGCGAGGTCACGCACGTTGCGCGGCGCATTGGGGTAGCGGCGCAACAAGTTTGTGAACGCGCTGCACGCCTGGCGCGTTTGCCCCATCTGCGCGAGGGCCATGCCCAAACGCGCTTGCGCTTCCGGGGCGCGCGGTCCGTTTGGCGCTGCTTGCAGGTACTGAACGAAGCTGTCACGTGCGCCTTCGTAATTGCTGCGTGCATAGAGCGTGAAGGCATACCAGAAACGGGCGTCGGCGGCGGTCTCCGCGTTCGGGAACACCTCGAGGAATTGCGCAAAGGCTACTTCGGCTTCGGCATACTTGCCATTGACGAGCAGCTCGCGCGCAAGGCCGTAGGCCTGTCCGGCGTCGCCAGGGAGTGCGCTTGCGGGCAGCGTGCCGAGGGAGCCGGTCTGGGTGGGCGGAGGCGGGGCTTCCCTGCGACGCTCCGGAGCCTGAGGCGGCGCCGGCGCGCCAGAGGGAGAAGGCGCGGCTGCGTCGGCTTCGCCCTGAGACAAGGACTGATTCACACCGGCGAGTTCGCCGACCATGCCGCGTAGGCGTTGAATTTCTCGCTGCGCTTGCACCAACTCGTGCTGCATACGCTCATTTTCGGCGGTGGCGTCGCGCAGCTGGCTTTCCAACTCTTCGATCCGGTCCTGGCGTACGTCCGCCTGGCCGTATGCCGGCGGCGGCAATTGCGTCTGCGCCGCCGCGCCGCTTGTAAACAAGAGACCGGCCGCCGCGAGAACCGCCGCGAGCCGGCTAAATTTAGGGGTGAACAGAAATGCCGATCGATCCGTCATGGGTCGGTTGCCTAATCCGGACGCTCGGCCAAATTTTGGCGCTTAGGAGACAGCGCCCGAAACGATCTGTGAGTGGGCGTTGCGGTTGACGCTCCAGGCTTCTTCGTTCGAACGGGGGTCGAGCGGGCGCTCCTTACCGTATGACACTGTTTCCATTCGATTTGCCGCGATGCCTAGGGAAACCAGATAATCGCGTGAGGCGGCCGCGCGACGGGCGCCCAGGGCCAAATTGTACTCGCGCGTGCCGCGCTCATCGCAATTGCCGGCAACCAAGAGCCGCACGTTCGGGTATTGGCGCAGCCAAGCCGCCTGGCGCTCGAGCACCGAACGGGCCTCGGGCGTTAAATCAAAGCGGTCGTAACCAAAGAACACACGGTCGCCCACCGAGACGCGGAAGTCCTCAATCGAGCCCGGGATTGGGCCCTGCGGGCGCTCGCTCGTGGCTGGGCCGGTGTCGGGCGTTGGCGTCGGCTCGGGACGGCTGGCGCATGCGGCAAGCGCAGCGACCGCAGACAAAGCGATGAATGTGTTGCGCATTGGGTCAGTTCTCCCCTCGTGGCGGCGGCGCCGCTCCCCCTGGTGCCTCTTCCGAACCTTACAAAGCAGATTTCTAGCCGGCAATCATGTTCCCTTCACGGCAGGAGCGGCGACCAAGCCGGGTCAGACGCGTCGGTTTGCGTTGGAATCTGACGCAAATTTCTGCCCGTGAGGTCGACCGACCAGAGCTGGGGGCCTCTGCCGCGCGACTCGCGGAAGAACATGATGACGCGCCCGTTGGGCGACCAGGTCGGCGCCTCGTCGAGATAGCTCTCTGTTAAGATGCGTTCACCCGAACCATCTGGACGCATGACGCCTATCGCGAAGCGGCCCCCGCCTTGGCGGGTGAACGCGATGAGATCGCCGCGCGGCGACCATACGGGCGTCGAATAGCGCCCATCGCCGAAAGAAACGCGGCGCTGGTTCGAACCGTCGGCGTTCATCACATAGATCTGCGGGCTGCCGCCGCGATCGGAGTTGAACGTGATCTGCGAGCCGTCTGGCGAGTAGGAAGGCGATGTATCGATCGAAGGATGGTTCGTCAGCCTGCGCCGCTGACGCGAGCGCAAATCCATGGCGAAAATCTCGGAATTGCCGTTCATGTCGAGCGTGAGCACCACGCTTGAGCCGTCCGGTGAAAATCGCGGCGCGAACGTCATCCCCGGAAAATCGCCCAGCACTTCGCGGCGGTTGGTTTCCAGATTGTAGAGGAAGACACGCGGGCTTCCGGTCTCGAAACTCATGTACGTAATCATCTGCGTCGAGGGCGAAAAGCGCGGTGTCAGCACCATCGAGTCGGAGCCGGTAAGGAAGAATGGATTAGCCCCGTCCTGATCCATGATCATCAGCCGCTTCACGCGTCGCGTGCGCGGGCCGCTCTCCGATACGAACACAATGCGGGTGTCGAAATAGCCGCGCTCGCCGGTGAGTTGCTCATAGATTTGGTCTGAAATGCGGTGAGCGATGCGCCGCCAATTGTCGGGAGTCGTGGCATACTGGAAGCCGACGAGGGATTGCTCGGCGAAAACATCCCACAGCCGAAACTCGATGCGCACGCGCCCATCCGGCAGCGGCGTCACCTGGCCGACGACAAGCGCCTGCGCGTCGATGATTTTCCAGTCGGCAAAGCGCGGGGGCACTTCCATCGCCTGGATGCGCTCGATGAAGGCGCTTGATGGTATGGCGCGGAACAGGGCCGAACGCTCGAGGTTGGCGCGGATGACTTGGGAAACGTCGCGCCCGATCTGCTGGGCGTTGGGGTTGACCGCGATGAAATCCACGACCGCTATCGGCATCGGGTTGAGGTGGCCCTCTTCAATGTCGACACGGAGTTGGGCCTGCGCGGGGGCCGCGAACGCGAGCATGCAAACGACAAGCGCCAACACACCCCCTCCCCTAGACGGGGAGGGGGCAGGGGGTGGGGTGCAGAGCCTCACTACCGACTGCAGGGTGATTTTGGCGCAAGCGCTAATGCGCCGAGCAAGCGCACTCACCCCCACCCCTGCCCCTCCCCCCTCCAGGGGGAGGGGTTCCGTTTGCGCCAAGCGGAAAGGGATCATCAATGCACCCATAGCCATCACTCGCTTCATCGCACGATTTCAAAAACTCGGACGGAACGTAAACTCCGTCCGCCGCCAAATGTCGTAATGCTCCCCGACAACCGGATCGTCGGGGAACGGATAAGGATCACACACGCGCACCGCGCGCACGGCGGACTCCACCGCCGTTCGCATCGCAGGATCGAAAGTATAGTTCCGCGGGCTCAAGACACGCGGCTGGCCGTTTAGCGTGCCATTGCGGTTAATGTCGAACTCAACCGTGACGACAAGGCGATCGGGCTCTGGCAGATCTATTGGCATGCGCCAGCAGCGGCGAAGATGCGCGCGCGCGAGCGCGCGGGCGCGATCCTCCAATGCAGCGACTTCCGCTGTGCCCAAACCAGCGCCTTGCTGCGTGCGTTCTGCGCGTTGGCCTTCCGTGCGGCGCGGCGTAGGCCGGCGTTCGCGGTTTGTGAGCCCAGCCAGCAAATCTGCCTGCTCGTCCTCGGCGGTGCGCGCACGCGGGCGCGGCGGCGGCGTTGGCGTCGGCGCTGGGGCGGGTTCGGGTTCGGCCTCAACAGGCTCCTGTTCGGCGTCGGCTGCCTCTTCCTCTGGTGTTTCTTCCGCCAGCGCGCGCACGTTCGACTCCGCGGCGATGTCCACGATCTCGACCGGCACCACCGATCCGGCGTCTGGCGTCAGGGTCGAGCGCGTCTCCCAGGCCAGCATCGTCATCAGGACGGCGCCGATGTGACCGATGAGGGAGACGAGCCATCCCGCGCGCATGTCACTCCTCGTCCTCCACGCGCGCGGGCTCGCGATATGCGTCGCGCGTATCCGTGACGAGCCCTAGATTGCGGAAGCCCGACGCCGAAAGGCGCGCCATCACGTCAGCCACGACGCCATAGTCGGCGGTAGCGTCGGCGCGGATGAAGACGCGCCGATCGTAGCCTTCGCGCGAGATCGCGCGCATGCGCGCAACCACCTCCTCCTTCACGATCGCGGTTTCCTGCAGATAGATGGACCCATCCGCACGGATGCTGATCGTGAGCGGATCGGTTTCGCTTTCCAGCTGCTTGGCCTCGGTGCGCGGCAGTTCGACCGGTACGCCCACCGTCAGCAGCGGCGCAGTAATCATGAACACGATCAAGAGCACGAGCATCACGTCGACGAACGGCGTAACGTTGATCTCTGAAAGCCGGGTGCGGCGCGCCGATCTGCGGCCGCGCCCGCCGCGGCGTGAGGATCGGGCAAGGCCCCCGGCCATCAGCTGTGCTCGCTCAAGCGCCGCGACAGCCGCGCGGCGACTTCATCGGAGAAGGTGTCCAGCCGGTCGCCGAAGCGATCGAGATCGCCGGTAAATTTGTTGTAGAAGATAACCGCCGGGATTGCCGCCACCAGGCCAAGCGCAGTGGCGAACAAAGCTTCAGCGATGCCAGGGGCGACGACTGCAAGATTGGTTTGTTGCTGCTGGGCGATGTTGGTGAAGGCGTTCATGATGCCCCACACCGTGCCGAACAGCCCAATAAAGGGCGCGGAGGCGCCTGTCGTCGCGAGCACGCCGAGATTGCGCGAAGCGCGCTGCATCTCGCGCGCGATCTGCGCCTGCATCAGCCGGTCGACGCGGTCCATCAGCATGTCGGCGCTCTCGCCAGCCGCACCCGTCCGCCGGGCCTCGCGCCACTCCCGCGAAGCAGCGGCGAACACGCGCGCCAGGGCGTCGCGGGCGCGGTCGCCACGGTCCTCTACATCGTCCATCGATCGCCCGGACCAGAACTCGCGCTCGAACTTGCGCGCGTTGGCGTCGAGCTCGCCGAACTGCAGCCATTTGTCGACGGCCACGGCCCAGCACCAGATCGAGGCTACGGCGAGGGTCAGCATGACCCCCTTCACCACCGGGTCGGCCTCGATAAACAGCGTCCAGATGGTGATCTGCTCAGCGCCGGCTGCCATGCTCGCTCCCGCTCTCCGCGGCCAGACTTGGCCGCGCCCCGTCCATGCTTACAGCCGGACGTTTTTGTCAAAAGCAGGACGTTCAGGACCCCAAAAATGGTTTAAGCCGCACTAACAGCAGGGCGGGCGGCTTTCGAGGCCGACCCGTGAGGCTAATGCAACAGACCTGAACCTGCGCGCGGACAAAAATCTCCGCGTCCCGCCGCAGCGTCTGCGCCACGAAAATCCGCGGTCCTTGTATCGTTTCGAACACTGTTTCGACCACCAAGGCGTCATCGATGCGCGCCGCCTTCAGAAACTCGATCTCCATCCTATTAACCGCAAAGCCCATAAGCTCCGGCGCGGCGGCCAGTTCGGCATGATGAACGCCGGCGAGGCGCAGGAAGTCGCTGCGGCCGCGCTCGAAGTAGCGAAGGTAGTTGGCGTGATAGACGATGCCCGAAAAATCAGTGTCTTCGTAATAGACGCGCACGGGCAAAAGGTGCGCGCGGCCATCGAAGCGACCGGCGGTGGGCAGATCGCTCACCTGCGCGCAGCGACGCGCTCGGCGCCAGCCAACGCGCGCAGGAGGTTGCCGCCGGCGAGTTTCGCAAGATCGGCGTCGCTCCAGCCGCGGCGCATCAACTCGACGAAGAGCAGCGGGTATCCATCCACCCCTTCCATGCCGTTCGGCAGATAAGTGACGCCGTCGTAGTCAGAGCCAATGCCGACGGACTCGACGCCGGCGATGTCGCGAATGTGCTCCACGTGATCGGCAAGTTGCGCCACTCTCGCATGGGGACGCGGATGCTCGCCCTCCCACGCCGACAGACCCGCCGCAGCGGCAGCGGGATCGCCCGGATTCAGCCGCTTGTGGCGTTCCTCCTCACCGGCGCGCGCAGCGCTCCATTGGCGCATCTCTTCTGAAACAAACGGTCCGTTGAAGTTCACCATAACCACGCCGCCGTTTCTCGCCACCAGCCGCAATACGTCATCAGGCACGTTGCGCGGATGTGGAACGATCGCGAATGCAGACGAGTGCGAAAAGATCACCGGCGCGCTTGAAACGCGTAGCACGTCTCGCATCGCTTCGGCGGAAACATGAGAGAGATCCACCAGCATGCCGACGCGATTCATCTCGCGCACGACCTGTTGGCCGAATTCGGTGAGCCCGTCGTGTGCGGGCGCGTCCGTGGCGCTGTCGATCCAGGAGGTGTTCTGCGAATGGGTCAGCGTCATGTAGAGCACGCCCGCCTCGCGGAACTCGCGCAAGAGCGCCAGATTGTTGTTGATCGCCTCCCCGCCTTCGATGCCGAACATCGAGGCGACGCGCCGAGAGCGGTGAATACGGCGAATGTCGGCAGCCGAGTCCGCAAGTTGAAAAACGTCGTCGTAGCGAGCGACCATGCGTCGCGTGAGGTCGATCTGCTCCAGCACGGCCTGGGTGGAGGCGAGCCCCTTAAGCTCCGCCGGCACATAGACCGACCAGAATTGCGCCCCGAGATGACCTCGGCGCAGGCGCGCGATGTCGGTGTGCAGGGGCGTCGGCAGCTCTCGCGTATCAGCGCCAAGGTCGACGCGGTCGAGATCGCCGCCGTAATTTTCCCGGATTGACCACGGCAAATCGTTGTGGCCGTCGACTAACGGTGTTTGGCGCAGCACGCGCTCCACGCGAGCCAGCTCTCGCGCCGTTGGCGCTTGCGCATAAGCGGGCGTCGCAAGAATTACCAAGGCCAGCACCGGCGCCATCAGTCGCATATTCGTCTCCGACTCGAGCACATGGCCACCTATCCCCAGGACGCCGCGCCAGCGGCGGGCCCGGGACCCATAAACTCACATGCTGGTGATTATAGGCCCCGGACTTGCGCTCCGCACAATCCGGGGATGGGTGGTTAGGTGATATAATCTAGCGCGTGACGCCCCCTACACCCCATACGCAGCCTTCATCTCAGGCTCTTTCGCCGCCACTAGGCGCGCGAGATCTACGATCACCTTCGCCTGCTTCCATGTTGCGTCATCCTGCATCTTGCCGTCGAGCATGGCCACACCGGTTCCATCCGGCATCGCCTCCAGGATGCGCAGCGCGAACTTCACGTCGTCCACCTCCGGCGTAAATACCTTCCTGGCGATGGCGATCTGCGAGGGATGCAAACTCCACGCCCCCACACAGCCCATCAGATACGCATTGCGGAATTGCTGCTCGCAGCCTTCAGAATCACCAATATCGCCAAAGGGCCCATAGAAGGGCTTGATGCCTGCCATGACACAGGCATCGACCATTTTCGCAAATGTGTAATGCCACAGATCCTGTTGCGCCGATGCGCGCGCGCCTTCGCCAGGATCGGCAATGACGCGATAGCCGGGATGGCCTCCGCCAACGCGCGTCGTTTTCATCTTGCGCGATGCCGCCAAGTCAGCGGGGCCCAATGAAATACCCTGCATGCGCGGCGAGGCGGCGGCGATGGCCTCGACATTGGCCACGCCCTGCGCGGTCTCCAAGATCGCATGCAGCAGGATCGGCTTCCTCAGGCCGTGTTTGGCCTCAAGCAAAGCCAGGAACTGATCCATGTAGTGGATGTCCCAAGGCCCCTCGACCTTCGGGACCATGATGACGTCAAGACGATCGCCGAGCCCCGCGACCAAACTCGTCACATCATCCAGGTGCCAAGGCGAGTTGAGCGCGTTGATGCGCGACCAGTACCCCGCGCCCAATTTTGCAAAATCCGTCGCCCGTCCCATCTCGATTGCACCCGCGCGAGCGGCATCTTTTGCATCGGCGGCTATGGCGTCCTCCAGGTTGGCGAGCACGACATCGACTTCGCGCGCCATCTCGGGCGCCTTCGCGCGAACCTTCTCCAAATGCGCCGGCACGAAATGGATCATGCGCTCGAGCCTGACCGGCATCTCGCGCAGGGGCGCGGGCGCGCCGCTCGCCAGAGGAGAGAAAAACTGACGAGGCAGCTTCATGGCGGGTTGATCCTGTTACGTTCGCATGCGCAGCATGGTCCGAGCCGCGAAAGGGTGCAATCGGCCCGCGCTGGAAAAGCGCTTCGCCTTGAAGCCCTAGCGGCTGGCGCTATTGTCCGGCCCTCTTTGACGGGCAGGGGCGCCAGGATCTTGCGAACTTATCTCGACTTCGAAAAATCGGTCGCCGAAATCGAGGCCAAGATCGAGGAGCTGGCCGCGCTCGCCGAGGCCTCAGGCGCGGACGCGATTTCTCAAGGCGTCGAACTCTCGCGCCTCAAGACCAAGGCCGAAGGCCAGCTTGCCGCGATCTACGCCAAGCTCGATCCCTGGCAGAAGGCGCAGGTCGCCCGCCATCCGGATCGTCCGCACTTCCGCGACTACGTGGCCGCGCTCGTCACGGATTTCGTCGAGCTCTCCGGCGATCGAGCCTACAGCGAAGACGCGGCCATTCTGGGTGGCACGGGCAAATTCCTGGGCCGTCCATGCGTGGTGTTCGGTCACGAAAAGGGGCGCACGACCCAAGACCGCCTCAGGCACAATTTCGGCATGGCCCGCCCCGAGGGTTACCGCAAAGCCGTGCGCTTGATGGATTTGGCCGAACGCTTTTCGCTTCCTGTGGTGAGCTTCGTCGACTCCGCGGGAGCCTATCCGGGCATCGGCGCCGAGGAGCGCGGCCAGGGCGAAGCTATCGCGCGCTCGACTGAAAGGTGCCTCACGTTAGGCGTGCCGATGGTCGCCGTGATCGCTGGCGAAGGCGGCTCAGGCGGCGCCATCGCGATCGCAGCGGCGAACAGAGTTCTGATGCTGGAGCACTCGTACTACTCGGTGATCAGCCCGGAGGGCGCTGCTTCAATTCTCTACAAGCGCAAGGACGGCGATGAACCCCGCCCTGATCGCGTGAAGGAAGTAGCCAACTCGCTCAAGATCACCGCACAGGATCTGCTGGAGCTCAAGGTTATCGATTCAATCATCAAAGAGCCGATGGGGGGCGCGCACCGTGAGCCCGCCGCCGCCATAGCAACGGTCGGCGCGGCGATCGCCGAAGCGCTCGATGATTTTGGGGGCATGGACGCAAGCGAACTGCGCGTCCAGCGGCGCGAGCGATTCCTGGCGATTGGGCGCTTCGAACTGGAGAGCGCGCCGGCAACCTAAGGGCGGCGAATAATTTTGAGGCGACGATGACCGATTACGGCCACAGACTGACGCTCAAGCAAGCGATCGACGACGCTGGCTGGATCTACACGCTATTTGCCGCCGCCGTCAGCGCGCCTTCCCTTCTGTCCCTGCTGCAAATGATCTTCGTGGAGCATCGCCTGGTCGATGCCCTGCAATGGATCGTGGATGGCTATAATGATATCGTTGGGGTGCTGGGCAGCGTGTTCGAGCCGCTGCTGGAGCCCCTCATAGCGTGGGTGAACGCCGTGTTCGATTGGCGGCTCGATCTGCAGCCACACTGGAAGCCCCTGTTCCTCCTTGCAATGGTGAGGGTAAGCGCCAGCGCGCGCATCAATCTGCGTCCACCGGGCAACACCTTCAATCCGCGGCCACCGATCAATATCTACGATACGTTCGTTTCCGTGCCGCTGCTTGCCATCGCCACGCTTGCTGGCGTCGTCGCGGCGGCTTCAGTTCCAATCGACGGCAATTGGCAGGCCCAGGGCGCGATGACCGCGATATTGGTGGCCACAATGCGCGCCGCCATGGCCGTACTCGGAGCAATAAGCGAGCTCATCAACATGAGGCGGATCTCGCCTCGGTTCTTTGCCTCCATCGCCGACGCTGTCGCCTTTACACTCATCGCCTATCTCCTCGGCGCCGGATTCTCGTTCATTCCTGGGGTAGCTAGCGGCGCCGGCATCATCGCTTTTGCGGTAATGCTCTTGGCGGAAGGGGCGCTGAGCCTCTCCGTGGGTTTGGGGAACTTCAGCCTGTATGGCACGCGGCTTGGGCTCATCGTCTTGGGCGGCTTTTTGGTGGCTGCACTCATTCTTGTCGCGGATGTGGCGATCCGCGTCCTATCCGCCTGATAGGCAACACACGGTTCAGCTTGCGCTCAGGCGGCCGGGCGTCAAACTAGCGAAAAGCCGGAGGTGAAAATGCCTGACCAACTCTCCCGCCGCGCGGTCGCAGTGGGTCTTGGCGCGAGTGCTCTCATGCCTGCCGCGGCCTGGGCGCAGAACAACACCTATTCCGAACCGGAAATCGTCGAGGCAGCCGAGCGCTTCTTCGGCGCGGGCGCTGAAGGCGTGGCCGCGGTGATCTCTCACGTGTTTGAGGACCTGGGACGCCCGAACGGATACATTGAAGGCCAGGAGGGTTCCGGTGCGATCGGCATCGGGCTGCGCTACGGCAACGGCCATCTGCGGCTCAAGCGGCGATCCGGCACGACACGGGTGTATTGGCGGGGGCCCTCGATCGGTTTCGATACCGGCGGCAACGCCTCGAAAGTGTTCACGCTCGTCTACAACATGAGCAATCCCGATCAGATCTTCCAACGCTTCCCAGGCGTTGATGGGTCTGCCTATTTTGTCGGCGGCATCGGCGTGAACTACCAACGCAACGACAACATCACGCTAGCGCCTATGCGCGCGGGCTTGGGCCTGCGCCTCGGCGCCAATATTGGCTACCTGCACTACTCGCGCCGTCGCGGCATCAATCCATTTTGATCACGATCGCGTTTTCCATTCGCAACGCCGCCACAATTGTGGTGAGTCCTGGCGCATCGGGAGGATTGCCGCATGTCTTGGCGTTGGCTGGCGGGCCTTGTTGGCCTGATGTTTGTGACTTCGGCGACGGCGCAGACAGGCAAGGCGCCCAACCGAGAACCTCCGGTTTGGCAGCGGCTGGAGCGCTTCGAGTCTGATGCGGAATTTTTGCGCTATGTGCGCGATGTGCGGCGGCTGAGCGGCCGGCGCGATTATCTTGGCGGCGTTTATGACGCCTTTCCCGCGCCGCCGCCGCCGCCACCGCCTCCACCGCCTCCACCGCCGGCCGCGGGGGCCGCCCCCGGGCCCTCGGCCATGCCTGTGACGATCGACCAAGCACCGGCCTCCGCGGCGCAGGCGAGCGCGCCAAGCGAACTTTCCTCCATCACCAACGTGCAAACCCAAGGCGTCGACGAAGGCGGAATCGTCAAACAGATAGGGCGTTTTCTCATGGTGTTGCAGGACGGGCGCCTGTTCGTCGTCGATACCCGGCCCGGCGGGCAAGCGGGCCTGGCCTTGGTCGGGCGCACCAACGTCTACCGCAGCGCCAATGCCGACACCTGGTTCGATGAATTGTTGGTGAGCGGCAACCGCGTGCTCGTTACCGGTTATTCTTATCGCGAGGCCGCATCTGAAGTGACGGTTTTCACGATCGACGATGCGGGCGCGCTCACACGCGAGGCGACATACTACATTTCCTCAAACGATTATTATGATGTCGAGAATTATTCGACGCGGCTCGTGAACGGAAATCTCGTCATCTACACCCCGCTCGATATTTCGCATGTGAACCCGGATTCGCGGATGCGGTGGCCGCTGGTGCGCCGTTGGCTGCGCGACGGCGAAAGGCAGGCTGTAACCACGGCAGGGCGCCCGCTCTTCGATGCGCGCGACATCTATAAGCCCGTGCAGCGCACCTTCTCGCCATTCGTCCACTCGGTCTCGGTGTGCCCGCTAGGGGATCCGCGCAGCGGCGATGAACTGGACTGCCGCACCACCGCATTCGTAGGCCAAACCCAGCGCGAGTTTTTCGTGTCGACTTCTGACATCTACCTTTGGGTAACGCCGTCCTGGCGCGACGAGGTGCTAACATGCGAACGCGGCGCCAGCGGCGCTGTGCCCGCGACCATTTTCCAAATCCCGCTAAACGGCCAGCCCCCGCGCGCGCTGCACGCTCGCGGCCAGCCGACGACGCAGCTTGCCCTCGACGCATCAAGCGACGAGTTCCGCGCCCTCCTCTCTTGGAACGCCGGGCCGTGCGACCGCGGTGGCCCAGCGGAGGTGCGCTACTTCCACGCCCCGCTGCAGACGTTCAGCACGCAGCCTTCGACCGCCTCCCCGCAACGCTACGTCGCCGCGCCGAGCCCCGGGACCCAGCAATACGAAGTGCGCTTCACGGCGACCCATGTCGTTTATGGCGGCCGGCAGAGTTACAGTTCCTACCCGCCCGAGGAAGGCGCAGCCCCCCTTTCAGCGCGCGTGATCGCGTTGCCTGTGACGCGGCCCTCGGCGTCGACAATCATCGACACTCCCCACAACATTTTACGTGTCGAACGCGCCGGCGGCGATGCCGTCGTCACCGGGTATCGCACTGACGCAGGCCTCAGCGTCTCGCTGATCGACCTCGCCGGGCGTCCGCAGATCGCTGATACGCGCGTGCTCGCCAGCCGCTATGAGTCTGAAAACCGATCGCATGCATTCAATGCGCTCGTGGGCCCCGAAGGGGACGGACTTATGGGCCTGCCCACGGTGACGCGCGTGAAGGAAGGCGGGCGCTGGTGGTTTCGCAGTCAAGCGTCAGACGTGAGTTTCGTGACGGTTGACGAACGCGGGCGACTTGGCGCTGCAGGAGAATTGCTTGCGGTGCAGAACGCACAGCATCCAAGCTACCGGTGCGAGGTTTCGTGCGTGGATTGGTACGGCAACACGCGCGCTCTTTTCATCGGTTCGCGAGTGTTTGCGTTGTCGGCCACGGAGCTGATCGAGGGCGATCTTGCCGAAGGGCGCATCGGCGAGCGCCGGCGGTTGAACCTCTCCGCCCCACCCCCACAGAGCTAGCTTCCGTCAAGAATCCTTTGCCCCCTGGCGTCGCCTGCCTTCCTGACGCTCGCGGAATTCCTCGGCGAAGGCCGATGCCAGGATGCCCGTGGGCATCGCGACAATGCCGATGCCAGCAAGGGCCACCAGTCCAGCAGCCACGCGCCCGAGCGCTGTTTCGGGATACACATCGCCGTAGCCTACAGTCGTCAGCGTCACGATCGCCCACCACAGCGAACGCGTGATCGAACCGAACGCTTCCGGCTTTGCGGCGCCCTCGATGAAATAGAGCATCATGGCGGCGATGTAGAGTTGCGCGGCCGCCACGCAGAGCGCGGCCATCAAGGGCGCCCAGGCCCGCTTGACCGCTGCACCGACAATGGCGAACGCCGGCACGTAGCGTGCGAGCTTGAACAGCCTGAACAATCGCAACGCCCTGAGCGCGGCCAGCCAGCCGCCGTGCAATTGCGGCAGCAACACGAGCACGATCAACTCAGGCAGAAACGCGAGCACATCTGAGATCGTCACCGGTTGGGCCAGAAAGCGCACCCGCCCGCCGACCCCGGCGTGTTTGGGGTCTTCACCCTCGGACCAAAACCGCAGCGAAAACTCAATTGCAAACGCCACGACAATGGCGGCGTTCAATTGCTCCAGCGCGGGACGCACCCATGGCGGAAACGGCGTGTCGGCTCGGATCGCTTCGGTTTCGAGGGCGAGCGCAGCCAAGCTTATCAGGACGAGCAGAATAATGGCGCCAGAGAAAAAGTTGATCCCGCCCGGTTCGTCAGGTTCGAGCCAGTCGTGAACATACGCCTTGATGGTGGCGTGCTTGCGCTTGATCAACGGCATGAAACGCCCTTCCCATCCGCGGTTTTAGCGGAGCGCGTGAACGCAGCAAGGCTGCTCAGCCCGGCGTTGAAACTTTGAGGCCGATGATCCCAACAACGATCAGCCCGATGCAGGCGAGGCGCACCGCGTTCGCGCTCTCTGCGAACAGCATCATGCCTAGAAGCGCCGCGCCCACCGCGCCGATGCCGGTCCAGACTGCGTAAGCCGTGCCGATGGGCAAGGACCGCGCAGCAAGCGCCAGCAAGTACATGCTGGCGGCCATCGCCGCGATAGTGACGGCGGAGGGCCAAGGCTTGGTGAAGCCGTCAGCATATTTGAGGCCCACCGCCCACACGATTTCGAACGCACCGGCAAGGCCGAGCAAGAGCCAGGGCTGCACCTAAGGGCGTCCGCGGCCCGTGCGCGACGAAAGGTTGCTAAAGCGAGCCGAAGCCTTAGCTCCCTTCGGCGCGGCGCGCGAATTTCATTGCGTACATGGCCTCGTCTGCGCGCGCGATTGCGGTTTCGGGATCCTCGATCGCGGCAATCGGATGCAAGCCAATGGAGGCGCGCACCCGGTGGGCGACGCCGGCGTAAACGACGGCGCTAGCGGTGATCTTCTCACCCAGGGCGAGCGCCTTTGCGCGCGCTTCGTCCGGGTTGACGTGATTGAGGATGACGCCGAATTCGTCCCCGCCAAGGCGCCCGACAACATCGGTCTCCCGCACCGATTCGATCAACAATCGCCCAACGTGAGCGAGAACGGCGTCTCCGGCGGCGTGGCCATGGCTGTCATTGAGGGCCTTGAAGCTGTCGAGGTCGACATAGAGCACGGCGGCGGGCGTCTTGTAGCGCTCTGCCTCCGCAAGGGAGCGGTGCAGTTCGCGGATGAACGCGCGACGATTGAAAGCGGGCGTTAGTGCGTCGCGGTCAGCCAGTTGCTCGGCGATGGCTAGCTTCTTGGCCAGTTCATCACGCTCGGCGGCGAGTCGCACCAACGCGCGCAGCCCCGCGCCCGAGACATCGCTCCGCGATAACCCCAAGCGCTGCAGGAGCTCGTTCGTTTCAGCGGCGAATCTGAAAGGTCCGACCGGCATTCATGCGAGTCTTGGGGCCTGAGGGTAAAAGCTGGCTTAACCGCGTCCGGACTGGACGCAGGCGGCGTCTTCCATTACTGGGCCGTTTTTTAGGAGCAGCCGCAACATGGCTTCCCCCCTGGTGGGCCTCATTATGGGCTCAGCCTCCGACTGGGACACCCTTTCCGCCGCCGCCGAAACGCTTGACGCCCTGGGCGTAGCATATGAGGCCAGGGTGGTTTCGGCCCACCGCACCCCGCAACGACTTTACGACTACGCCCAGAACGCCAAGCCCCGGGGACTAAAGGTCATTATTGCTGGCGCTGGGGGCGCGGCGCACCTGCCAGGCATGACCGCAGCCATGACGCCGTTGCCGGTGCTGGGCGTACCAGTGAAGAGCCGCGGTCTGCGAGGGCTCGATAGCCTGCTTTCCATAGTCCAAATGCCTAAGGGCGTGCCGGTGGGAACCCTGGCCATCGGATCGGCGGGCGCGGCAAACGCTGCCATCCTTGCGGCCTCTATCCTGGCGCTCGGCGACGAGGCTCTGGCAGCCCGGCTCGATGCGTATCGGACGGCGCAGACTAATGCCGTCCCGGAAAGCCCGACCTGAGACATGCTCGCACCCGGCAGCACGATCGGCATCTTGGGCGGCGGACAACTTGGCCGTATGCTTTCGGTCGCCGCGGCCAAGCTGGGGTTCGACGTCGCCATCTTTACCGATGAGGAAGACAGCCCCGCCGCGCGCGTTTCGGCGCATGCAATCGTGGCGGACTATCATGACCGCGCGGCATTGAGCGGCTTTGCGAAGCGCGCTGACATCATCACGACAGAGTTCGAGAACGTGCCGGCCGAAACCGCCCATGTGTTAGCGGAGGCAGGCGCTCTGGTTCGTCCGGATGCGCGCGCGCTCGCTATCGCGCAGGATCGGTTCGACGAAAAATCTTTCTTTATAGCTCACGGAATCGCCACGCCCCCCTATGCTGCGGTCGGATCGCAAGCCGATCTCGAGGCCGCGATTGCGCACGTCGGCTTGCCGGC
>Ga0247727_10005672_pt1 | contig 25118 bp, 21 predicted proteins | sample WisWelCaveWW1625_FD_202498 | JGI IMG/M metagenome (GOLD analysis project Ga0247727, IMG submission 202498) | Biofilm microbial communities from Wishing Well Cave, Virginia, United States - WW16-25 | ecosystem: Environmental > Aquatic > Deep subsurface > Groundwater > Cave microbial mat | place...
GGGTAAGGTCGATCAAGATCTCCTTGATGCGGTCGCGCAGTAAAGTTTGCGAGGCCACCTGGGCCGGGGTGAGATTTTTTTCGTCCGGAATGAATTCGGAGAGAGTGGAGTCCTCATCATCATCGCCCACCGGTGATTCCAGCGAAACCACGTCTTGGGAGATCTTTTGGATATGGCGGATTTTCTCCACCGGCATGCTCATCTCAATAGCGATCTCTTCGGCCAGCGGCTCACGCCCAAGTTCTTGGGTCAGCCGGCGCTTGGCCTGGGTGAATTTGGAAATCGTCTCTACCATATGCACCGGGATACGGATAGTGCGCGACTGGTCGGCCAGCGCGCGGGTAATAGCCTGGCGGATCCACCAGGTCGCGTAGGTTGAGAATTTAAAGCCGCGCCGGTAATCGAACTTCTCCACCGCCCGGGACAGGCCGATATTGCCCTCCTGGATCAGGTCCAGAATGCTCAGATTCGGAGTCCGGTTGACGTAGCGCTTGGCGATGGAAACCACCAGGCGGAGGTTGGCCTGGATAAATCGGCGGCGCGATTCCTCGTCGCCTTTTTCTATCTTCTTGGCCAGCTCTCGCTCGTCTTCGGTGGTCAAAAGAGGCGTCTTGCCGATCTCTTTCAGATACATCTGCACCGCGTCGGGCAGATGCTCGCCTAAAGCGGCGTCCTCCAGTTCCTTTTCGCTGATCTCCTCTTTGGGCAGTTCGATCAGCTGGGTAGTTTCCACTACCTTAACGCCGGCCGCTTCCAGTTTGTCATAGACCTCTTCCAAAAAAGCGATGTTGTCTTCAACGTGCGGGAAATAGTGGAGCACTTCGGTGTCGGTGACAAAACCACGCCCGCGGCCGCGGTCGATGAGCTCCCCGAGCGCCTGGAGGTCCAGCTCCCGCCTCTTCTCGGCTTTGGTGAGCTTTTTTTCTTTTTTAGACGCTTTTTTACCTCTTTTTGCCGCTTTTTTTACGCGCTTAACGGCTTTTTTCGCGGGTTTTTTGCCACGCTTCTTTTTCATAGCGGAGATATTTTAGATAAAGATATTATACCACTTTGGAGCCCTCAAGTTCAAGACGGCGTTTTTCTTCAGCCAGCTTCTGTTTTTCCGATAAAAGCTCAAGCGTGTCCCGCCCGGCGCGCTCTTGTTCCTCGATCAGCCGGTGCGTTTCCCGAAGCGCCTCACTGACATTCTCAAGGCGCATCTGACGGAACAGTTCGACGAGTTCCGCTTTTGCTCTCGCCGGATCGTTCTCTATCTCCAGCCCCGCCCTCAAGCTGGTCAGGTCGGCCAGCGTCTGTAATTCCGGCGCCAGCGATAAGGATTTCGGATCCAGATGATAAGCGGCCACCGCCCGATAGCTCTCCGGGAGATGAGGCAAGAATGACCGGCAAAAATCACCCAGATCGGGGTGTCCGGAAATTAAAGCGACGATTCGCTGGCTGATAAGCTCTTTGCGCGAAAGCGCCGGGGCCTCGGCAAGCAGCGGCTCGGCGCCAACGCTCGCGCCGGACGTTTCGCCTTTCAGGCCCTCCATCTCTTCCCGCAGGTAAACCTCCTCAATGCCGCACATTTTGGCAGCCTCTTTCAGCCAATGCGCCCGCTCCACCGGGCTGGCAACAAATTTTATCTTGGAGAGAATGGCGCGAAGATTCTTCTTCCAATCCCCTTTCCGCTCACGCACCCGGTAGCGGTCAAAATAATATTCCATCGCCGGGCCAGCGGCGGCAACCAGTTCGCCGAGCGCTCCGGGCTTGGAAAGCGCGATGTCGGCCGGATCTTTGGCGGCAAGATCGGCTGGCACCTTCATTACTTTCACGGCGAGGTCTTCGGCCACGGCCATATCGATCGCCCGTTCGGTGGCGAGACGACCGGCTTCGTCTTCGTCAAACGCGAGCACCAGATTCTCGGCGACGCGCTTCAGCGCGCGCAAGTGCTCGCCGGTCAACGCCGTGCCGGAAGTCGCCACCAGATTTTTAATCCCGTCTTGCCAGGACATCAAAAAATCCATTTGCCCTTCTACCAGAACGGCGGATTTCGCCTCGCGGATCAGGTTCTTGGACCGGTCAAAACCATAGAGCAGTTTGGATTTGTTGAAAACCGGCGTTTCGGGAGAATTCACATATTTGCCGATGTTCTCCGACTCCGCCCCGGGCATGATCCGGCCGGTGAAGCCAACGGCTTTCCCGACGTGATTGAAGATCGGGAACATGATCCGGTTGCGGAAGCGGTCGCGATATAGTCCACGCTCGGTTTTGATGGTAAATCCCGATTTTTCAATTGCCGGCATCGCATAGCCGAGATTGGCAAGATGACGCGAAAGCGCGTCCGGCGCTTCCTCTGCAAAACCGATCTCAAACTCGGCGATGGTTTCCGGTTTCAAGCCGCGGGATTTCAGATAATCCAGCGCCGCCCCACCGAGATTCTTTTTAAAAAATTCCTTTGCCGCCTTGTTGATATCGTAAAGAACGTTCAGTTGCTTTTGGTCGGCGCTCGCAAAGCGGCTTAATTCAATGCCGGCTTTCTCCGCGAGTATCTTGAGCGCCTCCACGAACTCCAGGTTTTCGTAGCGCATCAAAAAAGCGATGATATCGCCGCCGATGTTGCAGCCAAAACAATGCCACATCTGGCGTTCCGGCGAAACCATGAAGGACGGGGTTTTTTCTTTATGAAAAGGGCAGTTGGCTTTGAGGTTTTTGCCGGCTGGCGACAAATTCAAATAGCCGCGCAAAAAATCAACGATGTCCAATCGTTCTTTGACTTGCTGGGCGGTGTCCATTTGCTTCCACTTTACAATAAAAAAGCCGCTATTCAAATAGCGGCTTGAGCTTTTTGTACTGCTCTTCGGTGAAAAAGCTGTGTTCGTAAAGTAGGGTGAGCTTCTTGCGGTAGCGCTTGTCTGTCTTGCGGTCCTTGATTTTCAGGATCGGGCTCTCCCCCGCCGCGTAGAGGTAGGCCAGGCATTCCTCCACCCATTCGGCGATGTCTTCGTTGAAGCTGCGCCGGCTGTAATAGGTCAGCACCCCTTCCGACTCCGGTTCGGCGCTGCGATCATGGTAAACGTTGCCGGCGATTTCCATCCAACTGCGGTAAAAGTTGTAGGCGCGGTGGTAGTCGGAGAGGTTGTAGTGGTACACATGCGCCGTTTCATGCCAGACGAGAGGCGCCGTTATTTTATTGCCGGCAACAATGCAGATCTTTCTTTTGCCGCTGTTACAGCGGTGCGCCCTCACGATTCTGACGGTGTCCCCGTCCTGGGAAAAGTGCTCGTAGTCGGAACGGATCTGAATCTCGCGAACCGAGGCCCAAACCTCCCGCCGCATCAATATCAGCGCGAGCTCGATGATCTGACGGTCTTCGGTCGTGGCCTTGCCGGTGACCTTGATGACATCAAAGGGCAACTCCGGCAATGGTGGCCGAGGTGCCTCTATCCGCGCCTGCCGGATATATCCGGAATTGCACCCGGCAAGCAGCAGGGCGAGGACGACAACTTTGCACTTCACTTGGCACTCCTTTCTGTTTTGTCTTCCTGCTCTTTTTTGCAGCAGGCCTTGCAATGTTCGCCGCCGGATTTACGGCCCCAGAGATACATCCCGAGCATAATGGCGGCAGCAGCCAAACCGACAGAGATTATTCCGACGATGGTCCAGGCGCCCATTTTCACCTCTCAATGAAGCTGGCGAAATTATATCACAAAATTTAAAAATAAAAAAAGCCCCCGAAGTTGCTTCGGGGGCTTAGCGGTCCATTGGCCGCAATCTTCCGTGGCAGGTTCCGGCCTACCCACCTAGCCTATCATTCTCGCATCGCTGTTACCTCCTCCCATTGCCACATGGCGGTTCGGGGTGTGCCGCGGCGTGCCGAAGACGACCTAGGCGCCGTGCACCCGCGGCCGGTAGCTCTTGGGCTGCCGGAGCTTGGCGCCCGCCGCTTCGAGATCCTCGATGCGGCCGACGAAGACCAGGACGGGCCTGCCCGGGACCGTGTTGATCCGGGGCAGGAGGCGCTGGCGCTGCAGCGTCGACTCATCGCTGTCCGCGTCGTAGCCGTGCATCCGATCGAGACCGTACCCGTTCTCGCTGCTCATAGATCCTCCCGTTCAAAAAGTTCTACCGAAAGGATACCATACTCCTAATTACTTGTCAAGCTCTCTACCTTGAATAAAGAGGCCCTACGGATGCTATCCATAGGGCCAGTCCTTCGGCTCTCCTTCCCGGAGAGGCCTAAGGTAGCGAAGTTTTGCTCAAAGTTTCTACCGTAAATATAGCATACTTACCTACCCTAGTCAATAGGTCGCGGCTTTAAAAGTGATCCTTTAGGCGTTAGAAATTGCTTGAGGCGCTCCCCTTCTTTTTCTATCACCGACCCTTCGTAATCCCCGCCGTGAGCGGTAGCGCCTTCGTAAACCGGCGCCTTTTGGTCGAGATGTAAATTGAGCGCCGCTTTTTTGCCGGCCCGGTTCCAAACGGCGTAAATGTGAAAGCGAGGATAAAGGCCGGCAGATAGCGAACGGTAAAATCGGAGCTCGCCGGTTTTCTCATCCTGCCCATCATAGTGGTAACCAGCCGAGCGCATGACGTCGGCCAAGTTGCCGCCAAAATCCTTAACCTCAAAACGCATCTATTTGACCACGATCCAGCCGCGCATCATTTCCGGATGAGCGCTGCAGTGGTAGGGATAAAAGCCGGGCTGGTTGAAAGTCAGCGAAAAGGTCTCTCCTTTTTTGAGACCCCGCGAGTTTTGAGACCGGTAATGGGTGTGGGCGGGGTGAGAATCGGTGTTCACAAAATGCTCTATCTGATCCTCGTTTTTCCAGATGACTTTGGTGCGCGGGCTGATAAAGATCATAGCTGGCTCGATCAGGACATTTTGCAGGCTGACCAGTACCTCTTTTTTGCCGCGCAAGTCGAATGATTCCGGCGGCACGAGATTGCGGTCCACGGCAAACTCGAAATGGCCATTGTGGCAGCTTCGGTCCGGCCAACAGGCCTTATATTCAACTCGGTACAGGCCATCCGGCGCCGCGGGGTCCACTTCCTTCCTCATCGCCAGGCGATTCTCGTCAATGCTAGTCGGCCCAATGCCGTAATTTTTTCCGTCTTTGGTTATCTTTATTTCTGACGGCGGAACCAGGTCAAAGTTAAAATCGATAACCACGTTTACCGGAACGGCCGGAATGACCGCGCCGTGCTCCGGCGTGTTGGATTCATAGTGAGCGCTCTTTTTAGGTATGCCGAACTTATACTCGGTCTCCCCTACCATCACCGATGGCGTAGCTCCGCCTCCCAGAAAGAGGAGGTAGACAGCAATGACGGCTGCAACGGCAATAAGCGCAAAAAACGGATATTTTTTCATGATTCTATTCTAGCATTTGCGTGCCTTTGGCGGCTATTCCTAAAAACGCCGACCTTTTTAAGATTCACGAACGATTATTTTTCCCCAAGCCAGCGGATGAGAGCGATTATCGCGAGTGCTAGAACCGTCCAGACCAGAACGGTCGTCACCCAAAAAACGAATCCGAAACCGCCCGCGCCAAAGTTAAGCATCATTTGAGACCACATCATGCGATTCATCATGTTTTGCGCGCCGGGACCAGCGGCGCTGTCACGCATTATATTTATCATTTCGTTTTGCTCGGCAAGGGAAAGTGTTCCTGCCAACATCTTGTCCATCAGCTCCTCCATCCGCTCATGATTTTCGGCGCCCATCACCGCTTCCTCCATACTCTCCATCGATTCAAAAGCGGCCTCTCCCATCATTCGCCGCATCAAATCCTCCCGCGGGCTATCGATCATATGGGCAAAAGCCGTGACAGGCAAAATTGCTGTGATTGCCAGAACCAAAGATATTTTTTGAAATTGGCCCATAGTTATTTGAACCACTCTTTAGGGTTTTTGGGCCAGCCAACCATGAAAAGCAAGGCCAAAGGAGCCCCCCAGTTAGCCCATCTTTCTATGAAATCCCAAACCGGCATTCCAATTATCGGACGCAGAAGTGCGGTCAAAAAGCCCCAGAAAACCATCCACAGGAGCGCCAGGCGGACCGGCTTAATCAAAAGAAGGATTGCCAACGCGATGTCTGCAAGCCCGACGAGAAAAAGCAGCTGTTTCGCCGTTCCGGGATCGGAAATGCCAAAGTTAGTGAACCAGGATAGCCAATCCTTTTTGCCTTGTAAGGCAAAAACTCCGTGCCCGATAAACTCGCCGGCAACCGAGATGCGCAAGACCCACTCGGCAAGTTTTGCGTTTGTCATTTTCTACTGATTCCGGTTATCTATCCCAAGAATAGTGTGGATTAAACACCAGGCCGCAAAGCTCTCAAAGAGGGCGATCCAGCCAATTATGGCGATGGCGAGATTTACCCAGCCAGAACTGTAAGAAGGGGCCCAGGGACCAAGCCACCAAAAAGCCAGCGCAAACCGCAAAATCCTGTCCAACCTGCCTAAATTTTGGGTCATTTTTTTATGATAGTACAGAAAATAATTTATAGCGACCTTTCAATTATTATAACAAACTTTAAATAAGCCGCCCTCCACGGGTTCCGTATTATTTGTCGGGGTGCCGGGAATTGAACCCGGTCTACACGCACCCCATGCGTGCGTACTGCCGGTATACTACACCCCGTTTTAATAACTATACCTCGGCGGGAGTTTCGGCGGGAATTGCCGATGCCGTGGGGACGGAAGAGGTATGGAGCTTTTTCAGGCATTTCGTGCAAACCAAACCGGACTTCCCGGACGGAAGCTTGGCTTTCTGCAGATTGGGATACTTGCGGCTCCAGTTGGTCGGATTGTAATGGCCGCGGAGCAGTTTCCGGGTGCCGGCCATGATCGAACCCTTGCCGCAGATGGCGCACTGTCTCATAGGTTAATAATATACACTTCGGCCGCATTTTAGTCAATAAAAGGCCGCAGGGCTATGCCTGCGGCTTGGAAAATTTCCGGGGATCAATGGCGAACTTCATTCCTAGAGAGGCGGTGGTGATGGCCGTATCCTTGATGTACCGGCCGGTATAGACGACGGTCGTTTTCTTGCGAAGGTACATCTGCGCCGTGACCGAAACGGGCGTCGTAGGCGGGCCGAGGATGACGACCCAATCAGTCAGCTCCCCTTCGCTCATTTTCTCCGGCAGCCGGAGCTCATTGGTGACCGTCCCGAACGACCAACTGTCTTCAGTGTGCCGAAATACTACTTCCGGAAAGCCGCCATCGGTCACCCGCTCAACGTATTCTTTGTTCAGAAAGAAGTTGGCGAGCACCGAAAGCACCGGGACTTTCGAGAAAATCTTCAGCATGACTTCCCGGAAGGTCTTCCAGGCAACCAAGAGGCCGACGAGGAACGGCACCAGGAGAAGACCGGCCAACCATGCCCAATGTCCGAAGGCGGAACCGAAAGTTTCCCGGTTGAGCGCGGCGGCCGCGTCCCACAGCACGCCGAAAAGCTTCACCGCAAGAAAAATCAAAACGAGCGGCACGACGCTGCTCAGGATGCCGGTGCGGTACCGAGACCAAAACCATTTCATAGCTTCCTCCCCACGACTATCGGTTAATCAAAGAACGAGGCAATAGCCACTTTACCACAAAAAACGCTATCAAGCCAGTCAAAGCGCCAGCCACAATGTCTAGCGGCCAGTGCGCTCCGGCCATAACCCGGGCTAGGCCGGCAACCGCGGTGAAGACGGTAAACCAAGCGCCCCATTTTTTGTTGAGGAGAAAAATCGCGAAGGCGAGCGCGAAATACAGCGCCGCGTGGCCCGAGGGCAAAGAAGCGTTGGCAGCATGATTTATCAGCGGCTCAAAATTCATCGCCGCGAAGGGGCGGGGGCGGAAGAAAAAGTACCGGATGGTCTCCGTGAGAATGCCGCGGGACACCAGAGCGGCCAGCGCCAGCACCGCGGAGCTGTAAAAGCGGAGATGCCAATCTTTTTGCCGGATCACAAACCAAATCGCCGCGATAAATAAGATGTAAGGAAGGTAGGAGCCGGCAAAAACTATCAAAAAATCCAAAAAGCCGGAGCGGCCGGCCAAACTATGGAGCGCTTCAAAAACTTGGAGCTCGGGCATTATCTCCTAACGAACGGCAGGATCGCCATATAGCGGGCGCGCTTTACCGCCTGAGCAAGCTTCCGCTGGTGCAAAGCGCAGGTTCCGGTGTAACGGGGATCGATGACTTTCGCCTGGCTGGAAATAAACCTCCGGAGCAGGTTGGTGTCCTTGTAATCAACTTGCTCCAAATTCTGGGAGCAGAAAATACATTGCTGGTAGGCCATAGTCTTTTTCTAAAACGGCAGATCTTCGGCTTTTACTTCTTCGTCGACTTCAATGGTGGGAACCGGCTCGTTAGCCGCCGGCGCGTTCGTTCCGCCTCTGGGAGCGCCGCCACCGGGCCGCGGACCGAGCTGCAATCTTTCGGCGATGATTTCGGTGGTCTTCCGCGGCTGGCCCTGCTTGTCCTGCCAGCTCCGGGTCTGCATCCGGCCCTCCACCAGCACCAAGCCGCCTTTGGACAAAAACTTGCTGGCTACCTCCGCCTGGCGGCCCCAGACCACTATATTGTGGAACTCGGCGGCCTCTTGCTTCTGGCCATTCTTGTCGCTCCAGACCCGGTTGGTAGCCACGCCAAAGCTCGCCACCTGCTGGCCGCCCGGGGTCGAGCGGAGCTGGGGGTCGGCGGTCAATCGGCCGAGGATGAAAACTTTGTTGAGATTCATACTTTTAATTTATAACTATTTCAGGATTTCTTCCAATTTTTCCGACAGCGCCTCGTTGCTCAAAATAGGGGCGGCGGGCTTCCGTTCCGGCCGCGGCGGCTGCTCGGAAACGAGCTTTATCGTCGGCGTGACGAGCAGGAACCGCAAAACCTCCGGGACGAGTCGCAACGCCGGCTTTATTTCCTGGATCGCCTCCGGCAACGCCCGGAAATGGCAAAAACCAAAATAAGCGGAAGTGTACTTCTTGATTTTGTAAGCCAGCCGGAGCTCCGCCACCGGCTTTTGGTGGTAAATTTCGGCTCCGAGGCGCGACAAAAGCGAAACTAAATTCTTCTCCGCTTCCGGGGCGGTCAGAAGAAATGATATTTCGTATTCTTTTTTCTGCTCTTCGTTCATATCGGCTTAACGATTAGCGCTAGATTATCACGCCTTTTCCTCTTTTGCAACCCGCTCCTTGCGAGGCTCGCCCGCCTCGCCGAGACGACGAGTCGAGGCTGGGCTATCGGCGGCTTCCTCGCCAACATCCGCTCCCGCCTCGCGCGCGGCCACGCCGGTACCAACCGGGATCAGGCGGCCAATGATGACGTTCTCTTTAAGACCCCGCAGGGTATCCACTTTGCCTTCCAAAGCCGCCCCGATAAGCACCCTCGCGGTTTCCTGGAAAGACGCGGCCGAGAGGAAGCTCTCCGTGGAAAGCGCCACTTTGGTGATACCCATCAGGAGCTGCGCCGCCTTTGCCGGCGTACCGCCCTTGGCCTTGATGGCGCGGTTGACCTCCAGGAACTTGGATTTCTCCACTATATCGCCGACAACAAAATCGCTGTCCCCCGATTCCTTGACCCGGACGCGGGAAAACATCTGCCGGACGATCACCTCCAAATGTTTATTGTTGATGCTCGCCCCTTCCGAACCGTAAATCTTTTGCACTTCGCTGATGATATAATTTTGGGCCGCTTCGGATCCGCGCAGAGAGAATAATTCTTTCAGATCAAGGTTTCCTTCGCAGAGCTGCTGACCCTTCTTCACTTGGTCGCCTTCTTTGACAAAGATGTCCACTACGCGGGAAACCATATATTCTTTGGCTTCTTTTTTGGCGGTGACCTTGATGACTTTGGAAAGCCCGCGGTCCTCGATAGCCGCCACCACGCCGTCTTCTTCGGCGAGGAACGCCCTGCCTTTCGGAGGCCGCGCCTCAAAGACCTCTTCCACGCGAGGCAAACCGTGGGTGATGTCCGAACCGGCCACGCCACCGATGTGGAAAGTTCTCATGGTCAGCTGGGTGCCCGGCTCGCCGATGGACTGGGCGGCGACGACGCCGACGGCTTCGCCGATCTTGATGGGCTTGTTATTGCCGAGGTCGTAGCCGTAGCAGGTCGAACAGACGCCATAGAGCGTCTTGCAGGTGATCGGCGAGCGGATCTTCACCGATTCCAGATTGGACTTGTTGATAGATTCCGCCGTCTCGCGGTCAATAACTTCGCCGGCTTTCACGACGGTTTTTCCGTCCACTTTGATATCCTCAAGCGCGGTGCGGGAGAACAGCCGGATCGCCAGCGTCGCTCCGAACTCGGCTCCGGCGCGGTTGACCGCGATGCCCTCCTTGGTGCCGCAATCCTCTTCTTTGATGACCAGATCCTGGGATACGTCAACGAGGCGGCGGGTTAGATAACCAGCCGAAGCGGTTTTCAAAGCGGTGTCGGTGGAACCCTTACGGGCGCCGTGAGTGGAAATGAAATATTCCAGCACGCCCAAGCCCTCCTTGTACGAAGAGCGGATGGGCAGCTCGATGGTCTCGCCTTTCGGGTTGGCCACCAGGCCCTTCATGCCGGCCATCTGCACCGGCTGAGACCAACTGCCGCGGGAGCCGGAATCAATGATCTGGTAAACGGAGCTGGCGGGGTTCAAAACAGTCGGGACGAGTTTGGCGATTTCCGACTTCACCTTCTCCCAGACGGAGATAACGCGGGCGCGCCGCTCGGAATCGGTCAGAAGCCCCTGGCTGAACTGATCGCGAATTACCGCCACTTGGCCCTCGGCTTTTTTAAGTAATTCCGGTTTCTGCGGCGGGATCACGAGGTCATCAATTCCCCAGCTGATGCCGGACATGGTCGCGTGCTCAAAACCAACCCGCTTGATCGCGTCCAGGGACACGCCCGCCTTCTCCACGCCGTAGCTATGGATGATTTGCGCGACGATCTTGGAGAGCTCTTTTTTATTCAAAACCTTGTTGACGAAACCGAAGTCGGCCGGCAGCGTCTGATTGAAGATGACGCGGCCGACGGAAACCGGCTCGGCGCCCTTGGAACCGATCCTCACCGGAGCATTCACCGCCACCATGCCGTGGTCGTAAGCCATGAGCGCCTCTTCGGGCGTGGCATAAAGGTTGCCGGCACCGAGCGCGTTTTCTTTGATGGCAGTCAGGTAATAGCAACCCAACACGATATCCTGGGTCGGAACGGCGATCGGATCACCGGTCGCGGGCTTCAAGAGGTTCACGCTGGCAAGCATGATCTCGCTCGCCTCTTTTTGGGCGACTTGGCCGAGCGGCAAATGAACGGCCATCTGGTCGCCGTCAAAGTCCGCGTTGAAAGCCGGGCAAACCATCGGTGGGATGCGGATAGCCAAATCCTCCACCAGCACCGGCTGGAAGGCCTGAACGCCAAGGCGGTGCAAAGTCGGAGCTCGGTTCAGGAGGACTTTGCGGCCGGTGATCACTTCTTCCAGGATCGCCCAGATCTCCGAAGGCGCCTGCTCTATCAAGCGGTTGGCATTGCGGATGTTGTAGGCCAGACCGCGCTCGATAACTTTTTGGATCACGAACGGCTTGAAGAGCTCCAGCGCCATTTTCTTGGGAAGACCGCACTGGTCGAGCTTCAGATCCGGGCCGATCACGATGACGGAACGGGCGGAGTAGTCCACGCGCTTGCCCAGCAAGTTCTGACGGAAGCGGCCCTGCTTGCCTTTGAGCATGTCGGCGAGCGAGCGGAGCGGCCGGCGCTGGCTGGAAAGCTGCTGCACGCCGAAGCGGGCGGAATTGTCCACCAGCGCGTCCACCGCCTCCTGCAACATGCGCTTCTCGTTGGTAACGATAACGTCCGGAGCTTTAAGTTCCATCAGTTTTTTGAGGCGGTTGTTGCGGTTGATGACCCGGCGATATAAATCGTTCAGATCAGAAGTGGCGTAGCGACCACCGTCGAGCGCCACCATCGGACGAAGGTCCGGCGGCAAAACCGGCAGCACCGTCATGATCATCCACTCCGGGTTGATGTCATTCTCATAAAGCGAAGTGGCAAGCTTCAGCCGGCGCAGCAGCAGGCGCTCTTTCATCGGGTCCTTGATGGCTTCCAGCTCCTGTTTGAGATCTTTAACCAGCTGCTTGAGATCCACCGAGGTAAGGATCTTGTAAATGGCCTCGGCGCCAGTGCCGGCCTCAAAGACATCGGCAAAGCGCTTGGACAGGTTGAAGTATTCCATGTCACTCAAGATCTGTCCGACCTCAAGTGAGTCCAGCTCTTTTTTCGCGGCGGAAAGGCCCTGCCGCAGTTCTTCAGTTTTGACGCCTTCCTTACGGGCGGTTTTTTTGCGTGCTTCAAATTCCTGCTCCAGCTCTCCCAAAACCCGCTTTTTGTTGTCGTCGTGGACGGCGGTGATTATATAGGAAGCGTAGTAGATGACTTTTTCCAATTTCATCACCGGCACGTCCAAAAGCACGCCGATCTTAGACGGAACGTTTTTGAAGAACCAGATGTGCGCCACCGGAGCGGCCAGTTTGATGTGGCCCATGCGCTCGCGGCGGACAATGGAACGGGTGACTTCCACGTTGCACTTGTCGCAGACGATCCCTTTGTAGCGGATCCGGCGATATTTACCGCAGTAGCACTCCCAGTCCTTGGTCGGGCCGAAGATCCGCTCGGAGAAAAGACCGTCCTTCTCCGGCCGCTGGGTGCGGTAGTTGATGGTTTCCGGTTTGATCACTTCGCCGAAGGACCACTTGAGCACATCCTCGGGAGAAGCCAGTTTCAATTTTATTGCCTCAAAATTCATATTTTTATTCAGCTTTTTCTTTGGATTTCCCGGCCTTTTTCTCACCCAATTTTTCCATCAATTCCACATTCAAGCCGAGCGCTTTTAACTCGCTCACCAAAACATTGAACGAAGCCGGGACGTTGGGCGCCTTGATCTCGCCGCCGCGGATAATGGATTCGTAGACCGCCGAGCGGCCGACCACATCGTCGGATTTGACCGTGAGCATTTCCTGCAGCGTGTGCGCCGCGCCGTAACCTTCCAAAGCCCACACTTCCATTTCACCAAAACGCTGGCCGCCGAACTGCGCCTTACCGCCCAGCGGCTGCTGGGTAATGAGCGAGTAAGGGCCGATGGAGCGCATATGGATCTTGTCTTCCACCAGGTGGTTCAGTTTCAAAACGTACATCACGCCAACGGTTACCGGCTGGGAGAAAGGTTTGCCGGTCCGGCCATCGTACAAAATAACCTTGCCGCTCTCCGGGATACCGGCTTTTTTCATTTCCTCCTTGATCTGGGCTTCGGTAGCGCCAGCCAGCACCGGAGTAACCGCCCGGTAGCCAAGTTTTTTCGCCGCCCAGCCGAGGTGGACTTCCAAAATTTGGCCGAGGTTCATACGTGAAGCCACGCCGAGCGGGTTCAAGATCACATCCACCGGCGTGCCGTCCTCCAAGTAGGGCATGTCTTCCACGGGACGGACCTGGGAAATAACGCCCTTGTTGCCGTGCCGGCCGGCCAGCTTGTCGCCAGCGCGCACCTTGCGGAGCTGCGCCATTTCCACCTGGATCCGCTTGATGATCCCCGGCTCGAGCTTGTCGCCACGCTCGCGGGAGAAGATCTTCACGCCGATAACGCGGCCGTATTTTCCGTGGGGAACGGTAAGCGAAGTGTCTTTAACATCGCGGGCCTTTTCGCCGAAGATGGCGCGGAGCAGCCGCTCCTCCGAAGTCAGCTCGCTCTCACCTTTGGGGGAAATCTTGCCGACCAAAATATCGCCGGCTTTGACTTCGGCGCCGATGCGCACGATCCCCTCTTCATCCAAATTCTTGAGCTTCTCCTCGGAAACGTTCGGGATGTCGGGCGTGGTAACCTCGGGACCGAGTTTCGTGTCGCGGACATCGCAGTAATAGTCCTCAATATGAATAGAAGAGAACTTGTCGTTTTGGACTACCCGCTCGGACAAAATGATAGCGTCCTCAAAGTTCGCGCCCTCCCAGGAGATGAAAGCGACCACCAGATTCTGGCCGAGCGCCAGCACTCCATTGTCGGTGGACGGACCATCGGCAAGTACCTCGCCTTTTTTGACCTTCTGCCCTTTCTCCACCAGCGGCCGCTGGGAGATGCAAGTAAACTGGTTGGAACGCTTGAACTTGTTGAGCCCGTAGGTGATCTTTTCGCCGTCGTTGGTTTTTAAAACGATCTGACGGGAATCCACCTGCTCGATGGTGCCGGGTTTTTCGGCCAGGATCAGGTGGCCGGAATCGTGCGCGGCTTTTTCTTCGATGCCAGTGCCGACATACGGGGCGTCGGCACGCACCGCCACCACAGCCTGGCGTTGCATGTTGGAACCCATCAGGGCGCGGTTCGCGTCATCGTGCTCCAAAAACGGGATCAGGGCGGTAGCGACGCTGACCGCCTGGTTCGGGGCGACATCCATCAGCTGAACCTCGCTTTTGATGCAGGTGCCCGGCTCGCCGTTAATGCGGGCCTCCACAATATCGCCGACAATGTGCCCTTTATCGTCCACCGGCACGCCGGCGTGGGCGATCTTGTGCCGCTCTTCCTCGAGCGCGTTCATCCAGACGATTTCGTCGGTCACTTTGCCGTTTTTCACCACCGCGTATGGCGTCTCAATAAAACCGAGCTCGTTGATGCGGGCGTAGTTGGCCAGGTGGTTCACCAAACCGATGTTCGCGCCTTCCGGCGTCTCGATCGGGCAGATGCGGCCGTAGTGAGAGCGGTGCACATCGCGCACTTCAAAACCGGCCCGCTCGCGGGTGAGACCGCCGGGACCCATGGCGGAGACGCGCCGCTTGTGTTCAAGCTCGGCCAGCGGATTGACCTGATCCATGAACTGGGAAAGCTGGGACGAGGAGAAGAACTCCTTGACCGCCGACATCAGCGGCCGGGCGTTGATGAGCTGAACCGGGTTCATGGAATTCGGTTCCAGCGTGGACATGCGGTCCTGCACGATGCGGCGCATGCGGGCGAGACCCAGCCGGAACTTATTTTGCAAAAGCTCACCGACGGCGCGGACCCGGCGGTTTCCCAGGTGGTCGATATCGTCCGGCTCGGCGGTCTGGATATTGTTCAGACGGATTACTTCTTTGACGATGGCCACCAGATCCTCCAATTCCAAAAGGCGCGACTCGGATTTCCGGCGCAGACGCTGGTTCAGCTGAAAGCGACCGACGGCCGAGAGATCGTAGCGGTCCAGGCGCTGGAACATCGCGTCAATCAAGCTGGAAGCGTTCTCCACCGTGGCCAGATCGCCCGGCCGGATACGTTTGTAGATCTCGATGTAGGATTCGTCTTTGTTCTTAGCAGAGTCCTTTTTGATAGTCGCCGGTAAATACTTCGTCTCGCCGGTGTCCACATCGGCGAAAGTTTTCAAAATGTCATCGTTCTCGGTGAGGCCGAAGATGCGTAAGAGGTTGGTGATCGGCGCTTTGCGCTTGCGGTCGATCTTGACGCCAATGACGCCGTCGGGATCGGTCTCCAATTCCAACCAGGCGCCGCGGTTCGGGATCACTTTGGCGCCGAAGAATTTTTTGCCGCGATAGAAGTTGGCGGTGAAGTAGGCGCCGGAAGAGCGGATGAGCTGAGGCACGACGACCCGCTCGACGCCGTTGATGATGAAAGTGCCGCGCGGCGTCATCACCGGAAAGTCACCGAAATAGACCTCCTGCTCCTTGGTGTCTTTCGCTTTGTGGTTGATAAGTTTCAGCTTGACGCGGAGCGGCGCCTCAAAAGTGAGGTCTTTGTATTTCGCGTAGGCCTCGTCATACTTGGGTTCGTCAAAATAATAGCTGGCGAATTTGAGTTCAATCTCCTTGCCCGCGTAGTCATTCATCGGGAATGTCTCTTCGAACAGCTCTTTCAGGCCGGTTTTTAAAAACCAGTTGTAGGATTGGGTCTGGATCTCAACGAGGTTCGGTTGAGAAGCCAAAGGCCCCCGGTGGGACGAAAAAACTTTGGTGGGAAGTTTATTCATTAAAAAAATTTCGCTTTTTTCACTCTTTTCTCCGCCACCAGGTATCGTTATTCCGAAAAGAGTTCCGCTTTATGCGTCGCGCGTTCGCAAAAAGCGACAAAAACCCAAACCACGCCTTTTAGCTATATTTGCGTAGAAATCAGAGGGTCTTTTTAATTAATTAAGAGTATATGCAAAGTGTCGATTTCTGTCAATAGTCAAGAAAAGGTTATCCACAGGCCTATTTCTTCAAATATTTCCACTTATTTTCCTTGTGTTCCTCGAAGGTTTTGGCGAAAATGGTCTTTTTGGTGGCGGGGTCGGAGAGATAATACAGATACCCGCCGTCTTTGGGATAGACGGCTGCTTGGATGGCGGTGATACCAGGATTGGAGATCGGCGCTTTGGGGAGACCGGCCACTTTATAGGTTTCGGGAGCGGCGTCAACCTGGAGCCCCATTCCGATTTTGAGCCGCTTGTATAAAACTCCAGCGACAAGATAACGGTCCTCCGGGAACGGCACTTCCTTTTCAATAATAGAGGCGACGATCAACGCCTCGTAGACATTTTGCGCGTCTTTCAAAACCGGCATCGCTTTTTCATAGAAATTATTCAAAAATCTCCCGATCACCTCTTCTTCGTCGGAGTTCCGGAAAAAGCGGTAGGTATCGGGGAACAAAAATCCTTCCAGCGATTTGCCGGGCCGCTTGGTGAGCTGGCCGGCCTTGAGCACGCCGGCGGCCACCAGCTTTTTTTCTATCTCCGCCATCGTCTCCCCTTCTTTGGCAAGTATCACCATATCTTCGATCGGGCCCGCGACTAGCGCCCGGCTGATCGCCGGCAGGCTCATTTGCTGGCTAAGTTTGTAGTTGCCGGCCTTCAAGCGGTGAAGCGCGCCGGCAAAAACACCGTGGGCCAAGAAAACCGCCGGCGAACGGATTAGGCCGGCTTCCCGAAGATTCCTGGCGATCGTAAAAATGCCGTCTCCTTTTCGCACCGCGAAATCCACCGATTTTCCTTTGGCGTCCGCCGGTCCGAGGAAAAAAGCTAGGAACGGCATCAGCAAAATAAAAACGGCCGCGGCGGCGAGTAAGTATTTCTTGTTAGAATAAACCCAATCTTTAATCATGGTGTCGCAGGAAAGATGAGCGCACGACAGTGCTCTGGATTATACCGATGAGCATGGCGTTCGCCAAGATGCTGGAGCCGCCGTAGCTGAAGAACGGGAAAGTGACGCCGATGACCGGCAAGAGTCCGAGCGCCGAACCCATATTGATAATGAACTGCGCGAGAAACATGATCGCCGTCCCGAGGCAGATGAGTTTGGAAAAGTTGTTCTGGCAATGGAGGCCAATGCGGATGATGCGGAGCAGCATGAAAACAAAAGCGCCGATGACCAAAAATCCGCCAAGTCCGCCCCACTCTTCCACAAAGGCGGAGAAAACAAAATCGGTCCCGGCCGCCGGCAAAAAGCCGAGCTGGACCTGCGTCCCCTGCCCGTAGCCCTTGCCCCAAAAACCGCCGGAGCCGACGGCAATCTTGGACTGGATGGTGCTGTAATTGACCCCCAGCGGGTCGTAATTCGGATTAACAAAAGCGATCAGGCGGTCTTTTTGATAATCCGCGAGCACAAAATTCCATGCTAGGATCACTAAAAGAACCGTAACGGCAAAGCCGATGAGAAGGTGCCGCCAGCGGATGCCGCTCACCAATAAAAAACCCGCCCAGATAAGAAAGAGGATGATGGCGGAACCGAGGTCCGGCTGAATAAAGATGAGGCCGGCCGGGACGAGAAAATAAAAAAATGATTTAAGGAGCGTGCCCGCGCGCGCGATGCCGATGTGACGCTTGGAAAAAAACGCGGACAGAACAAGGATCAGCGCGAGTTTGGCCATCTCCGACGTCTGGAGCTGAACCGGTCCCAAAACGATCCAGCTCCGGGTGGAACGGATGGGCGGCGCCACGAAATACGTGATGACCAAAAGCAGAATTGCCGCGAGATAAATGCCGAAAATCGCCCATTTGTAGCTGGTCAGCGGACGCCAATCAATTTTGGTAAAAAGAGCGATGACCAGCAGACCGACCACAAACCAGATCAGTTGCTGCCAAAAAAGCCCTCGATCGATGCTGGAAAGTATCAACAGACTCGCCGCCGCGAGGAAAAGCACCGCGGCATTCAAAAGCCAGTCTTGTTTTTTGGCAAGCGTGAACATCGGATCTTTCTAGCGCTGTACTTCCCAAACCACTTGCGTCTTGGTCTGCGGAAGCTTAAGCGCAGCGTTGAGCGGCACAGCGATGTTGAAAGCGCGCTCTTCGAACGGCTGGAGGTTTTGCAAAATGGTCTTGGAAGCGCCGACCGGCTTGCCGGAAAGATCGCTGACAATGGCGCCCACTGTGGCCCGCGACAGAACGAACGATTCGCGGTTGGCGAGAATGCCGCTCACCGTGGCAGTGGTTCCGGAAATCTCGGTCTTGACTTGGCGGGTCTGGACGCGCGGCTCCTCGAACTCGGCGACCGGCTTCCAGTCAACCGCGTCGATGACCACTTCGGGCTGGCTGGCGATGTCCCGCGGATTAATTCGCAAATTCGGCTCGATAACAACCTTCTCCGCCTCCGCCGGATAAATAAACGAGGCGCGGTTCAGCGAGAGCAGTAACTGGCCGGAACGGTTATAAAAATTCACCGTGTAGGAAAAAGAGCGGGCGCCGTATTCAATATTGGGATTGGCGAAAGTGAAAATGGCGTTGGAGGCGGAGTTCAAACCAAAGGCTTGAGTGGTAACTTGAAGCGGTTTTAATTTCCGTATCGCGCAGGAGATACAAGGCCCACCGCAATCCACTTCTTCCTCGCCCTGGTTCTGCCGGTTATCAAAACAGGTCGGCGAAACAAAAACGCCGGAAGCGTATAGCCCATAGCCGATGCCGAAAAGGATCGCCAAATATAAAACTCCGTAAATAAACTGCTTGACGAAACGCATAAATAAAGTATAAGATATGAGCGTTCTTTAAGAAAGAAAGGGGTGTCTGTGGAAAATCAGCCGATGGTCCCGGCGCGTAAGCACAACTGGTTCGCTGTTCTGTCTTGCTTCTTTGCTCTCAGCTGTCTGATTTTCGTCGGCAGCCAGCTCTACCGACTCGATAGAATAAACCGGCTAGCCAAACCGCTGACCGAGGACTTCGTCGCCTCTTCGGAGAAATACCGGTCCTTAGAAGAAATGCTTCTCTCCGAAAATAAGCTGGTGGTCAAGGCCATCGAAAACCCGGAGAGCTACAGCATTCCGGACTTCGTGGATTGGGCAAAGAACCGGCTTAAGCTGCTGAGCGCCATGCGGCTCGCGCTCGACGAAGCCCAGGACCTGATACTCTTGGCTGGCGGCGCCCTGGGTACCGGGATCGAATCCAACAACAGTGAGGCCATCCGCGAGACCGGCGAACTGCTCGCTCTGATTCGCGAACTCCTCAATAAAATCGACAAGGAGCTGGCAAAGCTCCGAAGCGTCTGAAACCAAAAGCCACACCTTGAAGGTGTGGCTTTTTATTTTTCCCACTGGTATCCCGGCAAAACCTACTTTCCCAACCGCCGAAGCAGTAAGTATCATCAGTGCTTAGCGCTTTTACTTCCGAGTTCGGAATGGGATCGGGTAGTGCACGCTAAGCTAAATCACCGGGAAACCAATGGGAAAAATAATTAAGAGCAAAATCGCAATAACAAAGATTATTCAGTGCCCAATGTACGGCTTATTAGTACTCCTCGGCTGAAATCCTTACGGATCTTACACCTAGAGCCTATCAACGTGGTAGTCTTCCACGAACCGCGGCCTTTCGGCCAGTGTTTAATCTTGGGCTAGGCTTCGCGCTTAGATGCTTTCAGCGCTTATCCCTTCCACACATAGCTACCCAGCGTTTCGGTTGGTACCAAAGCTGGTAGACCAGAGGTGCGTTCATCTCGGTCCTCTCGTACTAGAGACGACTGCCCTCAAACACTAACGCCCGTAACAGATAGAGACCAACCTGTCTCACGACGGTTTGAACCCAGCTCACGTGCCCTTTTAAATGGCGAACAGCCATACGCTTGGGACCTTCTCCAGCCCCGCGCTAGGGCGAGCCGACATCGAGGTGCCGAGCGTGGTCGTCGATGGGAACTCTCGGACCACACCAGCCTGTTATCCCCGGGGTAACTTTTAGCCGTTGTCTCCGGCCTTTCTATAAAGAGCCGTCGGGTCACTAACTTCTGCTTTCGCACCGGCGCGGCGTGTCAGCCTTGCCGTTAAGCTGGCTTGTGCGTTTGCACGTCCGGCCCGATTTCCATCCGGGCTAAGCCAACCTTAATAAACTCCTCCGCTACTTTTTAGGAGGATAACGCCCCATTAAAACTGCCCACCAGGCACTGTCCCGCGACGTTTTTGCCGTCGAGGTTAGATTTTAAAAGTCGGAAGATGGCTGTTTCATTGTCGGATCCATGCCACCCGAAAGTGACACTTCAAATCCTCGCCACTACGCTACGCATCCAACTTCTAAAGCCAATACCAAGCTACAGTAAAGCTCCCGGGGTCTTTTCGTCTTGCTACGGGTATCCCGCGTCTTCACGGGAATCGCATTTTCATCGAGCTCTTCGTTGAGACAGTTCTCCAGTCGTTACGCCATTCGTGCGCTTCGGAACTTACCCGAAAAGGAATTGCGCTACCTTAGAACGATTATAGTTATCGCTGACATTGACGAGGGCTTCGGGCAGTGAGCTTTCCTAAAATTGCTTTTAAGAAAACCCCCACCGTTAACCTTCTCGCATCGGTCAGGCGTCACCCCCTATACATCCTCTTGCGAGTTAGCAGGGAGCTGTGTTTTTGGTAAACAGTCGCCAGAGATACTTTAGCTGCGTCCCGACCACCTCTATTCTTGCGAATAATTGAGGTCGGGAAGGCCTTATTGCGAACTTACGGCCGCTTTTTTGCCGAGTTCCTTAACGAAGAGTCACTCGTTCCCCTGAGGCTTCTCGCCTCACCCACCTGTGTCGGTTTACGGTACGATGCCTGATACACGAACCTTAGAAGTTTTTCTTGGAAGTCTCTTCGGTCCAATTAGCCAGGTAAAACCTGACCTTACGCCAGCGCGCGGAAATCGCCATTAAAGGCAGACATCCGGATTTTCCTGGATGCCGTTCCTTGGCGCCAGCGACGCCAAACCACTGAGGCGCTGGACCTTATTTTCTCCGTCACTCCATCGAATGTATCAGGCGGGCCGGAATATTAACCGGCTTCCCATCAGCTGCGGTTCTCACCATTGCCTTAGGATCGCCTAACCCGTGGTTGATTGCCATTGCCACGGAAACCTAGGATTTTCGGGGACCCAATTTCTCATTGGGTTTGTGATTACTCATACCAACATTCTCTCTTCTCAACGCTCCAGAAGCCCTCGCGGATCTTCCTTCGCTGCATTGAGAATGCTCTCCTACCACTCCCCGACTTTACGTCGGGAAATTCGTGTCTTCGGTACTCCGCTTAGCCCCGGTACATTTTCGGCGCCGCCAACCATCGAATAGTGAGTTGTTACACACTCTTTAAAGGATGGCTACCTCTAAGCCAACCTCCTATCTGTCTATGGTTAACGACTACCTTTAACACTTAGCGGAAATTTAGGGACCTTAGACGACGATCTGGGCTTTTTCCCTCGCGACCACGGAGCTTTGCCCCCGCAGTCTGACTATTTGGACAATACGTATAGTATTCGGAGTTTAACTGGGGTCGCGAGATTTCTCCCTATCAACCCCAACTAGTAGCTCTACCCCTATACGCAGATCTCCAAACGCTAGTCCTAAAACTATTTCGGAGAGAACCAGCTATTACCAAGCTCGATTAGCTTTTCACTTCTTACCTCAGCTCATCCGAGGGTTTTGCACAACCCACCAGTTCGGACCTCCCCCCAGTTTTACCCGGGGTTCATCCTGGCCAAGGCAAGCTCGCTTTGGCTTCGGGTCTTACGAGAACGACTGAACGCGCTATTAACACTCGGTTTCCCTGCGGGTTCGTCCCTAGTCGGGACTTACCCTTGCCGCTCCCGTAAACTCGTTGGCTCATTCTTCAATAGGCACCCTGTCAGCCTTGCGGCCTTCAGGTCCTTGTAGGCATATGGTTTCAGGTACTATTTCAACGGCCTCCCGGCCTGCTTTTCACCTTTCCCTCGCGGTACTAGTTCACTATCGATCACAAAGTGTATTTAGCCTTACCGGATAGTACCGGCAGCTTCCCTCAAGGTTTTTTGGCCTCGAGGTACTCAAGAAATCCCGACACCGCCCGCATGCCTAAGCATACGAGAAGTATCGGAATCCCAACATCGATATGCTGGGCAGAAACAAGAGAGATGATTCGTTTTCGCGTACAGGACTATCACCTACTTTGGTGCAGTTTTCCAGCTGCTTCCGCTAACGAATCTTTTTTGACTCTCCTCTTAGAAACACGAAACAGGACGCTATATCCGCCCGAAGGCAGGAATCCTGTTTCATATCTCTAAGACGTTACCGTCTTACAACCTCCCTAAAAAGGGATTTAGGCTCTTCCCGTTTCGCTCGCCGCTACTCAGGGAATAAACATTGTTCTATTGTCCTCCGCTTACTGAGAAGTTTCACTTCAGCGGGTGCGCTCCGATTCTTGCGAACCGGTCATCGCGGTTTTCGCGATGGGGTTTCCCCATTCGGACATTCCCGGATCAAAGGTTGCTACACACCTCCCCGAGACTTTTCGCAGTTACGCCGCGTCCTTCTTCGCCACTTTGTGTCTAGGCATCCACCATACGCCCTTATGTTGGGCACTGAATAATCATTGCTATTGCTTACTTACTTAATTTTGCTCGATTTTGGTATTGCGCCGACGAAGTATCGGATAACTTGATACATAGCGCAATACCGGTGCTGTATTTCTACAGCACTTATTTGCTGATTATTTCAAAAAGCTGTCCTATACAAACGAAAAACCGCTTCTCTAAGCGGCTTCTGAATCGCAGACAATAAAATCCGGGTCGGGTTAGCCGCTTTTGCTATGTCTGATAATCTTCATTCGTATATACCATTATATATACCGCTAAAATTGTGTCAATAGGCGGCTGCACGAATAAAAACCTCCGTTTTATCGGAGGTTTGTGGTTTTTTAGTGGCCGTTGTGGCCGTTCGCCTTCGGAGGCGGCTTATTCTCGAGCTTGAGCTTCACCGTCGCCGTCTGGGGTACGCCCAAACGGTCAATGCGGAGATACTCGATCTCAAGCTCCTTGTCGCGCGGCAGACCGACGATGATTTGCCGGATCTCCATGCCGCCTTTCACCGCTTTGCCGTTGACCTTGGTGATGATATCGCCCTTCTTGAGGCCGGCACGCTTGGCCGGCGACTGTTTGCCGTCAGGGGCCTTACTCTCGTCCATCGTCATCACGATTGCCCAGCGGTCCTTGTAGGTGAGCTTGGCAAGCAGCGCCAGCGTTTCGATACCGCGAATGCCGGTCAGTTTGTTGAGTTGCGCCAGATCCTCGATCATGGCGTTCTGTTCGGTGCCATAGCGCCGGAAGTTGTCCACCAGCGCCTCGACGCCGAACCAGGGCAGCTCTACCTCGCCCTTCTTGAGCTGTTCCATATCCATGAGCGCGAGCGGAACGGCAAAGGTCATGGTCCCGCCTCTGACGGCCATCCGGACATTGATACCGATGACTTCGCCCTGCGAGTTGATCATCGGGCCGCCGGAGTTGCCGAAGTTCACCGAAACATCGCTCTGGATGTAATCTTCCAGGTAACTGGCGCCCAGCCGGCGGTTGAGGCCGCTGACCGTCCCGGAAGTGTAGGAGTCCGAATGCCCGTGGGGCGACCCCAGCGCGTAAACGCGTTCCCCGACCTTGAGATTGTCGGAGTTGCCGAGTTTCGCCACGCTAAAGTCGACGGGGTCGATGTCCAGGGTTTTCAGAAGCGCGCTGTCGTTGTGATGGTTCCAGCCGACGATCTCCGCCTTCCAGGCGCGATTCTTGCTGGCCAGGGAAACCGAATAATCGTAGCTGACGATCTTGAGAGGCGGCGCAAACATCGCCTGCAGCATATCGTTCTCGACCCGCACCACGTGAGCGGCGGTGACGACGCGCCCTTCCTTGTCCAGGAAAAAACCGCTGCCGCCGGCTTCGAGAACTTCGCCCGTCTCCAGCGTCATTGCGACTTTCACGTCGACGACGCAATCCTTGTAGTACTCGTGGATCTTGATGCCGTTGAGGTCATTGACCTGCTGGGCACCGATTTTCGGCTGGGGATTCTGTTCCGGCGGAGGTTCCTGACTCCAAGCTCCGGCGCCGAGTGACGCCAAAAGAGCGAAAACAATCGCCGCGGTGAGCTTCCGCATTTTCTAACTCCTTTCTTGCGGTTTTCAAACAACCACTATTATGTTAATCCTGCTGCCGAAAGTGTCAACAATAGAAAAGCCGCTCGTTAAAGGCGGCTGTTTTACAAAATTTTCCAAAGGAAAAAGATATCGCTGAACCTGAAGAGCTTGCCGCCCGAGCGTTTGAAGCGCCGGATGTCTTCGCGCTCCGGCCAACTGAAGTAGTCGTCGGTCTCCGGCTGACGCTCGGCGATTATATCGCCGAAATCCAGGATGCCGGAAACAATGCGGTTCAGAAGCGGCTGACCGACCAGCATCGCTTTTACGCAGTTGCGGAGCGCGCTTTCCTGATAATTTATCTCGATTCTGGCGGAGCCGATGATGCCGCCGCTGTCGATCTTCTTTATCACTTTATGCACCGTGACCCCCGCGTATTTTTCTCCGCGGATCATCGCGTTGATAGTTGGCGAAAGGCCGCGGTAGCGCGGCAGGATGCCGGAATGGACGTTGATGGCGCCGACACGAGGGATAGCCAGCAATCGGCGATTCAGGATTTGGTTGTAACGGGCGAGGATCAGCAAGTCCGGCTCGGCTTCTTCCAGCCGGCGGCGGAACTCCTCACCGTTCGCGTCAACAATGCGCTCCACCGGTACTCCCCAAAGGGCGGCGGTATCGTGAAAATTCTCAATGCGGTTGCACCCGAAAAGCCGTTTGACGGCCATGAATAACTTGCAGAAAACTCCCTCGGCCGTTTCGGACAGGGCATAGCGCCAGCCGGACTTTTTCCAAACCCGGAAAAGAGTTTTCAGCGGGCCGCCGCTCTTGACCAGGAGCGGTCCTACAAAGATTCCCAGGATGTTTT
>Ga0247727_10005673_pt1 | contig 25114 bp, 27 predicted proteins | sample WisWelCaveWW1625_FD_202498 | JGI IMG/M metagenome (GOLD analysis project Ga0247727, IMG submission 202498) | Biofilm microbial communities from Wishing Well Cave, Virginia, United States - WW16-25 | ecosystem: Environmental > Aquatic > Deep subsurface > Groundwater > Cave microbial mat | place...
GGGACAGTGCGTTCGCGGCTCCATGCGGCGCGAAAACGGCTTCTGGCTGCCGAGGCTGAGGACCAGAAATGAATATTTGTCCCCAATGGAGGGATGCGCTCTACCAAGCAGCGCTGGGCGCACAGGCGTGGCCTGCGCTCGAGGAGCACTTGAAGCGGTGCCCTGCTTGCGCGGCCGCTCTGCCGGGCCTGCGCCGGCTGTGCGCGGAGTCGGATGCGGGCGTCGCGCAGTTGGCTCGCGGCCCCGGACCCTCCCCTGCGTTTCACGGCCGCCTCATGGCTGCGCTCCCGGAAGAGTTCGGGCGCTTCCGCCGTCGGCGAATCTGGGCCGCCGCGGCGGCCGCCGCCCTGCTCGCCACGGGTGCGACGTTGGGGCTTCTGAACCATGCGCGGGACGATTCCCTGCCGCCGGAAGCCGCCGCGGTGGTCCATTGGCGCTCGCCGACGGAATCACTGTTGCGCGCGACCGGCGAAGATTTCTTGCGCCACGGCCCGGGACTCGGGAATTTCTATTTCCCGCTCCAGGCCCCCGGCGCGGAGCCCGTCAGGCAAAGAGTCCCCGAAAGGAGCAAGAACCTATGAAGCGAACCGGGATGTTGTGCGTGGCGGTGATCAGCGTACTGGCCGCCGCAGCTGGGGCCCAGCAGGAAGGCAAACCCGATCCGGTGGGCGAACACCTGTTTCCCCCGGAACTGATTATGCAGAACCAGCAGGCCATCAACCTGGATGCATCGCAGAAGACCTACATCCGGGGGGAATTGACCAGGGCGCAGACACGTTTCACCGAGCTGCAATGGCAGCTTCAGGACGCCATGGAAGGCCTGGTCGCTCTGCTCAAGACCGAGCAGCCGGACGAGCAGCAGGTCCTGGCGCAACTGGAAAAAGTGCTCAGCACGGAGCGGGAAATCAAGCGCGCCCAACTGAGCCTGATGGTCCGCCTGAAGGGCAAACTCTCATCCGAGCAGCAGGCCCAGTTGCGCCGCATGCGCAGGCCGGGCAGGGGGAGCTGAGCGCCGCAGGCCGCGTCCACACCTGCCGCTGTACGAAGGAGCAAGAAATCTCAGGAAGGAAACTGCTTCACACGGACTACTTTTTCGCCTGCGAAGGTGACGAAGACGGTCTTGGAAGGTGGGTGGCCGTAAATCCAGTCTTCCTTCTCGATGCCGTCCGCATCCTTTTCGCGGACTTTGCGTTCCGGCTTGCCCAGCGCCGCAACCACCATCTCCCGGTCCATCCCCACGATGGCCCGGCGCTCCTTGATAGCCTGCTGGATGGCGGGCGGAAGCGTCTCCACCCACGCCACCGAGGCCGACCGCTGTTTTGAAAAATCCAGAAAATCCTTCAGGTGGGCCTTCAGCTCGTCCGCAGTCATATCCGGGAGCGGCGCGCCAAAATCCAGGATCAGCGTGGAGCCCAGGGGCTGGTAGCCCGGCGTGGTACTGGTGGTCGTGGTGGTGGGGATGCTTCCGCCGGCGCTCACCTGGATGCGGTCGCGCCAGCTCGTGCGCCGTTTTCCACCTCCGTTGATGTCCAATTGCAGTTCTTTCTTGCGGAACACTACGCGAGTCACTTGAACGCTGTCGCCGGGGCGTCCGGCGACCCCTTGCGCGGCGGCGCGCATCAGCCCAGCCTCATCCACGGGCGCGCCTACACGGATGCGAAAACCGTTCTTACCTGCCGGCAGCGGGCGGACGGCCCGGGCGAATTCGCCCGAGACGTAGCGCACAATCTCCAATCGTGAGCGTGGCTGGAGCGTCTGCTTCGAAGAGGACTTGTTCCCGGCAGTCGATTGCGCGGCCGTGTGTGTCGCGGGACCCAGCATCAACCCGGCAGCGGCGAGGAAGAAGAGCCGGCGCATTCTGTACCCTCTGCTTCATATTCTAGAACTTTCGCCATCGTCGCGGAAGGGGCCAGGCTCCCGCTGGTCCCCAGCAGGAGGGAGGCCGCCAGGCAGGCGACGGTGAGGAAAATGCTGCCTTCGGGGCCGTAGCTTCCGCCACTGAGCCAAGTCCGGCCCGACGCTTCCGCCTGCACACCCAGCGCATGGAGGCGCAGCCCGCTTACGGGCATTCCCAGCAGCGGTCCCATCACGAAATTCCAGGCCCAGTGCAGGGCGATGGGCATCCACAATGCGCGGGTTTTCAGGTAGGCCACCGCCAGCAGCACCCCCGCAAGAACCGTGTTCGCGGTTGAGACCAGGGTGACGCCCCCCGGGTTACCCACATGCCCGAGGGCGAACAGCGCGGAAAAAATCAGCATGGCGCCCGCACGTCCCACCGAATCCACCAGCCGCTGAAACCCGTATCCGCGGAACAGCAGTTCTTCCATCGCCGCCGCCAGCAGAAGCGCAAGGGCCCAGAAGCTCAGGGCGAGGCCCGGGTTTGCGCCAGCCTGGGCGGGCGCGGACGCGTAGCGCACCAGTCCCCCGGTCCACAACACGCCGCCTACCACGGCGATCAACGCGGCCCCGGCGGCCAGCCCAGTCCCTGCTTCCTTCGCCCAGCCGGGATAGAACCAAAGCCCCAGGGTGCGAAAACTGCGCTGGTCAATCACGGAGAGGAACAGCCACGATTCCAGTGCCAGGAAAGGCAGCGAAAGGGCGGCGCGATACAGGAAATGAAGCGGCGAGTTGCGGCCCCCGGCCAGCGTGATGCTGGCGCCTTCGCAGAGGCCCAGCCCCGCCAGCGCCAGGAGCAGGAAGAAAAATACGCGCCAGCCCGGCCGGAGACGTGCGTCGCGACCCATAAAGCAGCGCCGCACCAGGTGCGGAATCCTGCTGTCTGGCTGCAGAATCTCCCTGCCTCCTGATTTCCCTGATTCCTGACGTCCTTACTTCCTTGCTGCTCCGCCGGCATCATTTAACTTCTGACTTCGACTCTGACTCCCTGCCGGTCCACCCGGCAAGGCAGGATCTGGCCTCCGGCCGCCGCCGCCGCCGCCGCGACACGCGCACGCGCAGGGGGATCAATCAGCAAGGCCACGCATCCGCCGCCGCCCGCCCCGCAGACTTTAGCGCCCAGCGCTCCGGCACGACGCGCGGATGAAATGATGCGGTCAATGACGGGGGTGGAAATGGTGGGCAGATTTCGCCGTCGGTACGACCATTCCTCACGGATGAGCTGCCCGGCTTCATCCCAGCGGCCGCGCTCCAGCGCCGTGCGCATCGCCCGCGCCACCTGGGTGATTTGTTCCAGGTTTCGCCACACCCGCCGGTTGCCGTCCAGGTGCGCCTTATAGACTTCCCAGTTGTTGATGCCGGACTGCCGCGGCTTGCCCGTGTAACAGAGCAGCAGGCGGCGGTCCAGCTCGTCCAGGTCGGCGTGCAGCGGCTCGCGGCGCTCCCCTCCGGGCCCGAGATGCAGAACTCCCGCGCCGCCAAACGCAGCCGGGTAGTGGTCCTGCGTGCCCGTGGGCACCCCGATGACGATGGCCTCGGCATCGCGGCTGATGTGAATCCAACGCTCCAGGCCATAGCCTCGATTGGTCAGCTTATCCAGCGCCGCGCAGATGGCCACGGCCATGGCGCTGGAGCCGCCGATACCCGCGCCGGCCGGAGCTTCGGAGTCGGTGGTCAGTGTAAGTCCGTCTGGGGGGCTGAAAAACCGGACCAGATGCGCCAGCAATGGTAGCCTGTGTTTTCTTGTTCGTCGCAGGGCTGTGAGCGAAGGATAGACTTCCCTGCGGCCGGTGTCCCGCGAGACCAGGGTGATGCGTCTTTCACCCTGCGGCTCGGTCTCAATCACGCACGAGGCGTGACGCGTCACCGCACAGTTCACCGTCAGCGCGCCGTCGTGATACAGATACAGCGGCCAGATGTCCAGCGTGCCCCCGGCCAGGTCCACGCGCGTCGGAGCCTTTGACTCGATCCGCAACTTTACTCCCCCGCTCTCTCTCGGTAGCCTTGCGAGGACGCATCATATCAAATGCTCGAAAGATTCCTTCTCGGCTTCGAGGGAACACGCCTCACGGAAAATGTTCGCGCGCTGCTGAAGCAGCGCCTGGCCGGCGTGGCGCTGTTCCGGCGCAACTGGGAAAGCGTCGAGGGGCTGCTCGCGATGACCGAAGAGATCCGCGCTGCGGCGCCGGCGCCGGTGCTGATCGGGTTGGACCAGGAAGGCGGCACGCCGTTTTCGCTGCCGGAGCCGTTTACGCAGTGGCCGGCGCCGGCGGAGCTTGGACGCCTGGGCGATGTCCCCGTTATCGAAGACATCGCTGCCGCCATGGGGCGTGAGTTGCGCGCCGTGGGCGTGAACTTGAACTTCGCGCCGATGCTGGACTTGCACGTCCATCCGCAAAGTCCGGTGACCCGCGGGCGCAGCTTTGGCTCCGATCCGCAACGCGTGGCAGAAATGGGCGCAGCTGTGGTCCGCGGGATGGCGCGCGAGGGAATTCTAAGTTGCGCCAAGCATTTTCCGGGCCACGGCGACGCCCTGGCGGACCCGCACGTTGACCTGCCCGCATATTCTGGAGACCTCGCGCGGCTGCGCGGCGCCGAACTGGTTCCCTTCGCCGCAGCGGTGCGCGCAGGCGTGCCCATGGTGATGACCGCGCACATCCTGCTTCCGCGTGTGGACCCCCAGTGGCCGGCGTCGCTCTCCTCACAACTTCTCTGCGGAACGTTGCGGAAAGAAATGAAATTTGACGGCGTGATCCTGGCCGACGACATCGGCATGGGGGCCATCCGGAAAAAATACGGGCTGGGCGAAGCCGCCATTCGCGCGTTCGCCGCTGGCACGGACCTTGTCGCGCTGTGCCACAACCCGGCGGCCATCGCGCCGGTGCTGGCGTGCGTCGAAGACGCCGCAACAAAGGGAGAGTTCAACGCCGAAGACACGCGCGCCAGTCTGGAGCGCATTCCGCGACTGCGCAACGCTTGCGCGCCTCTGGAGAAAGACCGGCCGGCGCTCGGCGTAATCGGCTGCGCAGAACATCGCGCCCTGGCAGAAGAATTGCAACGAAAGATTGCGAGTGCGGCGGGCTAGCTGGCGGCCCTGGCTTTCTTCCCGGCTTCGGCTTTTTCGTGGGCCAGTTGCGGCTCGAAGCATCGCCGGCAGCGCGCCTCGTACATCCCGCCCGCGCCGACGACAATCAACTCTTCAGAGGCCACCAGTCGCTGGGTGTGCACGGCCGGATTCCCGCAGCGCACGCAAATGGCCAGCAGCTTGGTGATTTCTTCGGCCACGGCCAGCAGGCGCGGCATGGGCTCGAAGGGGCGCCCCAGGTAGTCGGTGTCCAGCCCCGCGACCATCACCCGCTTGCCCATATCGGCCAGTTTCACGCAAGCCTCGAGAACGGATTCGCCCAGGAACTGGGCTTCGTCCACCCCGATCACTTCGGTGCGCGCCTCGACCCGCTCCAGGATCTCCGCTCCATTCTTGACCAGGTCGCTGCGGATCTCCAATCCGGAGTGCGAGACGATTTCGCTTTTCGCGTAGCGGTCGTCGATCAGCGGTTTGAATATCTGCACCCGCTGCCGGGCGATCTCAGCGCGCCGCAGCCGCCGGATCAGCTCCTCGCTCTTGCCCGAAAACATCGGGCCAACAATCACTTCGATCCATCCCATATTGCCTTTGACGATGTCCATCGCAGCTCTCCCGCTCAGTGTTCCGGACGGAGGAGAATCATCTGCCTGCTTTCGCGAAAGCCAATCTGATAGCGAGCGAACAGGATGTTGCGGCCGAGAATGTTCCGCGCCCTGTGTGAAGCGAGGAAACCAACGCGCGCAGGAAACCGATCGCTGCCGTGCCCAGGCAGTTGGACCTCCATCTCCAAATCGAAGAGGAAAAAATCAACCAGACCCCCGTGAGTCCTGGCCGTTGCCCGCTCTCCACAGGTCAAGTCATCGATCCCCAAGAACTCCGCCACCTCCAAATTGAAGACCGTGATGCTCGATCCGGTATCCAGTATGGCCAATGCCCGTGCGGCGGCCTTGTTTCGGATTAGCGGGACGAGAAGGGCGGGCTGCAACCCCGCGCCGGCGATTTCGCGGTAAGGCACCTGAACGGGATAGTTGACAGAGATCACCGGAGGTTCAGAAAGACAGATTCGTCATGTTCGGGAACATAATGGACGAATGGTGCGCGTATTTCGTGTCGCTTGACAGCGGCCTTGATCACCTTGATGTCGGAACTGTGGGCCACTAGGCTGTACCCCTCAATCAACAGCCACTCGCCACGGTATTGTTCAAGCTCCTTGATGTGGTCGGTCATGTAACGCAGCTCGGGCCAAGTTGGATCCCCGGACGGTCGCCTGCCATTGCCGCGCGCCCGGCTGGCCGCGCGCCCAATCCGGCCGCTCCTACCCTTCGACTTTTCTTTCACCCGCATGCCGTTCCCGCCTCTACGCTATCATACTACGCCCGCGGTCATAATCTGAATGACACGGAAGGATCCAAACGACTCATTCAAGGAATTCGAGCACGCCGGCTGGGAGCGCGCTGCAGGCGGTTACCACCATGCTTTCGGCGCGCTGACGCAGCAGGCCATCCCCGCCCTGCTGGATGCCGCCGCAGTGCAGGCCGGGACCCGGGTGCTGGATGTAGCCACCGGTCCGGGTTACGCTGCCGCCGCGGCCGCCGCGCGCGGCGCCCGCGTCACCGGCGTGGATTTCTCCGCGGAAATGGTCGTTCAGGCCGGGCAGAGGTTTCCCGGTATCGAGTTCGGCGAGGGCGACGCCGAAAACCTCTCGTTCCCTGACGCCAGCTTCGACGCCGTGGTGATGAACTTCGGCATGTTGCACCTGGCGCGACCCGAGCAGGCTATGGCCGAGGCGCGCCGCGTCTTGCGCCCCGGCGGGCGCTTCGCGTTCACGGTCTGGTCCGAGCCGCCGGAGACGGTCGGCTTCGGCATCGTGCTGCGCGCCATCGAAACTCTGGGCAATCTCGACGCCGGGCTGCCGCCGGGCCCGCCGTTTTTCCGCTTCGCCAATCCACAGGAGGCCCGCGGAGAACTTTCTGCCGCCGGCTTTGCCGACCCGCAGACCGCGAGGGTGCCCCTGGTCTGGCAGCTCGATTCGCCCGACGCCCTGTTTCTTTCCTTCTACGAGCCATCCGTGCGGACGCGCGCGCTGCTCCGTGCGCAAACCCCCGAAGCGCTGTCGGCCATCCGAACGGCGATTGTCGCCGATGCCGCTCGCCACCTCCGCGACGGCAAAGTAGTCTTCCCTATGCCCGCCGTGCTCTCCTCCGCCGTGAAGAAGTGAATCCGCAGTCTTGCGGCGAGCCTGCTTTTGTCCGTTTCTGCTTTCCCTGTCCCCTTTTCCTTTTTCCCTCTTCCCTTTTTACTTTTTCCTTTTCTTCATCTGCGTTCATCTGCGCTTACGTGAATCCGCATCCCTTACGCGAGCCTGCTTTCGATCGTTTCTTCTTCCCCTGTACCCTGCCCGCTATTCCCTTTCTCTTTCTCTTCATCTGCGTTCATCTGCGTTTACTCTTCCGTAGACCGCGCCGTTATAGAACGGCGCGAAGGCGTTGATGACGGCGGTGCGGAAGGCGTCCTGGCGCGTGATCAGGTTTTGCGTGAGCACGCCCCATGCGCCCTGGAGGTCGCGGATGTTGCGCTGGCCGGCGAATTCATCGATGGCCGCTGCCAGTTCGATCCCGTCGTCCAGCACGCGCCGGGCCAGGGGTTCGGGGACCAGGATGCCGCCGCTCTGGCCATAGGAGCCGCGGGCGCCATCGGTGACGTAGGCCCAGTTCTGGAGAAAGACCAGGCGTTGCCCGTCCACCTTTTCCACGTCCAGCCCGCCTTCGAGACCCACGAAATATTTCCACGGTTGGCCGCTTTCCCGCGCGGTCGCGACCAGCGCTTCGGCGCGCTGACGCGCGCCGGCCATCGCTTCGCGGCGCGAGCGCGGAGTGGGCGCTACGCCGCTGCCCACCTCCACGCCCACCACATCGAAGCGCGCCGCGGTATCGATCAGCGGGCCAATCACCGTAGCTGCCTCCCATACGGCATTCAGCTTGGGCCGCCGCGTGCTCCCCACCGCAATTGTGCAGGTCTTCATCGTGACATCGGAAAATGGTAGAGAGTAAGCCGGGAATGGGCCAACACGTTTCCCATCTTCCATTTTCCCTTTTTCTATTCCTTCCACAGCTGCGTCTGCTTTTCCCGGCCGTAGCGCGCGCTCAGGAACCGCTTCAGCTCCTCGATGCTGGCGAACATCTGATCGGCGCAGGCCAGCATCCACCCGCTGACTTGTTCGGCCAGCAAAGTCGTCACCAGATAGACCGGGATGCCCTTGCGGTAGGCGGCGGTCAGTTCCGCCGGCGTACCGCCGCTGGTCCCCGCCGCGGCCACTTCGTCCCAGTAGCAGATCACGTAGTCGGCCTTGTTTTCGATCAGTTCCAGGTCAAACTGTATGATCTTCCGGACCACACGCCGAAATCGTTCCAGGTCGGTGCGTTTCCATTCCCGGAACCCAGCCACTTCCTCGTCGGTGAGGCTTTTCTTCTCATCCTCGGCCGGGTCATAGACACGGTGCCCGAGCTGCTCGCGCAGGAAGGGAGTCAGCTTGCGGCGCCACAGCTTCCCGCCATCGGAGGCGAACTCAATCGGGCCGCAGAGATAGGCGAGCATAGCAACTCCGGCAAGGTAACACGGAGGGAGGCAAAGTCGAAAATCGAAATTCGCAACTGAAAATTCGAAAGAAATGCACACAGCCTGAGGGCCGATGGCAGAAATCAGGAGCGGGAGGGGAATCTGGAGCGGCAGAGGGGAATCGAACCCCCACCTACAGCTTGGCAAGCTGTCGTACTACCACTATACTACTGCCGCTCACTCCACAAAATTTAGCACGCCACGTAGAATCGGACAACCCCCGCGGGGCATTGCCAGGCCAATGACCGCCGGGCGAGCACCGCTCACCTGCTTCCGGCCGGGGCTACGGGAGCTGGACGATGCGAACCGATTTCACCACCGGAGATTTCCGCTGACGCTCGGCAAATTTTTCCGCGTGCTGCTTGTCAATATAGACGCGGGCGAATTTTTCGCCGTCGCGGTAGATGACCGTGGCCTGCCAGTGGCGATGCTTGCGTCGCTTGTCTTGGCCAAACTTGCCCTTTTTCCAGCGGCCTGCTTTCGCCATACGTCATTCTCCCCATTCCTCGCAACGGCGCGCAAGTCCCCTACCAATGATTAGACGTACCTCGACAGCCATATTAAGGTCAGTATATATCCATGATTAGCAACTACCCGCGGGCACTCGCGCGGAACCCCAGCGGTTCCTCCGTCCTCGGCGACCGGCCTCCACTTGAACCGAGCGGCCTGCGGTGTTAAGGTTTGCGGTTGTTTCCCGAAGGAGGCGTCGCTGGTGCGAAACACTTTGAACTGGCTGCTGATTGGCGGCGGCCTGATCATGATTATTGTGGAAGTGATTCTGGGGGCGGCGACCGGGATGGATTTCGCTCTGGTGGGAATTTCCATGGCCGCCGGCGGCGGCATCGGCCTGTATTTTGAATCGTGGCGCGTCGGGATGCTGGCCACCGCCGTGATGGCCTTCATCTACCTCGCTTTTTTCCGGAAATACATCCGCTCCAAACTCAGCTCCCCGGACCGGCCCAGCATGACGGATGCGCTGGTCGGCCGCACGGCGCTGGTGACCGCGCGCATCGCCGACCACGCGCCGGGCGCGGTCAGAGTGGGCGATGAAGTCTGGAGGGCGGCCTTAGCGCCCGGCGCCGGCGGCACGCGCGAACCCGGCGATTCCGTGGTGGTCGATGCGGTGGAAGGCGTAACCCTGAACGTCCGTTAGGAAGAACCCGAAATCCCGGTGAGGTGCATCCATGAGCGGAGCAGCGACCTTCGTTATTTTTATCTTGATGGTGTTCGCGCTGGTGCTGATTGCGAAAACGGCGCGCACGGTGAAGCAGTACGAGCGCGGGCTGATTATCCGCCTGGGCAAATACAATTCGATGGTCAGCGCGGGCTTGCACTTCCTGATGCCCTTCATTGATGAGCTGATCAAGGTGGACATCCGCGAGCGCCTGATCAACGTGGAACCGCAGAAAGTCATCACCAAAGACAACGTGACGGTCACGGTGGACGCGGTGGTGTACTACAAAGTGGTGGACCCGGTGCGCGCGGAATTCGAAGTGCAGGACTTCGGCGCGGCTTGCACCACCCTGGCGCAGACCAACCTGCGCAACCTCATCGGCGACCGCTCCCTGGACGAATCGCTGGTGGCCCGCGACGCCATCAACGACAACCTGCGCACCGTGCTGGACTCGGCCACCAACAACTGGGGCGTCAAGGTGACCCGCGTGGAAGTGCAGAAGATTGACCCGCCGCACGACATCACCGAAGCGATGTCCCGCCAGATGAAGGCCGAGCGCGACAAGCGGGCCTCCATTCTGGAATCAGAAGGCATCCGCCAGAGCCAGATTCTCCAGGCCGAAGGCATCAAGCAGTCCGAGATCCTCAAGGCCGAAGGGGACGCCCAGGCGCGCGTCACCCGCGCCAACGGCGAAGCCGAAGCCATCCGCCTGGTCTCCACCGCCGCCGAGACTTACTTCAAAGAACGCGCGGAAGTGATGCGCCGCCTCGAGGTGATTAACCACACCATGGCGCAGAACACGAAATTTGTCATCCCCTCGAATTCCGACGTCATTAACATTCTGGGACTGGATGGCGGAACGCCCATCGTGCCCTTGCCGGCCAAGCGTCCCGCGGAAGGCGGCGGCAGCGGCATGCCGCGACCCCACCCGGCCAAGTAGCGGGGCCGGGAATCACGGCTGCGGACTTGCCGGAGTCCATCTCGAAGTGAAATTCGATGTGCGGGGAACCTTCAGGCTTTGCTGGAAATCCAGTGGTACACCCCGAGCACCACAAGCCCGGCCCCCAGCAGAAACAGGAACGGCACAAGATAAAGCTGGGTAAGGTCCAAAACTTCTTCCGGGACTTGCTCGACGATCGGCGGATAATCCACCACGTACTTTCGGGTGACCGCGGCCACCAGCATCCATACCAACCCTTTGCGGATTTCGTGGCGGCCTTGCCTGGCCTTTTCGGGGTCGAGGTGGCCGTGGACGGCCGGCGGGAGGGTCTCCCGGCACTGCGGACACTGGTCCAAAACGTCCGGGACGTATTTCCCGCAATGGGGGCACTGTCTGGAACCCATCTCTGCTCCTGTCCGGAAGCGTCGTGGTTGTCCAGCTTGCGGATCGCAGCTACTGGTAGACCACGCGTACTTCGCTGTTCTCGATGCGGACGTCGGTGACGCCTTCGGGAAGCCGGAATTTCTCGCGGTTTTCCGGCGTATCAAACAGGCGCTGGACCGCATTGTCCAGAGTGCCCTGCGGAATGGGCAGGGCGCCCAGATAGCCGCTGGTGACGTCCATCCTCAGGTATCCGTTTTCCGCGCGCAGACGGCCTTCTATTTCCAATGTCATATCCTTGCCGTAGAGATCGAACACCACATAGGCGCCCACGCGGTTGCCTCGCAGGGTGATCTTGACGTCGCGCACGGTGGACTGTACCTGCTCTACGGTGGGTTCCTGAGCCGTCTCGCCGGGCACAGCGCCGGAGCCTGCCAGCGCCAGGTTGGAAGCGAGGAACGAGTTCAGCTCAGGCTCGTTCAATTCCAACGTATAGGGGATGCCTTGCTCGACCGCCGCCTGGAATTTTTCCACCTTGCGGCGGGCGCTTTCCGGGGCCTCGGGGTCCACCTGCACTCGCGGCGGCGGGGATTTCCAGGCGATCAGGACGAGCACCAGCAGCATCAGGGCTAGGACGACCCAGCGGAGGACCCGGTAAAATTTCTTGAATCCTTCGCTCATGTGCTACCACAGCCTCCGGGCCGCGCATCGGCAGCCCCCATACATCCGGGGCCGGAAAGCGGGGCGGTCAGCGGGTCCGCGCTCGCTGGCCGTTCAGGAGCTCGGCGATGCGGTTGTCGCGCTCGGCCACCGCGGCCTCCAACTCGAAAGTGTGACGCCGGTGATGCAACAGCGAGGTGACGTGGCGGGCCAGCGCGGCCAGCGACACCTTCTGATTGGGAGTCAGCTCCCGCTTGACATGGTCCACCACGCAGAGGGTGCCCAGCGCCAGCCCGCGCGGCGTGACCAGTGGGGCCCCTGCGTAGAAGCGCAGCTTGGGTTCCGTGGTGACCAGCGGGTTGTCGCGGAAGCGATGGTCCTCGCTGGCATCCGGCACGATCATCAGGTCCCTCTCCAGGATGGCATGTGCGCAGAAGGAGATGTCCCGCGGCGTCTGCCGCGTCTCCACGCCGAAGCGCGCCTTGAACCATTGGCGGTCGGCGTCCACCAGACTGATCAGGGCCATCGGCGTCTGGCAGATCTGCGCGGCCAGAAGAGTGATATCGCCGTAGTCGCTCTCGTCGGGGGTGTCCAGGATTTCGTAACTGCGCAGTTCTTCCAGACGCTCGGGTTCGTTGGCAGGCAGAGCCGGCTTGAGCATGGTGCCTCGCTCGACCGCTGAAGTGTCAGGCGGGACGTCCCTGACCGAAGGGCAAGCCTACCGCCGCGGATGGCACAGGTCAATGCCTCACGCCGCACCCATTGCCAGGATGAGTGGTGAGCCGCCCAGGACTCGAACCTGGAACCCTTTGATTAAGAGTCAAATGCTCTACCATTGAGCTAGCGGCCCACGGTGGGTAAGACTCTATCCAGCTTAGCCGACTCCGGCAGATTTGTCGAATTCCACTGTCGATTCCATCGAGGGTCGGAACGCCATGGATTACCAGCCAAGAAACGAGGCAGTCTTTTTGGGTGGCGCGAACTTATCCTTGACGCGCATATAGATTTTCTGAAGAGCCAGTATGTCCAGAAGACCTGGAGCGAGATCGTCTACCTTCTTTTTTACCATCTTGAGCAAATCAGCCTGAGATTTTCCGCAGATCACGATCACAACGGAGCCCCTCCACTCAGCATTGTAGATTTCAATCTGTCCAAGTAGCCGTTGAACCTTGCTCGTAGAATCGAGCCCCTGCTTAAGTTCGAGAAGGACTTCTTTGTCTACAACAATGTCGCCCTTAACACGGCCTGCCGCATACTGTTTGATGATGTCAGCCTTTGTCAGATTCTTCTCCAGATGACGTATCAAAGATTTCTCGAAATCTTTCTCTGTCTTGCAAGAGCGGGGGTACCAGTCATCAATCAGCCGCAAGACTTGTCTAACTGATGTCGCCACGTCCGCCCCCCTTGTGCCGCTTATCATAGCCAGTCTAGCACGGCACGAATAGAGTCTCCGGGCATCCAATTTCTGTCACTGCGCTGTCAGGATACTGAGCTGGCTGGCTCTCCGCCGGTCGTACGACCCCCGTTTCCTGGACAAATCCAGCCGAGGAACAAGCGCAAAGGACGGGAAAACTTTCTAAATTCGGAGGGCGGCGGCGATTTCTTCGGCGGCCTGGCGTGCGCGAGACAAGTCGTGCGGCTCGAAGGAAATGGCAGCGACACGAGCGTGCCCGCCGCCTCCATAGCGTTCGCACAGCGACGCCAGGTTCTTGCCGGCCTTCGCTGCATTCCAGGGGTTGGTGCCCACCGACACTTTGGCCCGGGTGAGGGAGGCGCTCACGCCAACCGAGTAGACCGCCTGCGGGTGCAGGAAGTAGGGGATAAACTTGTTGTATCCCTCGAGGTCGTCGGCGCTGACGTCGAAATAAATCACGCCGCCTGCCTCCACCGCGCGCTGGCGCATTACGCCCACCGACCGGCGGTGACGCTCCAGCAGGGGGCCAAGCTGCTCGGCCACCAGCGGCAAACGCACCATCTCCGAAAGCGTGCGCTCGGCCATGTGCGGGATCAGTCGAGGCGACATATCCGCCACCGGCGCGGCCTCGATGACCAGGGCAAGCTGCGTGGCCGGCTCGGCCAGCGCCACCGCGGCCTCCGGCGAGACGTACTGCGCGCCGTCAATCACGTCGCCCCAGTGGACCAGCTCGGCCAGCGGCCGCGGGTCAAAGCCGAACTCTGCCGCGCCGATGTCGGCCAGGAACTTGGTGCACGACTTGTACGCGGGGTCGTAGAACTTTTTCCCGCCGCGGTCCGCCTGGAAGTGCGCGGCATCCTCGGGGGTCAGGAACGCGCTCTGGTGATGGTCAAACCACCAGGTGAGCTGCGGCGAGCTCGAGTACTTGAAGTCCACAATGGCGTTTTCGTCGCCGTCAAAGGTGCCGTCTTCGAATGGGCGTTTGGCCTGGTGGGTCATCCCGAGGAGCAGGAACTCCGCCGCGGGGTTGATGCGCTCGCGGTAGAGGCGCGTGAAGACGGCCGCCGAAGCCGCGCCGTCAAAACATTTATCATGGAAGCAGAGTCGAACCTTCACCGATTCCCCATCCCGCTCCCCGCCGCGCCCAAAAGTTTTCCCGTGCAGCAAGAAAGTCAATAAAGATGGCGACCCCTGCGCCCATTGTCAAGCACAAACACCATTCGGTGGTGTCCTAATTTCAATTTAGGTCTCGGGAGGTGGCGAAAAGTCGTAGTTCTGCGTTCCCGCCGCTTTCCCTCTCCCCATGGTCCCCGCCACGTCTATTGCGACCAGTTAAATCGTGAATGCCATCTTCACTTTTCGCTTGACATCTTTCCGGAGCTCTGCTATGATTCCTCACTATGGTTTGCGTAAAGACATTCCGGCCCTCGGCCCCTAACCCCTTATCCGGTACACTGTTAGCCCCTGTCCCTCTGCTAACTCCTTTCCCGGTATACCCTTACCCTTTTCCCAGAAGTTGCGCGGATTCACCTCTTTTCCACGCTCAATTCTCTTGTTTTCAATATCTTAGGCGATTCCTAATGCTCGCTTTTGTGGCACTTTCCTGCGTTTTTCCTCGACCTATTCCGCACCCAGGAGATACCTATGCGAGTCCCCCCTGACCTCGAACGTTGTATCTTTACCACACGCAACAACCTGCGCTGCCGGGGCTGGCGCACCACCCCGGACGACCCGCGCTGCTATTACCACTCTCGCCAGCACCGCCTGAAGACCGAACCGGCCGCAGCGGCGGCCGCCGGCGAGGCCATTCTGGGCCGCCTGGCCGGGCTCAAATCCGCTCGGGCCATCAATCAGCTTCTCCACCGCATCTTGCTCGCCGTCGCCGAGGGCCGCGCTACCCCGCACCAGGGCAACAGCCTGGCCGCTGTCGCCCGGCTTCTCCTTCAGTCGCTGCACGAGGTCAGAGTGGAAGAGAAACTGCTCCAGGAGCGCCGCCGGGCCCACCAGCGCGGAGAACTGGTCTTTGGAGAAAAAGTCCTGCTCTCCCCGGCCGAGCTCTATGCCGTCAACTGCATCCGCGATCTCCAGGAGCAAGCGCGCTTTCAACCCAAAGAATCCCGGTCGTCGGCGCACTCCAACTCGGACCCGGAGCCGGCGCCTCCGTCCACCCCGGTCTCCGAGTCTGCGCCGCACTCTGGCTCCGCCGCTGCCTCTGCTCCGGCCCTCTCGCCCCTCGACTTCTCCGGGGATCACCCCTCGCATCCGGAGACTCGCAAATGATCCGGCGCTCCACTGCCCCGCCGCCGAGGCCAGCGGTAAGTGCGTGCCGGACGAATCTGGCCGGACCGCAGGGAATTCAGTACAATGACGCGCCGCGAGAGCGAATGGACGCCAAAATCACCAGTTCCTTCCCCCGCCCCACGAGCAAAATCCTCGGCATTTTTGATTGGCCGCAACGCGTCACTCCGGCCGAGCGCAAGTCGCTGATTGCCGGCGGGCTGGGCTGGATGCTCGACGCCATGGACGTGATGCTGTACTCGCTGGTGCTGGTCGAGCTGGTGCACCACTTCGATATGAGCAAGTCTCAGGCCGGCTTCCTCAACTCCCTCACGCTCTTCGCTTCGGCCATTGGCGGGCTGCTGTTCGGCTTCCTGGCCGACCGCATCGGGCGCACGCGCGCCCTGATGGCCAGCATCCTGGTGTATTCGCTGGCCAGCGGGGCCTGCGGGTTGAGTACCTCCATCCCCATGCTGGCGGTCTTCCGCTTCATCCTGGGCCTGGGCATGGGCGGGGAATGGACCACCGGCGCGGCGTTGATCGCCGAAGTCTGGCCGCCCGAGCACCGCGGCAAAGCGCTCGGTCTGATGCAATCGGCGTGGGCCATCGGAGAGATGCTTGCGGCGGGGGTCACTTACCTTGTGCTCGACCTGCTGGGTCTGGGCTGGCGGGCGGTCTTTTTTGCCGGCGTGCTGCCTGCGCTGGTGACGCTGTGGATCCGCCGCGACGTCCCGGAATCAGAAATCTGGTTGGAGCGCGGGCGGGAGAAGCGCGCGCCGCTGGGCCTGCTGTGGCGCAAAGACATCCGTCGGCACGCCATCGTGGCCACGCTGATGAACGCCCTGGGGATGTTCGGTTACTGGGGCCTGTTTACCTGGATTCCCGGCTACCTGGCCCTGCCGCTGGAGAGAGGGGGGCGCGGATTCGGACTGGTGGCATCGCTCGGCTGGGTGTTCTTCATGGGCCCCGGGAAGTGGCTGGGCTACACGCTGTTTGGCTTCGCCGCCGACAGCATCGGCCGGAGAATGAGCTACGTTCTGTACCTGCTGGTGGCCGCCGCACTGGTGCCGCTGTTTGGCAGCGTCACCAGCTTCACGGGACTGCTCGTGCTGGGGCCCTTCGTGGCTTTCTTCGGTACGGGGTTTTTCTCCGGCTTCAGCGCCATCGCCGCCGAGCTGTTCCCGACTCCGATCCGCGCCACAGCCATGGGTCTCACCTACAACATCGGCCGCGGCTTCTCCGCCGCCGCACCCTTCGTGGTCGGCTTCATCGCCGACCGCTTCGGATTCCTCCCCGCCTTCTGGCTGCTCGCTGGAGCCTTCTTCCTGGCCGGACTGCTGGCCTTGGCTCTGCCGGAAACCAAAGGAAAGCACCTGGACTAGAAGCGCTTACGACGCGCTATTGACATCAGTTGATGGTAAATAGTACTGTACCCAGTAGGGAGGGGCTTATGGTAATAGCGCTTCGCACTGATGTCAGAGAAGCTGACGAGGTCTGGATTGCGACCGCCCTGCTTCTTCGGGAGAATCCGAATCGAAGTGATTTCACGCTTATTGAAATCCGTGACCGTGCGCTGCAGGAGGCAATCACGGACAAGCTTCGCCCAGGCGTTTACCGACATGCGCGCGAGCACTGTGTTGCAAACTTGCACCCGAGCGCAGGGCGACTGCGGATGTTGTTCGCGACTGGGCGGCTCACCCGACGGCTTTACCGCGATGGGGATACGTACCACCCCGAGCGGCAGGGATACAAGACTGTGCCAAGCAGAGAGGACATCCCTACTCGATACCATTATCTGGTGGATTGGTATCTCGCGGAGTATACCAAGCAACAACCAGAAAAACCTGAGCATGATTCGATCTTGGAACTCTTAGGCTTGGGGAAAGGGCTTTGGTCCGATGAAGACCCAGATGCCTATGTGCGCCGCCTCCGGGAGGAATAGGGATGAGCCGCATTTTCTGGGACACCAATCTTTTCATCTACTTGCTCGAAGAGTATGGCGAGTTCACCACACGAACCAAGGCGCTCGCTGAAAGGATGCGGGCGCGGCGCGACCAGCTCTTTACCTCGACCCTGACCCTGGGAGAGGTTTTGGTTAAGCCGGCCGAAAGGGGAGATCGGGAACTGGTCGAGAGGTTTGAGGACATCTTGCTGCGTCGCACCACGCTTATATCTTTCGAGCGTGATGCGGCACGGGCCTATGCGTCCATCCGAAGCGACCGTTCCATTAGGATCGCGGATGCCATTCAGTTGGCCTGCGCAGCGCAGGAAGGAATTGAGTTGTTTGTAACGAACGACGAAGAGCTAAGTCAGAAGATAGTTCCCGGAATCCACTTCATCACTTCCCTGGAGCGGGCTCGAATCTGAACCCGTCAGTCGCCGGCGGAGGGGGCGCCAACCAGGCCGCGCCAGCGGCGGGAGAGGGCGGCCTTGAGGTCCAGGGTGAGGCTGAAAATTGCGGGCACCAGAAAGAGCGTGAATACCGTGGAGACGATCATTCCTCCCGTAATCACTGCGCCCAGGCCGCGGTACAGCTCCGAGCCCGCGCCGGGTGCAATGACCATGGGCAGCATCCCGGTGATGTTGGTGCCGGTGGTCATCATCATGGGGCGCATGCGGTTGATGACGGATTCGCGGATGGCTTCGCGCGGCTCCATTCCCTCTTCGTTGATGTGCACCAGCGACTGGTGGACGATGAGCGTCGCGTTGTTGACCACAATTCCCACCAGGATGACGAAGCCCAGCATGGTGAGGACGTCCAGCGCCTGGTAGGCGAGAAACGTATTCATGGCCCACAGGCCGATGAAGCCGCCCACCGCGCCCAGCGGCACGCTGAACATGATTACAAACGGATGCAGAAAGCTCTCGAACAGCGCCGCCAGCAGCAGGTAAGTGATGACCACGGCCAGCAGGAAGTTCCAGCGGAAAGCCTGGGCGGTTTGGACCAGCTTGTCCGCGCTCCCGCTCAGCGCAACGTGGTACGCGCCTCCGAGCGAGCCATCGGCTTCCATGGGCTTGACGATGTCATTGCGGATGACGTCCATCGCCGCTTCCAGGGGCATCTTCTCGGGCGGGTTGACCTGGATGGTGATGGTCCGCAAGCGTTCGCTGTGACGGATCTCGACCGGGCCGTTGGAAACGCCGATGGTGGCGACCGAACCGAGCGTCACCAGCCGGCCGTCCTCGGTTGCAATGGGGATGTTTTCAATTTCGTGCGTGCGGGAGGCATAGCTGTCTTCCCCGCGCAGGGTGAGATCAATTTCACGGCCTTCCTGACGGAAGTCGCTGACTTTTGCCCCGTCCACCAGTACATTGACAGCGAAGCCCAGCTCGCGGTTGGAGATTTTCAGGTCTGCGGACCGCCGCCGGTGGGTGAGCACCTGAACTTCGGGGTTGCCGAGGTCCAGGCTGGGGATGGGCAGGGCCTGTGCGCCGGGGATTTTCTCGCGCACCATTTCGAACACGCGCAGTCCATGCTGGATGAGCACATTCAAATCGGGGCCCCGGATCTGAATTTCAATGTTGCGTCCGGAGGCCAGACCGCGCTCGAACAGGCTGGCCTGGGTGATGAAGCCGATAGAGCCGGGGATTTTCGAAATGCCCTCCTGGAGGGTGGGGATGAGTTCGTTGACGCGCAGCGGATCGTTAGCGCGCGCGCCGATAAAGGACATCGAGGGCAAGGCCACATAGAACATGGTCTGGACGCCGCCGCCGGGAAGCTGCAACGTCTCCGGCGTGCCGGGTTTGGCTTCCCAAAGGGGTCGCGCAATCTCTTCGACCGGATGGCGCAGGCTGGCGGATTCGCTGACGTTATAACCGGGCGGCGGCAACACGATGCCGAAGGCGAAGTTGGTGTTCCCGGTGGGGAGGTATTCTGCCTTGGGGACCATCAGGATGGCGGCGAGGATGGAAGCCGCAGTCATCCCCATGACCACAACCACGCGCCGCAAAAAACTGCCGTTGATCCAGTAGACAATGTCGCCGACCCCGCGCGTGAGCCGGTGGGCCCAATCGGCGAGGCCCCACAAGTTTTGAAAGCCTTTGCGCCCGGATTCGTCTGCTTCTGCGGCGCCCATAATGCGGACGGTCATGGCCGGCACCACAGTGATGCACACAATCAGGCTGAGTCCCACGGCGGAGGCGATGGCAATGGCGATATCGGCAAACAGCTGTCCGGCTTCCTCCTGGACGAACAGCACAGGGATGAAGACGGCAATGGTGGTGACGGTGGATGCGACCACCGCTCCCCAGACTTCTTTGGCGCCGTCCATCGTGGCCGCCAGGCGCGATTTCCCCATCTGCCGGTGGCGGAAAATGTTCTCAAGCACCACGATGGAGTTGTCTACCACCTGGCCGGCGGCGAACGCCATTCCCGCCAGGCTAATCACGTTGAGGGTGCGTCCCATCAGGTCGAGCACGATGAATGCCCCGACCACGCTGACGGGGATGGCCGTGGCGATGACCAACGTACTGGAGACACTGCGCAGGAAGAGCAGGATGCAGAGGATGGCCAGGGCGCTGCCGGCGTAGAGGTTGCCCGTGACCAGGTCCAGCGCGCCCGTGATGTAGTCTGTCTCGTCGTAGCCTTGCACCAGCTGCAGGCCGCGCGGGGCCAGCAGCCCGCCGTTGAGCTCATTCACGGCTTTTTTGAGCCCGGCCATCACCTCCAGGGAATTGGCGCCGGGAGCACGCGAGGCAGCCAGGTAGATCACGCGGCGGCCCTTGTCGAAACATTCGGCGAATGGTTTCTTGTAGCCGAGCTGGACGCGGGCGACGTCGCGGACATAAACGGGCACCGCGTTGCGCTCGGTGACCACCACGTTTTCAATTTCCGCCGGAGAGGCATACTCCCCTACGGTGCGGACCACGTATTTGCGTTTGCCTTCGTCGAAATCCCCGCCGGAGTAGTTGCGGTTCTCGCGGTCCAGCGCCGCGGCCATCTCGCCCAGGGTCACCTGGCGGGCGGCCAGCCGGGCAGGGTCCACGATGACCTGCATTTCCTGCTCCCGCCCCCCGAAAATGCTCGCCGCGGCCACCCCCGGCACGCGCTCGAACGCCGGCTTGATGAAGTCGTCGGCGAAATTCCACAGCGTGGCGGGGTCTCCCTGGAAGCCGTTCTCCGTCGGGGCCAATGCAAACCAGGCCACAACATTGGCAAACTCTTCGGTGGTGTGGATGACGGGCTTATCCACGTCATCCGGGTAGGAAGGCACCTGCTCGAGGCGGTTACTGACCAGCAGCGCAGATTCCAGGACGGGCGTGCCCACTTGGAACGTCAACGTGATGGTGCCGCGGTTCTCCTGGCTGGAGCTTTCCAGCTTGACCAGACCCTCCAGGCTCTTGAGCTGTTTTTCCTGCTCGTCGATGATTTCGCGCTCGATTTCCTGCGGGTTAGCTCCGGGCCACACGGTAATGACGGTGATCTTCGGCTCTTCGACGTTGGGGACCAGTTGGATGGGAATGCGAAACAGGGAAATGACTCCGAACAGCGTCACCAGGATGACTCCGACGCTGACGGAAACCGGGTACCGGGTGGAATTCTCGATGAGCTTCATGGGCGGTCGTATTCCAGCAGTGTGGCATGGACCGGCTGGCCCGCAAAGATGCGCTCGTTGCCGCGGGTGATGACTCTGTCGCCGGGTTTGACCCCTCCGCGCACCTCCACCCATTGTCGCGAACCGGCCCCGGTCTCGATGGCGACCTCGTCCACTGTGCCTGTACCGTTGACGCGGTACAGAATGCGCCTCTGACCGCGGGAAATGACAGCGTCTTTGGGCACCATGGTGGCGCGGTAGCTCTCCCCCGCGGAAAAGATGACTTGCGCAAGCATTCCCGCGCCGATGCGCCCGCGCTCGTTGCTGATGAGCACCTTGACAGGAAACGTGCGGGCCTGGGGATCCGCCTGCGGGATCACGGCGATGACGCGGCCCTGCGCGGTAACCCCCGGCAGGGACTCAAACGTCGCGGTGGCGGCGGCGCCGGCGCGCAGCCCCGCGAAGAAGCGCTCCGGGGCATCCACGCGGATCTCGAGCTGGTCAATCAACATCAGGTCCACAACGGGTGCGCCCACGGCGAGCCACTGGCCGGACTCAGTGCGCTCGCGGGCCACCACGCCGCTGAAGGGCGCGCGGATGGTGGCCTGCTCGATGTCGTCGCGGATGCGGGCGATTTCCGCCTTCAGCGAATCGGTGCGGCCGGACCAGGCGTTGTATTCGGACTGGGCGTCGTCGAGTTGCTGTCGGGAGGCGACTCCGCCGGCGAACAACTCTTTGGCGCGGGCGAGATTGCTCTCCGCGAGCTTCTGCCGGGCCTCCGCTTCCGCCAGCGAAGCCTTCTGGGACGCCAGATGCAATTCCAGTGTCGTGGTGCGGAGGCGGGCGAGCACGTCGCCGGCCTTCACCCGCAACCCTTCGCGCCCGGTGAACTCGATGACCTGTCCAGCGACGGAGCTGGCCACCGTGCTCCAGGTCTGGGCCTCGACGCTGCCCGGGAGAGTTAGCGTTCGCTTCAGATCAATCTCGCGGGCCACGGTGTAGCGGACAGTGGCAGGAGGCGGCCCGCCCTTCCCCGGAGGGCCCCCCTGCGCGACAGATGAAGGACAGGTCAGGAGGATGGCGACACAGGCGAACACACCCGGAGCGGCGAGGTGCAAGCGTTTACCTGATTGGTCCTGGGCGATGCGTCGCATAAAGTGAGTTGCGGTTCCATCAGGCCTCCGAAGCAGTTTCTCAGCCTGCGCAAATGGAACCCACTGTAATTCTACCGCAGTTCTGCAGCTTCGAAGGGCGCGGCTGCGGTCTGCTATACTCGCGGCAAGCGGAAGTGGCGGAACTGGCAGACGCACAGGATTTAGGATCCTGTGGCCGCAAGGCCGTGGGGGTTCGACTCCCCCCTTCCGCACTCTTTCCGACCAGGAAAGAGTGTCCCGAGCAGAGCCAAGCGAGCCGAGGAGCAGCAGAATTTCCGACAAGGATGCGTTACCCCGAGCGACTCCGCCGCAGGCGGGCGAGAAATCTCGATGCATACGTTTGGCCGGGCCTCGCAGGGCAGACGAAAAATGAACATCAACTGTCGCGCCTGACGATGCACTCGGCAGTGAATCTGCAAAGTCCTAACGCCGCAGAATGTGTGGCCGGAGCAAATTCGCTGCATGCGCTTCGCTTCCCAGGGCCAAGTCGGAAGGATTTCGGAGTCAATCCCGTGCCGTGTCCCTATCTCCTCAGTGCTCCCCTGCACTTCGAGGCGCTAGCTGCGGTCCAGCACCTGCCCAGGAATGGCGCCGTGGCGGTGGCGAAGGTCGAGGGAAATATGGGAGCCGGAGTAGCTGTCCAGGTCTCGATTGAGGCTGATCTGGGCGAGCGCCAGCGCTTGATGTCGCTGGCAGCCCGAAGGGATTTGGCACGCATTCTCGTTCTGCCCAGTCAGGGACTGAGGTTTACGGCCAGTGCGAAGGATGCGATGCCTCTGGTAGAAAGGCGGAGAGCCGGCAGGACGGCTTGCAGGTCATTCGCGGGCCGGGTATCCTAGAAAGAGACGGTACTCCGATATGATGTCCGTGGCTAACCGGTACAGGCCGCCCCGATTGGCTGGCGGCACCCTGATCACGGTTGTCGCGGTTCTCCTGCTGGTTTCGCAGGTGGGTCGCGTTCGTGCCGACAACCATCTGGTTCACTTCGAAGAGATCATGGCCGGCGCCAACGGGAATTCGAACATCCAGTTTATCGTCATTGAGCAAGAATCCTCCGGACAGAACCGGTGGGGGCCCACGGATTGCTTGCAGTCGGCGTCCATGCTGGTCTTCTTCGACGCGACGGGAAGAGAGACCGGAAAGTTCAAGTTCCCCGAGAATGTGCCAACAGATGGAACGTTCAAGACGCTGATTGCGACCACGGACTTTGCTAACCTCACCGGAGCACCAACACCCGACATGATCATGCCGCCACTGTTGAATCCCATCAGCGGAAAGGTCTGCGTCAAGAGCAATCCGGCTAACCCTGTCGCATTTAGTGTGAACCTCTGCGTGTCGTACGGCAGTTTCACAGGTGACACCGAGGGGTCGGGCCCACCCGCGCCGGCGCTCCCGATCGTAAATACCGTGAGTCTCCGGCGAACCATGGACGGTACCTCAAATTCGGATTTTCAACTGACCAACATCCCGACGCCGACTAACATCGCGAACGCTACCTTCACCATGCCGGTGGCCAGCCAGGTCGCCCAGGGCGCGAACCTCTTCAATGGCGAGACGTTCCTCGGCAACGGGCGCACTTGCGGGTCCTGTCACGCGGCCAACCTGAGCTTCCGGATGACCCCCGACAATGTCCAGGCACGATTTGCGACTCTCGCGGATACGTTCGATCCGCTGTTCGTGGCTGAGACCCAGCCCTCTAGTTTCGACGCCGGTTTCGACTTCAACCTCAATACCCTGGTTCTGACCGCCCCGGTTGCCAACAACGCTCCCTGCACCGGCGAGCTGCGGGGCATCATTACTTCAGCGGGCGGAGGCCGGGCCAAAGTGCTGACCCGCGTCTCAGAGACGACCTACCTCATCGACGGGGGTGTGAATCCCCTCTTGTCGGGCACGGTCAGTGACGGAATTTGCTCCGGCACCGTCAGCAGCTTCACGACGGGGGACCAACACACTCTGGAGGATCCCAAGCGGATGCGGACGAGTGCCAGCCTCGACTTTCCTCAAGGCCGCGCCCTCATCCTGGAGAACATCGCAGGCTTCTCGAATCCGCCGGTCTTTCGGAAGTCTCCCCCGCTCTTGAACCTGAGCCGGACGGCACCCTTCGGGTTCAGCGGCAATATCCCCGACCTGGAGACATTCGCAACCGGTGCGGTCAGGCAGCACTTCCCCAGAACGCTTGCGCGGAACGACACGGGGCCAAACCCGGATTTCCGGCTCCCGACGGCTGATGAGCAGGCAGCCATGAAAGCATTTATGTTGGCGCAGGAGTTTCCGGCGGGAAGCGACCCCGACAAGTTCAACTTGGACCGGTTCACCATCACCCCCGCGCAGCAACGAGGGCGAAACTTCTTCTTCGGCGCCGCCAAATGCTCGCAGTGCCACGGCGGACCTGTGCTGGCCCAGACGACCGTGTCCATTCAGGGCAAGCCGATCGGCGTCAATGCGTCCTTCAACACCGGCGTGTTTAGCCAGCTTATTAACTCGGCCATCGTGGATAATCTTCCTTGCGAGCCCAGTGTCGGCACATGTGGATCGGAGGAGTTCAGCGTCCCACAGTTGTTCAACGTCAAGAACCTCGGTCCGTTCTTCCACGACGGGTCTGCACCGACGTTGTCTAAGGCGGTCGAGTTCTATACCGCGCCGGCGTTCCTCAACTCACCTTCCGGTCAAGCCATCGGGGGGATCGCGATGACGGCCAGCGAGATTAGCGACATCGTGGCATTCCTCGAAAGCCTCCAGGTCAGCGCGGGTCCCGCCACCCCGGCGGCGACTGCCCGGAGCATCTCCACACTGGAAGACACAGCCGTCACCGTAACTTTGACAGGCTCAGACCCTGACGGCGATAGCCTGACTTTCGCCATCTCCGCCGGCCCGGGCAACGGGTCGCTCACTGCGATGACCTTCTTGACGGCTACTTCGGCCCAGCTCACTTACAAACCCAATGCAAATTTCAACGGCTCGGACAGCTTCACATTTACCGCGGC
>Ga0247727_10005674_pt1 | contig 25104 bp, 25 predicted proteins | sample WisWelCaveWW1625_FD_202498 | JGI IMG/M metagenome (GOLD analysis project Ga0247727, IMG submission 202498) | Biofilm microbial communities from Wishing Well Cave, Virginia, United States - WW16-25 | ecosystem: Environmental > Aquatic > Deep subsurface > Groundwater > Cave microbial mat | place...
CGCGAATCGCAGGCATCACATGGGTACAAATCCTATGAACGAAAACTCAGCCGAGACTCGCAATCGACTGTCGCGACTCAGCATTTCGAGGGGCAGCCTCGGTTTCTCGCCGGGAACTTCGGGCTAGACGGGACACTGCGCCGCTCCTGCAAGCACGAGGCGGCGGCACCCGTCACGCACGATCACGTCGTAGTTGCAATCGATCACTGTTGGTCACGCCAACGTGAGTTGGACTTCTTGTCAGAAATAACAGGCCCATATGAGGGCGGCGTGCGACGCAAGATTAACCTCGGAAACTAAGTTTCTAAGCGTCAACGCAAAAGCTGCAGAGAGGAGAATAGTCATGAGGACCATCGCTTCCGCCCTGATCGCCCTTTCGCTCTTAGCCGCCGTGGCGGCTCCGGCCAGTGCATTCGATTCCAAGAGCTTCTTCCAGCAGCTCGAGCGCAACCTGCCATAGCCGCCTCGCTGCTGGAGAAAGGGCCCGCGACCCTCCCCTGCGGGCCCTTTCCCTTAGCCGAGGTCAAGGTCCTCCTCGACGACGTGATTGAGATTGGTGCCGGCGGCAGTCAGCACGACTTTCACCTTGAGCTTGCCCTTGTCGAGCTGCCGTTCGCGCACGATGCGCTCGATCTCGCGCTGCGAGGTGACTCCCACCTGCTTGAGGAATTTGCGCAGCGACATGTTGAATTTGTCCTGGTCCATCGTTGTTCTCCCATGGTCAACCCGCCGACCCCGCCGGCATAACGGTCGCACGGTGATCGTCACGGAACCGATGACGCCACCGTCTTGACGGCTTTTGGCTCTGCTGCGTCCTGAATATGCCCGATCTCCTGCTCCGCCCATAGGCTGTGGTGCTGCTTCGCCCAGTTCGCGTCAACCTCGCCCGAGGCCATTGCCGAGGCGGCGCCCTGGATGCCGATCGTGCGGAAGTAGACGTGGATGATGACGGCACAGGTCAGCGCCACAGCGAGGAAGATGTGCAATGGAAGCAACTCGATGAACCCCGGCAAGAGCATCGCAGCTCCCGTAAGCGAGAGCAGTGCGCCGCCAAGCATGGTGAGCCAAAACATCACCTTCTGGCTGGGGTTGAATTTGTGCGCAGGGGGGTGCACGCCACGCACAATCATGCCGCCGCCCTTAAGGGCCCACACCGCGTCACGCCAGTGCGGGAGACTGTGGCGCACCCAGAGCAGGAAGGCGAGGGGTAGGCAGGCGATAAACGCCATGCCTGCCAGGAGGTGCAGCCATCCGCCAATAAGCGCCAAATCGCGGAAATCCACGAGCAGAAACTGGCCGTACCGCCTGTCGGCGTACCGAAAGGTGAGGCCACTAAAGAGCGCCACTACAAAGGACAGGGCGAGCAGCCAGTGCACTAGACGCTCGAAGCGGCCGAAGCGCACGATGTTGAAGCCGCCCCAACCTTTTTCGATGCGGATGCGCCCTCGCAGCAGCCAGAAAAGTGCCAGGAGTGCGATCGTTCCGCCGATGGCCCAGGGGCCATAGGATGAAGCTATGCCGGCGAGGCCCGCCATTGGACACTCCTGCCAAAGGTCTGACCCGAAGAGACCGGATCGGGATCTTTCGGGATCTATAGTGCGCGTTTCGTTTCGCGATGCAAACGGGCCCCATTCTACCCGGCGGAGCTCTGCTGGAGATCGGGCGCCGTTCGTGGCATACTTGGCGGGTCGGGGAGGATGATCGGCGCGCAAGCAGCGGCGCGCGCGCCTGTCCCCACGATGAGGTTTTGACGTTTTGCGGCTGACGAGTCCTGAATGAGCGAGCACGGAAGGGTCTTTTCGCCGGCACTGGTCGATCCCTTCGGCCGGCATGTCACATATCTGCGGGTGTCCGTCACCGACCGCTGCGACTTCCGCTGCAGCTACTGCATGTCCGAGCACATGACCTTCCTGCCGAAGAAGGACCTGCTCACCCTGGAGGAGCTCGACCGCCTGTGCTCGGCCTTCGTTGCCAGGGGCGTGCGCAAGCTCAGGATCACCGGCGGCGAGCCGCTGGTACGCAAGAACATTCTGTGGCTGTTCCGTGCGATCTCGCGCCATCTGCAGACGGGCGCGCTCGACGAGCTAACCTTGACCACCAACGGCAGCCAGCTGCCGAAACTGGCGGCCGAGCTCAAGGAAGCCGGCGTTCGCCGCATCAATATCTCGCTCGACACGCTCGAGCCCGACCGCTTCCGGGCAATCACGCGCTGGGGCGATTTCGCCCAGGTCATGGCCGGCATCGATGCGGCCGAGAAGGCGGGCCTATCCGTCAAGCTCAACGCGGTCGCCCTCAAGGGCGTGAACGAGGACGAGTTCGACGATTTGATCCGCTTCGCTCACGGCCGCGGCTTCGACCTGACCTTGATAGAGACCATGCCGATGGGCGACATCGATGGCGACCGCACGGACCAGTACCTGCCGCTGTCGATCGTGCGCGCCCGTTTGATGGACCGCTGGACGCTCGAGGATATCCCGTTCCGCACCGGCGGCCCGGCGCGCTACGTGCGCGTCAAGGAGACAGGCGGCCGGATCGGCTTCATCACGCCGCTGACGCACAACTTCTGCGAAAGCTGCAACCGGGTGCGCCTCACCTGCACCGGCACGCTCTACATGTGCCTCGGCCAGGACGACGCCGCCGACCTGCGCGCGCCGCTGCGCGCCAGCGCCGACGACGGCCAGCTGATGGCCGCCATCGACGAGGCCATCTCGCGCAAACCGAAAGGCCACGACTTCGTCATCGACCGTCGCACCCGGCAGCCGGCGGTAGCCCGGCACATGAGCGTTACCGGGGGGTGACGCGGCGGCCTACCCGCGTCAGCCGCTGTTTCCCGGCACAACTGCAAGAAGCGCGAATGGCGATCCCCTGTGCAGCCCGCTACTCCGCCGCCTGCCTCTTGCCGCGGCCGTTGGCGCTCCGCCGCCCCAGCAGCTCCTTCAGATACTGCCCGGTGTAGCTCGCCCTCACCTTCGCCACGTCCTCCGGCGTCCCCTCCGCCACGATCCGTCCGCCGCCGTCGCCGCCTTCGGGGCCCAGGTCGATGATCCAGTCCGCGGTCTTGATCACCTCCAGGTTGTGCTCGATCACCACCACCGTGTTGCCGGCATCCGCCAGCTCGTGCAGAACCTCCAGCAGCTTGGCGACATCGTGGAAATGCAGCCCCGTTGTCGGCTCGTCGAGAATGTACAAAGTCCGACCGGTCGCGCGCCGCGACAGCTCCTTGGCCAGCTTGATGCGCTGCGCCTCGCCGCCCGACAGCGTGGTCGCCTGCTGGCCGACGTGGATGTAGCCGAGCCCCACCCGCGCCAGGGTCTCCAGCTTGTCGCGGATCGACGGCACCGCCCGGAAGAACTCCGCGCCCTCCTCGACCGTCATGTCGAGCACGTCGGCGATCGACTTGTCGCGGAACTTCACCTCCAGGGTCTCGCGGTTGTAGCGCTTGCCCTTGCACTGATCGCAGGTGACGTACACGTCCGGCAGGAAGTGCATCTCGATCTTGATGACGCCGTCGCCCTGGCAGGCCTCGCAGCGCCCGCCCTTGACGTTGAACGAGAACCGCCCCGGCTGGTAGCCGCGCGCCTTGGCCTCGGGCAGGCCGGCGTACCACTCGCGGATGGGCGTGAAGGCGCCGGTGTAGGTGGCCGGGTTGGAGCGCGGCGTGCGGCCGATGGGTGACTGGTCGATGTCGATGACCTTGTCGAGGTGCTGCAGCCCTTCGATCCTGTCATGCTCGCCCGGGTGCTCGCGCGCATTGTTCAAGCGGCGCGCCACCGCCTTGTAGAGCGTATCGATCAGCAGGGTGGACTTGCCGCCGCCCGAGACGCCGGTGATGGCGGTGAACAGGCCCAGCGGGATCTCGGCTGTCACGTCCTTGAGATTGTTCTCACGCGCGCCGATCACCTTCAACGACTTGCCGTTGCGCTGGCGCCGCTTCTTCGGCATCGGGATCTGCCGCACACCCGTCAGATACTGCCCGGTGATGCTCTCCGAGCTCGCCATGATGCCCTCGGGCGGCCCCTGGGCGACGACGTGCCCGCCGTGAACGCCCGCCCCCGGTCCGATGTCGACCACGTGGTCGGCGGAGAGGATTGCGTCCTCGTCGTGCTCGACCACGATCACCGTGTTGCCGATGTCCCGCAGGTGCTTGAGTGTCTCCAGCAGGCGGGCGTTGTCGCGCTGGTGCAGGCCGATCGAGGGCTCGTCGAGCACGTAGAGTACACCCGTCAGACCGGAGCCGATCTGCGACGCGAGCCGGATGCGCTGGCTCTCGCCGCCCGACAGCGTGCCGGACGAGCGCGACAGCGTGAGGTAATCCAGGCCCACGTCGACCAGGAACTGCAGCCGCTCGCGGATCTCTTTCAGGATGCGGGCGGCGATCTCGTTCTGCTTCTTGGAGAGCTTCTTCGGCAGCTCGGCGAACCAGTCGTTGGCGGCGCGGATGGAGAAGTCGGTCACCTGGCCGATGTGCAGGCCGTCGATCTTCACCGCCTGAGCCTGCGGTTTGAGGCGATAGCCCCCGCACGCATCGCACGGGTGGGCATCCTGGTAGCGCGACAGCTCCTCGCGCACCCAGTCGCTCTCGGTCTCGCGGAAGCGCCGCTCGATGTTGCCGATCACGCCCTCGAACGGCTTGGTGTTGGTGTATTTGCGAACGCCGTCCTCGTAGGTGAACTCCACCTCCTCCTCGCCGGTGCCATAGAGGATCGCGTCCTGCACTTTCCTGGGCAGCTTCTCCCACGGCGTCGCCATCGACACCTTGAAGTGCCTGGCCAGCGCTTCCAGCGTGTGCTCGTAGTAGGGCGAGGTGCTGCCCGTCTTCGCCCACGGATAAACAGCGCCCTGCTTCAGGCTCAGCCTGTGGTCGGGCACCACCAGGTCGGCCTCGAAGCGCATCTCGGTCCCGAGGCCGTCGCACTTCGGGCAGGCGCCGGCCGGCGCATTGAACGAGAACAGCCGCGGCTCGACCTCGTCGATGGTGAAGCCGGACACGGGGCACGCGAAGCGGGCCGAGAAGGTGATGCGCTCGTGCGTCTCGTTCTTGTTGCGGTTCGGTGCGTCGGTCTCCTCTTTCGGCAACGGCTTGTCGGCGAACTCTGCGATCGCGATGCCGTCGGCCAGCTCCAGCGCCGTCTCGAAGCTGTCGGCCAGCCGCGTCGCCATGTCCTTGCGCACGACGATGCGGTCGACCACGACGTCAATGTCGTGCTTGTATTTCTTGTCGAGCTTGGGCGCGTCGGCGATCTCGTAGAAGGCGCCGTTGATCTTGACGCGCTGGAAGCCCTTCTTCTGCAGCTCCGCCAGCTCCTTGCGGTACTCGCCCTTGCGCCCGCGCACGATCGGGGCCAGCAGATAGAGCCGCGTCCCCTCGGGCAGCGCCAGCAGGCGGTCCACCATCTGGGTCACCGTCTGGCTCTCGATCGGCAGCCCCGTGGCCGGCGAGTAGGGCACGCCGACACGGGCGAACAACAGCCGCAGATAGTCGTAGATCTCGGTGACGGTGCCCACCGTCGACCGCGGGTTCTTGGAGGTGGTCTTCTGCTCGATGGAAATGGCCGGAGAGAGCCCATCGATGTGGTCGACATCGGGCTTCTGCATCATCTCCAGGAACTGGCGGGCGTAGGCCGAGAGGCTCTCGACATAGCGCCGCTGCCCTTCGGCGTAAATGGTATCGAAGGCGAGCGAGGACTTGCCAGAGCCTGACACGCCCGTGAAAACGACGAGCGCATCGCGCGGAATTTCGAGGTCGATATTCTTGAGGTTGTGCTCGCGCGCGCCGCGCACGTGGATGGTCTTGTGGGCTTCGCCCACGGGGATGGGCTTGCCCGCACCGGCAGTCGAGAGCTTGTTCGCCTTGCTCATGCACGCGGGTCTAGCGCAAACGGATTGGAGCGGCAACGCGCGGAGCATGCCGTATACAAGCCTCCTGCAATCTCGCCTCTCGTGCTATGCTGCTGGCAGGAGATGTCAGCCATGAGCCTACCGGAACCCTTGATCACAATCTCGCCGGACTACCTCAGCGGGGCGCCGGTGTTCACCGGAACGCGCGTGCCGGTCCAGGCCTTGTTCGACTACATCGAAGGCGGGGACCCGCTCGACGAGTTCCTGGAGGACTTTCCCAACGTTACGAGGGAACACGCTATCGCCGTGCTCGAGATGGCACGGCGGGCCGCCATCACAGAGGCCACCAAAGCTGCCGCCGAGTAGGGTGCCAATCGGGCGTCAACCCGATTGCACCGAACCGACCTCTCCGCAGTCGGCGCCCGCGGCTGCGGAAAGCCCGCTTCGGCGCAATGCGGCGTCGCCGCATTGCGCCCTACGATGAAATGAAAACCTGGAGAGGTGCGGGAAATCACCGAGTGAGGGGTCGGGTCAACCCCTGAAAGGCGCTTGAGATCTTGACACCGCTGCGGATGAGGCCAACATTCATGGATGACAACCGTCGCTGCCGGTCACAGGCGCACGGCCATGGACGTAGCAGGCCATACGGCAGCACCGCTGGGTTGTGAGGACGGGAGTCACCAGGATCAATAGCGAGTGGAGGGAGCATGACACCACCTGACAGTCAGACCGCCCTCGCCGTAGTGCGAGGGCACGGCTCGGTGGTCGCAGCTCGAGCGAACTGATCACGCGATTGATCGAGCCGATACCAAAAATCTGAAAACTTCAGCGAGGTTTCGTCCTCGCAAATAAGCCCGGCAATGCCTTGCTGGGCATGAATCCCAGAGATGGGTCGCCCCGCTCGCGCAAGTCGCGGCGGGGCTTTCCTTTGCGGCGACGAAGGGACCAGCCGCCTACTCCAGCTGCCTGATGCCGAGGTCCTTGATCAGGCGGTCGAAGTCGCGCACGGTCTCGGCGATGATTGTGCTCAGCTCCGCGGGCGTCGAGGCGCTCGCAACAGTACCGGATTTCTCCATCACCGAGCGGTAGTCGGGCGCATTTACGGCCGCGACCACGACCTTGTTGATCTTCTCGATCACGGGTTGGGGGATGCCGGCAGCACCGCACATGCCCCACCAGCCGAAGTTCGCGATCGGCACCCCCTGCTCAACGAGCGTCGGCACCTTCGGCGCGACGGGGAGTCGGCTGGGGCTCGTAAGCCCCAGAATTTTCACCTGTCCGCCCTCGTGCAGCGGCAGTGCCAGCGCCAGCGGACCGACCATGAACTCCAGCCGGCCGGCCACCACCTCCTGCAAGGCAGGCCCTGTGCCCTTGAAGGGCACACCGACCATCGATAGGCCCGCCGCCTTCTCCAATTGTTTTGCCAGCAGCTCCGTCACCGAGCCGGCGCCAACCTTCCCGTAGTTGAGCTGGCCGGGCCGCGCCTTCGCATGGGCGATGAACTCCTGCATGTTGTTTACCGGCAGCACGGTCGGAACGGTGAAGGCATAGAACGCCTTGGAGACCATGCTGATCGGCGCAATGTCGTCGAGCTTGTAGGCCACCTTCTTGTAGAGCAGCGTGTTGGACGCATCGAGATAGGAGCAGAGCAGCAGGGTGTGGCCGTCGCGCGGCTGAGCCAGCATGTCGTTGAGCGCGATCATGCCGGCCGCCCCGGTCTTGTTCTCGACCACGACCGCCTGGCCCAGCGCCTCGCGCATCTTCTCGGCAATGATGCGGGCGGGGATGTCGCTCGGCCCTCCGGCGGGGAAGCCGACGAGGAGGCGGATCGTCCGGTTGGGAAAGTCCTGCGCTCGCGCGTCAGGAGACAAGACCGCGGCGGCACCAAAGACCAGGAGGCCCGACAAAGCGCTAAGCACACGGCGAATCATGTTGGCTCCCTCGCGTCGTTTGCGTCGTTGCTGTCGATCCTTGCCGCGAGTATAGGGGCGGAGCGCGCAGTGCGCGAGGCATGGGCATCGCCCCACAGTCTCGTTGTCGGCAGCCGGTGTGAGCCATGGCCAATTTGACGCCACATGATTTGCAATCTGCCCTGGCCCGCGGCCTCCTCGCCTTTCCGCTCTCGGATTTCGATGCCTCGGACGCGCTCGACGCCAAGGCTTCCGCGGCGCGCCTGGAGTGGCTCGCCAGCTATCGGCCGGCGGCATTCTTCATGGCCGCAGGGGCGGGCGAGTTCTTTTCGCTGACAGCCGCGGAATACGCCGCACTCGTGGGCAATGCGGCGAAGCTCCGCGCCGGCGGCATTCCGATCATCGGCGCCGCCGGCTACGGGACGCGAACGGCCATCGCCTACGCCGAGGAGAGCGAGCGGCTCGGGGCCGAGGGGTTGCTGCTGCTGCCGCCCTACCTCACCGAGGCGCCGCAGGAGGGCTTGCGCGCCCACATCGAGGCGGTGTGCAAGGCGACGCGCCTTGCCGTCATCGTCTACAACCGCGCCAACTGCCGGCTGCAGGCTGACACGCTGGCGCGGCTCGCCGAGGCGTGCCCCAACCTGATCGGCTTCAAGGACGGCATCGGCGATACCGAGCAGTTCATGAGCATACGCGCCCTGCTCGGCGACCGGCTGATCTACCTCAACGGCATGCCGACGGCCGAAACCTATGCCCGCGCCTTCGCGGCCCAGGGCTTCGCCAGCTACTCCTCGGCCATCTGCAATTTCGTGCCGCGTACCGCGATCGACATCCACCGGGCCGTCTACGCCGGAGATGCGGCAACGATCGCTCGGTTCGAGCGTGACTTCCTGATCCCCTATGTACGTATCCGCAGCCGCCAACCGGGCTACGCGGTGAGCATAGTCAAAGCAGGCGCGGCCATCGTCGGGCGCAGCGCCGGCAAGGTGCGGCCGCCGCTGTGCGAGCTGACGCCCACCGAATACGAGGAGCTGCGGGCCCTCGTCTCCAAGCTTGGCACCCAGAATTAACCCTGACGGCGTCCGCTTTACGGTCCTCGGGACGTCACGGCCGGCGTCGGCCTGAGCTTGGACCGCAAGGGCGAAGGGTCGCTTGCCGGTGGCCGTTTCCCGGTGCGCGGGGCGAGGGTTTTTTTGGCCTCGCCGCCCGGGCCGGTAGGTAGGTACCCGCCGGCCGGAAACGGCAAGAATTGCCCCGCCCCGCGTTCCGAATCTGCAGGAGCGCCTACAACCCACACCGGCCGGCTCGGGATCGATGTACAACGCGGAAAACGATTTCGACTACTGTCTCTATGAGCCCGCTCTGCGGTCACTGCCTTGTGAGCGGCGGGGCGAAATCCGGCGTGGACCCGCGTCCGTAGAGGGAAGCAACGCCAACCTCGGAGGACGCAAATGCGAATCGCAAAGTGCATCGGCCTGGCCGCAGGGGCAGCCGCCGTCTCCATCGCCTTGGTAAGCCCCTCGGCAGGAGAAAACTACGAGAGCTGGCAGCTCCTGCAGATCCCGTTCGAAAGCACGGGCGGCGGCGGCATCATGATCGGCGAGTACCGGCCTGTCATCGTCGGAACCAAGTGCGCGACGAACTTCACGGCCACCGAACCGGGGCCAGGCGGCAAGGTTTACCACAATAAGGTCGAGTTCGACACGGTCGAGGTGCAGGGCGGAACCTTGTGCACCAACGGCAGGTGGCAGGCCATCGACGGCAGCATGTCGGGCACAACGCCGCTCCGAGTGTTCTTGAAGAACGGCGTCACCCGTCGCTCGCCGTAACTCCCTCCGACCTCTCCCCATGCTGAAGAAACATGGGGAGAGCGAGCCTCCTACTCCGCGGCGGCCTTGTGTGCCGCCAGCACGTTGTCGGCGAGCTTGCCCGTGAGCTCGGCCAGATGATGGAACCTGGCCGCAAAAGTGCCCACGCCCGCTGTCGCCGAGCGCAACTCCACGATCAGGTCCGCCATCTCCGATTCCGGCAGCTGCGCCTTGACGACGTCCCAGCCGGGCCAGCCCTCACGCGCGTCGAAGCCCAGGATCTGCCCGCGCCGTTGCGGGATCATGCCGTTGATGCGCGCGGTGGCATCCGAGGGGATGGCGATTTCAACCTCCATGATCGGCTCCAGCAGCACTGGATTGCACTTCGGCATGCCCTCCGACATGCCAATGCGGCCCGCCTGCCGGAAGGCCATGTCGGAGCTATCGACCGAGTGATACGAGCCGTCGGTCAGCGTCACCGACACGTCGACCACGGGGAAGCCGCCGAGCGGCCCCTTCTGCAGGAAGTCCTGCACGCCGATCTCCACCGAGGGGATGAATTGGCGCGGCACCACACCGCCGGAGATCTTCTCCTCGAAGCGGAAGCCGCTGCCGCGCGGCAGCGGCTTGATGTCGAGCACCACATCGCCGAACTGGCCGTGCCCGCCCGACTGCTTCTTGTGCCGGCCGCGGACATCCTCCACGCCCTTGCGGATCGTCTCCTTGTAGGGCACCTGGCGGCGCTTGGATTCGGCATCGACGCCGTACTTGCGCTTCAGTCGCTCCAAGGCGACGCGCAGGTGCATCTCGCCCTGGCCCCACAGCACCATCTGGTGCGTGTCCTTGGAGTGCTCCAGTCTGAGCGAGGGGTCCTCCTCCATGAGTCTCCCCAGCGCGCCGGTGAGCTTCACCTCGTCCTTGCGGTCCTTGACGGTGATGGCAACGCCGTACACGGGCTGTGGCGGCTCGGGCGCGGCGGCCTGCGTGCTGCCGGCCTTCTCTACCGACAAGGTCTCGCCGGAAAGGGCTTTTTCGAGCCGGCCGAGTGCCACGGTCTCGCCGGCCTTGGCGGGCGCGCGCTTCTTGGCATCCTGACCCTGCAGGGAGAACGCGGCGGCCGCACGTTCCTCCGCGCGGGCACCTTGCACGACCGTCCCCTCGCCGAATTCACCGGTCAGCACCCGCACCACGCTCATCTTGCCTCCGTGCGGCGTGTACATCGTCTTGATCACATGCGCGGCGGACTTGGCGTTCTCGAGCTTCAGGCGCTTGGCCGTGCGGTCGACGAAGGGAGCCTCGTGGCGCACCGCTTTCAGCAGTCGCAGGATGCCGTTGCCGTTCTCGGCCGAGCCGAGCAGGACGGGCACGATCAGGCCGTCCTGCATGTCCTTGACAAGGTCGGCGAACACTTTGTCGCGGGGCGGCTGCGCGTCCGCCAGCAGCTGTTCCATCAACTCATCGTCGTGGTCGGCGAGCTGCTCGAGCATCTTGAACCGCGCTTCCGTTTCGCGGTCCTTGAGCCCAGACGGCATTTCGATGACTTCGGCGTTGGCCTGATTGCGGTAGACGAAGGCGCGTTCGAGCGCGAGATCGACAAAGCCGGAAGCAGCGCCGTTCTCCCAGATCGGGACTTGCCGCAACACCAGGGGCCGGGCGCTGGCGGGCTGCAGCATGGGCAGGATATCGCGCACCTGCGCGTCGAACGAATCGATCTTGTTGAGGAACAGGAAGCGTGGAATTCCCCGGTCCTCCAGCTGCTTCATGATCAACTGCAGCGCGGGCACCCGCTTGGGGTCGGGCTCGCACACAACGATGGCCGCATCGCAGGCCGTGAGGGCAAGCGCCCCCTCGTGTTGGAACTCGATCGAGCCGGGGCAGTCGATGAACGTGAAATTGTCGCCGAGGAAGGTTACGTCGGCAATGTTGAGCTCGACGCTCATGCCGTGGTCGCGCGCTTCGGCCGAGCCGTCTCCCACGGTATTCTTGTCGGGTATCCGCCCCTGCCGTGTCACGGCGCCGGTGCGGGCAAGTATGGCTTCGAGCAGTGTGGTCTTGCCGGACAGAAAAGGCCCAACCAGTGCGATGCAGCGGGAGCTGCGGCCGGCTGGGCCAGCGGATTGCCCCATGGGATCCTCCTCGAACCGCTCAGGCAAAGGACGCGTCAGCTCGCGGGGCGCCCCGCGCCTGAGGTTCCCGGGGCGCGTGACAGCATCGTGAACCCGAGCCTGAGCAAGCGCAAGCGCTAAGGGAAGAATTGCTCCCAAGTATGCTGCCGTGGGGGTCGACTATTCTCCGTATGCACGCGGCCGACCTGCTGTTGCTGCGCTGGCTTTCGAGCGGAAGCGGGAGGAGGATTCACTTCTCGTCGCCGCCGATCCAGGAATATCGCGGGAGCTTCTCGATCGACAATTTCGGGGTCTCGCATATGCTGCATCTGCGAAGCGGACAGTCACAAATTTTTGCGCCAATCGCCTTGACGGGCGCCATGAATGGCACGCAAATTCGGGTAGCTTCAAGCAGGCTGATGCAGGTGCGGGACGGCTAGGCCAGGCGCAGATCCTGGAACGCGAACTTGGACTAGCGGGTTGGTACGTTATGGGAATGGAATCGCTGAACAGCGCCGCGCGGGCAGCAGGCTTTGCCATGGCGGCTTCTGACGATCCTCACGACGAGATCAGGGCCGAAGGCAAGGCGGACGAGACTCAGTGGCGGCCAGGCGAGGCCGTCTTGCTTCATGGGCCGCCAAGGTCTCGGCGCCGCCCAAGGGTTGGCGACTGGGTCAGAAGCGTGCTGGGCCTTTTCGGCAGGCGTGCGCCGGCTTCTCCCGCCTGATCGCCCTTTCCCCGCCGTAGACGCGGAACCCGAGCCTGCGCCCATCCGGCAGCCGCAGACGTTGGTCTTGGACCTCGTCGGCGCCGATCATGGCGGGGCAAGGTCCCGCTCAAAGAGCAGGACGGCCGGCTCGGTTTTGCTGGTGCCGGTCTGCCGAAATCCGAGCGAACGATAGAGCGCCCGCGCCTCGCTCATGCTGGGCAGGGTGTCGAGGCACATGCGGCCATAGCCCAAGCGGCGCGCCTCCGCCATTGCGGTCAAGGCCAGCTCGCGACCAAGACCAAGGCCGCGTGCGGACGGGCGCACGTAGAGGCGTTTCATCTCGCAAAGCTCCGGTCCATCCCGCATCGGGCGCAACGCGACCATCCCGAGAAGCCCCTCGCCCTGCGCATCGCGCGCCAGCAGCATCTGCCCCCGCGGCGGCGCATAGTCGCCGGGCAGACCGGCAAGCTCCGCTTCGAAGTTCTGAAAGCAGAGCGAGACGTCAACGCGGGCTTCGTACTCGCGCAACAAGGCCACGATTGCGGGCCGATCTCGCTCGCTGAAGCCCCGCTCCACAACGAAGCGTCCCATAACGCCTACCGAACAGCCCAAGCCAAAATCGCGAGCAGGCAAAAGGCAAGGGCCGCGCGCCGATAGATGCGGCACTCTACGCAAGCCCAGGTAGCGCGCAGCCGGTTGCCCAACGTCATACCACGACCTTGAGGGCGAAGCCGTCGTCTGGCAAGATCAGGTAGAGAATCTCGCAACTCCATCGTTGCCATGAACATCATCCCGCTAGATCGCGCCCGCGCCCGGCTACGGCCCGGCCGGCCCGTTGAGCCGCCGCCGGCATTGGCTGTCACGCCCCCTGCAAGCCGGGTGCCGCCCGCTGACGATGTCGGCGACCGGTTGCGGATGAGACAGAACCTCGCGGCCCTCGGGGTGATCGTGGCCATTGTCGTTTTGGGAACCTGGCTCATCGACAACTTGCGCTACTATTCGCGGCTGCAAGCTTGCGTCGAGGCCGGGCACCGCAACTGTCTGCCGTTGGAGCCGAAGTACCAGGCTTCCCCGTACTGGCGCTAGCACCGCCATTTCATTGCCCCTTTGAGGGCTCCGTCGGCGCCTTCGCTCCAGTCGGCGCTTCAAGCTGCGCGTAGACGGCGTTGGCCAGGCTCAGCAGCTCGTCTCGCGTCAGGCGGCCGGACAAGGCGTAGGCGAGAGGCTGATCGATCCAATAGAACGAGCCGGCGCCGTCGCGCTCATAGAAGCGGAACGCCGTGTTGTTGCGGCCCGTCTCCTTGCGCAGATACAGCGTCAGGCGCCGCCCGCTGCCGTCCTCGTACATGAACTGCGCCGCCGGCAGCCCCTCCTGGTCGGGCAGCAGGCGCCCGCCCATCAAACGCCAGCCAAGGCTCGCCAGCGCCGGCGCGCGGACGTCCGCGCCGACGCGCTTGGTCAGCCAGCGCACGAGGTGGGCCTCTTCCGCCTTAACCTCAACGGGATGGCGCACCTCCTGAATATAGATGGCGTGCGCCGCCACCGCCCTGGCGACGAACGCTGTGTCCGGCGCGTGCGGGCCATCCACAAGCCCGCGCGCAACGTAGCCTGCCGCCGCAGCTCCAAGGACGACCACAACGGTGGCCGCTGCCCGGCCCAGCTGGCGCGGGAACGTGGGCCCATTGCGTCCAAGGCGTGCAAGGCGCTTCCCCATCGCTGGCGGCAGGGGCTGATTCAGACGCTCGGCATAGCGGGCTTTGATCGCCTCGTTCAGGTCGCGGAACTCCCGCGCCAGCGCCAGCTCTGCCGACGCGGTCCCCAGCACCGTCTCGACCTCGCCGCGTTCGTCAGGGGCGAGCTCGCCGTCGACGAAGGCATGCAGCTCGGCCTCGCTGATACGGCGCTGGCCGGTCATTTGACCCTCCGCAGCGCGGCCCGGCCGTTCTTGTCGCCGCCCCCGTAGTCCATCAGGGCACGCAGCCGCTCGCGGCCCCGGGCCAGCCGCGACATGACTGTGCCGACCGGTATTTCGAGCACCTCGGCGGCCTCGGCGTAGCTCAGCCCCTCCAGCCCCACGAGCAGCAGCACCTGCCGCTGCTCGACGCTGAGGAGTTGTAGCGCCCGGTCGAGGTCGCGACCGCTCGCCCCGTCGGCTGCCGGTGCGGATTGGTCGATGCCGAGGCTCTCCAGCCCAACGTGCGGCGGCCGCCGCGATTTGCGGCGCAAGCCGTCCACGTGCAGGTTGTGCAGGATCGAGAACAGCCACTTGCGCGGGCTTTCGCCCTCGCGCCACTGGGCCAGGCGCGCCAGCGCGCGCTCCAGCGTGTCCTGAATCAGATCGTCGGCCTCGCCGTCGTCACCAAGAAGCGCCCGCGCGTAGCGGCGCAGACGCGGGATCTCCGCTGCGACGGCTTGCCGACGTGACGCCAAGCAGGTTGCCCCTCTTTTGACAGCGAGCGCTTCTTCCGGAACGCTCGCTTGCCCCAGTTTATTCCCGCAAGCCGCTCAAAATAAAGTGTGTGAGGGCACATTTACAGGTCTTAGACGGCAAGTATTCTGCACTGAGCGCGGACGAGGGGAAGGCTGCGCGGATCGGGCGGGCACAGGGTATCGGCTCCAGGCGAGCATCGAGCCTCTGCGCCGGCTGCCACTGACGTGGAGGAAACAGGATGCTTCGAGTGATTGTAGGACTGGCGGCTCTTGCCGTCGGCGCGACGGTTGTGCTCGCGCAAAACACCGCCGCCATCGGCCAGCGCAAGGATGCCATGAAGGCGCTGGGAGCCGCGGCCAAGGATCCGGGCGCCATCGCCAAGGGCGATGCCGCGTTCGACCTTGCCAAGGTGCAGGCCTCGCTCAAGTCGCTCGAGGCGACGGCGGCCAAAGGCAAGACGGTGTTCCCCGACGATTCCAAGGACGGGGACACGGCTGCACTCCCGGTGGCCTTTACGAACAAGGCCGACCTGTTTGCCAAATTCGACAAGCTGGCGGCCGACGCCAAGGCCGCCCAGGCCGCCGTCAAGGACGAAGCCAGTTTCAAGACCGAGTGGCCCAAGGTGATCGCCAATTGCGGCGGCTGCCACAAGGTCTATCGCAAGCCGCCGCCCCAGAAGTCGTGAGTGCCACGGCCTCGGCTAGTTTCGAGGCGTGGACTGGCAAATGCGCGCGGGCCTCGCCCGCGCGCACCCTCAATGTTGACCTGACCCGCTTCGCAGCCCGAACGTCGTGCTGTGCGCCCTGAGCGGTGTTGTGCTCGCGGCAAGGTAACGGTATGCGGCTTCGAAACGCTGTCGCCCTTCTCCTAGCACTCGCTCTAGCCGCGGCCGCCGCGTTCTACGTTCTGACGATCCCTTCGTTGGCGGTGAAGGGGCCGCTGCCGGCGCGCACCGTCAATCTCGCCAACGGCGAGACCATGTTCCACATCGGCGGGTGCGCCTCCTGCCACGCCATTCCCAAGCAGGAAGACCAGCGCCGGCTGGGCGGGGGCCTCGCCCTCGACACGCCGTTCGGCACCTTCAAGGTTCCCAACATCTCGCCCGATGCGAAGCATGGCATCGGCGCGTGGCCGGAGGAAGCATTTGCCAACGCCATGCTCCGCGGCGTCGGTCGCCATGGCGAGCATCTCTATCCGTCGTTCCCGTACACCTCCTACCAGCGCATGACCCTCGATGACGTGCGCGACCTCTTTGCGTTCCTGAAAACTCTCCCCGCCGAGGCGACACCCTCCGAGCCACATCGGCTGCCGTTTCCGTTCAATGTGCGCCGCGGGCTCGGCCTGTGGAAGCTGCTCTATCTCGACGGCAAGACCTTTGCCCCCGACCCCGGCAAGAGCGCGGAGATCAACCGGGGCGCCTATCTGGTCGAGGGTCCCGGTCATTGCGCCGAGTGCCACAGTGCGCGCGATACCTTCGGCGGGATCGTTGCAGCGCGCCGCTTTGCCGGCGGGCCGGACCCGGAGGGGAAGGGATGGGTGCCCAACATCACGCCGCATGCCGACGGCCTCGCCGCCTGGTCGGTCCGGGACATCGCCTATCTTCTGGAGTCGGGCATCACGCGCGATTCCGATTCCGTCGGCTCGACCATGGCCGATGTTGTCCTCAACACGGCCAAACTGTCCCCCGCCGATCGCTCGGCGATGGCGGCCTACCTCAAGTCCCTGCCGCCCCGCGCCGGCAAGCCCTCGCCGAAAAAGTGACGGCGCGGCTGTTCGATGTGCCGGTAGGGCACGATTTCGCCCGATTGCCGCAGCAATCTTGCTGCTCGGGGTGATTCTCGCGCTCGCGGGGGAAACGCGTTTGCGGCGTGAGTGCCAGCCTGAAATACTTTTCCAGCGGGCGCAAAAGCAGGCACGGCTGGATACACCAGACATGGCCGAGGGTTGATTCAAACTGGAGATCGGCGGAAAACCCCGCGAGGCGCAACGCCCATGAACTTTCGATTTGGCATCGAAGAGGAATTCTTCGTCGTCTGCGAAGACACGCAGGCGTTGATACCGCATGCCCACGAAGGTTTTCTGGCGCGCGCCAGGAAATTGTCCGGCGGCGCTGTACGCCGCGAGCTGCTGCAATCGCAGGTGGAGGCGGCAACTCCGGTGTGTGGGTCGTTTGCGGAGGCGCGGGAACACTTGAAACGCTCCCGCACTGCGCTGGAAGCGGCTGGCCGCGACTATGGCCTGGCCGTAATAGCGGCTGGGACGCATCCGACCGCCGACTGGCCACTGCAGCGGCAAACCGAGAAACGGCGCTACGACGCGGTGATGGCGGAGCTGCAGATCCTCGGGTTGCGGAACCTGGTGTGCGGTATGCATGTGCACGTCGAGGTTCCCGACGACGATCTTCGCCTGGACCTGATGCGCCGTTCCATCCCGTTTCTGCCCCTTCTGCTCGCGCTCTCCACCTCGTCGCCGTTCTGGCGCGGCATGAATACCGGCTTCTCGAGCTACCGGTTGACCGCCTACGACGAGTTGCCGCGCACCGGCCTGCCGCCGCTGTTCGACGATTGGGAGCAGTACACGGGCTATGTCGAGGCGTTGCGCGATGCGGGTGTTATGAGCGACCCGAGCTACATCTGGTGGGCGGTTCGCCCGTCGCACAAGTATCCGACGTTGGAGCTGAGGATTCCCGACGCTTGCACCGCGATGGAAGACACCCTCGCCATCGCGGCTCTCTATCGCTCCCTCGTCTGTGCGCTGGTTGCGGATCGCACAATCAACGGCGGCATAAATCCGCCCGGCCGGGCGCTGGCCAAAGAGAACAAATGGCGCGTGCAGCGCTTCGGCCTGCGCGCCGAGCTGGTCGACCCGTTCGGGCAGCGCGCCGCAATCGATGCGCCGACCGCTGCGCGGCGGCTGCTCGACATGGTGCGCCACCATGCAGCCACTCTCGGCTGCCTGAGGGAGGTCGAGCACGTGGAGACCATTCTGGCACGCGGCACCAGTGCGGACCGGCAACTCGCCATCCACGATGCGGCCGCCGCGGATGGCTGCGACGACTACCAAGCACTCCGGCGGGTCAACGCCTGGCTGCAGCGGGAAACCCTCGCCTGCAATGGGACCACCGCGGAGAGCATGGCGCCGGTGGCAGGCGGCGCGTAGCTTTCGCCCTACGCGAGGCCAACATAAGCAGACCTCCACCGGCTCGCAGCTCAGCCCTTGCCCTCCCGCACCATGCCCCAGCGAAGCACGGTGGCGCGCTCCAGCGTGCCGAACACCAGCCGCTCGAAGGCAAAACCGATCAGGCCGATGACGGCGAGCGAGGCCAGCATCACGTCGGCGCGCAGGAACTCCTTGGCATCGAAGATCACCCAGCCGAGCCCCCAGTCGGAGGCGGCAAGCATCTCCGCGCCGACCACCGCGATCCACGCGCGCAGGAACGCCTGGCGCACGCCCGTGATGAGGAACGGGAAGGCGCCGGGCACGATCACCTTCCAGAACAGCGCCGCCTCGCCGGCGCCCATGGCGCCGGCCGCGCGCAGCCACAAGGGGTTGACCGCGCGCACGCCCGACCAGGCGTTGAGCAGCACCGGGAACAGCGCCGCATAGAAGACGATGCCGATGGCGGTTCCGTTGCCGAGGCCAAACCACAGGATGAACACCGGCACCCAGGCCAGCGACGGGATCGGCATCAGGGCGCTGGCGAGCGGCAGGATGAAGCTTTCGACGGCGCGAAAGCGGCCCATCAGGATGCCGAGCGGCACGCCCGCGGCAACGGCCAGGCTCATGCCGGCAAGCACGCGGTAGAGCGTGCTCGCCGCGTGTCCCGGCAGCGTCCCGTCCACCATCCCGGCCCACAGGGCGCGGCCAACGGCTGGAAGCGTCGGCAGCAGCGCCGGCGGAAAGGCCCCGCTGCGCGCCAGCAGCTCGTAGGCGGCCGCCACCAGCGCCAGCGCGATGGCCCCGCGGCGCAGCGACCGTCCATGTCCTGGCGATGCGCTCATGTCATCATCCCCCAGCGCACCACCGTGTACCGCTCCAGGCGCTGGAACACCCCCTTCTCCAGGGCGAGGCCGATGGCGCCGATCACGACGACCCCTGCGAGCATCACGTCCGTGTTCAGGAATTCGCGCGCGCCGAAGATCATCCAGCCGAGCCCCCACGGCACGGCGGCCAGCATCTCCACGCCGACGAGGACGCGCCAGGCCTGGGCGAGGCCGAGGCGCAGCCCAGTCAGGATGTAGGGCAGCGCGCCCGGCAGCACCACCTTGAGGAACAGCCGCCGGTCATCCGCGCCCATGGCGATGGCCGAGCGCACCCATACCTCTTTCACGGCCTTCACCCCGGTCCAGGTGTTGAAGACGATCGGGAACGCCGACACGAATCCGACCAGCAGCACGGTCGAGAAGCTGCCGGGCCCGAACCACAGCAAGAACAGCGGCGCATAGGCGATGCCCGGGATCGGCGCCGCCATGCTGACGGGCGGCAGCAGCACGTCCTCCGCCAGGCGCGACCGGCCCATGACGATGCCGATGGCGACACCGGCCGCGGCAGCGAGCGCGAAGCCAACCAGCAGCCGCAGCAGCGTGTCGGCAGCATGGTGCGGCAGCACGCCGGAGACCGTCAGGCGCACGAACTGGGAGGCGACCGCCTCCAGCGAAGGGAACAGGCGCGGATGGAAGATGCCGGCGCGGGCGACGATTTCCCACAGCACGCCGACGACCAGGAACGGAAACGCCGTGCGCGCGATCGCGCGCCAGCGCGCATCTCGCGGCGGCGCCGCGGCCGGAGACAGCGGCGCCATTGCCTGTGTTGCTTGCGTCATGGCGGCTCGAGCGCCCTCCCCATCAGCGCGAGACAGGCCCCGATCCTAGCGCATTTCTGCCGCCATCCACGGTCGATTTGGAGACCGCGGCGGCATTCTACGGCGTCCGGCCGAACCCGGGGATGCTCTCCGGCGCGGTAAAATCCCACGCATTCTCGGCGGTGCCGACGAATGTCCTTATCGCTGGATCCGACAGCAGCGCGCGGAGAACTTCGGCTGATATCGGCCCAGGGCCGGAAGCAATCGCGTCTCCCACTTCTGACGGGCCGACTTCCGCTCCCAATACCGCGTTAGGATCGTGGCGGACGCCGACGGTCGGAGGGAGTCGGTCTTGCAGCGGGCGCTGCGCGGCCGTCTTCGCCGGCATGGCCTCGACGCGTTCCGCCGCGCTTGCCCGATCGGCCGCAGTCGGTAGAAGTAAGCCCACGCCCCACACCGCGGCCAGGGCCATCTGCATGAGGCAGCGGGTGTAACAAACCGGCTTTGGGAAATCCCAGACATTGTGGGCTGCTAGAGGCGTGGGAGCGCCAACAGAATTGACTCCCGTTGGCGCGGGCGGTCGTGGTAAACGGAGCTTTAGGTGGCGTTGCGTTCTCTGTGCGTCTTCTCCCCAACTCACAAAGAGGCAACACAACTATGGCTAAAGACGAAAAGACATCGAAACGGGTCGGCGCCATCGCTTCGAAAGCGATACGCGGTGCTCCTCTTACGAAGCCCGAGAGAAAGTGCGTCTGCTCTCACGCAGATGCCGCCTCGCAAGGGATCGAAGAGGAAGTAGCAGTCGCCTCTGAAAGCCTTTCCATCGACAGAACGCAGCGAGCGGGGATCGTCATGACCCCGCTCGCTTGTGCGTTGTCCGGGTCTTCGACGTCGCCGACATTCTAGCAAACGACCTTTGCATCAGGCCCATGCTGCACCAGCCACCCGACCGTTGCGCACTCAAGCGCCGTTTGCTGACCTGGGTCCGACAAGAACCGCCAAGCCGACGACGGCTGGCGACTGTCTACCCAGCGGATTAGAACGAGAGGGCAGTTTGTTGGTCATGGGCGACCTTGGAGATTTGGAAAGCTACGATGGCAACCAAGCACGATTTGAAGGATTGGGTAATCGAGGCCATTGAGGCATGCGGTGGCAGTGCTCATCATGTCGAGGTGGCGAAACACATCTGGGCCAACCATCGAGAGGATTTGGAGGCATCGGGCAATCTCTTCTACACGTGGCAGCACGACATGCGCTGGGCCGCCGATCATCTTCGAAGGGATGGAAAGCTGCTGCCAAAGCCAAAGCCAAAGGGGGGCCGTGGCAGGTCGCTTGAGCGTTCAGAATTCAAACTGACCCACTACCCGCTCGGGCCGCCACGCGACACAGATGCATGAACGTGCCACGATGCCACTGCGCGCATCCGCCGACAAGTAAGTTTGACCACGGAGCAAGAATGAAAGATACCGCCAACGAGGAGCTGCTGTACGAGGTGAAGGGCGCGATCGGCGTCGTCACCTTCAATCGGCCAGCCGCGCACAACGCCCTCACCTTCGGCATGTACGACCGGCTCGGCGAGATCTGCGCGCGCGTCGCGGGCGACGGCCCGGTGAAGGCGCTGATCGTGACGGGCGCGGGCGGGCGGGCGTTCGCAGCGGGAACCGACATCTCGCTGTTTCGTGATTTTCGGAGCGGAGCCGACGGCCTCGCCTACGAGGCGCGCATGGAGGCGATGTTCGCCAAGCTCGAGCGCTGTCCGGTGCCGACCATCGCCGCCATCCCGGGCATATGCACGGGTGGGGCGGCGGTGATTGCCGCCGCCTGCGATCTGAGGCTCGCGACACGCGGTCTCAAATTCGGCTTCCCCATCGCCCGCACGCTCGCCAACTGCCTCTCCGCCGCCAACATTGCGCGCGTCGCCATGCTGACCGGCGTTGGCCGCGCCGTCGACATGCTGATGACCACCCGCCTCATCGAGGCTGACGAAGCGCTGGCGATCGGGCTCGTCAACGAGCTGTTCGCTACGCCGGAGGCTTTGATGGACCGCGCTCATGCCTTGGCCGCGCAGATCGCGACACAAGCCCCGCTGACGATGCGGGCCGGCAAGGAGATCGTGCGGCGCATGCGCGAGCGCTTCGCCCGCATCGAGGACGAGGACCTGATCGCGCTGTGCTACGGCAGCGCCGACTTCCGCGAGGGGCTCGATGCGTTCCTCGCCAAGCGCAAGCCGAAGTTCACCGGGCGCTGAACGCGAGCCGTCGATCATGCAGCGCGAAGTGGCTGACATCCTGGCAGTTGTACGCCGCTGGGCTCGATCCAGAGGCGATGTTCGCGGCGTGGCCCTGGTCGGCTCCTATGCCGCTGGCAGGCCGCGTCCAAACTCCGATGTCGATCTCATAATTGTTGCGGAAGATCCCGACGCCTACCGAAAGGCCGATTGGGCGGCGGCCGCGGTTGGCGGGCGCAAGGTCGCCGGGACCTGCGCGGAAACATTTGGAGACGTCTGGTCGCTGTTCGTCACGCTCGCCGAGGGCCCTGAGATCGAGTTCACCTTTGCGGGGCCGACCTGGGCGCGCGCCACCCCTCCGAGGGAGGAGGTCCGCCGAGTTGTACAGGACGGGTTCATGGTCCTGCATGATCCGTTTGGCGAGCTCGACGCGCTGTCGATCGCTTGCCGGGCGGACGCGTAATGCCTGATCCTGCTAAATGAATCTACCCAAAGCGGAGATAGGTGGGGCCTCGCTTGCCGTTCGGCACCCTTTCGCGGCCGAAACCAGCGGTCACTGCCAGGATGCCGATTCCCGCAACGCGGGCAGGCCCTTTTTTTGCCTTCGCCGCTCGGGCCCGGGGGTGGGATAGCCAGCGAAATTCCCAGCGATCCTTGGCGACGCCAGGTGGCAAAGAAACGATTTCCCCCAATTGGGTAATAGCGACGGGCTTCGCGGCGCCATGTACAACCGTGGAACCACTCGAGCGGAGTTCGTATAACACCGCTTTTGGAGGAGGCTGAGATGGCCAGGATCGGTTTCATCGGGCTCGGCAACATGGGGCTGCCCATGGCCGCCAACCTCGTGAAGAAGGGGCACGAGGTGAAGGGCTTCGACCTCGTGGCGGCCAACGTCGCGAAAGCGGAATCGCGGGGCGTTGCGAAGACCGCATCGGCGGCGGATGCGGCCACGGGCGTCGACGCCGTCCTAACAATGCTGCCGGCGGGCAAAGACACCATTGCGGTTTGGGGCGGCGGCATGCTGAAAGCGGCGGCGCCGGGCACGCTGATCGTCGATTCCTCCACCGTCGACGTCGCTTCCGCGCGCGCCGCCCACGAACTGGCCGGCGCGGCGAATATGCTCTCGCTCGATGCGCCGGTGTCGGGCGGCGTCGGCGGCGCGGAAGCCGCGACGCTGACCTTCATGTGCGGCGGCAGCAAGGAGGCGTTCGAGACGGCCAAGCCGATCCTGGAAATGATGGGCAAGCGTGCCGTGCACTGCGGCGAGGCCGGCGCCGGGCAGGCCGCCAAGATCTGCAACAACATGATGTTGGGGATCAGCATGATCGGCGTCAGCGAGGCGTTCGTGCTGGCCGAGAAGCTCGGGCTCTCGCACCAGGCGCTGTTCGACGTGGCTTCAACCTCATCGGGGCAGTGCTGGTCGCTGACGAGCTATTGCCCGGTGCCGGGGCCGGTGCCCGCGGCGCCCTCCAACAACAACTACAAGGCCGGCTTCGCTTCGGCCCTGATGCTGAAAGACCTGAGGCTGGCCCAGGAAGCGGCCTCTGCCGCGGGCGCCACCACGCCGCTCGGCGCCGCCGCCGCCCAGATCTATGCCATGCACAACGCCTGGGGCGAGGGCGGCACCGACTTCTCGGGCATCATCCACTTGATCCGCGGCAAGGGAAAGTAGCGGCCATGTCTCTCTACGTGTTCGACGCCTACGGCACGCTGTTCGACGTGCACGCCGCAGCGGAGCGGCAGAAGGACGCCATCGGACCGAAATGGCAGCAGCTGTCCCAGACCTGGCGCGCCAAGCACATCGAATACACGTGGGTCTACAGCCTCGCCGGCAGACAGGCGACGTTCTGGATGCTGGCGCAGCGCAGCCTCGACTTCGCCATCGCCTCGATCGGCGGCGGCATCTCCCCACAGGTGCGCGCGAAACTGCTGGCCGCCTACCGCACCATGGACGCCTATCCCGAGGTTGCCGAGGTGCTCGCCGCCCTCAAGGCACGCGGCGACAAGCTGGCGATCCTGTCCAACGGCGACGCCGACATGTTGGCCGACGCGGTGCGGGCGGCCAAGCTCGAGGGCACGTTCGACGCGGTGATCTCGGTGGTCTCCGCCGGCATCTTCAAGCCCAGCCCGAAGGTCTACCAGCTCGTTGTCAACCGGCTCGACGGCACACCCTCCGACGTTTCCTTCCAGTCCTCCAACCGCTGGGATATCGCCGGCGCCAAGGCGTTCGGCTTCCGCTGCGTTTGGGTCAACCGGGCGGGCGCGCCCGACGAGTATCCCGATTTGCTCCCCGACCGGACGGTGCGCGACCTGCGGGCGCTGCTTGACTAATGACCACAGGAGAGTCGGGGCCAACTCAAGTGATGCCATTGCCAACCCCGGATCGGCCCAATGAGCTGGCTGCTGTTCATCGACGAAAGCGGACACGACCACAAGACGATGCCGCTTGAGGTGCGCGGCGGCATCGCCATCCACGTCAGCAAACTCTGGAGCTTCATACAAGCGTGGGAGCGGCTCGAGCTTGGTTGCTACGGCGCGCGCCTCGTCGACTACGGCGCGGAGGTCAAGGGTGCAAAGCTCCTGGACAAGGATCGCCTGAAATGGGCTGCACAATGCAACCCCCTGACCGACGACGAGCGCCGCAAGCACGCCCGCGGCTTCCTGCATAAGGGGCGCGACAAGGCCAAGCCAACCAGCGTTGAGTTCGCCGCCTACGGTCAGGCCTCGGTAGAAATGGCTCGCGGCGCCTTCGACCTGCTCTCAAGTCATGAGACGCAGCTCTTCGCCTGCGCGATCCCCCGTGGCACCAAACCGCCAGCAGGATTCAAGCAGGAGGATTACCTGCGGAAAGATCACGTCTTCCTGTTCGAACGGTTCTCCTACTTTCTGGAGGCGAGGAAGGACCACGGCCTCGTTGTCATGGACGAGACCGACAAGCAGCTTGACAAGCAATTCGTCAGCCGAATGGAGAGCTACTTCACCAAGACGGCGGCCGGGCGAAACAGATCCTGCTGGATCGTTCCGGTGCCTCTCTTTGTCTCGTCGGACATGACCTACGCAGTGCAGGCTGCCGACCTATGCCTCTACTGCATCAACTGGGGGTTCCGACCCCGGAGCTGGCCATCCGACTTGGACACGAGACAGGAAATAGTCGTCCGTGAAGAACTCTGATCTCAGGCTGGTCGGGAATCTGGGCTCGCGCGGAGCGTGTGTGCGAGGAGTGCTGCCAGGGCGATGAGGCAGGCAAAAAATTCCGCCAGCCACGCGAGCAGCCG
>Ga0247727_10005675_pt1 | contig 25096 bp, 21 predicted proteins | sample WisWelCaveWW1625_FD_202498 | JGI IMG/M metagenome (GOLD analysis project Ga0247727, IMG submission 202498) | Biofilm microbial communities from Wishing Well Cave, Virginia, United States - WW16-25 | ecosystem: Environmental > Aquatic > Deep subsurface > Groundwater > Cave microbial mat | place...
GCGCTGACGTGGCTCGGCCTCGTTGCAGTCGTACTCGCCTTCGTGAAGCCGTACGCGCTCGTCTTCGTTCTGCCCTCGCTCTACGCCTGGCTGTGGCTGCCTCTTCGCAGCCGGTTCTCAGCCCGCGTCGGCCTGTATGTGCTCGGGTTAAGCGGTCCGTTCGGCGGGCTGCTCGTGCTGGAACACGAGCTCCGGATCGGCGTCCTCGACGCCGCTCTCTACACCGCGGGACTCACCACCGTCGGATACATCTCGCTCGGGTCGGTTCTCCTCGCACTCGCATGGGCTGCTGCTGCTGCTCAACTCGGAGCGCTCGCGCTCGGTCGGTACGCGCCGTACGCAGGAGGCGCGGAGCCGCCACCGCCGGGAATTCTTCGACTGTCGGTGGCCCGCCTCGCCCAGAGCATCCGACAGCAATAGGGGCACCGCGTCAGAACGCGAGGTAGCGCAGAGTGGCGCCCGCCGGCACCTCTCCCGTGCCGCGAGGGACATGGATAAGCGCGTCGGCGGTCGCTGCCCGAACGATCATGTGCGACTCCTGCCCGGACACTGGCTCGAGGGCCACTCCGCCCTCCTCGAAGCGGCGGCGGGCGCGAACGAACTCGTCCCGCCGCGGATTCTGGCGTAGAGCAACCGCGGCGCGGCCCGTCTCGAACGCCGGGCCGGGTCGTGCAAGTCCCTGCCGGGCCAGCAGCGCCGGAGCCACGAAGAGGAGCGAGCTCACGAGGCATGAGACTGGGTTGCCGGGTAGCCCGAAGGCGAGCGTTGCACCGCGAACCCCGAAGGACAGTGGCTTTCCAGGCTTCACGGCGACGCCCCAGAACACCTCCTCGACGCCGAGCTCAGCCGCCACCCGCCGAACGAGGTCGTGTGGTCCCATCGAGACCCCGCCGGACGTCACGAGCACGTCTGCCTCGAGACCGCGGGACAGTGCCTCTCGATGCGCCTCCTGCTCGTCGGCGACGACTGGCAGGTGCTCCACTTCCGCCCCAGCCGCCGCGAGAGCCGCGCCGATCAGGACGCCGTTCGACTCGAAGATCTGCCCACGCTCGAGCGATTCACCGGGAGCCCGTAGCTCGCTCCCAGTCGCCAGCACGGCGACCTTAGGTCGCACCGAGCACGTGACTCCAGGGATTCCGGCGGCCGCGAGCGCGCCGATCTGGGCAGCACCGAGCCGCGTCCCTTCAGCGACGACCACGGCGCCTTCCTCGACATCGCCGCCGCGAGGCCGGATGTGCGCTCCCGGCGGCACAGGTTCCGGTATCTCGATACGACCGTCGCTCTCGCTGACTCGCTCGATCGGTACGACTGCGTCCGCCCCGTCGGGCACGACGCCGCCGGTCGCGATCGCCGCCGCCGCCCCTGCCGGGAGGATCTCCGCCGCCGGGCTTCCAGCCGGGATCCGGAAGGCGACCGGCAGTGTCCCGGGCGTGTCCGCGGCACGTACCGCGAAGCCGTCCATCGCAGAGCTCGGGAAGGGCGGAAGATCGACGCGGGCGCGCGCGGACTCCGCCAGCACGCGTCCTGCTGCTTCCCGCAGCGCAACCGGCTCGGTGGGCAGCGGCTGGGCTCGAGCGAGGATTCGAGACAGCGCCTCCTCGATCGTGAGCAAGCCGGACACGGTCGTCTTACTAGGGCCCACCACGACTGGGAGAAATCAGCGGTGTGTCGCTCTCGGTCGTTTCGGTCTCCTCGCTCTCCGTCGTCGCGCTCGGGTCATACGTGAGCGCGTATTGACCGCGGGTGAATGGCGTCCACTCGGGCCAGTACGCCGGCTCGGCAAACGGTGTGGGCTCCGTTCCATCGAGCGCCGGCTCCATGAAGAGCCGCCAGATCTCGGCCGGGAAGCTGCCGCCGCTGACCGCGATTCCGTGCACGTTCTCCATCGGGATCTCACCGCGCGTATACCCGATCCAAACAGTCGTCGCCAGATCGGGGGTGTAGCCCGCAAACCAGGCGTCGGCGTGCTCCTCGTTGGTCCCGGTCTTGCCTGCGGCGGGACGCCCGAAAGCCGCCCTCGTCCCGGTTCCGTACTGGATGTTCTGCTCGAGAATCCGGGTTACGACCGCCGCGGTGCCCTCGGAGATCGCGCGCTGCCGCTTGGGAACACCCCAGCCGGCGTCGGTATCCACGCCGCCGTCGGGTAGCACGACGCGGCGGATCGCCATGGGCTCCGCATACACGCCGCCGGCGGCCAGGGTCGCGTACCCGGAGGCGATGTCCAAGGGTGACACGGCGATCGAGCCAAGTCCGATCGAGGGCACGTACGCGCCACGCACGTCGAGCGGTGCACGTACACCCATGCGCCGGGCGGTCTCCGCGACACGCTCAGGAGTGACGTCGAGCGTGAGCTGTGCGTAGACGGCGTTGTCGGAGCGAATCGTGGCGCTCCGGATCGAGCTCCACCCGTAGTAGTCGTTGGCGTAGGTGTGGACGCACCACCAGCTCCCGTCGTCGCAGTTTCCGGCAGGGTGCACGCGGTAGGTGAACGGCGCGGAGACGTAGTACGTCGAGTCCGGGTTGATCCCCATCTCGACCGCGGCCGCGAGAACGAACGTCTTGAACGTGGAGCCCGTCTGCCGGCGCGCCTGCGACAGAAGGTTGAACTCGTTCTTCGGACGGTCCGGGATTACCGCTGCCATGGCTCGGATGGCGCCCGTTCTCGGACTGATGGAGATGAGCGCCGCGGCGGGGTCGGTCGGCTCCGTCATCGTGTCGCGGATGGCCTTCTCCGCGAGGCGCTGGTAGCGCGGAACGATCGTCGTGTAGACGCGCAACCCTCCCGCGCGGACTTTCTCGGCACCGTAGGCCTCGATGAGGCGGTCTCGGACGTACCCGAAGAAGTACGGCTCGCGAATCTGGCTGTAGAGCCGGCCCGGGCGAAGATTCAGCTCGGACTTGACGGCGGCCTCGTACCATCTCCGCTTGATGACCCCGGTCTCGAGCATGGCGCTAAGGACAGCCGCCCGACGAGCTAGCGCGCGGGTCGGCGCGGTGAACGGGTCGTAGAGGGACGGCGCCTGGGTGAGTCCCGCGAGAAGCGCGGACTCGGCAAGCGTCAGCTCGTGGGTCGGCTTCGAGAAGTACGTCTGTGCCGCTGCCTCGATCCCGTACGCCTGGTTTCCGAAGAACACCTGGTTCAAGTACGTCGTCAGGATGCGGTGCTTCGTCCAGGCGCCGTCGAGCTTCGCCGCGAGGCATGCCTCCTTCAGCTTCCGCTGGACTGTGCGCTCACGGGAGATGTAGAGGTTCCGGACGAGTTGCTGCGTGATCGTCGAGCCTCCTTCGACCACACGTCCTGCCCGGATATCGGCAACCGCTGCCCGGGCGATCCCCTCCACGTCGACCCCGCTGTGCTCGAAGAACCGGCGGTCCTCGATGGCGATCGTCGCCTTCCGGATCCAGAGGGACATCGCTTCGGCTGCGACCGGCTGGCGGTTCCGCTCTGCCGGAATCGATCCGAGCAGCGTCCCATCCGCAGCGTAGACAAACGTGTTCTGACCGATCTTGAGCTCGCGCAGCGAGTCGAGATCACACGAGGAGCCGTAGGCGAAGACGGCCGCGGTGCCGCCGATGCCGGCGACGAGGCCAAGCGCCGCGATCGAGATGACACCGATGAGCGCGGCGCGCCGTCTGCGGCGCCGACGCGAAGCGCGCTGGTGACGCCCCCGGGGGAGGAGCGTCTCCGGATCGAGCGAGGTCCGCCTACCGCCAGCGCTCATGGGCTGATGCTAGCCAGCATTGGCCATAGGTTCGACGCGGCCGCACACGGTCCTCAGTCCTGGCGGACCGTCGTCATGGTGGAATCCCAGAGTCATGGACGCCAACGTTTCTCCGCGCCGTCCCGGTCGGCTCGTCGCCTGGCTTCTCTTCGTCCTGACTCTGGCGGCGCTCGGCTACGCCGCGCGCCTGAGCGACACCGAGACACCGGAGGACATCGCATATCGGTACGAGTCGTCGATCGCAGCGGTCATCCAGTACGGGGTCATGCTCGGGATCCTTCTGCTCATAGCCCGCCGTCTGCCTCTTCGGGAGCTCTTCGCGCTCTACCGCCCGGCCTCCTGGGGTCGCGCGCTCGGCCTCTCCGTCCTTGCGCTCCTCGCGACCTGGGCGGTCAGCGCGGCCTTCGCACCCTTCCTCGATGCCAACGAGGAGCAGGGGCTGATACCGGACGCATGGGACTCGAGCCGCGCCGGTGCCTTCGTCGCCTTCTTCATCGCAGTGACGTTCGTTGCTCCGGTCGTCGAGGAGCTCACTTACCGAGGCCTCGGCTTCGCGCTATTGGCGCCCTACGGAACGTGGGTGGCGATCCTGGCGACCGGAATCCTCTTCGGCGCGGCCCACGGCCTGCTCGTCGCCCTCCCGGTGCTGATCGTCTTCGGAACCGTCCTCGGCTGGGTTCGCGCCAGATCGCGAAGCATCTACCCGTCGATGCTGCTGCACGCGACCTTCAACGCAACGGCGCTCATCGTCGCCGTCGCGGGCTGAGGCGCGCTACGACGATTCCTCTTCCTCGTCGTCCTCCGGGTCGAGCTCCTCGTCTTGGAGATCGCTCAGGCGTTCGATTTCCTCGAGGCTCGAGGCGAACTGCTCGGGCGTCACCGTCTCGAGGAACTTCCGAAACTCCGCCGGGTCGAGGTCGGCAAGGGTGGACGCCGTGATGAGAGCGGGCTGATCGTCGTCGTCCGCCTGAAACTCGATCGCCGACTCCTCGATGACGTCCTCGGAGGCGAAGATCTGCGCGTCGCAGCGGACGGCGAGCGCGATCGCGTCGGACGGTCGAGAGTCGATCTCGACTTCACGGCCGTTCTGGGCGATCGTGATGCGCGCGTAGAACGTGTTCTCGCGGAGCTCGGTGACTGTCACTTTCACGATCTTGCCTTGCAACTCGGAGATCACGTCGTTCAGGAGGTCGTGCGTCATCGGTCGCGGGGCGGTCGAGCCCTGAAGCTTCATGAGAATCGCAGCAGCCTCGGGGTGCCCGATCCAGATCGGGAGGAACTTGTCGTCGTCGGCGGTCTTCAAGAGCACGATCGGCTGCTTGCCGATCGGCTCGAAGCTCACGCCGTAGAGAGTCATCTCTCGCATCGTCTGGGGCCCTCGCTCATCTTAGACACGGGTGCTGCGGTAAAGTTGCGAGCCCCCGGGCGATTAGCTCAGTCGGTTAGAGCGCCGCTCTGATAAGGCGGAGGCCCCTGGTTCGAGTCCAGGATCGCCCACTTCACGCGAGGGCGAGGCAAGCCTCGCCCCTACGGGGGTGCGGCGGCCTCGAGAGCCTCGACGAGCTCGGCGAGCCGGACGTCATCCCCAAACCGGATCTGAAGCGAGCCGTTGACAACGCGGGCAGGAAGGCCCGTCAAGCGCTCCGAGGCTGTTCGCGCGCGCTGCGCAAGCGCGGGATCGAATTGGCTCACCAGCCGCGGGCGGCGGCGAGCTCCACCGTCCTGAGCGGCGCGCTCCACAGCGCGCACCGTCAGACCCTCTTTCACGATGCGGCGGGCAAGCCTGCGACGGGCGTCGTCGTCCGGCAGCGAGAGCACCGCGCGAGCGTGACCCTCGGTCAGATCGCCGCGCGCAAGCATCCACAGCACCTCCTCCGGCAGCTCGAGGAGCCGGAGGCGGTTCGAGACAGACGACTTCGACCGTCCGACCCGCTCGGCGACGTCTCCGAGGGAGAGCTCGAACTCGTCGACGAGGGATGCGTAGGCACGCGCCTCCTCGACCGGGGAGAGCTGTTCGCGGGCGACGTTCTCGACGAGGCCGAGCAGAAGCGAGTCTCGGTCCTCGACGTCCCGGACGAGCGCCGGGAGCGTCGCAAGCCCGGCGGCTCGCGCGGCACGCCACCGGCGCTCGCCGGCAACGAGCTCGAAGCCGCCTTCCGCCCGCCGGCGCACGACGATCGGCTGGAGGATTCCCTGGTGCCGGATCGAGGCGGCAAGCCCCGCAGCGGCCTCTGGCTCGAACCGCCGCCGGGGTTGGCGGGGGTTCGCGTGGATCGTCTCGACGGGGAGATGAAGCAGCTCCGGCTGTCCCGTCTCGCCCAGAAGAACCTCGAGGCCGCGCCCTAGGCCCCGCCGCTCCTTAGGAACGCTCGACAAGCTCCATCGCCACCTTCCAGTAGGCCTGCGCGCCGGCAGAGCGCCGGTCGTAGGCGATCGCGGGAAGCCCGTGGCTCGGTGCCTCGGCGAGACGGACCGAGCGGGGCACTATCGTCGTGAAGACCAGGTCGCCGAAGTGGCGGCGGAGCTCGGCCTCGACCTCAGCGGCGAGGCGTGTTCGCCCATCTGCCATTGTCAGCAGGATCCCCGCAACCGCGAGCTCGGGGTTCAGGCGGGCCTTCACCAGGTTGATCGTTCCGAGGAGCTGCGAAAGCCCCTCGAGAGCGTAGTACTCGGCTTGGACGGGGACGAGCGCTCGAGTCGCGGCCGCGAGCGCATTCACCGTCAACGGTCCGAAGGACGGCGGACAATCGAAGAACACGAACGAGTACGGCTCGAGAGCGCCCGCCAGCGCGTCGGCCAGGTATCGCTCGCCGCCGTCGCGAGCAGATAGCTCGACGGCGGCTGCCGCAAGATCGCTCTTGGCCATGACGACGTCGAGGTTCGAGAGCCCCGAGGGCTTCGCGAGCGCCGACAGCGGGACCCCGTCGAGCAGGTCGTGCGTCGACGCGCCGTTCGCTCGCATGCCGAGCCCCGACGTCGCGTTCGCCTGCGGATCAAGGTCGATCAGAAGGACGCGTTCGCCTGCCTCCGCGAGGCAGGCGCCGACGTTCACGGCGGTCGTCGTCTTCCCGACGCCGCCTTTCTGGTTCGCGACCGCATAGACCCGGGCGGGCACGCCCACAGTTTCGCGATGGGCTCGGACGCTCCGGTCAGAGGAGAGCACCCCACGGGTGAGCAGCGTCGACCAGCTCGAGGGTTTGCCGAAGCCAGGCCCGCTGGCGTTCGCCTAGCAGCGGGAGGCAGTCTCTGAAGTCGTGCTCGTCCTTCGGCCTCACGGCTTTCGACTTGAACAGCAGCTGTACTTCGGGCGCAAGGTACGGAATGCCGTCCGACCACCACACGAGCTCGGAGAGGTCTCGGCGGATCCGGGCGTCGCGACGATAGATCCAGACGTCAGCACCGCCCGAATTGAGAAGTACGTCAAGACGCCACGGCTGGTTGGCCCGCTCGCGCGCCCACACGTCGTGGATCGGCTCCTCGAGGATCTCGCCGGTGCGCCAAGGTCGAAGCGCACCCGGAGGATCAGCACAGCGCAAGTCCCAGCCGGCGAGATGAGACTGGAGGATCCCCTGATCTCGAGCCAGAATGCCTACGTCGATGTCGTCGTGCTCACGCCGGTCGGTCCGTCCAACGAAGGCGTCGATCGCGTAGCCGCCGGCGATCCACCACGAGATTGGACAACCGTCGAGGAGCCCCGCGACCGCGACAGGGTGCAAATGATCCCACGGACCCAGCTCGATTGCGGTCATTCGCGCATTTCACGCGAGCGGGCGCTTTTTTGCCATCCCCGGTCGACGAGGAAACCCAGCCGGCGTGGGGCCGAGCTTTCGAAGCACGAGCAGCCCGTCGGGGCTGTCCTCGAGCCCTGAAGCCAGCCGCGCCGCGACCCGCGAGACCTTGTCCGGCTCGGCGGTCTCCCCGACCCATACGATCGCGATGCCGCCGGGCCGGACGAGAGGAAGGCACAGCTCCGCAGCCACGGGAGGCTTTGCCAGCGCCTTGGCAAGCGCCACCCCGAACGCCTCGGTCGACTGTTCCTCTGCTCGCCCCCACCGGACCTCGACGTTCTGAAGGTCCTGGGTGACAACTCGAAGGAAGTCGCATTTCCGACGCTCGGACTCGAGCAGCGTGAAGCGACGGTCTGGGAGCTCGACTGCGAGCGGAATTCCGGGCGAGCCGCTGCCCGAGCCGACGTCGACAACCGGCCCAGCGGTCTCGCCGACGAGTGGAAGGGCACGGAGCGCATCCTCGAGCAGGACGCGGCGGGCTTCTGCAAGATCCGAGATCCCGGTGAGTCCTGGCGTGGAGAGCACTTCCTCGAGCCAGCGCTCGAGGAACTCGTCGCTCACCTCAAACAGCAGCGTGGCGTGGCAGGACAGCCACGTATCGGTTGGGCTCCGAGCCCTCGCTCAGGGTCTCGACCTCCGGGTCGTCTTTCAGCGCCTCGTGGACGATCTTTCGCTCGACCGGCGTCATCGGGTCGAGCTCGACGCGATGACCCGTCGCTGCGGCCTTGCGGGCCGCTCGCTGAGCCACTGTCTCAAGAGACGCCGTGCGCCGCGCCCGGTAACCCGCAGCGTCGACCACTACCGCATGGTCTCCGCCCTCGATGCGAACGATCGCATTCGCCAGGTACTGGATCGCGTCGATCGTTTGACCGTGTTTCCCGATCAGCAAGCCGAGGTCTGTGCCCGAGCACGTCACGGTCACGACTCCCTCGCGCTCGGTCGCAGATGAGGTGACGCTCGCGCCGATCGCTGCTGCGACGCGGTCGACGAACTCGCGGGCCGCGGCGGCGGCTGCGCTCTCTTCCCCGTGCTGACCGGGCGCCACGACAGCGCTCGCGACGACCTGTGCGGGCGTGAAACCGACGCCTAGGAGCCCGCGCTCGCCCTCGGAGACGACCTGGAATTCGACGGCTTCGCGATCGAGGCCCGGGACCAGCTGCTCGAGCTCGCGCAGCGCTGCCCACTTGGCCTCGCCAACGGTCTCGCCAATGGCCTCCACCCGCACGTTCGAGACGTCGCTCATCGCCTTGGCCTTCCGCCTCGCTTCCGCTTCACGCGGCGAGGCGGGCCGGACCGAGCCGGCGAGCTCGAGGTCGCCGATCCGGCAGTCTCCGGCGTTCGCTCGGCGGAAGCGACGGCCTCCTTCGGAGGAGTTCGGCTCGACTTCTTGGGAGGAGGCGCAGCTCTCGGCATCAAGCGTCGCGTGACGATGCCCTGTCCGGTCGTCCAGAGGTTCGTCGTCAGCCAGTAGATCATGAGCCCGGAGGGGAAGTTGAGAATGAACGGGATAAAGACGATCGGGAGCGCCATGATCATCACTCGCTGCGCCGTCGACTGCATCTGCGTCGACATGAGCCACGTCGACGTCAGCTGGCTCACCGCGTAGATGACGATGAGCAGCGGGCCCCAGCCGACGTTCGTATCCGCCGTGATGTCGACCAGGTTGAGCCACTCGAGCGACGACTCCGGGAATTGCGGAAAGATCTCCTTCTCGAAGTCGCGCAGCACGAAGAAGAGCGCGATGAAGATGGGGATCTGGAGCACGATCGGCAGACACGAGGCGTAGGGGTTGATCTTGTTCTCCTTGTAGAACTTCATCAGCTCCTCGCTCTGCTTCTGCCGGTCTGCCTTGTGGCGCTGCTGGATCGCCTTCATCTCGGGCGCGTGCAGCTGGAGGCTCTGCATCGAGTGGATCTGGCGGATGGCGACCGGGACGAGCAGGATGCGGACGAGCAGCACCAGGGCGACGATCGACCAGGCCCAGGTCAGCCCGCCCGTCTCGTGAAGCCAGATGAGGACTTCGGTGAGGACGTTCTCGATCGGGGAAAGGAGCCCCGCGACGATCACGTCCGGGCTATCCTCGAACGAAGCGGGGAGAACAGCGTTTGGTCGCGCGCATAGTCCACGCCACCGTAACTCCAGGGATTGCAGCGAAGGAGTCGCCAGCTCGCGAGGATCGCGCCTCGGAAGAGCCCCAGCTCGCGGAAGGCATCGATGGCGTACTGCGAGCAGCTCGGGTGGTACTTGCACGTGCCCCCTGGCGTCAGGAGTCCGAAGGTCCAGCGCCATGCGTGGACGAGCCCGACTCCCACGTACCTCACGAGCGGACTCTCCCGACCAACTCCGCAACCTCGCCGGCGAGCCACTCTTGGCCTCTCGACTGCACCGGCTCCGCAAGGCCGGGCCGAGCGACGAGCACGTAGTCGTGACCCGTCGGAACGTCGGCGAGAAGCCCGCGCCAGACCTCGCGCAGGAGGCGCTTCACGCGGTTCCGAACGACTGCGGAGCCAACCGCGCGGGGCACTGCGAGCCCCAGGCGCGGGGGACCGTCCAGCTCCTCGTCACGCGGAAACCAATGCAACACGAGGTGCCGAGTCGACGCAGAGGCTCCGCGCCGGTAGACGGCATCGAAGTCCCGCGAGCGCGAGAGCCTGTGGCGGCGCTGCACCTGCGTGCGCCTTAGGCGGACAGACGCTTGCGCCCTCTCGCGCGGCGGCGCTTCAGGATCGCGCGGCCCGCGCGAGTCGCCATCCGCGCGCGAAATCCATGCCGCCGCTTGCGGCGGCGCACGTTCGGCTGGTAGGTGCGTTTCACGTCGTTGTCGTTGTCCGAAGCTCTGCGTGCGGGCCGAGCGGGGAGTATAGACGACGCATTTCGGAGGGCAGTTTTCCACAGTTACCGCGCTTCGTCGTTCCTCCGAAATCGCTGCTCACGAGCGCTCTCTGTTGGCTCACTCGAGAACGGAAGCGCCCTCTTCCACACCTGGGGAAAAACATGTGGAATCCGGGAAAACCCTGCAAACGAGCACCTTATTCATCCACAGAGTCCCCAAAACGAACAATTGAGCCCGGTCGTGAACGCTGCTATGCTCGCCCCTTCCCAGGACCCCTGAACGAGTTCGAGGACGGGTGGAGCACGCCACAGAAAAGACTGCCGACAGCCTCTGGGACGCCATCGCCGGCAGGCTGAGGGAGACGCTCAGCGAGACCACGTACGACACGTGGTTCGCCCACGCGGAGCCGCACTCCCTCGGCGACGGCGGGCTCGTGGTTGCCGTTCCTAACGACTTCACACGGGACTGGATCGAGAGTCACTTCCACGGTTTTGTCTCCGGCGCAGCACGCGAGACGCTCGGACGGGACGTCGCCGTCTCGTTCGCGGTAGCCGAAGGAACTCGCTCGACGACCCCTCCACCCCGAGTCGTCAGCGACGCACCGGAACGAGAACCGGACTTCCCCTACCGCGACGCGCCTGAGGTCGAGTTCAACCCCAAGTACACCTTCGACCTGTTCATCATCGGCTCGTCGAACCGCTTTGCGCACGCCGCAGCCCTCGCCGTGGCGGAAGCGCCGGCGCAGGCCTACAACCCACTCTTCATCTACGGCAGCACCGGCCTCGGCAAGACGCACCTTCTCCAAGCCATCGGCCACTACGTGCGTCAGCACTCGCGGCGATTGACGATGCGCTACGTCACCAGCGAGACGTTCATGAACGACTTCATCGACTCACTGCGTGACAAGCGGATCGAGGGGTTCAAACGTCGGTACCGCAACTACGGCGTCCTTCTCGTCGACGACATCCAGTTCTTCGAGGGAAAAGAGCGGATCCAAGAGGAGTTCTTCCACACCTTCAACTCTCTGTACGAGGGCGGCGCCCAGATCATCATCTCGTCCGACCGGCCCCCGCGCGAGATCGCTACGCTCGAGGAGCGGCTTCGTTCCCGGTTCGAGTGGGGGCTCATCACCGACATTCAGCCGCCGGACCTCGAGACGCGCATTGCCATCCTGCGCAAGAAGGTGAACACAGAGCACATCGCCGTCACAGACCCCGAGGTGCTCACATTTGTCGCCGGACGTGTCTCGTCGAACATCCGTGAGCTCGAGGGGGCTCTCACCCGCGTCGTCGCCTTCTCCTCTCTGACCGATCGGCCGATGACAGTCGAGCTCGCCGAGCACGTGCTCAAGGACGTCTTTCCCCAGGGTGACGCCGCGCCGGAAGTGACGATTCCGCGGATCCAGGAAGCTATCTCCCAGCGGTTTGGAGTCACCTTAGAGGAGCTTATAAGCCCGCGCCGCTCTCAAGCAGTCGCCTATCCTCGACAGGTCGCCATGTACCTGTCGCGGGAGCTCACAGACTCGTCGCTTCCGAAGATCGGAAGGGAGTTCGGGGGACGTGACCACACGACCGTCATTCACGCGACGCAGAAGATCACTCGTCTCATCCGTGAAGACCGCTCTGTGTACAACCTTGTGCAAGAGTTGACCGCACGAATCAAGCAGGCACGCTGAACATGGGGGTCCTGCGCGAACGAACCACGCACGCTGTTAGAACCGTTGATGACGGCTCACACCACTGTCCACACACGTTTACCCTGCTCTCACCGCACAATCCCCCCATCATCCCCGGTGTTCACACTTCTACTACTTCTACGAGCTTCTTTCTTCAGTAATGACTACAGACATAGCCACGAGCACAGCGTTGCGAGCGACCTGTACACGCAGCGACCTTGCCGAGACTTTGGGCGTGGTCGCACGGGGTGTGTCGAGCCGCGGAGCTGTTCAGGTTCTGAGTGGGATTCTGCTGCGAGCGGAGGAAGGAAGCCTCAGGCTCGCGTCCACCGATATGGAGATCTCACTGCGGGCCTCGATAGCTGGAGAAGTCGGAGGAGATGGGGCTGTAGTCGTTCCAGGCCGGCTGCTAACCGATCTGGCGCGGCTGCTGCCCGACGAGTTGGTTACGCTAGTGCACGAGGAGGGTGACGGTGCCCTCGCCATTACGGCTGGAAGCCACTCGTCTCGGCTGAACATCTTCAGCGCCGAGGACTTTCCCCGACTCCCGCCGCTAGACGTTCCCCTTCATAGCATTGCCGCGCCGGCGCTTCTTGCGACGATCGAGAAAGTGGCACGCGCCGCATCGCGCGACGAGTCTCGCCCGGTCCTGACCGGCATTCTGGTTCGGTTCGAGGGGGAGAAGCTCATCATGGCCGCCACGGACTCATATCGTCTGGCAGTCAAAGAGACGACCCTCGAAGCCGCCGGTCCGGATCTGGACGCGATCATCCCCGCTCGTGCACTCCAGGAACTCGCCAGATTGGCAGCCGGCGCAGACGAAGTGCGGCTCGGTGTGCACGAGAACCACGTGGTCTTCGGTGCCGGGAACGTCTGGCTTACGAGCCGCCGCATCGACGGGCAGTTTCCGAATTACAAGCAGCTTCTCCCCGAGACGTTCGAGGCGGAGGTCCTTACGGCGCGAGAACCGCTCCTCGACGTGATCCGCCGCGCGGGCGTGATGGCGCAACGCAACGCGCCTCTGCGTCTTCGCTTTGCCGAAGGAGAGCTCAGCGTCTCGGCGCAGACGCAGGACGTCGGCGAAGCGCACGAGTCGCTCCCGGTCGACTACGCGGGCGACGCGCTCGAGATCGGATTCAACCCGGACTTCCTCAGGGAAGGTCTCGAGGCGGTCGCAGGAGAGACGGTCCGGCTCAAGCTGATCAACCCACTGCGGCCTGCGGTGCTGGCCGCTCCAGACGAGAGCTTCTGGTACCTGATCATGCCGATCCGACTTCCGGACTGATCGTCCGCGAGGTCACGCTCCGGGACTTCCGCTCGTACCCGCATCTCGAGCTGGAGCTCGAGTCGGGTGTCGTGCTCGTGTCAGGCCTGAACGGAGCGGGAAAGACGAACCTGCTGGAGGCTCTCCACGTCGGGACGCAAGGGTTCTCGCCGCGCGCCCGGAGCGATGCTCAGATGGTTCGTTTTGGCGCCGCCGCCGGGCGCGTACAGCTCTGCGGTCTGAATGGCGCGACACGTTTCGAGGCCGACGTCCTCCTGAGCCCGGGCGAATCGCGGCGTGCTCGTCTCAATGGCGACGGACTCCGCTCAGCCGAACAGTTGCGCCACGAGCTTCGAACGCTCGTGTTCACCCCGGACCGTCTCGCAGTCGTCAAGGGCGCCCCGGCGACGCGGCGTGCGTACCTCGACCGAAGTCTGGGTCGACTCTTCCCGGCGAAGGCTGCGCTGCCGGTCGAGTACGCGGCTGCCGTCGGACAACGCAATGCCGCTCTCCGCCGCATCGCGGCCGGAGCCTCCTCTCGCGACGCGCTCGACCCGTGGACAGCGACCGTCGTCTCGCTTGGAGAAGCACTGGTCGATGCTCGCGCGGCCCTCGTGCGGGTGCTCGCGCCACGTTTCGCAGCGTGCGCGGAGCGGTTGGGCCTCGAGGCGGCGACGGTTGCATACGAAGGCGAGCCGCCGACTGTGACCGAGTACGAGCGCCGCCTCGAGAAGGATCTCGAGCGCGGCCTGACGGGAAGCGGTCCGCACGTGCACGACGTGCGGATCGAGGCTTACGGCCGAGAGCTGCGGAGCTTCGGCTCACAGGGTGAGCAGCGAATCGTCGTTCTCTCTCTCGTGCTGGCGGAAGCGGAGATGCTTGCCGAGACGACCGGAGTCACGCCGCTCGTTCTGCTCGACGACGTCCTTTCCGAGCTCGACGGCGAGCGGAGACGAGCTCTCGGCGTGATGATCCTGGACCGGGGTCAGGCGGTTGTCACGGCTGCGGCGGCTGCGGCGTTGCCGGTAGAGCCGGCCCAGTCCCTGATCGTGTCGCCCGGCGAGGTGCGGCGCGCGTGATCGAGAGGATCGGGAAGGAAGTCGAGCGCGAGCTCTCGCGGAGCGGGGGCGGTCATGCGCTCGCGCTCTCAGAGATCACGTCCGTCTGGACGCGAACCGTGGGCGAGGCGGTGGCACGGCAGGCGTGGCCGCTGCGCCTCGGTCGCGACGGCACACTGCATGTCGCGACCACGTCGGCGACGTGGGCGTTCGAGCTCGACCGTCTCTCGCCCGAGATCGAAGAGCGTCTGTCGGCTCTCGCCGGCGATGCAGCTCCGCGAAAGTTGCGCTTTCGCGTCGGCCCGGTCCCAGAACCCGCAGCTGCGGAGCGGCCAACAAATCCTCCTGAGCAGGGGTTCTCGCCCACTCCGGCGGCAGTGGCCGAGGCTGCATCCGTAGCGGCTGTGATCGAGGATCCGGAGCTGCGCGAGCTCGTTTCACGGGCCGCTCGAGCGAGCCTCTCTCGTGCCCGCTCCAGCCGCCATTTTTGATAGACTCTTCGAGCCCCGCAAAATGCGTATTTGCAGGGCTTTTTGATGGCTGAAGCAGCCTACACCGCAAAGGACATCACTGTCCTCGAAGGCCTTGATCCGGTCCGCCTCCGACCCGGGATGTACATCGGGTCGACGGGCGCCAGAGGCCTCCACCACCTGATCTACGAGGTGGTCGACAACGCGGTCGACGAGGCGCTCGCCGGCCGCAACGAGCTCGTCGACGTAACGATCCATCCGGACAACTCCGTCACCGTGGTCGACGCCGGAGCGGGAATCCCCGTCGACATGATCCCGGAACAGGGGCTTCCTGCACTGACCGTCGTCCTGACCAAGCTCCACGCAGGCGGGAAGTTCGGCGGAGACGGGTACAAGGTCTCTGGCGGCCTCCACGGCGTCGGCGTGTCTGTCGTGAACGCGCTCTCGGAGTGGCTGGTCGCCGAGGTCCGTCGCGACGGGAAGGTCTATCGCCAGGAGTTCGCGCGTGGCGAGCCGACAGCCGACATGCAGGTGGTCGGAGTCGCCTCCAAGGACGAGTCCGGCACGACCATCTCGTTCCTCCCCGACCCGGATGTGTTCGACGAGACCGAGTTTTCCGCTTCGACGCTGTCACAGCGCCTGCGCGAGACCGCCTTCCTGACCCGTGGGCTGCGGATCGTCGTGCGGGACGAGCGCGCCGGGGGCAAGACCGAGGAGTTCCAATACGAAGGCGGTATCCGAGACTTCGTCTCCCATGTGAACGAGTCGAAGGACACCGTGCACAAACACGTCGTCTACTTCGACGGGGAGACCGACGACGGTCAGGTCGAGGTCGCCATGCAGTGGAATAGCTCGTACGTGGAATCGGTCTTCTCGTTCGCGAACAACATCAACACCACCGAAGGCGGCGCCCATCTTTCCGGCTTCAAAGCAGCGCTGACGGGCACGTTGAACCGCTACGCCCGCGACAAGGGCCTCCTCAAGGAGAAGGAGGAGAACCTCGAGGGCGACGACGTTCGCGAAGGTCTGGCGGCGGTCATCTCGGTGAAGCTTCGGAACCCGCAGTTCGAGGGTCAGACGAAGACGAAGCTCGGCAACCCGCCGATCGAGGGGCTCGTCAAGACGACCGTCAACCAGCGTCTGGCGCAGTTCCTCGAGGAGAACCCCACCGAAGCGCGTCAGATCATCACCAAGGCGGTGTCCGCGGCTCGTGCCCGCCAGGCCGCGCGGAAGGCCCGCGAGCTCACGCGCCGGAAAAGTGCCCTCGAGTCGAACTCACTTCCCGGCAAGCTGGCTGACTGTCAGATCTCGGACCCCGAGGTCGCTGAGCTGTTCCTCGTCGAGGGGAACTCGGCCGGCGGATCAGCCGTCGATGCCCGCGATCGCAGCTTCCAGGCGATCCTGCCCCTTCGCGGCAAGGTCATCAACGCCGAGAAGAACCGGATCAACAAGGTTCTGTCGAACGAGGAGATCCAGGCGATCGTCACCGCCATCGGGACGGGGATCGGGGAAGAGTTCGACGTCTCGAAGCTGAGGTACCACCGCGTGATCGTGATGACGGATGCCGACGTGGACGGCGCCCACATTCGCACGCTCATACTCACCTTCCTCTACCGGCAGATGCAGGAGCTCGTCGAGGGCGGCTACGTCTACATCGCCGTGCCGCCTCTCTACCGGGTGAAGATCGGCTCGCAGCAGCGCTACGTGCAGAAGGAGTCTCAGTTCGAAGAGCTGCTCGCGCGTGAGCGCATCAAGGACATGGACGCAACGGACCGGGGCGGAGAGACACAGAAGCTCACCGAGACGCGGTATGCCCGCTTCGTACGCGTACTTCACGAGTTCGACGGCTGGGTCTCGCGTCTGCGTGAGGATTTCGGGGCTGCAGCTGCAAACTTCGTCGTCGACCATCGGCTGGTCGAGGCGGACGCCGCAGACGTCGAAGGTGCGCTCGCCGGTCGCGATCCGAACGGTTTCGAGCTCGCAATCCTTGAGTCCTCGGACGACGGCACGCGCGTCAAGATCGTCGAGCGGGAGACCGGCGCGGCCTCGAGCGTAGTCGTTCCGAGCTCGCTGCTCGCCTCGCCGATCTACGTGAACGTGCGCAAAACGTACGCCCGCCTCGCCGAGATCGTCGGCCGGCCGCCGTTCGAGCTCGCCTACGGGAAGAAGACACGCCACGCAGACACGTTCGCCCAGCTGCGAGAGGCAGCGCTCGAGCTCGCGAAGGAGGGCATCCAGGTGAGCCGGTTCAAAGGCCTCGGCGAGATGGACGCCGACGAGCTCGCGGATACGACGATGGATCCGGCCAACCGTATGCTGATCCGCGTCGAGGTCGAGGACGCGGTGGCTGCCGACCGCATCTTCTCGACCCTCATGGGTGACCAGGTCGAGCCACGGCGAGCCTTCATCGAAGCGAACGCGAGAAACGTGAGGTTCCTGGATGTCTGACGTGACCGAGCCCCTGGGCTCGGGTCGGATCGAGGGGCGCGAGCTCGAACAGGAGATGCGTTCGAGCTTCCTCGATTACGCGATGAGCGTCATCGTGGCGCGCGCTCTCCCGGACGCACGCGACGGGTTGAAGCCGGTTCATCGCCGCGTCTTGTATGCAATGCACGAGGCGGGGCTCCAACCCAACCGGCCGCGGCTGAAGTCCGCGCGCGTCGTCGGGGACGTCATGGGCTACTACCACCCGCACGGCGACCAGTCCATCTACGACACGCTCGTCCGCATGGCGCAGTCGTTCTCGTTGCGCTACCCGCTCGTCGACGGCCAGGGGAACTTCGGAAACATCGACGACTATCCGGCAGCCGCGATGCGCTACACGGAGTGCCGACTCACGCGGCTCGCGACGGAAATGCTCCGCGACATCGACATGGACACTGTCGACTTCGCACCGAACTACGACGAGTCGCGGCGGGAGCCGTCGGTGCTGCCGTCACGATTCCCCAACCTGCTGGTCAACGGTTCTTCCGGTATTGCCGTGGGAATGGCGACGAACATGCCGCCGCACCGGCTCGGTGAAGTCGCGGACGCGATCGTCCAGCTCATCGACAAGCCCGAGGCCAACGTCGAGGACCTGATGAAGCACGTCAGAGGACCCGACTTCCCGACTGGGGCGATCATCGTCGGGAGGTCCGGGATCCGCGACGCGTATCGCACTGGGCGAGGCCGGATCGTCATGCGCGCGCGCGCGCATGTCGAGGAGCTTCGTGGCGGCAAGAACGCCGTCATCGTCACCGAGTTGCCGTACGGCGTGAAGAAGGGCGGCGACTCCGGCGTCATCAAGAAGGTCGCCGACCTCGTCAACGACAAGGTCCTAAGCGAGATCTCCGACGTCAAGGATCACTCCGACCGTTCGGGGATGAGGATCCAGATCGACCTCAAGCGCGAGGCGATTCCCCAGGTCGTCCTGAACAAGCTCTTCAAACACACGCAGCTCCAGGCGACGTTCGGCTACAACGCTGTCGCGCTCGTCGACGGCGTCCCGCGCACTCTGTCGCTTCTCGAGCTCGTCACGTACTACCTCGACTACCAGCGCGAGGTGGTCACGCGACGCTCGAAGCACGAGCTGCGAAAGGCGCTCGACCGTGCGCACGTGCTCGAGGGATACCTCATTGCGCTCGACAACCTCGACGAGGCGATCGCCCTGATCCGGGCGGCGGACGATACGGACGCGGCGCGCACGGCTCTGATGGAGCGCTTCGAGCTTTCGGAGATCCAGGCGCAGGCGATTCTCGATCTGCGTCTCCGGGCGCTGACAGGACTGGAGCGGAAACGCATCGAGGACGAGCACGCGGACCTCCAGGAACGGATTGCGGACCTGCGAGCCCTTCTCGGCGACCCCGCTCTCATCGACGGCGTCGTGCGGGAGGAGCTGCTCGAGCTCAAGGAGATCTACGGGAAGTCGGACGAGCGCCGCACCGAGATCGTCGCCGGCGAAACGGAGCTCGAGCTCGAGGACATGATCGCGGAGGAGGACATGGTGATCGCGATCACCAAGTCCGGCTACATCAAGCGGCTACCCGTCACCACCTACCGGGAGCAGCGCCGCGGCGGGATCGGCGTGATGGGGATGGACATGAAGGACGACGACTACATCGAGCACCTCTTCGTGGCCTCGACGCACGACTACATCCTCTTCTTCACTACTGTCGGCAAGGTGTACCGGCTCAAGGTGCACGAGCTGCCGCTCGGGTCACGACAGTCGAAGGGCCGGGCGATTGTGAACCTCCTGCCGTTCCGCCAAGACGAGTACGTGCGCGCCGTCATCGCGACACGAAACTTCGAGGAGGCCAAGTACCTCGTCTGCGCGACGCGCAAAGGAGTTGTCAAGAAGACCGAGTTCATCGCCTACAACACCCCGCTCAAGGCGGACGGGATCATCGCGATCAAGCTCCGCGAGGACGACGAGCTCATCGGGGTCCGCCTCGCCGGCGACGGGGACGACGTGCTCATGGTCTCGCGCCTCGGACAGGCGGTCCGCTTCCACGGCAAGCAGGCGAGGGCGATGGGTCGCGACACCTCCGGTGTCGCGGGCATGAAGCTCCGCGCTGGCGACGAGGTCATCGAAGTCGACATCGCGGACGACGAGGCGGATCTGCTGGTGGTCACCGAGAACGGCTACGGCAAGCGGACACGGGTCGGGGGCTACCCGGTCAAGGGCCGCGGGACGATGGGCGTGAAGACGGTGCAACTCGTCGAGAGCAAGGGTCGGCTCGCCGGCGCGCGCATCGTCCGCGACGGCTACCAGGTGATGCTGATCTCCGACGGCGGCACCGTCATCAAGATCCCGGTGGACGGAATCCGCCGAGCCGGACGCTCGACGCAAGGCGTGATCGTGATGCGATTGCGCGAGGGCGAGCAGGTCGCGACGCTGGCGCCGGTCGTCGGCTCGGACGACGAGGTCGAGCCAGAAACCAGCGCCGAAGAGCCGCCCGCCTGAGCTACGTCTCGTTAGCGCTCGCCAGGTTCGAGAGCGCGGTGAGCAGGTCGATCGGGATCGGGAAGACGATCGTCGAGTTGTTGGACGCGCCGATCTCGAGCAGCGTCTGCAGATAGCGCAGCTGCACGGTGATCGGCTCCTGCGACATGATCGCCGCCGCGTCCTTCAGCCGCTCGGACGCCTGGTACTCGCCTTCCGCGGAGATGACCTTTGCGCGCCGCTCGCGCTCGGCTTCCGCCTGACGCGCCATCGCCCGCTGCATCCCAGCGGGGATCTCGACGTCCTTGACCTCGACGACGGAAACTTTGATGCCCCAGGGCGAGGTCGCCTCGTCGATGATCCCCTGGAGGATCACGTTGATCTTGTCGCGCTCGGAAAGGAGCTCGTCGAGGACGTGCTGGCCGAGCACCGAGCGCAGAGTCGTCTGCGCGATCTGCGAGGTGGCGACCATGTAGTTCTCGACTTGGACGATGGAGTCGTTCGCGCCGACGATTCGGAAGTAGGCAACGGCGTTCACACGGACGGGGACGTTGTCCTTGGTGATCACTTCCTGCGGCGGGACGTTCAGCGTCACCGTGCGGAGGTCGACCCGGACCATGCGGTCGATGACGGGGATCAGCAAGAAGAGGCCGGGGCCCTTGGGTTCCGGCAGGAGCCGACCGAGCCGGAAGATGACGCCGCGCTCGTACTCGCGGGCGACCTTGACGGCCGCGAACAGGATGAGGACGACGACGGCGACTGCCGCTGCGAGAACGATCAGGCCTGCTTCCATCAGCTGAACTCCTTCTCGGTCGGGGGTGTCATGGATCCTACGACTAGTCGCAGGTCCTGTTCGACCCGTAGGACACGGAGATGCTGGCCAGGGACGAGTGGCAAGTCGTCCTCGGCGTGCGCACGCCAGAGCTCGCCGCTGACGTGGATGAGTCCGTCGCGCTTGACGACACCCTCTGCGCCGACGAGTCTCTGAGCGCCGACGGCCGCGGGCTGGCGCGCCACTCGCACGACCCTCGAGAATGCGATGAACAGCATGAGCGCCAAGGTGCCGGCGATGCCGATCGCGAACGGAAGCGATACCTGGTAGGCGTCGCCGGCCGGGTCGAAGAGCATTACCGCTCCGAGGACGAACATCACACCTCCGGCCACGGTTAGCGCCCCGTGTGTCGGCACGAACGCCTCCGCCACGAAAAAGGCGGCTGCGAGGATCATCAGCAGCAAGCCTGCGAGCGAGACGGGAAGAACCTGCAGTCCGTAGAGACCGAGGATGAGGGAGATCGCTCCGACCGTGCCCGGGAAGACCAGCCCGGGATTCCACAGCTCGACCACGATCCCGATCAGGCCGATCGACAGCATGAGCGCGATCAGGTTCGGGTCGACGAGAAAATCGCGGGCTCGCTGCCAGAAAGTCATCTCGACGTTCTCGATCTGGGCGCCGGCCGTGTCGAGCACGAAACCCTTGGGCACAGTCTTCGTCCCGTCGATCCGGTTCAGGAGCGCACGTAGCGTCGGGGCGACGACCTCCACGAGTCCGATCTCCTTCGCCTCGCGGGCCCCATAGTTCGAGGCCTCGGTGACCATCTTTCGTGCCGCCCGGACGTTACGCTTGTGCTCGCGGGCGAGCTCGCCCACGTACGCAGCCGCGTCGTTCACGATCTTTCGGCGCAAGTCCTTCGAGATGTCCTCGCCTCCGAGCGAGATCGGGGTCGACGAGCCGATGTTCGTCTGCGGTGCCATCGCGGCCACGTCTGCCGCCATCGCGATGACCGCCCCCGCCGAGTCTGCGCTCGAGCCGGGCGGCGAGACGTAGAGGATGACTGGCACTTTGGAGGCAAGGAACCGCTTCACGATCCCGCGCATCGACGAACCGAGCCCGCCCGGCGTGTCCAGTACGACAACCACGGCGGAGAACTCCTCGTCCTCGGCCCGGTCGATCGCGTTCTCGAGGTACTCCTGCGTGACCGGGTTGATGTCGTTGTCGAGCTGTACGGCGAGAACTCGCGGCGGCTCGCCTTGCCCGACTGCTACAGATGGCACCAGGAGCCAGAGCGCGGCGAGCGCGAGAATGAGAGCTCCCAACGGAATGAGCGACCGGGTCGCGATCATCCCCTTGGAAGCACTAAATCCCCGCAAAGAGCGGCTCTGCACCGGTGTAAGGATTCTATCAACGGAGGGTTCTCCACCCTTGCCCGCGAACGGCGTCCCAGCCACCCTGGCCTGGTAGGTATGCGCCGCGCTCTCGTCCTCATCTCCGCCTTCGTCGTCGCGGCTGTCATCGCACCCGCTGCCCTCGGCGGTGCGCCGACAAGCGTGGCTACCGTTTCGCTCTCGACGGGACACGAGAATCGCGCGCTCTCGCGCGGTATGGGGAACGGGCATTTCACGCTCGTCGGCCTGCATTGGCAAGGCTCGGGGCGGGTCGCCTTCCGTACGCACTCCTTCGAGGGGCGCTGGAGCAAATGGCGCTCGGCGGCGCCGGAGGACGAGGACGGCCCGGACGGAAGATCTCGTGAGATCGCGCTCCGCGCAGGTTGGCGGATCGGGAGCCCGTGGTGGGTCGGGCCGTCGGACCGCATCGAGGCGCGCACGGTGGGTCGCGTCTCACGAGTCCGTGCATACCTCGTCTGGAGTCCAGAGCTGCGGGTGCCCTACCGGCTTCCCGCCGCCACGGAGACGCCCCCGATCGTGCCTCGACTCTCGTGGGGGGCGGACGAGTCGATCCGACGTGGCCCGCCGTCATATGCCCCCGAGGTGCGCTTCGCCGTCGTTCACCACACCGCCGGCCGCAACGACTACTCGCGACCCGAGGCGGCAGCCATCGTCAAGGCCATCCAGCTGTACCACGTGCAGGGGAACGGCTGGAACGACATCGGCTACAACTTCCTCGTCGACCGCTTCGGCATCGTCTACGAGGGTCGGTACGGCGGCGTCGACAAGAGCGTTGTGGGAGCGCACGCCCAGGGCTTCAACACCGGCTCGGTCGGGGTCGCGCTGCTCGGGACCTATGGAGACGTTGCGCCTTCTCGAGCCGCGCAGGATGCAGTCGCTCGGCTGCTCGCCTGGAGGCTCGACCTGGCCCACGTCGACCCGACCGGCTTCGTCACTCTGATCTCGGGCGGGAACGAGCGCTTTGGGAGCGGCATCCCGGTCCCCCTGCGGGTTGTGTCCGGTCATCGGGACGCCGGCTTCACGGAGTGCCCGGGCGACGAGCTCTATGCGCGGCTGAATGCGTTTGCAACGACGACGGCCGCCATCGGGCTGCCGAAGATCTACGAGCCGCGCGTCGAGGCGAGTGAGAGCGTGTTTCGGTTCCTGGCACGACTCTCGTCGTCGCTTCCCTGGGCCCTTGCGATCACGGATGGGGGCGGAACCGAGATCGCGCGGGGTTCGGGTACGACTACCGCGGTCGACTGGGCGTGGGATTCGACGGGCGCCGTCCCGGGGAGCTACTCCTGGTCGCTCAGCGCGGGGGCCGCCCGTCCCGCCACGGGCGTGCTGCGAGTCGGGAGCGGCGCCGCTCCACTGGGGATCGAGGGCGTGTCAGCCGACCCCGAGGCGATCAGTCCGAACAGCGACGGGCAGGCGGACACCGCGCTCCTCAGCTTCCGGCTGACAACCGCGGCGAACGTGACGGTCGAGGTCGCCGACTCGATCGGAGGGGTGGTGGCGACCATCGTCGACCGCGTCTGGACGCGTGCCGGCCAGCACACCGCCGTCGTCGAGGGAACGGCGCTTCCGGATGGGAGCTACAACGTCGTTCTGACCGCGCGAACGGCGGTCGGGGCGGAAGTGCAGAGACTCGTGCCGCTCACCGTGAGTCGAACGCTCGGTTTCGTCGCGGCGACACCGGCCGTCTTCTCGCCAAACGGGGACGGCCGACGCGACCGGCTCGTGGTCACGTTCTCGCTTGTCGCCGCGGCCGACGTCCGAGTTCGCGTCGTTCGTGACGGGCGTTGGGTGGCAAGCCCCTTCGCCGCGAGTCTCTCTCCAGGTGCGCAGAGGCTCGTCTGGAGTGGGGCGCGCTCGTCCGGGCCGCTTCGCGACGGGTCGTACGTGGCCGTGGTGGAGGCGCGCGACGCGGTGGGAGGCATCTCGTTCGCCGTGCCGTTCGCCTCCGACACGACCGCGCCCGGCGTGCGCGTGCTTTCGAGCCAGCCACTCCGGATCGAGGTGAGCGAGCCTGCCGTTCTGTCGCTCCGCGTCGACGGCGCGGCGTTGCGACGGGAGGTCAAGAAGGCCGGGACCGTGCGGATCCCGTGGAAAGGAGCTGCGGCTCGAGTCCGCGTCGTCGCGTGGGATGCGGCCGGGAACACCAGCGGGGCCGTCGTGCGGGTGACGCGACCGGATACGACCTACTAGAACGACGAACGTGAAACGAGCGCCGCGGCCGCAAGGCGGCCGCCTTCAGGATCTTCGCGCGAGCGCAAATCTGCACTCGCAGATTGCGCTCTTGCGCAACAACGGCGCAAGTAGACTCGCCCGATGTCAGCCGCGCTCCCCGCGGTCCCCTTCGGGCGAGAGGTGCTCGAGTCGATCCTTCCTCACCGAGCCCCGTTTCTCCTCATCGACGAGGTGACCGAGCTCGAGCCCGGCCGCCGAGTGACGGCACGGCGAGCGGTGCGCGCGGACGACTGGTGGTTCCCCGGCCACTTCCCCGAGCGGCCCGTCATGCCCGGCGTGCTCATCGTCGAGGCGATGGCGCAAGCGGGTGCCGTCGCAGTTCTGATCGAGGAGAAAAATCGCGGGAAGATCGCGTTCTTCGCAGGGATCGACGACTGCCGGTTCAAGCGCGTCGTCGAGCCGGGCGACGTGCTTACGCTGGTGTGCGAGATCGACACGATCCGCGGACCGATCGGACGAGGCAAGGCGACCGCGCACGTTGGGAGCGAGCTCGCCGCGCGAGGGACGCTGACCTTCGCCGTGGAGCGCTAAGTGCCCCTTCAGGCAATTCGCTCGGCAGGGACGGGACAACATCACCCGAAGGGGCACCCGTGCTAGGGAGGGCGACCGGGGTGCGAATCGGGATCACAGGACTCGGTACATACGTCCCGGATCGCGTGCTCACGAACGCCGAGCTCGCGGAGATCGTTGACACCTCCGACGAGTGGATCCTGGAGCGAACTGGGATCCGCGAGCGACGCATCGCTCGCGAGGACGAGGCCTTGACCGACATCGCTCTTCCGGCGGCACGAGACGCCCTCGCCGACGCGGGTGTCGACGCGGCGGAGATCGACCTGCTCATCTGCGCGACGGTGACGCCCGACATGATGTTTCCGACCTCCTCCGCGCTTCTCGCCGACGAGCTCGGAATGCCGAAGGCAGCGGCGTACGACTTGCTCGCGGGTTGCAC
>Ga0247727_10005676_pt1 | contig 25089 bp, 22 predicted proteins | sample WisWelCaveWW1625_FD_202498 | JGI IMG/M metagenome (GOLD analysis project Ga0247727, IMG submission 202498) | Biofilm microbial communities from Wishing Well Cave, Virginia, United States - WW16-25 | ecosystem: Environmental > Aquatic > Deep subsurface > Groundwater > Cave microbial mat | place...
GCCTACGCCCCGGGCGGCCTCCCCGGCCCGATCGGCCCGATCAACGGCACGCCGGCGATCGACTACGCGACGAGGCGCGTCTACTTCGCCTCGCACAAGCGCCTGGGCGGCGATACGCTCTTCTGCCTCGACATCAACCCGAGCCCGCCGATCACGCCCGTCTTCACTTACAAGTGGTCACGCGACCTCGGGAACATCACCGGAAGCCCGGTGCTGCGGGGCGGGCGCGTGTACGTGGGCACGGATGCCGGCATGGGCACGATCTACTCGCTCGACGCGGCAACCGGCCTCGACGACCACACCCACTCGCCGCTCGACGGCCCAGTCAAGGGCTTCCTCTTCCCCGACCGCCGCAACGACGACCTCATCTTCGCCACCGACACGAAGGTGTGGAGCCTCTCGGACGATGGCCCCACGATGACGGTCAACTGGCAGTGGACGACGGGCGGGCTCAACCCGTCGGTCATCCTGTTCCGGCCGCAGACGAGCTTCGTCTACGTCGGCAGCGCCAACGGAAAGCTCTACGAGCTCGACTTCAGCCTGGCCACGATGGTGACTCCGCCGACCTCGAAGCTGCGGATCCTCGGCGACGGCCTCGGCCAGATCGGAGCGCCATCGCTCGACATCGGAATGCCTCAGAAGCTGCTCATCGTGGGCAGCGAGTCGGGCACCGTCTACGGCGTGGAGGTACCTTTCGTCCCTTGAAGACGGCAGCCCAATGCGGCGCTTCTCTCGTGGCGCGCTCCCGGTTACACTCTAGCCAGCTTCTGGAGGGTGCAGGATGGAGGAAAGCAGCGACCGCGCAGCAGGATCGGCCAAGCCCCGTCCCGACGGCCGGCTGCCCTACGAGAAGCCCTGCGTCGTGTGGGAGCAGCCCCTCGAAGCCCAGCCCAGCCTCATGAGCGGGTGCCAGAAGATTCCGGGCGGCGGGATCGATTGCACCGCCGTCGGCCCCGTCTCCAGTTGAACATGCCGCTGCGACGCCACCGCGAGATCGCCTGGCAGCAGATCGGCGACGAGGCGGTGGTGCTGAGCCTCGCCGAGAGCCGCGTGCTGGGGCTGAATCCGACGGGCGCCCTGCTCTGGTCACTCCTCGAGGAGCGCGACGAGGACGGCCTGGTGGCGGCCGTCGTGGAGCGCTTCGCGACCGACGAGCCTCACGCGCGCGACGACGTGCGCTCCTTCCTCTCGATGCTCCGCGAGCGCGGGCTGGTCCAGGAGGCGTAGTGGCGCTCAGTTGGACGCCCTCGGCCCGGCTCAAGCAGGCCGCCCTCGAGCGAGCACAGCCGCTGTCGGCGAGCCTCGAGCTGACCTATCGCTGCAACTGGCGCTGCGTGTTCTGCTACAACCCGCGGCACAACGACCTGCGCGGCCTAGCGACGGCTCGCTGGCTGAGCCTGCTCGACGAGCTGCGGGCGCTCGGCACGCTCTACGTCGCCCTGACCGGTGGCGAGCCGCTCACCCACCCCGACTTCCTGACGATCGCCCGCGGAGTGCGCGAGCGCGCGCTCGCGCTGCGGATCCTCACGAACGGCGCGCTCGTCACCGAATCGCTGGCCGCCGAGATCGCCCGGCTCCGGCCGATGGCGGTGGAGCTGAGCCTCCACGGCGCGCGCGCCGCGACGCACGATCGCGCGACCGCGACCCCCGGCTCGTTCGAGGCGATGCTGCGCGGGGTCGACCGCCTGCTGAAACAGGGCATCGCCGTCGTTCTCAAGACGCCGCTCACCCGCCTCAACGAGGACGAGATGGACGACATGCGGCGGATCGCGGACGAGCGGGGCGTACCGCTACGGCTCGACCCGGTGCTGACGCCGCGAGACGATGGCGACGCGGGGCCGCTCGCTTACCGTGCGTCGCCCGCCGCCGTGTTTCGGATGTTCCAGGCCCTCGGCGAGAAGGGACAGATCCCCCACGAGGGGCGCGTCATGGGCGGTACGAACTGTGGGCTGGGCCGGACGACGCTCGCGATCGACCCCGAGGGCAACGTTTTCCCCTGCCTGCAATGGCGGCGCGCTCCGCTCGGCAACGTGCGCGAGGCTTCGCTGGTCGAAGTCTGGACGGAGTCGGCCGAGCGCGTAGCCGCAGCGGCCGTGGCGCGGGCCGCCAACGACCGGATGCTCGAGGCCGGCGCCGCGCTGGCCGCCTTTCCCTTCTGCCCGGCGCTGGCCCAGCAGCACACGGGGGACCCGCTCCGCCCGGACGAGACGCACATCGAACAGGCGGAACTCGCCGCCCGCGCGCGACTCGCGTCCGCGTGAGGTTCGGCGCCGCGGGCCTTCGCTTTTCCGCGGGGCCGGACGACGCGCTGTTCTCGAGCGAGCGGCAGGCGCTTTCGCGTCTCGACCCCGACCCCGGCGACTCCCAAGCGCCGTTCGAGATCGAGCTTCTGGATCAGCCCCCGTGGACGAGCGCCGACCCCACGCTCTTCCCGCAGTGGGAGCCGGCGGTCCAGCGCTGGTCGGGGGAGACGTTGCTCGTGAGCCATCGCAGCTTCACGGCCGAGATCGAGGCATTCGCTTCCCGTGCGCGGCTTCATCGTCGTGAGGAGCGCGCCTACCCGCTCGAAACGGTGATCCGAACGGCGATGCTGGCCCGCCTGCCGCTCGTGGGCGGCCTTCCGCTCCACGCCGCCGGTGTCGTGCTGGCCGGCCGTGGTGTGGCGTTCTTCGGCCCCTCGGGCGCGGGAAAGACGACGCTCGCGGCGACCTCGCCCGTACCGGTGCTGTCGGACGAGCTCGTGGCGATCGCGCCCAGCCGGCCCTTCACTCTGACTCGCTCCGGCTTCTGGGGCGAGGGACCGCCGAAAGTCGGCAACAGCGGCGCACCGCTCGGCCTTCTCGTGGACCTTGCCAAAGGACCCGCCTTCCGCGTCGAACGCCTGAGCCCCGCGGCGGCGGCGGGCCGCGTCCTCGCGTCGGTTCCGGTGCCTCACGCGCCCGCACTCTGGCGGCGCGTGCTCGAGGTGGTCGCTGCGGTCGTGTCCGAAGTGGCCGTCGTGAGGATGGCGTGGGCCCCGGCCGCGCCGCCGTGGGAGGCGCTCGCCAAGCTGCTCGAAGACCAGCCGCGCGAGCCCTGATCGAGACCGCTGCCGCAGCCCCTCAGTGGGGTATACGAAACATGTTCTTTTTTTCCATCTTGATTGAATACCTGTCGACGCCTACAATCCCTCTCACGCACCGGTTGTTCCCGTCGCCGATGTGACCTCGCTGCTCATGAAGGGCGAATCGTCTCAGAGCCGATTCCGTTGAGCGCACCTTAAGTGCTCAGCAGGCGCTTTTTAAGCGTTGAGGCTGAGGAGAGGATGGGTTTGTCGATCGCCCGCAAGGCGGGTAGCCGAAACGTGTGTCTTTTTTCGGTATTGCTGTAGCAAGAACGACCATCTAGACTGATCCCCGGGTCGAACAGAGTCTGGCCGGCACCGTTTCCCCCACGGAGCCGATCGGGACTCGGAGGAGGGTCCAGATGGACCGCGTGGTCGGGGGTCGCAAGGGTTCGCTCACGGCGCTGGCGCTGGCCGTGCTCAGTCTCGGGACTTCAACAGCTCCCGCGAACGCGCAGCCCGCACCGCGCTATTCGATCGTCGAGCTCCAGGGCGTCGCTCAGCGGCTCAACGACAACGGGCAGATCGCCGGCTGGGTCTACGTCGGCCCCGACGCCCACGCCGCCATCTACAGCAACGGCGCCTGGCAGGACCTCGGCGTCCCGGCCGGCGATCAGCTGAGCGCGCTCTTCGGCATCAACAGCGCGGGAGCCGCGGTCGGCTACTCCTTCGTGTCGCTTCCCGGACCCGACAACCGCTGGCAGGCCATCTCGGTGCCGGCGGGCGCCACGTCGGTCCAGGCGCTGAGCGTGATCGCGCCGGACTCCTTCGCGTACGCGATCAACGACAGCGGAGTCGTCGTGGGCTGCCTCAACAACTACGACGACAATTACCCCGACCCGCACCGTGCCTTCCTCTACGCGAACGGCAGCGTGACCGACCTGCACGCCCTGCTCGCGACGCAACCGACGCTCGACTACACCTGCGCGCGGGACGTCAACAACGCGGGCGACGTCGTGGGCGAAGTCCAGCAGGCGAACGCGCCTCAGCGCGGCTTCCTGTATCGCAACGGCGTCGCCACACGCATCGAGCAGGGAGCGAGCTTCCTGACGAACGCCAGGGCGGTCAGCAACGCGGGCAAGATCGTCGGCGAAGGGCGGCTTGTGGGGTTCACCGCGGATCACGCCCTCGTCTACGACGTCGCGACGGGGACGATCGCGAGCCTCGGCCTCGAGGCGACCGGGGCCTACAACAGCCGCCCCAACGACGTGAACTCCCGGGGCGACGTGGCAGGCATGATGTTCCTCGGTGTCGGGGAGCACGCTTTCCTCGCCTCCGGGGGACAGGTATTCGACCTCAACGACCTGATCCCGGCCGGAAGCGAGTGGGTGCTCCAGGAGGCGCTGTCGATCAACGACCGCGGCCAGATCGTCGGCAAGGGCTACCTCACGTCCTCGCCCACGCTCACGCGCTACTTCCTGATGCACGCCTCCGCCCCCGCGCCGTCGATCAGCGGCCTGATCGCCCAGGTGCGCGCGCTGCACGCCGCGGGGTTCCTCGGCAGGGGCAACGCCACCGCGCTCATCGCCATGCTGCGCATTGCGGAGCGGTTCTCCCGTCACGACTGCGAGCGGGGCTCGGTGCGGGCGCTCGAGATCTTCGTGCGCCACGTGGACATGCTGATTCGCACGGGCCGCTTGTCGCCGGCCAAGGGCCAGCCCCTGATCGACGAGGCCAACCGCATCATCGACGTGCTGACGAGCCACTGAGAAACGCTCGCGGGCCGGGCGGACAACGGGACAACGGACAACGGACGACGGACAACGGACGACGGACAACGGACAACAGCAAAGGCGGCCTGGACTTGCGCAAGGGGGGGCATCCCGCCCCCCCTAGCCCCCCGGGGTGTCCCCCCTAGCTCCCCGGGGTGTCCCCCCTAGCTCCCCGGGGTGTCGCCTAACCCCCCGGAGAGTCATATGCCAAGTATCGCGGGCTCGAGGTGCAGCGCGCCGGCACGCGCCTTTTGCTCGAGGATCTTGCGCACCGTGCCGTACTCCGCGGCCGGCACTGGCAGCTTGAAGGGGGCGGCCTCGCGCCGCGGCGTCAGCAGCAACACGATCTCCGGCGCCTCGACGAACGCGATCCGCGCCACATCGGTCCAGCACAGGAAGCCGCGATGCGCCCACACCCCGTCACGGTAGAGGCCCAGGCGGATGCGCCGCGCGAGGGGGACCAGGCCCAGGAAGTAGGCCGCCATCAGCGCGAGCCCGGCGACGTGAAGGGCCGGGCGGTGCATCCAGGCGTTGAACACGGCCGTCGCCGCGCCGAGGAGGCCGAGCAGCAGCAGCCAGGGCCGCCGCGCGGGCGGAGGTGCTGCCCACGTGACGAGGGCCGTGGGCGCGACGCGAAGATAGCGGAGGTACCCCAGGGCGCCCCTGACGAGCTGGACGCCGAAGTAGACGCCGAGCCCCAGGAGCCCGAGGCCGACGAGCTGCTGCAGCAGCGGAGGCAGCACGGGCGCCTCAGGTCGCGAGCGCCTGTTCCAGGTCGGCCACGAGGTCGGCCTCGTCCTCGACCCCCACCGATACGCGCACCATGCCTGGGCCGATACCGGCCGCGCGCAGCGCGGCTTCCGGCACCCCGTGGTGCGACGTGTGCACGGGCAGGCTGGCGAGTGACTCGACGCCCCCGAGGCTCGCGGCCCGCGATACGAGCTGTAGCCGGTCGAAGAAGCGTTCGGCCGACGCGAGCCCGCCCGCGAGCTCGAGCGTCACGATGCCGCCGAAAGCGCTCATCTGGCGCCGCGCCGTCGCGTGGCCGGGATGCGACTCGAGCCCGGGGTAGAGGACGCGCCGCAACGCCCTGTGGCCCTCGAAGTGGCGTGCGACCGCCAGCGCATTGCGACACTGTCGTTCGACGCGCAGCTCCAGCGTCTTCAGTCCGCGCAACGTGAGGAAGGCGGCGTGGGGATCGAGGCACCCCCCCAGGATCTTCATCGTCGCGCGCGCCGTGTCGATCCGGGCGCGCGATCCGACGAGCGCCCCGCCGATCAGGTCGCTGTGCCCGGCCAGGGCCTTCGTGAGGCTGTGCATGACCAGGTCGGCGCCGAGGGCGAGCGGCTTCTGCAGCACGGGTGTCGCGAAGGTGTTGTCGACGACAACCGCGATGCCGCGCGAGCGGGCGGCGCGGCAGACCGCCTCGAGGTCGACCACGTCCAGCGTCGGGTTGGTCGGGCTCTCGACGATCAGGAGCCGGCTCTTCTCCCCCGCCACGCGGTCGACCTGGGGCAGTTCGGCCGTGGGCACGAGGCGGGCCGAGACGGAAAAGCGCGGCAGCAGCTCCGTCAGCAGACGCAGCGTGCCGCCGTAGAGCGACGCGCTCGCGAGCACTTCGTCGCCGGCGCGGAGCATCGACACCACCGCCGTCGTCATGGCCGCCATGCCGGAGGACACCGCCAGCCCCGCCTCGGCCCCCTCCAGCGCGGCGAGCGCCTCCTCGAGCTCCCGCAGCGTGGGGTTCGCGTGACGGGTGTAGAGATAGAGCTCCGCGTCGCCTTCGAGGTACCGGCGCATCTCCGCCGTGGAGCTGAACGCGAAGGTCGAGGTCTGGGCGATGGGAGTCGCGAGCGGTCCGCTGCGTGCGCCGTGGCGGCCGTGCACCGCGGTCGTCCCGGGCCCCCGCTTCACAAGCCCACCGCCTGGCTGTCGCGATACTTGCCTTCCTCGCGTTCGGGAAGCGGCGCCTGGCCCACCACCGGCTCGATGAACTGCCGGTAGGCGTCGCGGAACCCTCGTTCGACGAGGTCGTCGGTCGTCTGCAACACCTCGGTCGAAGGATCGCTCGCGCCGTCGAGCTCCGCCGGGCCGAGACCGCGGCGTCGCGGCCGGATCACCCACAGGTCCACCTCGCGGGCGACCTCGCCGGTCGCGGGATCCTCCCAGGCCCCGCGGCCACCGCCGACTCGATGGCCGAGCGTGCTCAGCATCCGGTTCGTGCGCTCCGTGGCCTCGATCTCGGCCGCCGCCTGATGCTCGAGGCTGCGCAGCGTCGCATCGACGCGCGCGAGCGGGCCGCGTCGCCGCGGGGGCGGAACCACCTCCTCGGGCGCCCCCGTCACGACGACCAGCTGCTCGGCGCCGGCCGCGAGCGCCTCCGCGATGCCACAGCCCGACACGAGCGTGGCGTCGGTCAGCCGGTGGGTCTCGCCCGCATGCACCGCGCCCTTCGGAAACGTCACGCGCCGCAGCGGCATCACGACGGGAAACAGCAGGCCGGTCGCGAGCGCGTCGAAGAACAGGTCGGCCTGGCCCGGTGCGCGAAGGTCCACGCCGTCCTCGTGCGTGCGCGGCGGGTCCTCGGGGCGCAGCAACGTGAACGCGAGCGGCCCGCCGCTGTCGAGGTCGGCCACGCGCACGATCAGCTCCCGGAAGCCGAGCGCGCCCAGGTTCTCTTCCAGCAGTGAGACGTAGTGGCGGCCGAGCTCGGTCTCGCTCGCGGGCACGCCTGTAAGCGCGGCGCCGCGCGCGACCCGCCACAGGCCGCGCTTGAGGCGAGCGAGCCCGGGTTCGGCGTCCAGGACGGCCTCGAAGGCCTCGGCGAGGCGCCAGCGCCTGCGAGAGTAGACGGCGCTCAGCACGACGATCGCGAGCGTGGCGAGAGCTACGACCGGCACGGCCTGGGCCACCAGGTAGGGGCCGCTCAACGCCTCGGGCGCCACCCACAGCACCGAGAGCGCGCGGGACGCCAGGCCCGGAAACACGCGGTCGGCGATCAGCAGCAGCGGGAACAGGATCCCCAGCAGCAGGCCGACCGCGACCGGCAGCGCGAAGATCGCGAACGACACGCCGAGCAGCGACAGCGCCACGCGCAGCGGCGGCCGCAGCCGATACAAAGCACCCCAGCGTACGCCGTCCCAGAAGCCGCCCGGGCCGTAGAGCTTCGCGCCGCCCCCGACCGCGGCGAAAGCGGCCGTGATCGCGCCCACGCCGGAGCCCACCACGAGATCGATCTTCACGCCGCTCTCGTCGAGCGCGCGCAGCACTCCCGCGTGGTAAGCACCCGTCGTCCCGGTGCCGGTGAACACCAAGGCCGTGCGCCGCTTCGGCGAGTAGTCCTTCAAGCGTCCTCCCGGGTGGTCCCTACGTTACCACCCGCGGCAGAGGCAGCGAAGGGCCTGGACAGGGCGGCGCGCACCGCCGCACGGAGCTCCGACGACGACGACGCTTCGGGCACGACCACGAACGACGCACGCGCTTTCGGGCCGCGCAGCCAGGCCGTCAACCAGGGCCAGTCGTCGCCCGTCCCCGCCTCGGACCACGTGAGGCGATCGACGGCGGGCTCGAGCTCCTCCGGCGACACCTCGATCGCCGCGACGTCGAGCACTGAGCCGCCGCGTACGGGAATGAGCCCGACGCTGCGCTGGCCGCCATCGACGATGACGGCCCGGCCGGTCGCCGCGCTGACCGTCGAAGGAACGGCGCCCGGCGCGACCGCGCGGCGGGACGGGTGGGCGAGCCAGCCCGCGGCACGCGCCGCGAGCGCCCGGTATTCCACCTCGCTCACGCGCTCGAGGCAGGGTGCGGCACAGGAGCGGACCTGCGCGTAGAGACAGCCGAGACCGAGGGGCAACGCGGGGTCGGGCTCGAAGCTGTAGTCGCACGGACGCAGCGGAATCAGGCGCTGCAACGCGTCCTTCGCCTTCTCGGCCGCGCGCCGGTCCCGGAAGGGGCCGTAGAGCGGGCCCGCCCCGGCTGCGCGCACGGTCACGCGCGGAAAGCGCTCGGCCGGGTCGAGGTGTAGGAAGGCCGGCGGCTTGAGATCGCGACGGGCGGAGAGGGGCACGAGCGGCGCCATGAGTCGCTCGTAGGCGAGGCGCTGGCGAAAGGGACCGTCCGTCTCGACCCAGGCGATCGCCGTCGCGATTCCCGCGAGGTTGGTCTTCGGCCGCCGCCCCAGCCCGCCGGGGGCCGGACGCTTCGGGCCGAGGCCGAGGCGGGACGCGGCCCAGCGGCGCAGGTTCGAGGCCATGGCCACGAGCAGATTGCGGTCGTCGGGCCCGAGGATCTGCCCGACGCCGGGCCGCGCGGGCACGGCGGCGAGCGCCGTCACGGCCTCACCGAGCGCGACCCGGGCGAGCGCGGGGGGCGGCACGCGGGCGGCTACTCGTCCTTGACCTGGTCGTGCATCGTGATGAGCTTCTTGATCTCGTAGGCGCGCAGTCCGGCTGGAACCCGCACCTCGACCGAGTCGCCCTCTTCGTGGCCGAGCAGGCACTTCCCGATCGGCGACGAGGGCGAGATGCGGCCGATCGTCGGGTCGGCGTCCTCCGGCACCACGATCTCGAAGACCGTTTCCTCGCCGCTCTGCGGGAGGACCACGGTGACGACCGAGCCGAGGCCCACTTTGTCGCGCGGGATGCGGTCGAGGTTCACCATGTTGAGCGCAGCCAGACGCCGGTGCAGCTGCGCCGCGCGCGCCTGCAGGAAGCTCTGGCGCTCCTTGGCCGCCTTGTACTCGGCGTTCTCGCGCAGGTCGCCGTGTTCGCGCGCCTTCAGGATCTCCTTCGGCAGCTGCACCTTCAGCTCGTGCTCGAGCTGCTGGATCTCGTCCTGCAGACGCTTCTTGAGAGAGGTCATGGCGTGGAAGCTCACGCCCCGGACGGGGCGAAAACGTGAGGTGATACTATCACGATCCCGCGCCGATGCCCGCTTCCGAGACGCTCAAAAGCCGCGCGAACCCGCTCTACAAGCGGCTGCTCGCGCTCAAGCAGCAGGGCGCCGCCTCCGGCCTGTGCCTGATCGAAGGGCCGAAGCTCGCGAGCGAGGCGATGGGCGCGGGCCTCACGCTCGTCGAAGCCGCCGCGTCGCCGCGCGCCGAGACGACGCCCGCCGGAGCTATGGCACTCGCGGCGCTCCACGCGCGAGGCGTCCCGGTCCGGCGCATGGCCGAGGAGCTCGTCGCCTCGCTCTCGGAAGCCGAGACCTCGCAGGGGCTCGTCGCGCTCGCCGAGCGGCCGTCGTTCGATCCGGAGCGCGTGTTTCGAGCCACGCCGCTCGTGCTGGTGGTCGACGGCGTGCAGAACCCCGGCAACCTCGGCGCGCTGCTGCGCAGCGCCGAGGCCGCTGGCGCCACCGGCGCTCTGCTCACCACCGGTTGCGCCGACGCGTTCTCGTGGAAGGCGCTGCGCGGCTCGATGGGCAGCGCCTTCCGCCTGCCCCACCTCGCGGGCCTGACGATCGACCACGCGCTCGAGATGCTGGCCGCCCGCGGGGTGGCCGCGTACGCGACGGCCGCCGATGGCGAGAGGCGCTACGACGAGGTCGACCTGCGCGGGCCCGTGGCGATCGTGGTCGGCCGCGAGGGCAGAGGCCTCCCGGATGCGGTGCGGCGCCGGGCCGGCGCACGGCTGCGAATTCCCCTGGCGGAGCCCGTCGAGAGCCTCAACGTGGGGGTCGCCGCGGCGCTCGTGCTGTTCGAGGCGGCGCGGCAGAGGACGTCCCGGTAATGGTGGAACGAGCGTAGAAAATGGCCCGCGCGCGCGACGACGAGACGGGCTCGCTGTTCGGGGACGCCGTGTCGGCGAAGCCGGCCCTCGCGGAGCCGCGTGCCGACGCGCCCCTCGCCGAGCGCATAAGGCCCCGCACGCTCGACGAGATCCTGGGCCAGGACGAGGTGCTCGGCCCCGGCCGGCCGCTGCGTCGCGCGATCGAGCAGGACCAGCTGCGCTCGCTCATCCTGTGGGGGCCGCCCGGCTCCGGCAAGACGACGCTCGCGTTCGTGATCCGCCGCCTGACGCGGGCGCACTTCGAGGCGATGAGCGCGGTGCTCTCGGGCGTCAAGGAAGTGCGCGAGGTGCTGCGCGCGGCCGAGCAGCGGAGGTGCCGCGAGGGACGGCGCACGATCGTCTTCATCGACGAGATCCACCGCTTCAACAAGGCCCAGCAGGATGCGCTGCTCGCGCACGTCGAGTCGGGCGACATCGTGCTGATCGGCGCCACCACCGACAACCCGTCGTTCGAGGTGAACGCGTCGCTGCTCTCGCGCTCGCGTGTCGTGGTGCTGAAGCCACTCGGGGGCGAGGAGCTGATTCGGGTCCTGCACCAGGCGCTTCTGGATCCCGAGCGCGGGCTGGGCCGCTTCGCCGCCGACGTGGACGAGCAGGCGCTCACGTTCCTCGCCGCCACCGCGGACGGGGACGCCCGCACGGCGCTCAACGTGCTCGAGCTGGCCGTGACGACCACGACACCCGGCGACGACGAAAGGCGCCGGGTCGACCTCGCGGCCATGCGGGAGGCCTTCGCGCGCAAGGCGCTGCTCTACGACAAGGCCGGCGAGGAGCACTTCAACATCATCTCGGCGCTCCACAAGTCGATCCGGAACTCCGACGCGGACGCGGGGCTCTACTGGCTCGCCCGCATGCTGGAAGCCGGCGAAGACCCGCTCTACGTCGCGCGCCGTTTGGTGCGCTTCGCCTCGGAAGACGTCGGGATGGCCGACCCGCAGGCGCTCGTCGTCGCGATGGCCGCGCAGCAGGCCGTCCACTTCATCGGCCTGCCGGAGGGTGCCCTGGCGCTCGCCGAGTTGGTCGTCTACCTGGCGGCGGCGCCCAAGAGCCACGCGCTGTACCTGGCGTACGGCGCGGCGGCGAGGGACGCGCTCGAGACGCGGGCGGAGCCGGTGCCGCTCGCGATCCGCAACGCCCCGACCGGGCTCATGAAGGACCTGGGCTACGGCAAGGGCTACCGCTACGCGCACGACGAGGCGCAGGGGGTCGCCGCGATGGCCTGCCTGCCCGAGAGCCTGCGCGAGAGGCGCTACTACGCTCCGACCGACCGGGGCGCCGAGGCGGGCGTCGCGGCGCGGCTCGAGGCCGCGCGCCTCATCCGCGAGCGGAAGACGGGACCGCCGCCCCGAGGTTGAACGTCTCGAGCGGGGCCGGGCGCGCGAGCAGGAACCCCTGCCCGTAGTCGATCCCGAGATCGACGCAGGCCTGGCGCTCGCCCTCGCGCTCGATGCCCTCGGCGATGATCTTCGAGTCCATCTTGTCGGCGAAGGTCTTGAGCGCGCGCGCCATCTCGCGCTTGACGTGGCTCTGGTCGATGTCGCGCACGAGCTGCATGTCGAACTTCAGGTAGCGCGGGTTGAGGTGGGCGATCTTCTCGAGCCCCGAGTAGCCCGCGCCGATGTCGTCGACCGCGATCGAGAAGCCCATCTGCGTGAAGTTCTGCAGCGCCTCGACGAACAGCGTGTAGTTCTCGATCGCGTACTGCTCGCTCACCTCGAGCACGATCCGCTCGGGCGCGAGGCCGAGCCCCTCGAGCAGCTTGATGAGCGCCGCACCCTGGAAGTCGGGGTCGTACATCGAGGCCGGCACGACGTTGACGAACAGCCGGTGCGGCGCGGGAAGGTCGCGCGCGGTCTTGAGCGCCTTCCTGCGGCAGTGCCGGTCCAGCTCGAAGACGAGGTCGGTCGCCGCGGCGGACTCGAACAGGCTGATCGGGCTGTGCTGCTGGGTGTCCTTCGGACCGCGCGAGAGCGCCTCGAGGCCGTGCGTGCCCCCCTCCAGCAGGTTCACGATCGGCTGGAACACCGTCGTGATCTGGTCGCCGAGCAGCACGTCCTGGAGCCGGCAGCGCGCCTGGAAATCAGCCTGCATCTTCTGGATGCGGACGCTCTCCCAGGCCTCGCTCACGACGCGGGACACGACGCGCTCGGCCATGATCAGCGGGTTGTTGAACACGACCGCGTAGCCGACGGTCACCCTGCGTTTTCCACGCAGGTAGGGCGAGCTCAGGTCCGCGAGCTTGCGGTTGAGCTGCTCGCTCACGCGCTGGCAGATGACTTCGAGATCCGCGATGCGCGGGGTTCGTTCCTGTTCGCCGCGCTTCGGCGAGAGGAACAGCAGGAACGCGTTGCCGCCGCGGTCGTTCAAGACCAGCAGATCGGAGGTGCGCACCTCCTTGCCCTGCAGCTCACCCACGAGGCCGCTCACCATCGACAGCACCTGGTGGAACGCCTTCGAGCCGTAGTCGTGCTCCACCTGCGCCAGCTCCGACGCGTCGATCAGGATCAGCCCGAGGTGTCCCTGGTCGCGAAGCTGGCCGATGAGTTCGGCGAGGCGCTCGTGGTACGTCGGGATCTCGGAGTACACGCTCGCCTTTCCAACCGGTTGAGCCAGCACCGGTTGCGGAATTATAGCCCGGCGGGGCCGGAAGCGTCAGCGGGGGCGGCGGGAGCCGAGCCAGGCACCCGCGGCGGCGCCGATCATTCCGACGGCGAGTGTAAAGGCTATCCAGATTGTGGTCTGAGGCAGCAGGCCCGTCCACAGCCAACGGGCCATCGGCAAGAGAGCGGGAAAGCCGGGGGGCGGCGCGTCGTAGTGCGTTCCCCAGCGCCTCCAGATCGCGACGGCCATGACGAGCGCGACTGGAAGGCGGGCCGCGGCGGCGTAGACCAGCAACGGCCAGCCGAGTGCGGGCCACGTGATGAACGACATGGTCGCAACGAACACCGCGACCAACGCCCATAGTACGAGGGTCCCCGTCCAGGACGGCTGGACGACGCGCTCGAGTCCGTAGCCGATCGCGAGGCCCAGCAGCATTGCGCCGGCTGGCCAACCGGTGAGCGACGCCAACCCGGGGGACCGGACGCCCGCGCGGGTCAGGCGCCAGCCGAGATAAGCACCGACCACCGGGGCGAGCCACGCGATGCCCACGATCGCGAGCCCGCCGCCGGGCAGGCGACTGAAGTACGCGGGGTTCCCGCCCCGCAGCTCGCCGATGAGTCGGACGAGCGTCACGCCCAGGGTGAGCAGCGCGGGCCACAGGACCAGGGACAGGAGCGGCGGGCCAGCGACACCTGGGCTGCGAGGCGCCCGGACCGGCGCCCGCGGTGGCGCCGGGCGGGCCACCGGCACTTTCGGAACGGACCGCAGCGAGCGGCCGGCGGTGGGATCCCGCGGCGGGACAGCCATGCTAACGTCCGACGTCCTCGACCGTGGGGCAGGTGCAGAACAGGTTGCGGTCGCCCCAGGCGTTGTCGATGCGCGCCACGGACGGCCAGAACTTGGCCTCCCTGACCCAGGCTGTCGGGAACGCAGCCGCTTCGCGCGAGTACGGCCGGTCCCAATGGGCTGCTGTCACGGCGCTCGCGGTGTGCGGCGCGCGCCGCAGCGGGCTTTCCTCGGCCTTCACGCGGCCCTCCTCGACCTCGCGGATCTCGCGCCTGATGGCGATCATCGCCTCGCAGAAGTGGTCGAGCTCGGCCTTGGCCTCGCTCTCGGTCGGCTCGACCATCAGCGTGCCCACCACCGGGAAGGACATGGTGGGGGCGTGGAAGCCGTAGTCCATGAGCCGCTTCGCGATGTCTTCCACCTCGATGCCCGCCTTCTTGAAGCCGCGCGCGTCGAGGATGAACTCGTGCGCGACCGCGCCACGCTCACCGCTGTAGACGATCGGGTAATGCGGCGCGAGCCGCTTCGCCATGTAGTTGGCGTTCAGGATCGCGACCTCGGTCGCGCGGCGGAGTCCCGCGGCCCCCATCGTCCGGATATAGACCCACGAGATGCACAGGATCCCCGCGCTCCCCCACGGCGCCGCGGACACCGGACCGGGGCCGCGCTCGCCGCCCGTCTTCACCACGGGGTGGCCGGGCAGGAACGGCTCGAGATGCGCGGCGACCGCGATCGGGCCCATGCCGGGCCCGCCCCCGCCGTGAGGGATGCAGAAGGTCTTGTGCAGGTTCAGGTGGCAGACGTCCGCGCCGATCGCGGCCGGCTGCGTCAGCCCGAGCTGCGCGTTCATGTTGGCGCCGTCCATGTAGACCTGCCCGCCGGCGTCGTGCACGACCTCACAGATCTCGCGGATCGCCTCTTCGAAGACGCCGTGCGTCGACGGGTAGGTGACCATCAGCGCGCCCACCGCTCCCGCGTGCTGGGCGGCGCGCGCCCGCAGGTCGGCCACGTCGACGTTGCCGCGCGCGTCGCAGGCCACCGCAACCACCTTGAAGCCCGCCAGCACCGCGCTCGCAGGGTTCGTGCCGTGGGCCGAGACCGGGATCAGGCACACGTCGCGGCCAGTCTCGCCGCGGCTCCTGTGGTAGGCGCGGATCGCGAGCAGGCCGGCGTACTCGCCCTGCGCGCCGGCATTGGGCTGCAGCGACACGGCCGCGAAGCCGGTCATCTCGGCGAGCCACTTCTCGAGATCCGCGAAGATCTCGCGGTAGCCCTCGGCCTGCCCGGCGGGAGCGAACGGGTGCAGCTTCGCGAGCGCGGGCCAGCTCACCGGGATCATCTCGGAGCTGCCGTTGAGCTTCATCGTGCACGAGCCGAGCGGGATCATCGAGTGCGCGAGCGAGAGGTCGCGCGCCTGGAGGCGGCTCAGGTAGCGGAGCATCTCGTGTTCGGCGTGGTACTGGTTGAAGACCGGGTGCGTGAGAAACGCGCTCTTCCGCGCGAAGGGGGGGGGAAGCGCCGCCTCGACTCCCTCGGCCAGCTCCTCGGCCCGAAACGCCACGGCGCCGCCCGCGAAGGCCTCAAAGAGCGACTGCACGTCGCGCGGCAGCGTCGTCTCGTCGAGCGCCACGCCCAGCGAGCCGTCCTCGAAGGCGCGCAGGTTCAGGCCCTTCTGGCGCGCGCGCTCGAGGATAGCGCGGCCCGAAGCCGCGTCGGTGCGCACGCGCAGCGTGTCGAAGAAGGGCGTTGCCCCCGCGTCGAAGCCGAGCCGCCGCAGCCCGAGCTGCAGCACGCGCGCGAGCGCGTGGACGCGCCGGGCGATCCGGACGAGGCCCTGCGGGCCGTGGTAGACGGCGTACATCGAGGCCATGATCGCGAGCAGCACCTGAGCGGTGCAGATGTTGCTCGTGGCCTTGTCGCGCCTGATGTGCTGCTCGCGGGTCTGGAGCGACAGGCGATAAGCGGTGCGCCCCTCGGCGTCCTTCGACACGCCGACCAGGCGGCCCGGCAGGTGGCGCTTGAGCTCGTCGCGCAACGCGAAGAAGGCCGCGTGCGGCCCGCCGTAGCCCATCGGCACGCCGAAGCGCTGCGCGGAGCCGAGCGCGACGTCGGCGCCCATTTCCCCCGGCGGGACGAGCAGCGTCAGGGCCAAGAGGTCGGTCGCGACCGCGACCAGCGCGCCCTCGGCGTGGGCGCGCGCCGCGAGCGGGGCGAGGTCGCGCACCACGCCGTCGGTAGCCGGGTACTGCAGCAGCACGCCGAAGAGGTTCTGACCCGCGAAGTCGATCGCGCCGGGCGAACCGACGTGGACGCGGATCCCGAGCGGCTCGGCGCGCGTCTCGACGACCGCGATCGTCTGCGGGTGGCAATCCTCGGCGACGAAGAAGCCGTCACGGCCCGGCTTCGCCACCGCGCGGCACAGCGTCATGGCTTCCGCGGCGGCGGTCGCCTCGTCGAGCAGCGAGGCGTTGGCGAGGGGCAGGCCGCTGAGATCGGCGACCAGCGTCTGGAAATTGAGGAGCGCTTCGAGCCGGCCCTGGGCGATCTCGGCCTGGTAAGGCGTGTACTGCGTGTACCAGCCCGGGTTCTCGAGCACGTTGCGCAGGATGACCGCCGGGGTGTGGCAGTCGTGGTAGCCCATGCCGAGGCACGAGCGGAACACCTGGTTCTTCGCGGCCTTTCGCGCGAGCTCCGCGAGCGCCTGCTCCTCGCCGAGCGGCGCGGGCAACGTGAGCTCTCGCTTCAGCCGGATCCCCGCGGGGACCGTCTTCGCCACCAGCTCCTCGAGCGACGCGAGCTGCAGCTCCTTCAGCATCGCCGCGACCTCGGCCTCGTCGGGACCGATGTGGCGGGTCGCGAAGTCGGCCGGGGGCTCGAGGCGCACACGGGTGGCGGGGTGCGCCGCGGCGGCAGGCGTTTCGAGTGGCGACACCCTGGTCTCCTTACTTGGCCTCGCTCGCGACGAGCGCCTCGTACGCGGCCGCGTCCAACAGGCCGCCGGGCGCCGCGGGATCGGCGAGCTTGAGGACGATCATCCAGGCCGCGCCGTGCGGGTCCTGGTTGATCGTCTCGGGCTTGTCCGCGAGCGGCCCATTCACCTCGACGACTTCGCCCGCGACCGGGGCATAGAGCTCGGAGACGGCCTTGACCGACTCGACCGTTCCGAACTGCTCGCCGGACGCGAGCTTTCGTCCCAGCTCGGGCAGCTCCACGAACACGACGTCTCCGAGCTGCTTCTGCGCATAGTCGGTGATCCCGACGCGGCCGCGGTCGCCCTCGACCGCGATCCATTCGTGGCCCTTGGAGTAGCGGTAGCCCTGGGGGTACATGGCCGGCCTCCTCAGCGCGGGCGCTTGTAGAAAGGTGTCGGCACGACGCGCGCGCCGATGCGGCGGCCCCGGATCCCGACCGAGAGCTCGGTGCCCACGGCGGCTCGCGCGGCGGGCAGGTAGGCGAGACCGATGCTCTTCTGCAGGAAGGGGGCGAAGCTGCCCGAAGTGACCGCCCCCGCTTCTTCGTCCCCGAGGAAGACCGGGTAGCCGTGGCGCGGGATCCCGCGCTCGGTGGTCTCGAAGCCCGCGAGCCTGCGGGGCGCGCCCTTCGCTTTCTGCTCGAGGAGCGCGGCGCGGCCGTTAAAGTCGCCCTTCGCCTCGTCGAACGAGACGATCCAGGAGAGCCCCGCCTCGATCAGCGTGGTGGTCTCGTCCATGTCGTTTCCGTAGAGCATCATGCGCGCTTCGAGCCGGAGTGTGTCCCGGGCGCCGAGGCCGGCGGGCTGTAGCCCCTGCGGCCGACCGGCCTCGATCAGCTGGCGCCAGACGGCGGGGGCGTCTCGTGGGGCCAGGAACAGCTCGAAGCCGTCCTCGCCCGTATAACCGGTGCGGGCCACGATCGACTCGTGGCCGCAGACGGATCCTTCGGCGAAGCGGTAGAAGGCGATCGCCTTCAAGTCGACGGGCGTGAGTCCCTGCAGGATCGCCTCGGCCTTCGGCCCCTGGAGTGCTATGAGCGCGAACGCGTCGCTCTGGTCCTCGAGCGTGCAGCCCGACGGGCCCTGCGACTGCAGCCACTCCCAGTCTTTCGCGATGTTGGCCGCGTTCACGACGATCAGGTAGCGCTCGGGGCCGCGGCGGTAGACGATGACGTCGTCGACCGGGCAGCCGCTCGGCATCGGCAGCGCCGAGTACTGCGCCTGGCCGTCCGCAAGCTTCGCGACGTTGTTGGCCGTGACGCGCTGCAGGAAGGCGGTCGCCCCCGGGCCCTCGAGCTCGAACTCGCCCATGTGGGAGACGTCGAAGAGCCCCGCGGCGCGGCGCACGGCCTGGTGCTCGGCGATCAGCCCCGCGTACTCGACCGGCATGTCCCAGCCGCCGAAGGGCACCATTTTCGCCCCGCTTTCCCGGTGGATTTCGTGGAGGGGTGTCTTGCGGAGCTCGGCCATCGCAGGAAAAGGCACGCTACCACACGGCCGCGAAAGCGGTCAATCATGCGGCTGGGCGGGTGGAGTCGCCGGAGTGAGCGACTCCCGCCCCACCGCCAGGGCGAGGAGCCACATGCTTGATTCCCGCGGGGGGGTCGTCTAGCCTCGTCTCGTGGCAGCGGGCTACTTCGTCACCTGCTGGAACTGCCTGGGTGAGTTCGAGGCGACCGGCGCCGTTTGGTGCTCGGACGACCCGAAGAGCCCCACCAAGCTCTGCCCCTTCTGCCTGCACTGCTTCTGCGAGGCGAGCGCCGAGTACAAGCAGGAGTTCTGGAAGAAAGCCCCGGCCCAGCTCGTCGACGAGCTGCAGACGCTCGGCAAGAGTCAGGACCGCCTCGGCGACGTGCTGATCCGGATGAAGAAGCTCCAGACGCCGCAGCTGCTCGACGCGCTCGTCGAGCAGCGCGAGACGGGCCACAAGCTCGGCGAGATCCTGATCGCGCGCTGTCTCGTGACGCGCGAGGACGTCGACTCCGCCCTGCGCTCGCAGGGCGTCAACCGCCTCACCGACACCCGTGCGGGCGAGGCCGGCCCGGCCTACTGGCAGCAAAGCACGCCCGACGGCGTCCTCGACTACCTGCTCGTGCTCGGAGCCAGGAAGCGCGCCTCGGACGTCAGCCTGGCCCCCGAGCCCGAACAGATCGCCGTGCGCTACCGGATCGACGGCTTCTCGTTCCGGGTCGACCCGATCCCCCGCTCGTTCGAGGACTCGCTGGAGCGCGCACTCTTCGCGATGTTCTCGCTCGACCCGGCTCGCCGGGTCCGCCCGCAGTCGGGCCGCACCAGCGCGCGGCTCGGCGAGGACGACTACGACCTGGTGATCCAGACGGTTCCCGGGGCCCAGGGCCTGAGCGCGACGATCAAGCTCGTCAACCGCTCGACCTTCATCAAGGACTTCGCGACCCTCGGCCTCGAGCTCGAGGACCGCGTGCGCCTCGTCGAGGAGGTGCGCTCCGGGCTCGGCCTGATCCTCGTCACGTCGCCGGCCTACGACGGAGCCTCGACCACCGCGTACTCGATCATGAGCTTCCTGGCGCAGGGCCAGCGCGACGTGCTGTCGATCGAGTCGCCGATCCAGTGGACGGTAGACGGCGTGCGCCAGGTGGAGGCCGAGGCCGGTGCGGGCGGACCGAAGATGGAGGAGACGCTGCGGGCGATGGCCGCCGTGCGGCCCGACGTGCTGATGCTCTCGGCGCTGCCCGACTACCCCACGCTGCTGCTCGCGGCCCAGCTCGCGTCGAGCCGGCTGGTGATCGCGCGGGCCACCGCGGCGAGCGCTTCGCGCGGCCTGGTGGCGCTGCGCGACACGGGCGTGCCGACGCAGCTCCTCGCGGGCTCGCTGGGCCTGGTGCTGGGCCAGCGCCTCGTCCGCACGTTGTGCCGGATCTGCCGGGTCGAAGCCGAGCCGCCGGCGACGCAGACGCTCGAAGCCCACGGGATTGACCGCGACGAAGCACAGGGGCTCGTGTTCTTCAAAGGCAAGGGCTGCCCCACTTGCAACACGATCGGCTACCGCGGGCGGCGGGCGATCTTCGAGGCGATTCCCGCGAGCCCGGAAGTGCGTTCGGCGCTCGAGCGCGGCCTGTCCGCCGAAGACCTCGCGGCCGCCGCCGTCGAGAGCGGGATGGTCACGATCCGCGAGCGCGCCCTGGGCCTCGTGAAGGAAGGGGTCACGAGCTTCGACGAGTTCGCCCGGCTTCGCCTTTAGGGGGGACGCTGCGTCGCGTCCCCCCTCCAACCCCCCGCTACGCTCGCCCGAATGAATCGGGCTCGCTCCGCAGCCCGTGGCTACTCGCTCGTCCCCTCGGCCGGCCCGAAGAAGACCAGCAGCAGCAGGTCCTCCGTGATCGTGTGGAAGGCGTGCTCGACGCGGGCCGGCACCGTCAGCAGCGAGCCGGGCTCCGCGGCGTAGTCCTGGTCGCCCATGCGGAAGCGGCCCCGGCCCTCGAGCACGAGGTAGACCTCCTCCTCGTGGTGCGGCCGCTGCTGGTCCTCGTCGCCGCGGCGGAGGCGATACAGCCCAGCGCTGAGCTGTGCGGTGCGCAGCATCTCGAGATAGCGGCGCGGCGAGCGGCGATGGGCCTCGGCGAGGCGCGACAGGTCCACCGGCCGGCCCTCGCGGGCTCGTACCGCGGCCAGCATGCGCTCGACGACTTCCTCGTGCGCCAGCTTCGTGGTGTCGAGCGCGATCGCGTCCCAGGCCCGCTGCAGCGGCGACTCGGCACGGTGCGTGTCGCTGTAGTCGCGCTCGCGCACCTCCTTCTCGATCGCGTCGAAGGACACGTCGCTGCCCGCGGCCCGCAGCTCGCCCAGGCGGCGCTGCGCCCTCACGGCGGGGTCGGCGTCGAGGAAGAACTTGACCTCGGCGTCCGGGAAGACGGCGGTCCCGATGTCGCGACCGTCGAGCACCACGCCGCCGTCCTTCCCCATCTCGCGCTGGCGCGCCACCATCTCGACGCGCACGCCGGGATGGACCGAGACGAGCGAGGAGGCGCGGCTCGTCTCGCGCGATCGGGCTTCCGTCGTGACGTCCTGCTCGTCGAGCAGCACGCGCCGCCCGCCCTCGGCGAGCTTTATGCTCGAGGCCCGCAACAGCGCGGCGAGCGCCTCGGCGGCGTCGAGCGAGACGCCGGCGCGGCTCGCCTTGAGCGCCAGCGCGCGATACATCGCGCCGGTGTCGATGTAGGTGTAGCCGAGCTGGACGGCGAGCGCGCGCCCGGCGGTGGACTTGCCGGCCCCCGAGGGGCCGTCGATCGCGACGACGAGCCCGTTGCTTCTCATGTTCCGGGTCCGTGGATGACGGCGTCGAGAGCGCCGAGGAACGCGTCGTTCTCGCGGGGCGTTCCCACGGAGACGCGTAGGAAGCTCGCCATCCCGTAGGGATCGAGCGGGCGGACGATCACCCCGCGCGCCAACAGCTTCTGGAACAGCTCGCGACCGGACCGCCCAGTGTCGAAGGTCACGAAATTGGTCAGGCTCGGCAGCACCGTGAAGCCGCGCGCGCCGAGCGCCTCGGCCAGCCGCGGCTTCTCCTTGCGGTTGAGCTCCCGCGAGCGGCGCAGGTGCTCGCTGTCGCCGAGCGCCGCCGTGGCGGCGGCCTGGGCCACCGAGTTCATCCCGAAGGACTCGCGGATCACGAGCACGGCGTCGAGCACCTCGGGCGCAGCGACCGCGTAGCCGGCGCGCAGCCCGCCGAGGCCGTAGACCTTCGAGAAGGTCCGTGTCACGAGGACGGGCGCACCGCGCCGCACGAGCTCGATCCCGTCCGGGTAGTCCGCGTCCTCCGCGTACTCGAAGTAGGCCTCGTCCAGCACCAGCAGGCAGCCGGGCGGGAGCGCGCTCACGAGCGCCTCGACTTCGGAGCGGCGGTTCCAGGTGCCGGTCGGGTTGTTCGGGTTCGCGACGAACACGAGGCGAGTGCGCGCGTCGATCGCCCTCGCCATCGCCGGGAGATCGTGCGTCCAGTCGCGCATCGGCACGAGCCGCGCGCCGTGATTGTGGGCGGCCACGATCTGGCGGAAGCGCACGAACGCCTGCTCGGAGATCACCGCGTTGTCGCCCGGGCCGAGCAGGGCGCGCGCCACGAGGTCGATGATCTCGACCGACCCGTTCCCGGCCAGGATCTGCCCGACCGGCACCTCGAGGTGCCGCGAGAGCGCCTGGCGCAGCTCGGTCGCCTGCGGGTCGGGATAGCGGTGGGCCTCGGCGAGCGCAGCATGCGCGGCATCGACGGCCAAAGGCGAAGGTCCGAGGGGGTTCTCGTTCGAGGCCAGCTTGATCACGTCGCGGAGCCCCAGCTCGCGCTGGACCTCGGCGATCGGCTTGCCGGGCTCGAAACGGTCGAGGCCTGCGAGGTGGGGCGGAAACACGAAGCCGGCCGCCTTCGCGTGGCTCAAGGCCGTCCCCGCTTCCGCGGACCGGCCCGGCGCGACGGCCCGCCGGACCGCCCGCGCGCGGCTTCGTGCGCTCGTCCGCGAGTAGCATCCTTCGCCCGTGGCCGCGGCCGCCGGCCCGCGAGGCGGCGCATGCGGCCGGCCGCTGCGGCTTCCCCGCGCCGCAGGCCCTCGATCTCCTCGGGAGTCAGGGACCGGAACTGGCCGGGCTCGAGGCCACGCGAGGTCACGGGGCCGATCGCCACGCGGCGCAGCTTCGAGACCGGGTGCCCCACCGCCTCCAGCAGCCGCTTGACCTCGTGCTGCTTGCCCTCGTGGAGCGTGACCTCCACCCAGGCGTTGTTGTCGGCCTGCACCACGCGCGCGCGGTCCACGGCCATGAAATCGCCGTCGATCTTCACTCCGTGCTTCAGGCGCTCGAGCGCCTGCGCGTCGGGGACGCGGTGCACCTTGGCGTGGTAGACGCGCGGCACCTCGTAGCGCGGGTGCGCGACCCGCTCGGCGAAGGCACCGTCGTTCGTCAGCAGGATCAGGCCCTCGCTCGTGACGTCGAGCCTTCCGACCGGGAACAGTCCCGCCACAGCCGGGACGAGATCCATCACCGTCTGCCGCCGCTCGGGGTCGCTGCGCGTGGTCACGACGCCGCGTGGCTTGTTCAGCACCAGGTAGACGGGGGCCTTCGGCGCCTTGACCCGGACGCCGTCGACGCGCACGTCGTCGCGCTCGAGGTCCGCTTTCGTCCCGAGCTCGCGCACCGTCTCGCCGTTGCGAGTGACGCGGCCCTCGAGCATGAGCTGCTCCGCGCCGCGCCGTGAGGCGAACCCGGCCCGCGCCAGGATCTTCTGCAGGCGTTCTTCCACGGGGGGATCTTATTCCTCCGACGATCCGTTTGGGTCCTCGGAGGCTTCGTGGTCGCCGCCTGGTGCGTCCCCGCTCTCCGCTTCTGGCCCTTCGAAGAGCGGGATCTGCTCAGCCTCGGGATCGGCGAGCTCCGTCTCGGCCGGCAGCGGCGACTCGATCGCGCGCTTCAGGCCGAGGACGTCCACTTCCTCGCCCAGCACCTCGGCGAACTCCTCGATCCGCGGCAGCTCGCCCAGGTCCTTCAGGCCGAAGTGGAGCAGGAACTGCTTCGTGGTGCCGTAGAGCATCGGCCGGCCCACGACCTCTTTGCGTCCCGTGATACGAATCAGCCGCTTCTCGAGCAGCGTCTTGACGACTCCGCCCGACTTCACGCCGCGAAGGGCGATGATCTCGGGCAAAGTCACCGGCTGCTTGTAGGCGATCACCGCCAGCGTCTCGAGCGCCTGGATCGAGAGCCGGGTCGGAGTGCGCGGGTCGATCAGCTCCCGCACCCAATCGTTGTACTCGGGGCGGGTCGTGACCTGGTAGCCCCCGGCCACCTCGACGAGCTGCAGCCCGCGCTCGTCGCGTGCGTAGTCGGCCCGCAGCCCCTCGAGCTCGCGCTCCCAGTCCTCGCGTGGAACGCCTTGCAGCACGCGGGCGATCTCTTTCGGGGTAATCGGCGACGGCGAGGCGAACACCAGCGCCTCGAGCACGGCCCGGATCTGCTGCGGCGGCAGGACGCTCGCCTCCTCGCCGTCGGCCGGCAGCGCTCTCGCCCCGGCGTCCGGCTCGACCCCGGGCACCTCGCCCACGTCGTCGGGCTCGGCGACCGGCGGTCCCGGTACGTACGCTTCGAGCGCCGACGCCCGGTGCTCGGGCGTGGCGCCTTTCGCCTTGTGCTTCGTGTCGTCCTTCTCGGCCAACCTAGTCCTCTCCCTCCGCTACGCCGCCGGCACGGGGGCGCCCGCGGCAGGCGGCCCGACCGGCCGGAACACCCGGATCGACCCGAACATCCCGCGCTGGTACACCCGCACGCGCTTCACGCGGATGAGCTCCAGCAGGGCCAGGAACGTCACGATCATCTCGCCTTTCGTGTCGAGCGAGGCGAACAGCTCGAGGAACTCGAGCGACTCGCCCTCGCGGATCATCGCGACGAGCTCCTCCATGCGCTGCTCGACGGGCGGCCCCTCGGCCTCGATCTCGTGCGCGAGGAGCGCCTTCCTGCGGTCGAGCAGCTCCTTGAAGGCGGCAATCAGGTCGTAGAGGCCGGCCTCGAGCATCTCCTCGCCGGCATCGTCGAAGCGTGGCAGCACCGTGTCGGGCCGTGTCCACTGCGCGGCACGGATCTGGGCCTGCTGGTGCAGGATCCCGGCCGCCTCCTTGTAGCGCTGGAAGTCGAGCAGCCGCTGCACCAGCTCCTCGCGCGGGTCCACGTACTCCTCGTCGGCCTGCGCCTCGGTGGGCTCGATCGGGACCAGCAGCTTCGACTTGATATGGATCAGCGTGGCGGCCATCAGCATGAACTCGCCGGCCACTTCGAGGTTCAGCTCCCGCATCAGCTCCAGGTACTCCGTGTACTGGCGCGTGATCGGGGCGACCTGTATGTCGTGGATGTCGAGCTGGTCCCGCTTGATCAGGTAGAGCAGGAGATCGAGCGGGCCCTCGAAGAGCGGCAGCGTGATGCGTGGAGCGTCCTCGGGCAGGACGGACTCGATCCCCTCCGGGACCGCCACACGCAAAGGCGCCGCGGGTAGCGTCGCTGCGGCTGCGGGCGCTTTGGCCGTGCCGGTCGCGTCCTCGGGCTTGGGGCTGTCGTCGCTCACGGCCTCTCGTAGCGGATCTTCATCGCCGAGCGCACGTCTTCCATCGTCGCCTCGGC
>Ga0247727_10005677_pt1 | contig 25089 bp, 30 predicted proteins | sample WisWelCaveWW1625_FD_202498 | JGI IMG/M metagenome (GOLD analysis project Ga0247727, IMG submission 202498) | Biofilm microbial communities from Wishing Well Cave, Virginia, United States - WW16-25 | ecosystem: Environmental > Aquatic > Deep subsurface > Groundwater > Cave microbial mat | place...
CGACTCCCTGCCCAGTGACCAGTGTCGCAAGTCGGTGACAAAATCAGCGGAAATGGATACTATCTCCGACGGTAGTCTTGGATTTTGCAATCGCGCCTTCCGGCAGTTCAACGACAAACATTGCTTTTTTCTTTGCGGTATAGAAATTCTTTGGCGTCAAGCCCTCTACCATGTCAACAACTTCCCACTGGTCGTTCAGGAACAACACGTCAAGATAATGCCGGACAAAGAACGTGTGAATGCTCGCGGTCACTTCCGTCCTGAACGCCAGCACAGTCGGAGTCATCTTCTTCGCGAACATCAACCCGATTCCGCGCGTGAAGAAGTTATTGCAGATGCGGCACGAATCTGCGAGCGTGGTCCCTTTGGTGGCGTTCGTTATCATTTCACATGCGTCAGAATCTTGTCGCGCACCAGCTTCAGCAGTTCTATCCGCTTGGCGCACTGCACGCGCTTCCTGTTCATCGTGCTGCCTGCCTTGTCAAACTCCCTGAGCTCATTCTCGCACTTCTGCGCCTCAACATTGAGCCAGTGCCGCAGGCTTTCTGCGCCGGTAATCTTTGCCTGTTCAATCATCTGCAGGATGATGGGAAATTCAGGCGTGTTCTGCAGGTTTGCAGGCACTTTGTTTTTCAGCAGGTCCTTGAAGGTCATGTGTTCTCCGCCGGCTCATCGTTATATATACTTTTCGAACTTCTTCCACGGCAGTGTGTTGAGCACGTCTTTTTCCTCTGCCCAGCCGCGCCGTGCCTGCGCGATGCCGAACTGCATGAGCTTGAAATGGCTTTCATGATGCGCATCAGTGTTAATAACGATGCGCGCTCCTGCGTCAATCGCCGCCTTGACGTGGACATCTTTCAGGTCAAGCCGCGATGGAAGCGCGTTCACCTCAAGAGCAACCTTATTGTCCTTTGCCGCCTTGAAAACGCGTTCCATGTCTGCATCATACGGCTCGCGCTCGTTAATGAGCCTGCCGGTGGGATGCCCGAGCGCGTTCACGTGCTCGTTGGACAATGCGGCAAGGATGCGCGCGGTCATTTCCTGCCGCGGCTGTTTGAACCGCGAATGCACCGAAGCCACAACCCAGTCCAGCAGGTCAAGGTATTTCTTTGCGTAATCCAGCGAGCCGTCTGCCTTGATGCTCACTTCCGAGCCAACCAGGACATTGATTTTTCCTGCATATTTTTTCTTCAGCCTGTTCACTTCGGCAGCATACTTCACCAGCCGTTTTTCGTCCATGCCGTGCGCCACGTACTCGCTTGTGCTGTGGTCAGTAATCGCGACATACTCATAGCCCATCCTGACTGCAGCCTGAATCATTTCCTCAACTGAGTTCGCGCCATCACTCCACGTCGTATGGCAGTGCAAATCACCGCGCATCGCGTCGTACGGAATGAGCGCAGGCAGCTTTCCTGCCTTTGCTGCCTCAACCTCGCCCATGTTTTCCCTGAGCTCAGGCGGCATCCAGCGCAAGCCGAGCTTTTTGTAGATTTCTTCCTCGGTTTTTCCTGCAATCTGCTTGGTGCCTTTGAACAATCCGTACTCATTGAGCTTGTAGCCTTTCCGTATCGCAATCTGCCGCACGGCAATGTTGTGCTCCTTGTTGCCGGTAAAGTATTGCAGTGCCGCGCCAAAACTGCTCGGCGAAAGCACGCGCACGTCAGCGGTCACGCCCTGTCTCAACAGCACGGTGCTCTTGGTCGGACCCTTTGCGAGCACGCGCTCCACATCCGGCATAGTGGTGAACGCCTGCATCACCTGCGCGCTGTTTCCCGAAATCACCAGCACGTCAATGTCGCCGATTGTTTCTTTTCTCCTGCGCAACGAGCCCGAGGGCTCAACGGCTTTGACGCCCCTCAGCTTCTTCAGCCTGCTGACAATCTCATTGCTGAGCTGCCACGCCTCGCCCAGCAGCATACGTCCTTTTCCTTTTTCCAAAGTCGCGATGCCTTTGAGAATGTCTTCCTCGCTTTTCGGTCCAAACCCTTCCAGTTTCTGGAGCTTGTGTGCTTGCGCTGCTTTCTTCAGCTGTTCAACGCTTTTGATGCCCAGCTCCTTGTACAGCCGCCACGCCTTCTTCGGGCCGACGCCCATGATGTGCATCATGTCGTGCACGCCCGACGGCAGTTTTCCTGTCAGGCGGTCATATTCTTTTATCTTGCCGGTCTCAATATACTCAATGATTTTGTCTGCGAGCGCGTCTCCAATGCCCGCGATTTCCAGCAATACCTTTTTACCGCCTTTTTTGTACGTCTGCTCGACATCTTCTGCAGACTCCAGAGCGCGTGCTCCATTGCGGTACGCGCGCGGCTTCCACTGCACGCCCTGCATGTCCAGCAGGTCAGCCATTTCAAAGAAAATTTCGGCAATCTCAGCGTTTTTCATGAATGCTTGTCCAGGAATTTCTGTGCTTTCCTTAACAGTTCTTTCGTGTCGTTGTGATTTAATACTTTTTCTGCCTCTGCAAGCGTGAACCAGCCTGATTTCTTGTGCTCCGGAGATATGGTCACCTCAACGGATTTTGTTTCTGCCAGATAATACGTCACTGTTTTTTTCACCGGCGTTCCGTCCAGGCGATACTGCCACGCGAGCTTTTCCTCAAAACCGGAAACAAATTGCAAGTCTGCGAGCGCGGTCTCTTCCTGTGACTCGCGGCGCGCGGTTTGCAAGGCAGTCTCGCCAGGTTCCATGCGCCCCTTGACCAAATCCCAGTATCCTGTCCCGTATTTTATCTTGAACAGCAGTAAGAACAGAATTTCCTTTTCTTCCCTGCGAAAAACAAGCACGCCCGCGCCTTTTTCCTGCCCTGCCATGACTGCCCTATAAAATCGCCGATTTTATAAATACAGATGTTCTCCACCGTCGTTATGCGCTGGGGAATGATTATTGCCGCGATTGTTCTTTTACTGCTTGCCTGCAAGCCGGTCGTGGTCACGGAAACCGTTCCTGCGCCCCAGCCTGCAGTGCCTGAAGTTCAACCAGTGGCAGAACCTGCAGCTGAACCGCAGGCAGAACCGGCTCCTGTGCCTGAACCTGCAGTCACTGTTGAAAGCCCGCCTGCAGAGGCGGAAGGCGTATACGATCCTGAAGTCGAGGCGCTACCCAGCATTCCGCTGTACCTGGACACGTTCAAGAATGACGTCAAGAACTACAGGTTCACGTTCAAGAATGACAAGTGGGTAGTGCAGGGCAAGAACGCAAAAGTCATCCTGTTCCGCGTAATGAAAAACGAGTATCACGCGCCGTTCATTGACACGATTTATTTTGATTTAGAACGCCGCACCGCGGTTGGCATGTGCGAGGGCAGGGACACGAACATCAGGAAGCAGTGCGCCCTGCAGGACGTGACCGGCAAGAAGTATTCCCTGCCGTATGTGCAGTTCAAAATCAGGCTGCCGCACGACTGGCTGGTTGAATTCCAAAACCTGTACACGTCAGTCTCCGAGACGCCCCAGCTTGTCACGGATAGGGACACCGTGCACCTCAGGCACCTCACCCAGAGCCGCACCACAGACATGTGGATTGACCCGGGCATCGGACTGCCGCTCGTGGTCATTGACAACGGCGCAGAATACCATTACGACGACCTGGCCAAGAACCAGTTCGGCTCGGATACGAACGTCCTGCCGATAGGTTAAATTAATATAATACTGCGCTCTTGTTCTCACTATGAAGAAACTGCTCGCAATGCTTGTTCTGCTCACTGTTCTTGCCGCGTGCAACCAGCAGCAGCAGCTTGACAAGCGCGCTGATGTGCCTGCGGCAGAGCCGGCAGCAGAGCCCGCGGTTGTCGTGCAGGAGCCCGAGCCCGCGGTCATCGTGGAGACTCCTGAGGAAGACGCTGAAGAGCCGCCTGTTCTTGACGACGGCACTGCCGAGCGCCTCGCGCAGGAGCAGGCAGACAAGATTGCAGAATCACTGGAAACCGTTCCCAAGGCAACGCCCAGCGACAGGACAACCGTCGTGGAACAAATGTACGAAACATACCAAGGACTCAAATCCTACCAGTTCAGGACGTTTGAAGGCACGTACTTTGTGCGCGGCGAAAAAGTCAGGATGATTCCACGCAATGCCATCAGGATGCTCAAGGTCACGTTCAACGGCAAGGAATACCGCGACGTGTACATTGACGAAATCACTTTTGATCGCGAAGAAAAAATCGCGACCGGCTACTGCTTTGGCTTTGAAGAGGACGTGAACAGGCAGTGCGCGCATTTTGAGCTGCACGACATTCCTTTCCCGCTGGTGTACACTGCGCACATGCGCAAGCTTCCTGACGAATGGGTGAAAGAATACCTGAACAAAGTGCCGGTCAATGAGGAATACGAGAAGTATTACGTGAACGACATGGAAACCACACGCGTCTATTTCCCTGACGGCATCCAAATGTTCTTCAATCCCCGCGCAGGACTGCCGGTGTGGGTCTTGTTCCCGAACGACGAAAAGACCGTCTATGAAGACATCGTGATTAACCGCGCGCGCCCCGAAGACGTCATTCACCGGAGCAGGAAGGACATTCCCCAGACCGAACTGTTCACTCTGCCCAAGTATTGACCATGGCGCGCGTGTCAGTAACCATACCTCCTGAAATTCTCACGGCACTGAAGAAAGAAGCAAAACAGAAAGAACTGCCTGTCGCGACACTGGTGAAATTGCTTGTCGCGCAGCACATCTGGCGCAAGAAAAGCAAAAAAGACAAGCAGCACTGGCTGGAAGCGATTTATTCGGGCAAAGCCCGCAGGAAAATCAAGAATTTTGAAGATTTGTTCAGCGACTGACACCCTCAGAAACGGCAGGGATTCTGGGACGGTTTTAGAGAACCTAACCGCAGAAGAGAGTTCTCATTAAGCCTGCACTTGTTTTATGCAGGCATCATACCAATCAGCAGGTAATCCAGCACAACCTTCTGCATCTTTCGATGCAGCAAGTACACAATTGTAGCGTGCATTCCCCTCGCTCAAAGATATGCTCTGGCACACTTCAGGTTGATTAAGCTTGCGTGCAAATTGATAATAACAATTGAATGTGGTGGCCTTTTCACATAATTTTGGATTATTTTCGGCGATAGCGATCTCCAGAAGACAATCGTCATAGGCAACACCGTATACCGCCTTTTTGCATAAAGAGACATCCTTTAATTCAACTGCAAGTCTACTATAACACTCGGAATTCCAATCAGGTGCAACCACTGTTTCGCACAAAGAAATATCCTTTTTATTGGCAGCACGATTAGTAATAATTGAGCCAATACAGTTATTTCGGGGATAACACTTGCTGTCCAATTGTTCCTTCAAAGACCGGTCGTATATTGAATCACATACTTCTGCGGGCAGTGAGGAAATTTTGTTGCAAAGCGTAGGATTATCCTGTTCACCTGCTTGTTTAATAATGTTAAGTATCTCACTATTACTCAAGTTATATTCATCTTTAAGCCCGGGCATTTTTGCTGGAGCACAACCTGAAATAATGAGCGCAAGAATCGAAAGAATCACCAACGCTTCTTTAGACACCACAGTCCGACGATTCTCCAGATATATAAAAAGGTTACCAATCCCTTTCACCTTCTTGGACGGTTTGGACGCCGAGCTGTTGCACTGCTCGTTTAACCGCTGATTTCCAGCACTGCGTCCAGCGCTTCAGGCAGTTGCGGGCAATTGTCGCTCGCGCCCATATGCCCCTTGTTTTTCACGATAATGGTCTTGGCGCCGAGGCGCTGCTTGAAGAGCGTCTCGTTCTCCAACGGAATATACTTGTCATTGTCCGAGAATATCGCGATGAAGTTCTTTGCCGCATTTCTTACTTTCGCGGCATCAATGGGTGTTTCCAGCCAGGGCTTTGCGATTTCCTGTTCTTCAGCATCGTACAGTTTCAGCACTTCAAAGAATCCTGCGACAAATACAACCCCTCCGACTTGTCCGTTGATGGACTGCAGGTAGCGCATGATAGTCTGGCAGCCAATGCTGTGCCCGACAAAATACGTGTCCTTGTCCGGCGTTCCAACAGCATTTGCAAGATGCGGCACCCACGTGTCCATCGCCGGAGAGTCTGCATCAGGCATCTGCGGAACACTCACCTGGAAGCCGCGCTTTTCCAATTCCTGCTTCAGCCACGGAAACCAGCACTCGCCAGGATACCCGCTCCACCCGTGCACGATGAAGACGCGTTTCATGAGCAGTTATACGGCAGATAGTCAATATCGTAACGTGCAAGGTCTTTCATCACGCTTGCCAGCATCTTGTGATTCGTTCTTCCGAAGTCGGTCATCCCTTCCAGAAGTTCGTCGATAGTCAAAGAATGTCCTTTTTCGTCAAGCCGTGCTGTCTCGAGCGCGCAGACATACGCATCGTCTCCTGGCATCTTTTGCGGTTCTTTGTTCACTTAATCTCCACCGGAATAATCTTGATGATTTTTCCCAGCCCTTCAAGAATGTCCGTGCCGCTGTAACCGGCGAGAAACGCGATGGGCCTGCTGACTGACGTGAGCACGCCGAGAATCAATCCGATGACAACTGCCATAATGACCGTGACTGCGAAGTACGGCCATCTGATGCGGCGCTTTGCCGCGATGGATTTGCCCAAGCCGACCAGCGCTCTTAGCAAACCGCCTGCGCCGCCCAGAATGGCGCCAACAAGGAGGGGATTAGTGTCGGGCAGAAAGCCAATGAGTGCTCCGGTAAAGTCCATAACCTGCTGGAACGAAGAATGTTTTATAAACCTTCTCTGCGTTTGGCGTACGCATGGTCAAGCTGTCGCCGTCATCGCTCAAGCTGTTCCGCGAATGTCCGCGGTGCTTCTGGCTGGCGCACAACAAGGAATTCAAGCGACCCGAAGGCATTTTTCCCTCCCTGCCCAGTGGCATGGACAAGATTCTCAAGGCGCACTTTGACGCGTTCCGCGACAAAGGCGCGCTGCCTCCGGAGCTTCAGGAACTTTCCGGCGTGAAGCTCTTTGACAATGTTGACCTGCTGAAAGTCTGGACCAACAACTTCAAGGGCATTTCCTGGACTGATGCCCAGGGCCACGTGCTCAGGGGAGCAATGGACTACGTGCTCAAAAAGAGCGGCAAGCTTATCGTGCTGGACTTCAAGACGCGCGGCTATCCCCTGAAAGAGGACACTGCTGAAATGTACCAGGACCAACTGGACATCTACAATTTCCTGCTCCGCAAGAACGGTTATGCAACCGAGGATTATGCCTATCTGCTGTTCTACCATCCTGAAGCGGTTGACGCCACCGGCCACGTGAAATTCCACGCAGACCTCGTCAGGATGGACATTTCCATCAGGAACGCAGAATTGTTCTTTGCCCAGGCGCTCGCATGCCTGCACGGCAACATGCCCAAGCCTTCTGATGAGTGCGCGTTCTGCGCATGGCTGAAGGCAGCCCCCTGATGCACTTTAAAAGGTCATCACAACATTAATAAACAATGGCGTGCCAGCAGGGCAAGCGATGACGAGGGGAGAATTCGAGAGAGAACTGGAGCAGTACATCGCCCAGCGCCGCAAGGCAAAAGGATTCCCCCGCCTGTTCGGCGGCTTCAAGCCGAAAAAGAAAATGGAACCAGAACTTCCCCCTGAAGTGCAGAAGTACGACGAGACCACTCCTGCAGAACAGCCGGAAACCCTGCCGGGCGATGAGGAGTATCCTGAAAAGAAAGGCTTTTTCACCAAGATTCTTGAAGGAATGGGCCTGGTTTCTGTGGAAGGAGCGTCAGAGAAGCCCAAGGACGTTCCTGCAGAAGAAGTCCAGCACATGCTCGTCAAGGATGAAGTCTCGCAGGACTTCAAGGAAGTCGCCAAAATCGCGCTCAGCGTGGTCAAGCAGCTGCCACCCGACCAGCTTACGGGCTTCAAGTCAAGCCAGGAATTTGCCCGGCTGAAAGAACTGCTCAAGAAGCATCAGCTGATTAAGTAACTTTTTAAGCACCTGTTTCTTCAGCATGCGCATGGGGCAGGAGATGTTTCCGCAGAAAAAATATGATCCGATGGGCAAGCCGCTCTATGACGCCGTGCTTGCCGTCGAGAAGGAACATCTGGCACGGTCCCATTACTTTATCTGCATCGTACCGCCCGGCAGCCCGCAGAACGCCTCGCTCAAAGACCTCATTGAGCACGCGAAGTCGCTCAAAAAGCCAATCTATGTGCTCGCGAAAGAGGGCGAACTTCCTGCGAGCCTTGAAGGCGCAGATGTCCGGGCAGTGGAATACCATGATGTGACCAGGGAGTCAATGACTGCGGCTGTCACTAAAATTATGCAGCGCGCCCATCAGGACTTTCCTGGCGCGCCGCACAGCACGCACCTCGCTCCTGACCTGAGTGACCTTATCAACTGGCCGCCTGAAGGAACCTGAATTCCTCCAGATACTTCTCCGCAACCTGCCGATCGTGGATGACAAGGATGTTTTCATCGTTGTTCTCATTGCCATTTCTCGTCGGGTTGTACGAGCCAGTAATCACTTTTTTACCGTCGATAATAAACACTTTGTGATGCACGTTTCCTTCAGTCGCGACAGGCACTGCCCTGTGCGCGTCTTTCTGTGACTTGTCAATAACGCCTTCAACGCTAATGTCCTCGCGGTTGAGTTGGTCGATAATATCCTCGTCAGTCAAGTAGGCAAGCATGAACACGATGCTTTGCCGTGCGCTCTGCAGGTGCTCCATCACGTGCTCCTTGCAGTCATCATCAGGGCAGAAATAATTCTCAATCAGCTTGTTGTTGTACACGAGTTGGGGATACAGCACGCGCCCGTAGCCGCCGGGCAATTCTTCCCATTCGTCAAGATAATTGTCTGCCAGCACGGTTGAATGAATGATGACTGCGTTATCTGCCTTTGTCCCCCTGCTCGGGTTCCACGAGCCAGTCCAGACAACGCTTTCATTGATGACGCAGAACTTGTTGTGCATCAAGCCGCGGTCGCCCTCAAGGTCAGTCACCCACTGCACGCTTTCCAGTGCAGCGAGCACTTCAGGCCTCGTCACGTGATACAATGCGCACACTGCCTCTGCGTCAGTCAGCAGTCCGACGAGCCTTGACGAGCAGTCCTCGCGCTCGCAAAAATAGATTTCCAGCGGCTCGCCCTGCTCATACGGAATCTCCTGCGAACACGCGGTGAGAACGAGAAGAATTGCAATGATGAGCCTGCGCATGCCTGCACAAACGCGCCCTCTTATTTAAACGATTCTTTTCCTTTTTGCAAAGAGAACATTGTTCCCGGATAACGCTTGTCCAGAGCGTCAAGCCGCGTTCTTAACTCTGATTTTCGCGCTTGTTCCCCGTCAATATGCTCCAGTTCGCAGTACTTCTCAATTTCCTGCGTCGTGATGTTCGCGAGCAGGTTTACGGCCTTGTTCTGCTCGAGCTTTCCTGCAAATAACTGGTGCAGGAATCCCTCTGCCTCATCATCGGCAGTCTGCGCACTAAGCATGATTTCTGCCTGGTCTCCCGCGTATTCCAGCGGCAGCCCCTTGATGACTGCTTTAAAAAGCGTGATAGCAGCCCTGCCCTGGGCAGTCTTTTCGTCGGCAAAACATACTTTTTGCCCTCGTTTGAGCCAGCCCGCGTCCTTCAGGGCTTTTCGCACCCTCCTCTGCAGCACTGCAGTGAAGCACGCCCTGCAGAGGGGTCCCAAGTGCTGAAACTCGGTTTCCGCATGCTTTTTGCACGTACAGTCCATAATATTTATATACTTGAAACGCCATTAATAAGACTAGCGGGGTTAGGAGCAATTTGTGAGGGCTTGTGAGGGGGCTCTCCCAGAATAGCGTGCTACTACTCCCAAGTAGCATATAAATCGAAAGATTTATATACTAGAATAGTCATATAGCAGGCATAGGAAGAGGGGTAGTCACTTACACGCGTATCCCGAGCCCGCAACGGCTCGCAATAACTATCTATCACCTCTTTTTCCCGCGCAGGCGCCACCTCGGTGCCTGCGTGGGTTTATATTTCAAACATATACCAACCAATCACCTCTTTTTCCCGCGCGGGTGGCGCAAGCTGCTCGCGTGGGTTTAGTCTTGAAAAACAGCGAAAGCGCTAGTCCAGGCAAGAAATCGTTTTAAAGAAGGGAGTCTTTCCCTGCGTCATGGCGAAGTTTCTGAAAATCCCTTTCCCCAACGAAATAGCCGAACAGCAGAAACGCTACGAAGACAACCTGCGTTACGTGCAGGACCTCGTGAACTCGCACCTTGGCGAGCCTGTGCTTGTGGTGGAACATCGCGAAGGCACCGGCGGCTGCACAGGATTCGGAGGACGCGGGCAGTTGGAAGTGAACACGTCATACAGTCTTGCAGTTCCTGAACAAAAAGCAACAGTTAACAAAAGTTCGCTCATCATTCCCGCGTCTCATTATGCACAACGCGGCGATCGTTACAGGGACGCGTGGAGTCTTCGCGACGGCGCGATAAGTCTCGACTGCCTTATGCTTCTCAGCCTCAATGACGAGCTTGAAAACCCGATGCCCGGAACGCCGGGAAAAAGCCTTGATGACCTCGAACAATCGCTCGAAGTCTACGCAGGAAACCGCGAAGTCACGCTCTGTTTCAGCTTCCGCAAGATGGAGCACGAAGAAGCCCGCGCAGAAACAAGTAAGCTGGGCAAAGCAGAGTTTGACGATTATATCCGCAAGCGCGGTCATCCTGACACGTCGTACATTGACGCGCTCAAGCTGCTCGGCCGCGAAGCGCCTGCGCCGTTCAAGGAAGAACTGCTCAAAGGAAAGCAAGAAATCGTGCGTCGCATTCTCAAAGAGGAGTATTCAGGAAAAGTCTCGTCCAAGCTACTGGAAGAAGCAGTCAAGCTTGACATGCATCGCGAGCCCCTGAAATTTAACAACGGCAACGGCGTCACGGTCGATGTTCCAACGTATGTTGCAGAGCTTTGCGTAAAATACAAGATTGAGATGCCGAAGTAACCCACTGGACATTCTCACGCAACGCTTTAAAAGAAGCTATTGCTCGTCTTCTTGAGAATGGCAATTATCCTGCACGTTGACCTGGACGCGTTCTATGCCGCAGTTGAAGAACGCGAGCATCCTGAATACAAAGGCAGGCCGATAGCTGTCGGCGCAGACCCGAAAGGCGGGACAGGACGAGGGGTTGTTGCCACGTCAAACTATGCCGCGCGCCGCTTTGGCATCAAGTCAGCAATGCCCGTATCAATCGCATACAGAAAATGCCCTGACTGCGTGTTCCTGCCGGTCGCTATGGAACTCTATGTCGCTGTTTCTGCCAAAGTGATGGAAATTTTCAGGAAATATGCAGAAAAGATGGAGCAAGTGAGCATTGATGAGGCATATCTGGACGTTTCCCACCTGAAAACATATGAGAAGGCAAAAGTGCTTGCGCAAAAGCTGAAAAACGAAATCAAGGCAAAGGAGAAATTAACCTGCTCAGTCGGCATCGGACCAAACAAACTGATTGCGAAAGTGGCTTCTGATTACAAGAAACCTGACGGATTGTTCGTCGTGAAGCCTGCCGAAGCGCTTGATTTTCTCGCGCCGCAAAGCGTCAGGGTGCTTCGCGGCGTTGGACCAAAAACAGAAGAAGCATTGAACACGCTCGGCATCAAGACTGTTGCTGATGTCATGAAGTTCAGCCGCGAACAGCTTACTGAACTGGTCGGCTCATTCGGCACTGACTTGTACGAGCAGGCGCGCGGCAATTATCCTGCCGAGCTGATAACCGACTGGACTCCTAAAAGCATGGGCAGGAATTACACGTTTGAGCACGACACAAAAGACAGGAAAGAAATTGACGATGTATTTGAAGCAATGATTCAGGACGTCTGGAAGCAGCTGAAAACAGAAAAAATGACGTTCAAGACAGTCACCGTCAGAGCACGCTATGAAGACTTTGACACGCACACAAAACAAAAATCACTGATTGACTACGTCGACAACATTGAAGCGATTAGGAATACTGCTCGCGAACTGATTGAAGGATTTCTCAAGGATAAACGAAAAATACGACTTATCGGGGTGAGCCTGCATCAGTTGAAGCAGGAAAAATAACTCACCGCTTTCTCCGGCGTTCTTTGCGCTGCTTCTTTGCCAGACCGCCGGTCTGCCAAATCATTGCGATGAACAAGCCGATAATGATGCCTGCCAGCAGCCACGTGAAGTGCGGCTCAATCGCGCGCCACACGCCTGTGCCGTTGGTCTTGCGCGTGAAATACATGTCCATATTGGAGAATTCCAAAGCGTACTCGGAGAATAACAGCGTGGAATACTTGTCCATATCCCTGAGCGTCGTGGCGTATTCATAATAACTGTAGCCGATAATAGGGAAAATGCCTTTCTGCTGGCTTTTCACGACCTCGTTCTTCGCAATGCCGAGCTTCAGGTCAATCAGCTTCTCCACTTCTGCTTCCTCAACGCCGAGCAATGACAAAATCACATCTGCCTCAGCCTTTGTCTTAGACGCCTTGTACAGGCAAAGAGAATAATTTGAATGCTCCAAGTCAGAATACGCCTTGTCCAGCTCGCGGCGCGCATCAGCCAAACCTGTCGGCAAGAATGAACGGACATAATTAATGCGCTCCTCTGCCTCGGAAATCTTGGCGACGCAGGAATTGCGCAAACTTGCCGTGTCAATCACGTATTTCTTGTCCTTGCCGTTGAAAAACCGCGCCCACGTGACCGCAGAAAACAGGCGCTCTTCGGCATACGCCAATCGTTCTGCATTTGCCTTGGTCTCGTTCAGCTGCTGGACAATCTCCAGGAATGAGTCCTCAACTTCAAAGAGCCTTTCCTTGACTGCCATGTAGGTTTGCAAGTCAGTAATCGTGCTTATCTGCCGCTTGTCAATCTCGCGCGAATAATTCCCCACCATGCCGCGAATCTCAAGCACTGCCCTGGCAACCTGGTTTTCATTCCACGTCCTTTGCAAAGCCAGCGCGCGCTTGTAGTTCACGTTCGCGCGGAAGCAGTACGAGGCAGAGGCATAATATTGTCCTGAATCAAACGAGTCTTTTGACCGGCCAGTCATGTTCAGCGCGTTTTGCTCATATTCTGTCGTGTTCGCGAGCCCGGAACGCTTGCGCTCCAAAAGCTCCCTGATTTCCGCAGTACGATTGCACAAGTCCAGCGCCACCTGCTGCATGGTGTCCTGATAGCGCGGCTCAATCACGAGTTCTCCTTCGGTGCGCGGAAATTCTTTTCCCGTGTATTCGTGCAGTGCTTCAAGCAGCGTTGACACTTCAATGACCTGCATTCCAAGCTGAGCGCCGTACGCCACCAAGTCTGTGGTCGCGTTGGTGGCATTTGTCGCGTTGTCCTTCTGCTGCCGCGTCCCGCGGGGAATGAGCATGCGCGTGTAGCCTTCCTTTGCCGCGGCTTCCATTTTTTCCTTGATGCCGCCCACAGGACCGATAATGCCGCCGGAATTGACCGTACCTGTAACCACGGTGTCATTGCGCAAGTCCAAGTCTGCAATCAGCGCGGCAGTCAGGACCGCAGCTGCCGAGCCTGCGCTTGGCCCTCCGACAATGCCGGGCAGGGCGCGTATGGTGAAAAAGAAATCCCTGTCAGAACAGTCAATGTTCAGCTCCTTGCACGCCACCTGCTGCGCAAAACGCATGGAAATCTGCGTGGTAATCTTCGTCAACGGAAATGTTTCCAGAAAAACCCTGTTGTTGCCTGGCTCCACGCGCAGGTCAAGGTCTGCAACCATGCCGCTCGTGCTGTCGTCCGCGCGCTCTGCAAGCGCAAGGAGCTTGATAGTGCCTTCCTGCGCAAATACCGCAGGAACCAGCAGCAGGACTATTCCCCACACAATCCATTTCATCGTCGGTGAGAACAAGACGAGTCTATATATAGTTATGGCTTTGACTCTTTCTTCTTCGCGCGCGCTTTCTTGGGCTTTTTCTCAGCTTCAGGTGCAGGAACAGTCATCACCACATCCTTGGCAAGTGCCTTTGCCTTCTTTGCGCCTTTCAGCGGCGCGACCGTGCTGTCGTCCTTCTTGCGCTTGACAATGTAGCGGCACTTGGGGAACTTGTTGCATGCCGCAAAATGGCCGTACACGCTCTTCCTTAAAACAAGCTCGCCTTCCTTGCACTTCGGGCATTTTTCGCCTGGCGTGAACGGAATCACTTTTGCAGGGCAGTCTGGATTGATGCACACCTGCTGCGGCCTTTTTGCCTTGCGAATCATGATAATCATGGGGAACTGGCATTTTTCGCAGGAGTCCTTGGTGACCTCAACAAGCCCTGAAACAGGCAGCTTGTATGTGTTCTTGCATTCCGGATACTTGTTGCACGCCGCAAACCTGCCGAACTTGCCCTTGCGCAGCACAATGTCGCCTTTCTTGCACACCGGGCACGGCCCAATCGTGGTCATCGCAGCCCTGGTTTCAGTGAACGTTGCCTTGAGCTCTTCTCCGACTGCCTTTTCTTTTTTCTTGAAGTCGCCGAGAATTTCAATCAGCACGTGCTTTGCCTCGCTGAGCACCTGTTCTTTCTTCTTGGTGCGGTCGCGGATTGCCTCCATGTCCAGTTCAAAGTGGCGCGTGAGCTCCTCGTCAATAATCTTGGGCGCGTACTTCTCCAGGATTTCAATCACGCGGATGCCGAAATCAGTGGCAGTGATGGGCTCGCCCAGCACGTAATTGCGCCTGAACAGCGTGTCCACGATTTCTGCGCGCGTCGCTTTCGTTCCCAAGTTGCGCTTTTCCAGCTCGCGGATGATGGAGGACGGCGTGTACCGCTTGGGCGGCTGGGTTTCGCGGTCGTACATGGCAATTTTCTTGATGTGAATAGCGTCCTTTTCCTTGACGTCCGGCAGCTCAAGCTCTTCCAGCCTGACGTACGGCATGTAGAACTTGTGCCAGTGCTGCTCAATCGTCCTGGTTCCTGTCGCGACAAACAGCTCCTTGTGCACGTCAATGTGCACGGTCATGGTCTCGCGCACGGCAGGGTCGCCGAATGTCGCCAAAAACCTCTTGACAACCAAGTCGTAAATCTTGTTCTCGCGGTCCTCAAGCCCCTTGGGCGAGACACCGGTCGGGTAGATTGCCGGGTGCGCAGGGTCTGTCTTCTTGCCGTTGTACGGCTGCAGCTTGCTTTTGAGCACTTCTGCGCACAAGTGCGCATAGTGCTTTTGCTTGGACAAGTGGTCAAGGATTTTTTTGAAGCCCAGCACAGGCGGCAATTGCTGCGAGGACGTTCTCGGATACGAAATGCATCCCTCGGTGTACAGGTCCTGCGCGATGGCAAGCGTTGCCTTGGGCGAGATGCCAAAGCACCGGTATGCCTCGGTTTGCAACGTTGTAAGGTCAAAAGGCGTGGGTGGCATTTGCTTAAACGTGCGGCGCTCCACAGACATCACGGTGCCTTCTTTCGCGCCGTGCACGTTCTTCATCACTTTGTCAGCATCTTTCTTCTCCCAGAACTTCCCGGTCTTGTGCCAGGCAATGATGGACTGCTTTTTCGCTTCTCCGTTCAGCTCAATTTCCCAGTACGGAACGGACTTGAATGCCTTGATTTCCTTCTCGCGGTCAACGATAATCTTGAGGGCAGGACCCTGCACGCGGCCTGTGCTCATGATTTTGAACTGCCCAGCCGCCTTGATGGCAGTGGTGAGCGCGCGCGAGATGTTAATGCCGTAATAATAATCAAGGAAGTGCCTTGTTTCGCCTGCCTCTGCCTGCCCCCAGTCCAGGTGCGCAGATGCCTTGGCGTATGCCTCGCGCAGTTCGTCAGTCGTCAAGGTCGAGAACTTCATCCTGCGCGCGTCATTGCGGTGGCAGATGTAGCGGATGATATTAAGCCCGATGACTTCGCCTTCAATGTCATAGTCGCACGCCACCGTGTACTCGCTCGCGCCTTTCGCGATTTTTTTCAAAGTATCGGCATACTTCTTGCTGAACGCCGCCTCTTTATTGACGTCAGAAACAGGAACCCACTCAATGTCAAAGACAGGGTAGCGGAAGCCTTTCTTTTCCTTTTCCGCAAGCCCAAACAAGTGGCCGACCGCGCAGCCTACAATGATGTCTTTCTTGCCGTGCGTGACCTTGTAGTACGGCACGCCCTGATACATTTCCTTAATCGGCTTGCCGTCTGCCAGCGCTTCTGCAAGTTTCTTTGCCGCGTTGGGCTTTTCCGTGATGATGAGCTCGTAGCCCATGACGCTGGTTTTCGCGGTGGGGTTTAAAAATGTCGCGATTTCAGCGGTTGAAATCGCGAGCATGCTCAAGAACCGCCGACGTGAGCGGTTCTTGACAAGTATGGAAAAACGTTTCCGGAACAGTCTTTTCCCAGAGGAAGATATAAATAGTCATCCTGCAGAAAATGCACGCAATGAACACGAGCTGGAAGCGCGCAGGACACGTCGTGAACGTGCTGTTCAAGCACGGCTTGGGCTATTTTGTGCACGAGCTTGGCCTGAAATGGCATTTGCCGTTCTTCCGCAAGCTCGCGCCGAAAGGAAAGCCGCCGGCTGATTTGCCCGTGCGCTTGAGAAAAATCATGGAAGAGCTCGGCGGCGCGTATTTGAAGCTCGGGCAGTTCCTTGCCCTGCGCCCTGACCTTTTGCCGTCAGAATACTGCGACGAGTTCAGGAAACTGCTGGACAAGGTCCAGCCCATGCCCGCGGACAAAGTCCGGCAGGTCATTGAAAGCTCGCTGAAAACGCCGTTGAAATCATTCTTCAAACACGTTGACGCAGAGCCCATCGGCTCAGCGAGCATCGCGCAGGTGCACACCGCCGTGCTCAAGAACGGCAAGGACGTTGTCGTAAAAGTCCAGCGTCCAGAGGCAAAAGCGCAGTTTGCCGCGGACATCCAAATCATGCAGTATCTCGCGCACAAAATGGAAAAGCGCTTCGCAGACAGGGCGATTTCTCCAAGCACGATTGTCAAGGAATTTGAACGCTACACCCAGCAGGAACTCAACTTTGTGTTTGAAGGACGCACGATTGACCGCTTTGCAAAGCACTTCGCCGGAACAAGCGTGGTCATTCCGCAGGTCTACTGGCCTGCAACAACCGCGAACGTGCTCACGATGGATTACCTTGACGGCGTCAAGCTCACGGACGCGCTCAAAAAGCCCAAAGACTACCCGCTCACGCACATCGCGCGCCGCATCGCTGACGCGTTGTTTGAACAAATACTCAGGCTCGGCATGTTCCACGCAGACCTGCATCCCGGCAACATCCTCATCATGTCCGGCAACAGAATCGGACTGCTGGACTTCGGCATCGTCGGCTCGCTGAACGAGGACATGATACGCCAGACTGTCGCGATTTATTCCGCGCTCATCAACAAGGACGTGAACGCGGTCACCAAGGTGCTGCTGCGCGTGGGCATTCCCTCCCCTGATACTGACGCTGACGCGCTCAAGGCAGAAGTGGAACGCATCGTGAACGAATGGTACGGCTCTGCGCTCGGAGAAGCACGAGTCACGGGCATGCTCCAGGCATTGTTTGAAAGCGCAGTCCAGCACGGCATCGCGATGCCTGTCGGCTTCATCCTGTTGGGCAAGGCAATGGTCACGGTTGAGGGAACGTGCATCGCGCTTGACCCGCAATTCAATTTCGTTGAGTATTCCCGGCCAAAAATCGTGCAATTGCTCAAAGAGCACAAGCATCCCAAGGCAATGCTCAACCGCTTCACCAAGCTTTCCAAACAGTACGTTGATTTGATTGCAGACCTGCCCCAGCAGGCGTCCGATGCCCTGGAAAAAGTCAAGCGCGGCACCATCAACCTGAACATCAAGGAAACCGACGTCAAGCACCTGGGCATGGATTTGAACAGGAGCAGCAACCGGCTCGCGTACTCCCTGATTCTCGCCGCGCTACTCTTGTCCGGCGCCATCCTCGTTGATGTGCCGCCCAAAATCGGCGCGTACTCCATCTTCACGGTCATCGGGCTGTTGTTTGCAGCAGTCCTGCTCATGGTGCTCGTCGTAAGCGTCTGGCGCGAAGGAAACGCGCCCTATGATTTGCACAAAGAACTGAGGAGGTAGAAAAATGAAACAAAATCTCAAGCAATTGCTCAAACTCGCGGAAAAAGTCGCGGCGGCCGTGGAAAAGAAAGTCAAAAAAGAAGTTGATGTCCTTGCCAGGAGCGGCATCATCAGCAAAAAAGAAGGGAAAAGACTGCTCAACGCGGTACTGCGCGAGGCGCAAGCCGAACGCAAGCGCGTGCAGACATTTATCGCGGCAGAACTCAAGCGCGAACTCGCAAAAGCAAAGCCCAAAATCAAGCAGCTTCTCGCAAAGAAAAAGAAGCAGTTTGAGAGCTACAGGAAGAGGAGGAAATAGTTATTTCTGGTATTTCGTCACATCAATCCCCAAATCCAACGGACCGAATGCGAGCGGAAGCAGTTCACGGATGCTTGTTATTACAATCTTGTCTTTCTTTGTGGTTGATAGGATAATTTCCAAGTCCTTGCCAGAGACCTGCGAAGCTTCATAGAGCATCTGCCTGCATGCACCGCACGGTCCTGTGACCGTGTTTGTGTCAAAGTCCCTGCCGCGTGCGATGATTGCAACCGAGTCATACATCCGTTTTCCTTCAGAATTTGCCTTGCCCAATGTCATGCGCTCTGCGCAAATGGTTGAGCCGTACGCCGAATTCTCGACGTTTGACGCTGCAATAACCTGCCCGTCCTGCGCAAGAAGCGCTGCGCCCACGTAGAAGTTTGAGTACGGATTATACGCTGTTTCCATCACCTGCGCGGCGGCGTCAAGCAGCATGCGCTGCGGTGCGCTCAGTTCTTCCAGCGTAACCGGTTTCACGAAAGACAGTCCGCACGCTGATGACATAACTCTGCGTCGTGCGTTTCCGCACAACATTTATAACGACCTGCCGGCTGCCTGTTCTATGCTAGAGGCATTGAAGAACATCGGGCTTTCTGACGGAGAAATCAAGGTCTATCAGGCGCTCATAAAGCAGGGCGAGATGACCATTCTTGAGCTTGCCAAGACTGCGCGCATGAACCGCAGTTATTGTTACGAGCTTCTGGAGCGCCTGCTTGCCAAAGGATTTGTCGGAAAACAGCTTGTGCACAACCGCACGTACTGGAAAGCCATGCCGCGCGAGCACGTGCTCGCATGCATTGATGAAGTCAGGAAGAACGTGGACACTGCCCTGCAGCAGCTTTCCCGAACTCAAAAGCTGAACGGCTCGCGTGAAATCACGCTCTTCAAAGGCCAGCGCGGCGTCAAGGCAGTCTGCGACGCCATCACGAATTCAACGACCAAAGTCATCGGCTTTGGCGCAGAAGGGCAGATTGTGAAGCACCTGCCCTACTCGCACAAGCACATCTTTGATGCCATACGGAAAAACAAGGTGCGATTTGAACTTATTGCGCTCAAAAATAAAGTGCCGGTGGTCAAGGACTCGCTCACGAAGACCAAGTCATTCGCCAAGGCATTTGACACGTGCGTGGAAATCAATGTCTACGAAGACAAGACCGTGCTGTTTTTCTGGAAAGACGACCTGGAAGCCCTGGTCATCAAGGACAAGGACGTGGCGAACAGCTTTAGGAATTACCACAAGCAGTTCTGGGAAAAGCTCTGAGGAAGATTTATAAAGCGCGGCAAGGCATAAAGAACCATGGAAAACTCATTCCACAAGGCATTGCTGGACAAAGACCCGTTTCCTGACATTCTCGGGCTTGCAAGCACGAAGCAGCAGCTGAAGTCTGCCCTGCTGGTGAACAGGCACGTCCTCATCGTTGGACCGCCGGGCATCGGCAAGACCACGCTCGCGAAGAACGTGGCAAAGCTGATGAAGGCAGAAGACAAATTTGTCCGCGTGCAGGGAAGCCCTGACCTCACCGTTGAAGACTTGCTCGGTGACATTGACCCGATTAAAGCATTGAAGTTCGGTCCCACAAGCAAGGAAGCGTTCACTCCTGGCAAGATTTTCAGGGCAAACGACGGCATTTTGTTCTTTGACGAGCTCAACCGGTGCCCGGAAAAAATCCAGAACGCGCTCCTGCAGGTGCTGGAAGAGGGCAAGGCAACCATCGGCAGCCACCTTGTTGATTTTCCCGCGGCATTCATTTTCATCGGCACCATGAACCCTGAGGAAACCGCGGCAACGGAAAAACTCAGTGACGTGCTCATGGACAGGTTTGACATCGTGCACATGACGTATCCTGACGCGCTGGAAATCGAGCACGAAATTGTGCTTGCCAAAGGCGAAAAGCGCGCAGTCCAGTTTGACCAAAAGCTTCTTGACGCCGCAATCCAGTTTGTCCGGCAATTGCGCGAGCACAAGGACGTGCAGAAAAAGCCCTCAGTCAGGGCAAGCATGGGACTGTACGAGCGCGCCCAGGCAAACGCCCTGCTCAGGAAAGCAAAGGAAGTCTCTGCAGACGACATCGCTGACGCAATCGTGAGCGTGCTGAGCCACCGCGTTGAGCTCAAGCCGTCAGTCAAGTACCTGCAGACAACCGAGGAATTCATCGCGAAGGAATTTGCGCAGTTCGTGCAGGAGCACGGCGAGCTTGAGCGTGGTGGTTGTCTTTAGCCCCGAGGGGCAGGTGAAGGACATTGAGCGCGCCGAACAGGCGCAGGGCAAGCTCGCCACGCAGTTTATGGAAGAAAAGCTCATGCATTCTGTTCTTGAAGCTGACAAGACTGTCCTTGACCAGGGAAAGCTCGTGCAGGAAGCCTTCAACCACTCGGTCGGCACGTTTGTGCCTGACATGATTATGGCGAACATGGTCAAGAACTTCTCCATCGCCCGCCAGCTCTACGGCGACACCATGCTCCGCCTGCTCACCGGCTATGACCCGAATTACATCCAGAAAAACCTGGGCATTCCTGAATTTAGGAAAGAACTGCAAAAAGCAATCACTGAGCGCATCGAGCGCATGAAGCAGGAAGGATTGCTGGATGACGATGGAACAGTCACGCAAAAAGGCGTGGAGCTCGCGAGCCTCGTGCTGTACGTGGAAGAGCTTGACCACATCATTCCCAAGGGCATGCTCGGACAGAAGCTGCTGAAACAGCACGCGTTTTACGGCGAGCCCGATGCCACGCACGCATTCAGGAAAGGCGAGCGCTACAGGGACATTGCAGTGCGCAGAAGCATTGCGAAAGCAGTCAGGCGCGGGCATCGCGAGCTCGCGCCCGTCGATTTGGAAAGCCGCGAGCGCCAGGCAAAAGGAACCATTCACATCGTGTACGCGCTTGACGCGAGCGCCAGCATGAAAGGAAAAAAGCTGGAGACGTGCAAGAAAGCAGGGGTCGCGCTCGCGTATAAGGCAATTGCGGAAAAGGACAAAGTCGGGCTGGTCGTGTTCGGCACCGAGGTCAAGAACGCAATCCCGCCCACAGACGACTTTGGCTTTTTGCTCCAGAACATCACGCGCATCATGGCATCCCGCCAGACTGACTTTGCCAAAATGATTCAGAAAGCCATCGAGCTCTTCCCGCAAGGCACCGCGACCAAGCATTTGGTCATTCTCACAGACGCCCTGCCCACCATCGGCAAGGAGCCAGAGCAGGAAACCCTCAAGGCAGTCGGCGTTGCGCGAAGCCACGGCATCACGATTTCCCTCATCGGCGTCCAGCTGGACCGCAAGGGAACCAAGCTCGCTGAGCAGATGGCCCGGCTGGGCGAGGGGCGCTTTACTGTTGCCCAGGACCTGGAAAACCTTGACCGGCTGGTCCTGCAGGACTATTACGCACTCTCTGCCCACGGCATCCCGTAGGTTTAAAATAAAGTATTCATTCACCTCTATGCATGACATTGCAAGATGACATTGGGAGGATTGTGCTTGCTTCAAGCGCGACAGCAGCCAAGCAATTCTGTCGAGGCGATGCTTCTTCACGAGAAAAAGCGTGCAGTTATTTCGCGAATCTGGAGTCAGTAGTAACCAACTATGATACTCCTGATGTTTTTATTCCTGCGCTCAACGAAGTTAAGCGTCAAGCAAGTGGCTATATGCAGGATTATATTAGTGCTGCTACAACGTCCTTGGTTGTAAAAGTACCTATTGTTCTTTCCGGATTGGGATGCGCATGGCTTGCTGCTTTCCAAAGAATGGCGCCTCAACCGGATATTCCTTTGTTTTTAGCGGGTTTGGCAGGGACTGTATTATTTGGTGTGCCCACGTATAAAATCATCAAGAAGGGTTTTGTGGACAAGAAATTTTTTGACACTATGGAAGCTGCACGTGATGCGTCTTTTATCCATTGGCGGGAGGCATTCAGGAAAAACGAGCATTCTATTCGCAAGAATGTCAATTCCTTCTACGAGCTTCGAGGAACCTATTCCGCCCGATAAGTTTATATATGCGTAAAGTCCACACATCGTCTATAATAGTATCCAAAGAGGTGAATGATGTATGGCTGATAATTCAACAAAGCTTCTCGTGGGAGTTGTCGTTTTGCTCGCGATTGTCGGGGTTGTATTCCTGATGAAGAGCGGCGGCTACCATTACAAGACTGCGGCAGAGCTTGAAAGCCCGTACGGCTGGACTGGCGAGTGCTGCACGTGCTCGCGCGCCCAGCTGACACTGCACGGCGCAGTGCGGCCTGAGTCCCGCGAAGTATTGTTCAGGAACGAACACGTCGTTGACTGCTCGGCGGCATGCGCTGACTACAATATGCGCACCAAGAATCCGCGCGCAAAGTACGAAGTCTCCTCGTTCGTGAGCAATGATGAAGAATGCAGGACCAGCCTGCCTTCTGCACTCACATATGGCGGCGCCGGCGGCTTCAATGACCAGCCCACGAGCGACGTCTACTACCGCACGAGCTAAGCGCGTTTTTTCTTTCATTTTTCTTATTATTGATGTGACTTACTCATGAAGCTCAACAATGACCAGAAGCGGCTGATTTCCAGCGGCGCAGTCTGGGCTGCCTACGAGGCAATGACTGCAGGATTCCTGATTGTCTTCGCCATAGCGCTGGGTGCCTCAAACACGGTTGTGGGCATCCTGGGCGCGCTTCCTGCCATCGCAATGGTGCTGATGGAAATTCCGGGAGCCAAGCTCGTGGAGTTCTTCAGGCGCAAAACAATATTCCTGGTTGCTACCGGGCTTTCGCGTTGCGCCTGGCTGCTCATCATCCTGACGCCCTACTTGTTCAAAGAGCACACGCTCTGGTTCCTCGGCGCGTTCGCGTTCCTGCACCGCTGCCTTGAGTACCTTGCAGACCCGTCCTGGAGCTCCTGGGCAGCAGACCTGGTGCCGGACAGGATTCGCGGCTCCTTCTGGGGCCGGCGCAACATGATGACGAGTTTTGCAGGCATGGTTGCGTCATTGCTCGCAGGAGCATACCTGGACCTGTTTCCCAAGGAAAACTATCTCGGATTTGCCACGCTTTTCGGCCTTGCCATCCTGCTCGGATTGTATTCTAACTGGATTATGTCCAAAATAAAGGAGCCTGAATACCGCGACCACGACCACCACCGCATCCGCGAATTCTTCAAGGTTGACGGGCAGTTCAGGACCTACTGCTGGATTATGGTGCTGTTTTACTTCGCGGTCAACCTTGCCTCGCCGTTCTTCACCGCCTACATGCTGCAAAATCTGGGCCTGAGCTATACGTACTTTGTCATCGCCGGAGCAATCGCAACCGTGACCAGGATTCTCGCGCACCCGCATTTCGGCTACGTCACGGACAAGTACGGCGACCGGCCTGTCGCGGTCATCAGCATCATCGGAACCGCGCTCGTGCCGCTCGCGTTCATTTTCGTTACGCCGCAAACGCTCTGGCTCATCATTCCTGCACAAATCATCTCCGGCATTGTCTGGGCAGGCACTGACTTAAGCACGTGGAATTTGCTCCTGGACCTCACCAAGCGCGAGAAGCGCGCCATGCAGGTGGCTGAATACAACTTCCTCACGAGCATTCCCATGGTCATCGCGCCGGTCATCGGCGGGCTTGTCGCGGACAACCTCGTCCTCGGGCTGAGCGGCATCCCGCTCGTGTTCGCAATCGCGTTCGTGCTCCGCGCCATTCCCGGATTCCTCCTGCTGCGCGTCCACGAGACCAGGGCAGGGGCAGAGCGCCCCATCGGCGAAGTGTTCGCGCACGTGCTCACCATCCACCCGTTCCATGGCATGGAGCGCGCCATCAAAATCGTGGTGAAGCGCGTGCACGACGAATTCGCGCACATCCGCGCGCCGTACCCGGTCAGCGGCAAAATCCCCCGCTTCCCGCCGCCCAAGTGACGCGCTGTTCTGATTTCTCGCCCCCATAAGTATTATAAACGCCGTGCATAGCCATCCGCAAATGGAATTGAAGGACGTTCTCGCAAAGCTCGAGTCCAGCGATGAATTCGCTTCCTGGAACACGCACCACAAGAACGCGTTTCTCGCGCACGCGTTTGTCATGCTGGACGACGCCAACAGGAACACGTGGCAGGTCGGCTATTATGACGAAGAACAAGGACTGATGAGCACGTTTGTCGTGTCCGGGGAGAAGATTGACCTCATTCCTGACCAGGAAGTCCTCAAGGCAGACCAGCGCATCCTGCCTCTCAAGCCCGAAGACGTCGTCATTCCACTCGCAGACGCGCTTGCCGCCGCACAAAAAGCCAAGCTGGAACACTACCCGCAGGAACAAATCGCGAAAACATTCTTTATCATACAACATGTTGAGGCGCACGGCCCGGTGTTCAGCATCACGTACTTCACCGCCGCGTTCAAGACCATCAACATCAAAATATCGTCGAAAAAAGGCACGGTAGAGCACCACAGCATCCAGGCGCTCGCGGCGTTTGGATAAATTTTCTTTCGTTAGTAATGTCAACTCGCTTCGCGCGTTGACAGACTCAAAAGTGTTAGCACACTTTTGAGTAACAACACAACAACTGAAGCATCTATTTTTGGAAATACTATTTTTGATTGCAACAGTGTTTATATACCACTTTTGTTTTCTGAAAATCAATTGTGCAGACAGCGACGAGTTGTCTGCGCAGTCAATTCGCGCGGGAAAAAGAGGTGATACGGGCGCAGGGCCGCAAGGTCTTGCGCCTCGCGCGTTCAGTCATCGGCAAAAACAGAGGTGTTGAGTGATGACAGTGAAATACCACGAGGGACGACGCAACAGGCAACTGGGTGACTTTTTCATTGTTGACGAGGAATCTGACGATTACGTTGAAATTCCCGCGTGATTTTTTCTTTT
>Ga0247727_10005678_pt1 | contig 25089 bp, 20 predicted proteins | sample WisWelCaveWW1625_FD_202498 | JGI IMG/M metagenome (GOLD analysis project Ga0247727, IMG submission 202498) | Biofilm microbial communities from Wishing Well Cave, Virginia, United States - WW16-25 | ecosystem: Environmental > Aquatic > Deep subsurface > Groundwater > Cave microbial mat | place...
CGCGGGCGCTATCGCGCCGCTCGCTAACGCATGAACTCTCTAACGCCAGTAACCTACGGGTTACTGGCGTTAGATGAAATACAAAACCAACATCTAAAAAGTGTCAACTATTTTCAGGACGAGACAGTCATGTCTCCCTTCGCTCTTCGCCTTACGCTTTGCGCCACGCTTTATGCGGAATTCAATCATGACGTCATCACACCGCTTGCCGGATATCTTTCCCGTCGGAAAATTACCGCTCAATTTCTTGCAAACATTGTTGCAAAAATACGCCAATGTAGCCGGTGAAAAACACGGCGTGAAAGTCGGCGCGAGACTCGGCCGGGATGCGGCGGTGATCGATCTCGGCGACCGCTTGCTCATTGCGAAAACCGATCCGATTACCTTTGTTGCCGATGACATTGGGTATTACGCGCTGCACGTCAACGCCAACGATGTGGCCTGCATGGGCGGCGAGCCCAAATGGTTTCTATCGACGTTATTGTTGCCGGAAAAAAATACGACGCCGGAGTTGGTTGAAGAAATTTTTCATCAACTCGGTGAAGCGTGTCAAAAGCTCGGTGTTGCTTGGTGCGGGGGGCACACCGAAATCACCGCAGGAATTGATCGTCCCCTCGTCGCCGGTTATTTGCTCGGCGAAGCGCCCGCCAATCGTGTTCTCTCTCCTGAACGCATTGAACCCGACGACGTTATCATCTTGACCAAGGGATTGGCGGTTGAAGCGACTTCGATCATTGGCCGCGAACGCGCGCAAACGTTATCCGAAACGTTTGATGCGGAATTTGCCCAAAATTGTCGGCGCTATTTAAAAGATCCCGGCATCAGCGTTTTGCCCGAAGCGCGGCTGGCCTGGCAACAAGAGGGCGTGCATGCGTTGCACGATCCAACCGAGGGCGGCCTCGCCAATGCGATTCACGAATTATTGGCCGAACGCGAGCTCGGCGTCGAAATTGATTTGAACAGCATTCCGTTTTTTCCCGAAACTAAATTGCTCTGTGATCACTTTCATCTCGACATTTTTGGATTGATTGCCTCCGGCGCCTTGTTGATTATTGGCCGGGAAGAAAACTGCGCGCCTTTCTTGACCAAATTACATCGTGCGAAAATTGCCGCAGCGATTATTGGCCGCATTTTACCGGCGGGCGCAGGCCGATGGTTGAGCGATGGAAAACTGCGTCATGAATTGCCGTTGTTTCGGCGCGATGAGATTTTGAAAGTGTTATCATAATCATCATTTTGAACCTTTTGTTAAAAATTTTGTCTCTCTGAGCAAGATCGCGGGAACTTTTCCGCGTCTAAAGCGATCAATTTGAAAAGCTTGCCGGATGCTCTCAATTCCCGGCAGCATGATTTCCCCGCACGAACCGCCGTGAAATTTTTGTTCAATTTTTCCAGTTATATGAAAACGACAGCAGCTCATCGGCATCGGCACGCAAACTAATCGAACTCCGCTGCAACAACGATCGCATGATTTTGCAAAAATTTTATTTGGACAAAATTTTTGTAATGCCTAAATTGGCATGAGGTTGAAAAATTTCCTTCAGACTTCGCCATCACATGGAGTCAGCTATGACAGCAATCAGTGGTTTTTCACCGGACGAGAGCAAAGGGCGGGGGCGACGATCAAGAAGCTATAGGCAGAAACTCATTCTACTTATCATCATCTTCGTCTTCGCGGAGACGGGATCGGCGCAGTATTATTTTGGCCGCAATAAAGTGCATTACGATCATTTCCGTTGGCAAATTCTCAAAACCAAACATTTCGATATTTATTTCTATCCCGAGATGCGCGAGTTGGCTGAGATGGGCGCGAGCTTCGCTGAAGAAGCATACAGCCGTCTCGAGAATCAATTCGATCACAATATCAACAATCGCATCCCGCTGATTTTTTATTCCAATCATTTTCATTTTCAGCAAACCAACACCTTGCCGTATCTCATTCCGGAAGGCGTCGGCGGCTTTTTCGAATTTCTCAAAGGCCGCGTCGTCATTCCTTCCGACGGCAGCCTCACCGCGTTTCGGCACGTGATCAACCACGAGCTGGTCCACGTTTTCTCACACGCCAAAATCAACCGCATTCTCAAAGATCATAAACGCGCGCAATATTCCGGGCCGCCGCTGTGGTTCACCGAGGGCTTGGCCGAGTACTGGTCGGAAGGCTGGGATTCCGAAGCCGAGATGTTCATTCGCGACGCCGTGCTGTCGGGTTATTTGGTGCCGCTGAGCCAGATGTATCAGATTTTCGGCACGTTTTTGATGTATAAAGAAGGCCAGGCGATTTGCAAATTCATCGCGGAAACGTACGGCGAAGAAAAAATTCTGCAATTGATGGAGAATATTTGGAAGTCGGATAATTTTTCCGAGGTTATGGAAATCACGTTGGGCGTCAATTATAAAAAATTTGACGAGCAGTGGCTTTATTATTTGAAGAAAAAGAAATACCCGCTGCTGAAAGACGGCGATGCGCCCGGCATGATCACCCGGCATGTGACCAACAAGGGCATCAACACCAAGCCGGCCTTTGCCGACGTCAATGGGAAGCGCCAAGTGGTTTTCGTTTCGAACCGGATGGGGTATTCGAATATCTATCGCATTCCGTACGGTGATGAACGCGGCGAGCGCCGGCATCTCGAAACACTGGTGGATGGCGAGCGCACCTCGGAATTTGAATCGTTCAATTTGTTGCGCAGCAAGCTGGATGCGGACAAGCAGGGCCGCCTCGCTTTCATTTCCAAAAGCGAGGGCAAAGACGCGTTGTATATCTATTCTTTAATTGAAAAGAAAATTTTGCGCCGCCATCAGTTCGATGAATTGGTGACGCTGTACTCGCCGAACTGGTCGCCCAATGAAAACCAGATCGTTTTCAGCGGCACGAATTTCGGCGGCAGCCGTGATTTGTATATTTTCGATATCGCCGCCAATAATTTGCAAAAGCTGACGAATGATTTTTATGACGATCGCGATCCGAGCTGGTCGCCGGACGGCAAGCTCATCGCGTTCAGTTCCGACCGCACCGAGTCGGGCAAAGAAGGCGCATACAATTTATTCGTCTACAATCTTGAAACCGGCGCGATTGATTACGTCACTAACGGCCCGCATCGTGACTACACCCCGACTTGGTCGCCGGACGGCAGCGCACTGGCTTTTACTTCGGATCGTGACGGCGCCTTCAATATTTGGCTGGTGCAAAATCGCGGCAGCGAGATGTCGGTGGCGATGAATGCCGATCATGCCAACACGACTTCGCATTTTTTCTCTTTGAATAATTCGGCGAATGGACAACTCGCCAATGGGCATGCGGTTTCACCTTTGTCGTTGACGCCGGCTTATCCGCGCGCGATCAACGGCGCGGCGGATTTGCGCAAGTTGACCAATTTTACCACCGGCGCTTTCGATCCCGAGTGGACCGATAATGGCAGCTTGTTGTTTACCGCATTCGAGAAATTCAGTTTTCAACTGCGCGAATTAAAAAATGTGCAGGAATTTTTCAACAAGTCCAAGCTGACGATTGCGGATACGATCAAAGTGAAAGCCGAACCGTGGGCGGTCAATAAATTGGCCGGTGAAATGGCGCCTTCCGCGGTGGGCTACAATCGCAAGTTCAGCCTCGATATTGCGCAAAGCCAGATCACGCAAGACCCGATTTTTGGCGCTGCCGGCGGGGCGCAACTGGCGATGTCGGATATGTTGGGAAATCAGCAATATTATTTTTTGATTTTTAACAACGCCGAGAGCCGCTCGGAATTTCTCAAAAGTTTCAACGTCGCCGTGACGCGCGTCGACCTGTCGCGCCGGACGAATTATGCGCTCGGCGCGTATCATTTTGTCGGCAATTATTATAATTACGCCGAAGGATTTTTCTACGAGCGGCGTTACGGCGGCTTTGCTTCCGTCAGTTATCCGCTCAGCACGTTTCGGCGCCTGGAAGCGAGCTTGAACATTCGGCAATCGGATAAAAGCCGGGATGATTTTAGCGCGCGCAAGGCGTTGTTGGTTTCAAATTTTGTCTCGTATGTGAAAGACAATTCGCTGTGGGGCCCATCGGGGCCGCTGGACGGCGAGCGTTTTAATTTTACCATCGGCAACACGATTGATGTCCGGCAATCGAATGTGAATTTCTACACGATCATCGCCGACTATCGGCGCTACTTCCGCACCAGCTTGCGAACCGCGTATGCGTTTCGTTTGACGACGCGCTACAATCACGGCAAAGAAGCCGTTCCATTTTTCATGGGCGGCAGTTGGGATTTGCGGCTTTACCCGCGCTGGCAAATTTGGGGGCAAAAAACATTTTTGGTGAGCCATGAGCTGCGTTTTCCGGCGATCGACCAATTTGTGGTGGCCTTTCCGTTTGGCGGCCTCGGTTTCAGCGCGATTCGCGGCGCGTTGTTCATGGACCTCGGCAATGCTTGGGATAACCAACTGCGCGATCTTTTGGGAAGCGCCGGTTTTGGCATTCGTTTGGGCCTCGGCGGTTTCCTGATTTTGCGTTATGATTTCGGCAAACAATTCACGTGGTATAACGTTGACGACAAGCTGTCGTTGCGCAATTTGAAGCTGCACACGCCGACGCGCCATCAATTTTTCTTTGGCTGGGATTTTTAAAAAAGCTAAAATGGATAAAAAGACAAAAATTAAGTTTGCGGACGCGATCATTGGGCGTGAAAGGACGATCATGCAGCGAAATATTTTGTTAAATTGTCTTTTGTTGTTTTTCTTTTTTATCTTTGTTGCTTCCTCGGGTTGCTCGCGTTTGGCCGTCAAGCAGATCATCCAAAACGATGTTGACCTCGCCTGTCTGGCCGGCGCTTCGGCAGAACGCAGCTCCCATTTAACCGCGAATCTAACGCTGCCCTTGCAAGAAACGGCTCGCTTTAAACTCTCCTCCGGCGTTTCGCAACATCTTTGCGCCACGCGCGACGCGTTGTTGGTGTCGACGCTGGATGGACGTTTGTCGATTATCGATCTGCGCCCGGTCAAGAATAAGAAACAGCAGAAGAAAAAGATTCTCCAAAAAACCAAACTGGCTCACGGCCATTCCGGCACGATAGCGATTGCCCAGCAAAGTTTGGTGGTGGCGATGCGCCTCGGCCAGGAGACGCTCATGCGTTATGATTTGCAGAACGGCCGCAAGCTTTGGGAGATCAACGCCGGCGATATCGCCAGCGAGCCGTTGATTGCCGACAGTTTGATTTACGTCACCGCGCTTTACAAACAGGTTGACGCCTATCGACTGCAAGATGGAAAACGGCGCTGGCAATTTCGCGCCGAATCGCAGTTCCATGCTTCGCCGGCTTTGTCGCAAGGTGTGTTGGTCGTTGCCAGTGACGACGGCAAGGTTTACGGCCTCGAAGCGGTGAATGGGAAAAAGCTGTGGGAATTTACTTGTGGCGAACCGGTTTTGGCGACGCCGGCGATTCAGCAGAATCGAGTTTTTATTGGCACGGCGGGCGAAAGCGTTCTCGCCTTGAATTTAGCGGACGGCGCGCTATTGTGGAAAAATAAAATCGGCGCGAAGGTGACGCATTCGCCGGCGGTCAACGACAGTTTGGTCGTCTTCGGCTGCGGCGATGGCCGCGTGCGCGCTTTTGAAATAAATAAAGGCGCCGCGCGTTGGACCTTCCGCGCCGGCAGTGTGATCGGCACTTCGCCGTTGATTGCCGACAACACTATTTTCTTCGGCTCGCTGGATCACATTCTTTACGCGCTCGACGTGCGCACCGGCGCCACCGTCTGGCAACAAGAACTCGCCGGTCGCATTCGCACCGATCCGATCATCGCCGGTGAACGTTTGATCGTCGCGAGCGAGGATCGGTTCGTTTATGTTTTTGGCAAGGCCGCGCCGGTAGGAACGAATTGAAATTTTTTCTGTTGAAAATTTTCTCGGAACTTCTTGCGTTGAATCGGTGGGGGAAACCCGCGCCGGCATCGCGCACCAGTTGGACCAAGTTTGCCATTATCACCGCCGTTGGCGGCGAAATTATAACCTTGACTGATATGAATGAATCGCCTATTTTTTAAATAAATGGAAATCTTGCCAATACTCATGGCGGTGATAGAAAATACCGCCGTCGAACGTCCCAAGCGTGCCAAGTTTTCGTTTGATGAAGGCTTAATACGGGCGGGAGAATTTTTTATGGAAAAAGATATTGTCCATGAAACCATGCACCGCTTGGCGCAGCAACTGGACGCGGAAGACATCGCTTATGCTGTGATTGGGGGAATGGCGCTCTTTGCGCATGGCTATGCCCGGTTAACACTCGACGTTGACATTCTCATGACGCCCGGAGGTTTACTAATTTTTCGTGAACGTTTGGTTGGACGCGGTTACGTTCCTGCTTTCCCCGGTGCGACGAAAACCTTTATTGATACGGAATCAAAAATCAGAATTGAAATTATCACCGCCGGCGAATTTCCCGGCGACGGCCTGCCGAAACCCGTAAAGTTCCCCAACCCGGCTGGAAAAACAGTGGAACGAAAACAGGTGAAAGTGATTGCGTTAGAGAATTTAATCGAACTTAAATTGGCTTCCGGTTTATCCGCGCCGCACCGAATACGCGATATTGCCGATGTTCAAGATTTGATTATTGCGCTCAATCTCCCGCTTGAATTGGAAGAAAAGTTGGATGTAAGCGTGCGAACGGAGTATCGACGACTATGGGAAGCAGCGCAGAAAGCAAAAGAATGCCCTGAACAACAATGATCATTCAACAACTTGACCATGAATACCGATTCTTTAAAAGCCGGCCGCGAACTCGACGCATTGATTGGCGGGAAACTATTTGGCATCCGTTATGAGTTTGTCTATAACGACTATATGATTCCCGATTCTGAGGACCCGATTGCGTATGATGTGTGTCCGAATTATTCGACCGATATTTCTGCGGCTTGGCAGGTTCTTGAGAAATTGTTGTCAATCATTGAAAATCAGGATATTCACATTGAACATCTTGGAAACCATAACGAATCTTGGGGAGTTTCGACTTGTTATGAGCTGGGAGAATGGAAAGACTGGGTTAGAGCAGAAACCGCGCCTTTAGCAATTTGTCTGGCCGGACTTAAAGCGATTGCGCCTTAATATGACTAAAACGAAGTGATTCAGATTTTTGAAATGAAACTTTTTCTCCCCACATTGATTAGCGTTACTTGTTTAATCTTTACGGCCTCCTCTTTTGCTCAACAATCTGCATCGCCTCCCAACGCGGTTATTTCGATAGAATCGCGGCATTCCGGCCTGCCTGTGTTCATTGATGGAAAAGAAGCCGGCTTCACCCCGTTGCAACATTTGTCTGTAGCGCCCGGCAAACACGAAATTGCCGTCAAACGCTTGCGTCCAGAAAGTTGGCTCGATTTTGATTGGGTGGAAACTTGCTCGCTGCGCGCCGGAGATACGCTGAAGTTGGTGGCGCGATTTCAAAAGGGTTATTCGATAAATTCAACGCCGTTCGGCGCGGAAGTTTGCGTCAATGGTGTTTTGCAAGGCACGACGCCGCTGGTGTTGCGCCTGCTGGAAGGAGAGACGACCAGCGTTGAAATTCGTAAGATAGGCCATCGCTCTGAACAATTGCAAATTGGAAAAACGCCAGCGGGAATTTCAGAGACACGCCTTTATGCGGCGACTTTAAAACCGGAAAAAGACTTGACGGCGATTCACGACAGCGAACTATCACGCCGGCGTTTGCACGTGAGCCGAAATCGGCGGATTTCTCTGGCTACAGCCGGATTGAGTTTGGCCTCCGGCGTCGCAGCGGTTCTACTGAAAGACAAAGCCGATCATTTTTATGAACAGTATCTCGCCGCCAGTTTGCCTGATAAAAGAGAAAGATTTTACCAACGCACCGAAAATTATGACCGCTACGCCGGTATTGCCACTGCCGTTTTCGAGGCGAGTTTTGCCGTTTCGTTTTATTTTTTTCTCAAATCGACGGCGAATTAATGACGCAGAAAAATTAATCGCGCTGCAATTCGTAACCCGTCGTGATTTTCACCGCCGGCCGCAACATGCCGCTCACCGAACAATACTTTTCCTCCGAAAGTTTGATAGCGCGCTCTAATTCATGTTCAGCCGCATCGGGACTGATCAATTTATAAAAAATGTGAATGTGAGTAAAAATGCGCGGATATTCCTCGCGCCGCTCGCCTTCAAGTTCGAGCGCGAGTGATTTAATTGTTCGCCGCATCTTTTGGAGAATTGAAACGATATCCATTGCAGTACAACCTCCCAATGCCTGCAAAACGAGTTCAACCGGCGAAGGCCCAATGGCCATCGTTTTATCTTTCGTGCTGTCAAGTTGGACGAGCTTGCCGGATTCCGTCGTTCCTTCGAGTTGCATATCGGGGCCGCGCCAATGTAATTGCGCTTTCATATTCTCTCCATAAGAAAAATTTTTAAGTGCTCTGGCGTTCAATTCCCAGCGCGCGCATCTTTTTGTGCAGGTTGCTGCGTTCGATGCCGAGAATTTGCGCCGCATGAGTGATGTTGCCGCCGGTGGCTTGGAGACACGCGAGAATATAATCGCGTTCGATTTGATCGCGGACTTCGCGCAGAGTTTGGCCGGACTGAAACGAGCGGTTGAGCATCGGCGGCGGAGTTTGCAGCGAAAGCGGCAAATCCGCCGCGGTAATCGTGTCGGTTGGCGTCATAATGACGAGCCGCTCGATCGTGTTGCGCAATTCGCGAATATTTCCCGGCCAATCGTGTTGTTGCAGTCGCGACATGGCTTCCACCGCCATCTGTTTGAGACGAAAGCCATTTTCACGACAATAGTGTTCGACAAAATGTTGCGTCAGCGCCGGAAGATCTTCCCTGCGTTCGCGCAGCGGCGGCATGTAAATCGGCACGACGTTCAGACGAAACCATAAATCTTCGCGGAAGCGTCCGCGACGCGCTTCTTCTTCGAGATTCTTGTTCGTGGCGGCGACGACGCGGACGTCGACGCGCAGCGTTTGCGTTCCACCGACGCGCTCAAATTCGCCCTCTTGCAATACGCGCAAAACTTTGGCTTGCACGCGCAAACTCATATCGCCAATCTCGTCGAGAAAAAGCGTGCCGCCGTCGGCGAGCAGGAATTTGCCGTCGCGCGTGGCGCTGGCGCCGGTGAACGCGCCCTTCTCGTGGCCGAAAAGTTCGCTCTCAATTAAATCTTCCGGAATGGCAGCGCAGTTCACTTTGATGAACGATTGTGAAACGCGCGGGCTGGCTTCATGAATGGCGCGCGCCGCCAGCTCTTTGCCAGTGCCGCTTTCGCCGAGAATGAGCACGCGCGAATGCGCCGGCGCGACGCGGGAAATTTGCTCGCGAACGTTTTGCAGCGCCGCGCTGCTGCCGATCATCGCCAACTGTCCGCTCATTTCGCGCCGCAATCTGGCGTTCTCTTCCATGAGTTGACGCTGCGCCAGCGCATTTTTAACGGCCAACAAAAGCTTGTCTTTGGAGATCGGTTTTTCGATGAAATCAAAAGCGCCCTCGCGTGTGGCGGCAACCGCATTTTGAATGGTGGCGTGACCGGAGACAATGATGACGGTCGGACGATTGGAAGCGCCTTTCAAGCTTTGGAGAAATTGCAAACCGTCCATCTCGCCCGGCATCGCGATGTCGAGCAGCATCAAATCGATGATTTGCTCCGACAGTTTACTCGTCGCCTCATTGGGCGAGGCCGCTTCGATGACGTCGTAACCGGCGCCTTTTAAAATCATTTCCACCGAGCGCCGGATATTGCGTTCGTCGTCGACGATCAGGATTTTAAATTTTGCCATAAATTTTTTGCAAAACTTTTGCGGTTACATTCTGCCCGATAAAGGGAAGCTGCAAACAAAACTGCTGCCGCGTCCAACTTCACTGCTCACCGTGATCATCCCGCCATGCTCTTCGGCAATACGTTTGACAATCGCCAGCCCCAAACCGATGCCGGATTTTTTTGTTGAAAAATAAGGCTCGAAAATGCGGCTCAGGTTTTCCGGCGCAATGCCGGGGCCGGTGTCTTCGACGGCAATGGCGATTTGGTTCGCATTCGGAAAATGATGGGTTTTCAAAGTAATTTTAGCCGTTGATGACGCCTGCATCGCATTCTCGATCAAATTGATCAAGACGCGGCGCATGGCTTCTCCATCGAAATTGAGTTTTGGTAATGTCGGTTGCAGTTGCAACCCGATTGGTCGTTTTGAGTAGAGTCGAGCCACTTCTGTTGCCAATTCATTCAGTGAACCCAACGCCGGGTGCAATTCCGGCATACGCGCAAAATCGGAAAATTCGCGCACGAGCTGCCGCAACTGCTCGATTTCTTCGTCAATAATGCGGCAGCACTCCGCGAGCGTTTGACGGTATTTTTCATCTTGTCCTTTGTACTCGTCCTGAATTTGCCGCACCATCAACTGCATCGGCGTGAGCGGATTTTTGATTTCATGCGCCAACACGCGCGCAATCTCCCGCCACGCCGCCATTTTTTCGAGCGCAATCACTTGTTCTTGTTGCCGCCGTAAATTTTCCACCATCTGATTGAATGCGCCGCCGACTCGTCCGATTTCATCTTGCGAACGAATGGCGACGCGATGCTCCCATTTTCCGGCGGCCAACTGCTGCACACCGGTTGACAACTCGGCGAGCGGCGCGGTGATGCGATGCGCCAAATACCAACCCGCCATGAGACTGATGAGCAACATGGGCGCATACATGACCAGAAAAGCGAACAACAAACTTTGCCGCAACTCCGATTCTTTTAAATCGAGAAACTGGCGCATTTGCGCCGCCAATACGATTTTCTTGAAATACTCCCCCATTTTTGCTGGAATCAATTTCTCGCCAACCAACCACCCTGCCGGCTGCATCTCCTGACGCAATCGCAACGCCAGGCGCACCGCCGAAGTGTCGGCGCCGAGATTGATCAGCGAATCTGCCGCTGAATCGTTTGTCAAAAGATTTTTTTCAAAACGGATGATTGAGTTTTTGGGCCAATTTTTTATAACAACGCCCTCATGATCGATGATGGCCAACAAGATCGAATCTTCCGGGCTGATTATGCTGATCGGATTTTGCAGGCCCCAATTCCAATCCTGTATTTTGGCTTTCTGATTGATGTGCCTAATCCAATGCAAACGCACGGCAAGTTTGCGCTGCTCGTTGTTCATTTGCAGGCTCACCAGTTCGATGGCGCTGCTCAAACCCTCGGCCATCGGTCTTTGCAGGGCTATGCTCATCGTCTTTTGCAAAAAATATTTGGCGAGATAAGCCAGCGGCAACGCGGGCAGAAGAGTGACCAGCAAAAAGATGGCGATAAATTTGGCGCGCAGGGTTTTCATAAGAACAACGCAGCTACTCAACTTGGAAAGGGGGTGAAATCGCCCAATCTGAAGCGCCGTAAGGCCGGTCTTTTTTGCCCCAAAAAAACGAAAGAAGCTGGCTGAGGTTCAGGCGAAAGCCGGCGGCCCGATCTTCGCCAGGAGCAGATTCCTCCGTGTCATCGGAGGCCGCGAGCCAATCGCGCAGTTGCTGATCCTGTTTGGCGCTGATCGGAATGACGGCAATCTGTAAACGCAGTTGATAAATCTTTTGCGAGGATAAACGACTGAGTGGAAGCAGTTTCGTTTCTTCAAACGCCGAGCACGTTTTTTCTAGTTCCGCAAAAGTGGCAACGAATTGCTCGCGGCCAGCATTTTGCAGGCGATAGCGTTCGTTCCACAAATCGTAAAGAATATTCAGTGAGCGCGTCGCTTGCTGCAACTCGCGATCGGGCGCTTCGAGCAGGCGGAAATCAAAACGAATCACCGCCGGCATGCCGCTGCGAATCGTGCTGACGATTTTTGGCGAGAAGAGATTCACCAATTGCACGGAGACCGCGAGATCCCCATCGCCGGGTTTGGCGAGAATCGAAACGACGCGCGGCGTTTGCGCCGTCGTCTCTGCGACCAGAAGAAGCAGAAGAAAAATTTTTATGCCTTCGAAGCGGCGCATGGTCATTTAAAAGGGATGTCCGATGCCAAGATGAAATCTGAAATCATCCGGCCGTTGTTTTGGATAAGCGAAATCGAATCGCAGCAAACCGACGACTGGCACTCTCCAGCGAAAACCGAATCCAAACGCGCTGAAAGTCTCGTCATCGTCGCGTTTGGTTTCCGGCGTACCGATGCTGCCGGCATCGAAAAAGATCGCACCGATGAGCCCGGGCTTTTGCGGATCGCGGCCAGTCAGTGGAATCCGCCATTCGAGGCTGCCGAGATAGAGTCGTGTTCCATATCCGGCCGGCGTCAAACTGCGTTCGGCAAAGCCGCGCAATGAATAAGCGCCGCCGAGATAAAAGCGTTCATAAAATGGCGTCGTCTGCGAGGTGGTCGCCGTCTTTAAACGCAAGGCTAACACGCTCGAACCGAGGTTTTGATACAAGCGGCCGTCGAAAATCGTGCGGGTAAATTGCAAATCTCCGCCAAAATTCGGCTCAGCCATTTCCACGGAGAGCGCGCCCCAAATGCCTTTGCGCGGAAAGAAAACGTTATCGCGGGTGTCCGTTTGCAAGCGCAGCCAGAACATTCCCCATTTTTTTTTGCCGAGATTTTGAGCAATCACCGTGGGAAAGGCAGCAAACGCGCTGTCGTTCAGCGTAAACTTCGCCGTGCTGTCCGGCTCGACGGCGCCGGTTTGATAGCCGCCGGAAAAATATTTTGCGACGCCGCGCGAGCCGCTGAGCGTGAAACGCAGGCCGGCGGTGGCGATCCGTTGAATCGCTTCGCGGTTATCGAAATAATGAATGAGATCGCGGCCGAGTATATCGATGTCAAACTGAAAATTCAAACTGCTGTTGAAAATAGTTGGCTGCTGGAAACGCATATTAAAGCCGCCGACGCGGTCGCCGATAATAGCGCGCAGGCCGAGAAAATGGCCGCTGCCCAAAAGATTGTCGTACCGCAAGCCGATGGGGGAGAGGTACCAGCCCTCAAGCTCGCCATAGCCGCCGGCAAATTCCAGCGTTGGCGAAAAACGTTCTTTGACTTCGATGACGACGATGACTTTGCCTTTCTCACCGCCCGGTTTGGTGCTGAATTCGACGCTTTTAAAAAAGTTGGTGGAGATGAGAGTTTGATAATCATTTTCGACGAGTTCGGGCGTGAAACGATCCCCCTCGCGAAAACTCAAATAGCGCTGGATGACCTGCGACTTGGTTTTGCGGGCACCGAGAATTTCAATGCGCTCGACGACGAGTTGGCCGCCGGACTCCTGCGCCGGAGCCAATTGCGCTGAGAGAAGAAGCAGGAAGAAATAAAAGAAATATTTTTTTAGAATAGAAATTTTCATGCTCGTTATAAAATAGGAAAAATTTGGTTTGGCGCAAATGTTTTTTCAATTAAAGAACGCAAGCGCTTTTTGATGAATGAGAGAAGAAATGATAAAAAATAATAAGAAGCCCGTTCAACAGTTATCGAACGGGCTTCTTTTATGCGAGAGGTTAAAACTCAACTAACTCCGCGGTGCGCCATTGGCGCTGAAAGAGAATTGCGAAGTTCCGTCTTTGCTCGTAATCGTGCCGCTGCCGGAACCGTCGGGCCGAAAATGCAGATCGGCTTTGAAAATGGGCGGCTCGCCTTTATCGAAGGTCTCTTTTGACGCGTACACTTCAATATGCAAATCGCCGCTGCCGTCTTTATAGAAAGCGCCGTTGAACAGAATGTATTGCTTTTGCTCGTTAACCCAGTTGCCTTTCAAATCGGCTTTGGTCGGGCCATCCTGCAGCGTCCAACTGCCGCCGGTGCCGTCGCTGTTGCTCTCCGTCACTTCGAGACGGCCAAAGCCATTTTGCTTCGAGGCTTTGATCGCAATGGTGTGACGTTTTGAGCTGCCGTCGGCAAAAAATTCTTCGCGCGTGAAATTGATCGTGCCCGAATCATCCGCCGGATTGCGCGAGAAATCGCCCTTCTCAAAAATCGAACGCGGATCGGAGCCGGCGGGATACGTCACGCGTTTTTCGAACGTCAGATGATTTTCGTCCGGCACGGTGAATTGGCCCTGCTCGCGCGTGCCGTCGCGAGACACAATGTTGAAAATCACGGTGGTGTTGCGGAACGTGATATCTTCGCTGTGCCGCGTGTCGTCGCGGAAAATCACCAGTTTCGTATAGCTGCCAATCGGGCCGGCGGATTCGTGATATTCGAGGCGCTGCTGCACTTCGGAAGTATCCTGACCGGAAGCATATAAACTCTTTCCTTCGATCACACCGCCTTTCGGCTCGCTGCCCGGTTGATATTGGTCGGGAATAATGCGCCCCTCTTCGTAACGCAAGCGATAGCCGGAACGATAATTTTTCGCATTTTCCAACAGCTCGACCACGTCGTCCGTCGTGTCGGCGAGCGTGAAATTCACATTGACCACGATGCGCGCCGAGTCGCGGTTAATCGGACTGCTGCTCGGATGATTCGTGGCAACAATATACACTGTCGCCTTGCCGCTCACCGTGTTGTAACTGATCCACAAGTGATACTCGATGCCCGTCTGCGGATCGGTGAAGCGCTGGTCATAAAGCGTCGTATCGCCATTGGTTTTCTGAAGGCGATGCGCTTTTTGGGCAAGGACTTGGGCTTGTTGATTAAAAGGAAGCAGCGCCTGCTTGAGACTCGCGCTGCTTCTTTGGAGACTACCGACAGCCGGCACGTTAACCTTGCCGAGACTTTCCGGGCCGGCCAGGGCTTTCTCGATTTGCTCGAACGTTTGCACGCTGCGATAAACTTCGACGCCGCTGGTCGTCGCCACTTTCGCAAACGAGTCGCTTTGTTTTGACGAATTGGGACTCGTCGGATTTTTGTCGCAGCTCACCAGCGCGAAAGCTCCGACGAGCATGAACGCCAGCCAATTGTGCTTCCTATCACTCTTCATAAATGCCTCCATTGCGTTAATGAAAAAAATAATAAATTTGTTTTGCCACGCTTTGTGTTGGCTTCGATCAATGTTAATTCAATTGATGTGCCATTTCTTAGAAGAAAAGCGATGGTTAATTTTTATAGAGTTGTGTCTGACGTTTCGCCTCTCCAATCAAGTTGGGGTGTGAATGCGCGCCACAGTGTGGCTCGTTTGCCAGTTTATTTCTCTTGCATTAAAATTTTGCAACGCTTATTTTGGTGCAATTGTTTTCATGCGAGAATCGAATAAAAAATGCCGGCGAAATGATATCCATTATTGCCGATCTGCGCGAGCGCGTTTCCGGTATTCCTCGCGCGCTCAGTGAAAAAGGCTTGGAAGTTCGGCTAAAGCGTCTGGAGGTCGGCGATTATCTCTTGACGCCGAAAATCGCCGTTGAGCGCAAAACCACGGCGGACTTCATTCAATCCATTTTTGACAAACGTCTTTTTGCGCAAGTCGGCGCTTTGCGCGCGAATTTTTATTCGCCGATTTTGATATTGGAAAAAAGCGATGCGCCGCGCGAAATCCACCCGAGCGCATTGCGCGGCGCGATGCTTTATGTTTCTTTGCTCAACCGCATTCCGATTTTGCACACGGGAAATTCTGCCGAAACAATAGAACTGTTGTTTGCGATGGCGCAGCTCGCGCCTCGCGAAACGGCGAAGAAGTTCTCTTTGCACGCCAAACGCCGCTCGCCTTCGCCGGCGCTGACGCAGCGCTATATTCTCGAAACGATTCCCGGCCTCGGGCCGCATCTGGCCGAGTCTCTGCTCAAACAGTTCGGCAGCTTACAAGCCGTTTTTAATGCCAAGTTTGACGATTTAATGGACGTGCCGGGAATCGGCCGCAACCGCGCCGAAAAAGTTCTGGCGCTTTTGCAGCACGACTATCGACCGTCATTAACGAAATGACTTGCGCAGAAATTTTTGGAAGGTTTTTTGTGCTTTATGGCCAACACAGCAAACGGCGACGCGGAAAATCGCGCTGATCAAATAGAATAAAAACGATAAATACGGAATTCGGAAGTAAGTGTGAAGCCTCTCGCATCTACCAACCAGCCACGGGAAACCAGCCGCCTCGGCACGGGTATTTTATTAGGTTTTTGCGCCATTTTTATTTTTTATGAAACCGCGATTCCGTTTCATTTTGATTTAACCCGCGCCGGCCTGCTGTATCGTTGGGAGTGCAGCGAATGGATACCGTTTTTAGACAACGACGGCAGTTGGTTGTCACTTGCGGATGCGATAGGCAATGTTTTGTTGTTCGTGCCGTTCGGATTTTTTTTGCACAGTTGGCGGCTGGCGCGTCACTCCTCCGTCGATAGCGTCAACTTGCGCCTTACTTTGCAGGCCGCTTTGCTTTATAGCGCTACAATTGAAATCATACAACTATTTTTGGATCGTCGCACGACGTCCGTCAACGACCTCATCACTAATTTCACGGGTGCATATCTTGGCATCAAACTGGCGCGCGCTCATTCAAGCTCTATTGGTGTGGCGTGGAATGAGATTCGGCGAATTTCACGCGCTCGTCCGGTGTTGGTTTTATGGGTGACAACCATGCTCGCGCAGACATTGCTCGCTCTGGCGCCCTTTGATTTCACTTTGCAGCAGGAAAATTTTCAGCGCCAGTTGCTGCGGTTGCAATATTCGTGGCGGGCGCTGCTAAGTCTCGATCCGATGGCGCCAAACTGGAAGGAATTTCTGCAGCGGTTTCCTCATCATGAGAATATATTAGCCAGCTCGATTGTCACCGGCGGGTGCGGCATCTTGCTGGGGGCATCCTGGATATTTTGTCGCCGCGAATATGGCCCAACTTCGTCGCGAATAGTTCGAAGATCGACTTGGATGACATTCGGTTTTTATCCCGCCGTAACTCTACTTCAATTCATGGTGCAATCGAATCGACCTAACGTCATATTTCCTGCAAGTGGTTTATGCAGTGTCGTGGCAGGAGCGCTGATCATGACCTTCTTGTTGCGATTGACTGTTATCTCTCTGGCCCGGCGAAAAAATCGAGACGAATTTTAAAAACAAAAACGCCATCTCCAAGCAATTGACTTGGGATGGCGTATTTTTGTTTTCAGCTAAAAATAAAAGGCGCGCCGCCGTTTGCCGCTCCGATAACCCGGTTCAAACTTACGAGACTGGGGGGGGATCTCGTAGTTTGTATCGAAACAACTCGTACAGCACGCCACTTTTTTTCTTAATCGAACTTATAATATATACGACATTTGCCTCGTAAAGTCAAGACTTTTTTAAAGAAATTTAAAAAATTTTATGAAGGCATCTCGTCCTGGCTGCGACCATAAAGAGTTTTCCTAAGACCCGCCTAAAGTCCTCGCCATCGTCAACGGCATTTTTTGATCGCGGTGTCTATACAATTCAAATGGAATATGTATCCAAATTCCTAATCATCGCAATAGTTGTTTGAGCAAGATTTATTTTCTGACAACCTGCCTCAGTCAAATTCTTGACTTACCGCTAACCTTATTCACTATCCTGCGATTTTTTTAAATCCAAGCCATGGCATATGGTTTGTTGTCACTTGTATTAGACAGACGTTAAGGTGGAGTTAAAAAATCATAAACTCACTTTCTTAACCTGTAGGTTTGCGCCATGTATCCCAACAATTATTTTTTGCCGCCGTCTTTCGGTCCTGATTTTGATTTCTTTCAAACCTTGCGTGGATACGTGAAGTTCTCCTTCATGCTGCTTTTCTTCATGGCATTGCTGCTGATCCTGGCTTGGAACATCCAACCCTGGTATGAAATAGAGATCAAGCCGGCCAATAAATTAAAAGCTGTCGCCTCGGCAGATCTGGAGCGTGTCATGTACGATCGCGCGCTGCAGAGCGATATTAAAATCGTTACGTACGTCGTGCGCCCCGGCGATACCTTGAGTGAAATTGCCGAACGTCACGACGTGAGCGTTGCGACTCTGCTGAGATTCAACGCGCTTGAGAATCCCAACACCTTGTACGCCGGCCAACGGTTGAAAATTCCCAGGCGATTGTCTCGGTAGTTTAAATTTCGCCCGCTTTGCTTCTCTTTTCCATACCTCGACCAGCCAATGACGCCAAGCTCTGGGGGTAAGCCCAAGCAGTCGTTGGCTGGTTTATTTTTAAAAGTTGTATAACACAAGATAAGAAATACCAAAAAAATTCTCGGCAAATTTTTTGTCGCAAAATTCCGGCGCGAACTCATAAACTGGCGAGATACTGGCCAACCTTTTCGAGCTGCTCGACCTTGACGCTCAGAAAGGCCGCGATCCGGCTATTGTCATGCCCGTAGCGTTTTTGCAAATCCGCGAAATAACCGGCCAAACGATGCGCGCGCCGCACGGTCTTTTCGAGTTTGCGCGCGTCGACGCCCCAGGCCTCGGCCAGCCATTCGATCCGGCCATTTGCCTGGCAGAGGCCGGTGAGAAGCAGATTTTGCGCCTCGTCCCAAAAGCTGTAACCCGTGTTGCGGGCAATATCCAATCCGTCCAACACCCCTTCCATTCGCCCCTCTTGTTCAATCAAGGTGCGGAGAAGAATTTTGTGGCGCAACCTGTCGTCGCGGATGCTCTTGAAGCTCGGCGATTTGTCTGCCGGCGATACTTCTTGCATTGACGGCAAACGTTCAATCCTGGAGTGGTTGGATGAAAGCATCTGGCTGGGTCGAGGAAGGACTTTCCTAAAATCGGCCGCCGTCAACGTATCGTGATTGCGCAGAATCGCCGCTTTTCTAATGGCATTTTTCAATTCCCGAATGTTGCCCGGCCAATCGTGCGCCTGAAAAAGCTCGATGGCCTCCTCTGAAAGTTTGAACTGAGGATTTTTTTCTTCGCACTGAATAAAATAACAAAAGTGCCGGATGAGCAGGGGAATGTCCTCCTGTCGCTCCCGCAGCGGCGGCAAGAGGATGGGAATGACATTCAAGCGAAAATACAAATCCTCGCGAAATTTTCCCTGCGCCATCAACTCTTGCAGATTTCGATTCGTCGCCGCGATAACCCGCGCTTCCACCGTGATCGGCTTGGTCGAACCGACGCGCTGAATTTCTTTTTGCTCCAACGCGCGCAGCAATTTCACCTGTACTTCCGGCGGCACGTCGCCAATCTCATCGAGAAAAATCGAGCTGCCATCGGCTTGCTCAAAATAACCGACGTTTTTCTCTACGCCGGTTGCGGTTCCCGCTTCAATACCGAAAAGTCCGCTTTCCATGAGGCCGCTTGGCAGCGTGGCAATGTTGGCCACGATCCACGGCCGCTCGCCGCGCGGGCTTTGTGAGTGAATGCACAGCGCGGTTAAATCCTTGCCGGTGCCCGGCTCGCCGCAAATCAGCACGGTTTCATCCGGGCTGCGCCGCGATAATTTCTCCATAATCGTATAAACCTCCTGCATCGACTCGCTTTCGCCGAGCAGCAGGTCGAAATGATAATTCAAATCAGGATGAAGATGCTTGTGCACGCGCCGCTGATATTCGGCAAAGTATTTGGCCTGTTTCGCCAGCGCCCGATTGCTGCGCTCCAGCGCGCGTTTTTGCAGCGCATTCTGCAGCATCGTGTGCAACTTTTCCGCAAAAATTTCAAAATCATCTTTGATGAGAAAATAATACGCGCCGTCTTTAATCGCCTGAATCGCGCTGTCAATTTCGCGCGAGGTTCCCGTCAGCACGATCACCTCGACGCCGGCGTCGATCTGTTTGAGCCGCTGCAGGATTTCAAAACCGATGATTTCCGCCGCCAGACCCGGCCGCCGCGGCAAGTGCAAGTCCAGCAGAACGAGATCATAAGACTCGCTTTGAAATTTTTGCAGCGCGGCTTCGCCGTTGTCGACGACATCCAAATGATAATCAACCGCCAGCTTGTCTTTGAGGAAGTCGGCGAAATGGACGTTGTCTTCAACCATCAATATTTTAAATACGCGGGTTGCGCTCATAGTTTCCTCGCCTCACAATGATGTCGTACAAATGAACGGTTACTCGGCCGGCGCGAGCGGCAGCGTCACAACAAACTCAGCTCCATCAACGTACAGCGGGTTATGCTCGATCTTCCCGCCGTGCAGCCGGAGAATTTCATTAACCAGACAAAGCCCCAGCCCCATGCCGCCGGTTTTCGTTGAAATATAAGAATTGAACAATTTCGGCGCCAGAGCCGCCGGCACGCCGGCGCCATTGTCCTTGACGCGCACCTCGGCCCAAGTTTCTTTTGTCGTCACTTGAATCGTGATGCGGCCTTTGGATGGGTTGGCGGCGGCAATGGCTTGCGCCGCGTTAACCAACAAATTCGAGAAAACCTGTTGCAAGCGTTCGGCGTCGCCATAAATCGAGATCGGCGTTGCGGAAAATTCATGCCGGATTTCGACGGCGTGGTCCATTTTTAAAAAGAAAACCGTTTCGGCCTGGTGAATGAGGCGCGTCAGTTCATGATTGGCATAATGATAGTGCTTGACGATGCCGTTGCTGAACTTGCGAAACTCTTCCACCATGTACTGCAAATCTTTGATCATCGCCAGGCCGCGCGCCTGCTTTTTGGCCTCAGGCTCTTCCAAACAATTCATCAATGGCGCAATCAAAGGACTGATCTGATGAACGACCATGGCCGCCATCTCGCCCAACAGGCGATTGCGATTCAGCGCATTGATCTTATCCACCAATTTGGCCATGCGCATGGCGATTAAAAAACGGTCGAAGAAGCTTCGCAACAGCCGCTTTTCTTCCGGCGTGAATTCCAGCTTTTTCGCCGAGAAAATATAAAAACAACAATACCGCACGATCTCGTCGCCGATTCGTTTCTCCTGCAAAAAGTTTATGATCGATGGCGAAGCGTGATCGACGAAAGGAACATAAACGATTGTCTGCACCTCGTCGCGTCGCGCGGCTTCGACGAAACGTTTTGCGGCGTGCTCAAAAAAAAGCTCCCGGCTGTCGCGGTGGATGATGAACAGCGGCAAATGCTCGCCGAGCGACGCGCTCAACAGCTTGGCGCCAAATTGCGGCGGCAGGCAGTCGGCGTCGGAAAATCGGCAAATTTGTTCCGTGCATTCGGCGCAATCGGTGATGGTCGTATTGATAACGCCCTCCACCAATCCGCTGATTTTTTGGCGCAGGACATTTTTGAAAAATTTAAAGTCGTAGCCGTTTTTGATGAGATTGTCGTTATCGATCAGCAGCTCGTAAATTTCCCGCTCGATGGCCTCGCGCTGTTCGGATTTTTGATGATAGCGGAGAGCCCGCTCGATGATGTGCAGATGAAAATCCGGATCCTCGTCTTTCACCAAATAATAAAAGGCGCCTTTGCGCATGGCTTCGGTGATATAACTTTTATCCCGATACGCTGTCAGCATGATCACTTCGATGTCATCGCCGTAAATTTCCTTGATGTCATCCAAAATTTGAAGCCCGTCTTTTCCCGGCATCTTGCGATCGAGCAAAACCAGCGCCGGTTTTGCAGCGCGAATGCGCGCCAGGCCGGCCTCGCCATTTTCGGCTTCGGCGATATGTTTATATCCCGCCGACGCGAGATTCTCTCGCGTCGCCAGCCGGACGTCAAAATCGTCTTCGATGATTAAAATTTTTTGATCTTTTAGATCCATGCGGCGTCGACGTTATGCAGGCGTGATTTGATGCTCCAATTGCTTGATGGATGAAAGCACCGGTTCGGCAAATTCCGGCAGCGTTACGAGGAATTTCGTCCCCCAGTCCAGCTTGGTTTCAAATTCAATTTTGCCGTGATGCTGTTTGATAATGCGCTGGCTCAACGCCAGTCCCAATCCGGTGCCTTTATCAGATTCTTTGGTCGTGACAAAAGGCTCGAAAATGCGATCCTTGACGGCGTCCGGAATGCCGCTGCCGGAGTCCACAATTTCCACTTGCAAATTGCCCTCCTGCTCGCACAGGCGCACTTGCAACATGCCGCCGCTCGGCATGGCGTCCATCGCATTCTTGATCAAATTGGTAAAAACCTGATTCAGTTGCAGCTCGTCGCCGTAAACCATCGGCTCCTCCGCCAAAAATTCCGACCCCAACGTTATGAACTGTTGTTCGCAAAGCAATTCATTCGTCTGAATCACCAGTTGGAGAATTTTTTTGAGATTCACCGGCTCTCGTTTCATCTCGGTCTCACTGGCTTGAAAGTTTTGCATGCCGATCAAAATGCGCTGCGCTTTTTCGACGTTCCTTTCGATGACGCCGAGCGTTCGCAGTGGCCCATTCTCCTCCACCGGCGTTGTTGCGTGGCCGTTCAGGCCGTTCAAGGCAGTCTTAAGTTTGCGCACGTGAATCAGCGAGGCATAAAGCGGATTTTTGAGCTCGTGGGAAATGTCCAGCAGCAGATCGTTAGTCACTTTCATCGTCACGTTCTTGGTCACTTTCACTTTTTCGTTTTCAACTTGTGAGGCGGTGGCCTCCATCCGATTGAGCACGGTGGCAATCGCCTCGCTGATGTGCCGCAGCGTGAAGGAGTCTTGTTCCTCAAAGAAACTCCACCCCGAAAATTTTGATTTGTTGAAGACTTCGATCACGCCGAGTTTTCCAATCGAACGGCCCAAATAAGAAATGACTTTGCCGCTTTTGAGTTGTTTAAAAAACGAATTGAGGGCTTCGGGCTTGCCGGCAAGGCGTTCAAACTCCTGATCGCTGTTGGCCATGATTTCCCGCTTTTGATTAAAAACTTGGGCGGGTAGTTTCTTGCGGTGCGCCGGAGAAACCGGCACCGGCGGCGTTGCCTCCTCTTTGGAATCGGCGTTGGTTTGAAAACCAAACTTTGCCGCGACGTAGAGCTGGGATTTCGCCGTGTCCAGCAGGTAAATCAAACACCCTTCGCAATCCAACGACTTCGCGGTAAATTCGGCCAGACGATCCAGCACCTCGGGCCGGTTTTCGGTAAGGATAATTTCTTTTAAAGCGCTTAAAATATTTTCCAATTGGGAGACAATCCGCTGCTTGTGCCGCAATTTTAGCTTGAAATACTCGCTCGCCAGCAGCGGCTGCAACGAGCGGAAATATTTCAAATCATAAAGGCTGCTTTTGCGCTTTTCCACGCCGAGATAAAAATCGGGGTGATTGACATAGCAGCGCCTTTGACGCCGGCCCACTTGATGGCCGCCGAGAAAAACCAGAATGCCGAGCGGACGCTTGTCTTCAAATAACGGCACAACCAAAGCGACGCCCGATCCGGCCGGCGACCAATCCGCCTCCAGTTTTTCGATGACCTCCTCCACTTTGTTGGGAATGTAACGAATCACATACGGCTCCTTGCCGCGATTTTGCACGAATCCCCTTTGGCTTTCGATGCTTTTGACGAAACCGTCCGCAATATAGTCTTTGTAAAGGCGATGCGACAGCGGAAAGCTGCGGCGCAAGTAATGCGGCCGGGGTTTCTTGATAAAAGAACTCAGAATGAAGCGCTCGCGATATTCCTGATATTCATAAAAAAGATAATTGGTATAAAATGGCCGGTCTTGACATCCTTCGTTCAGCAATTGCAGCGCCTGCTGCGCGAACACCTCTATAAATTTTTTCAGCTCGATGGCGCGCGTCGAATCGCGATAAAACTGCTTGGCGATCATGGTGACTTGCTCGTCGATGTCGTCGTATTTTCGGCGCAGCTTGCCTTTGACCACCAGGATAGCGCGGCGATAAATAGTCGTCACCGGCTTCGCTAAATGCTCGATGATCAAATTAAATGAGGGCCGCCGGAATAAGGGACTGTTTTCCGGACTCGAGTGAAATTTGCCCAGCACCAAGACGCCGACCAACTGCCCATTTTTGAGCTCGAGTGGATACGCCAGCAGCGCCACGCGATTGGCTTCCTGACCAAGCGCCGCTTCGACCACGCCGCCGGCTTGAGAATCATTTTTCAGATCATCCGTCACCAGACATTTGCGTTGCTGAGCCGCTTTGCCGATCAGGCCTTCCCCAACTTTGAATTGTTTCTTATGCGCCTCATGCGGCTGAAAGCCCGCGGCGCCTTTTAATTTGAGCGTATCCAGCCAATCGAAAAAGCCGAACAACGCGCAGAAGCTGACGGGTTGAAAAGGAAAACGTTCGTTTAAGCCTTCCAAAACGATCCGGCATATCGCGCAAGCCACTTCGCGAATGGGCATATCGTCCGCCGTTTCGTCGTCGGAAAAAATTCCGATGATTTTGCTGATGAGCTTAGGCACAAATGCGTCGATATCGGCACTGCGTTCGTCTTCCCCATAAAATTCCAGATAGCCGTTTGGAGGAGGAGGAGCGGGATTGCGCGGGGCAGATTCGATTATCATAAAGAATGGCACGCTTTGTTTAATGATAATCCCTTTTAATAGTGGCGAGCAGTTGTGTATCGCCTAAATCATCGGCAAAGTTTACGCCAATGTCATAAGAAGAATCAATAAAATTTTAAAGTCAAGACTAATCTTTCTATAAATTAAAGACTAACGTGGATTTTTGTTGCACGAATATCACAACCTAATGCGCATTCTAAAATTGCAACGAGCAAGGGGGGTGGGAAATGTATAGATTTGGGAAAATTTGTCTATACGCAGAACAAGAAATTGATGGTAATTATATTCAAAATTTCAATTGGGCCGGCAGCATGAGTGATTTTTTGCGCGAAGGTTTTTACGAATTCGAGTTGTAGCAGAATTTATAACGTTGTTTTAACATAGACAATCGAATAAATCTCCCATTTTGGTCCTCGCTGTATTCATCTTGAATACCTACCCCTTCTAGGAAAGCGAGCGGCGATGATGTTTCGGGAAGTCCAAATTTCCCCGAGCGCGTGGATTCGCATTGCCGTACAATATTGTTCCTTATTTTTCACATCAAAAAGTTCTTGTCGTTTTGCCATGCTGCACACAACTTTTGAATCAGAATATTTTTTATGATTGCCGCTGAAGCTTTGTTTGTGAGATTGATCGAGCCGCAATCGGAACCTGAAATGGCTGCAAATATATCCGATTTGCTGACGAAAAGCACCGAAGATTTTAAAGAATCGAAGGGCGGGCATGTTCCTGATGCGCTTGTCGACGAAGTCATCCATCAAGTTTATACTTCGCTTGATTCAATCATCAACACATTTGCCGATACCGCCTATCGGTTCGTGCTGACTTCAAAAAAAGGTAACTGTTCAGCTATCTGAGAAAAGTTTTTAGGAATTTTAAAAAAAGTCCGAGGTTTTTGCGTCATTGTTGCTTATATTATAATGGTATGCAACAATTGACGCGTGAACAAATCATTT
>Ga0247727_10005679_pt1 | contig 25088 bp, 27 predicted proteins | sample WisWelCaveWW1625_FD_202498 | JGI IMG/M metagenome (GOLD analysis project Ga0247727, IMG submission 202498) | Biofilm microbial communities from Wishing Well Cave, Virginia, United States - WW16-25 | ecosystem: Environmental > Aquatic > Deep subsurface > Groundwater > Cave microbial mat | place...
ACGTTCCACCACAGACCCTCTCCGCCACGCACGCGCCTCCAGTGTTCCGAAAATGCGTCCCCAGAACGCCTTGCTCGCCTACGCCTTACGTCGATCTGCGGAACAGCTGACGCGCCTCACGGCAAGTTGCGCCAAGGACTGGGAACAGCTATACTTTCGGACCGATTTTGAGAGACGGGGAACCCCACTTCTGATTTTGGAGATTTGATCCATGCCAAGCCACGAGGAGATCGAGCAGAAGGTCATCGAGATCGTCTCGAAGCAGCTTGGGGTCGCCAAGGAGAAGATCACGGCGAGTTCTTCGTTCGTGAACGACCTGGGCGCCGACTCGCTCGATACCGTCGAGCTCGTCATGGAGATCGAAGACAAATTCGATCTGAGCATCCCGGACGACGCCGCCGAGAAGATCCAGACGGTCGGCGACGCGATCAAGTACGTGGAAGGAAACGTTGGTGCCAAAGGCTAGAGTCGTTGTCACCGGGATGGGGTGCATCACCCCGCTCGGCAACGACCTCGAGACGTACTGGCAGAACCTCCTCGCAGGCAGGAGCGGCGCAGGCAAAGTCACCAGGTTCGACACGACCGGCATGCGCGTCACCTTCGCCTGCGAGGTGAAGAATTTCAATCCGGCCGACTTCATCGACGAGAAGGACGCCAAGCGAATGGACCCCTTCTCTCACTACGCCGTCGCGGCGGCGCGCCAGACGATCAAGGACTGCGGGCTCGATCTCCAGAAAGCCGACCGCTGGCGCTGCGGCGCGATCATCGCGACCGGCATCGGCGGCCTGAACGAGCTCCAGGAGCAGCACGTCCGGTACCAGGAGAAGGGGCCGACCAAGACCGGCCCGTTCTTCGTCCCGAAGATGATGCCGAACGCCGCCTCCGGAAACGTCGCGATCACGCTGGGGCTCGGCGGCCCGAATTGGGCCATCTCGAGCGCCTGCGCGAGCGCCAACCACGCGCTGGGCTCCGCGCTGCGGACCATCCAGTACGGCGACGCCGACTTCATGCTCGCCGGCGGGACTGAGGCGGCGCTCACGACCCTCGGCCTCAACGGCTTCGCGAACATGGGCGCGCTGTCGATGCGAAACGACGCGCCGGAAAAAGCCTCCCGCCCGTACGACAAGAACCGCGACGGCTTCGTGATGGGCGAAGGCGCGGGCGTCCTCGCGCTGGAGACGCTGGAGCACGCACAGGCCCGCGGCGCGAAGATCTACGCGGAACTCCTCGGCATCGGCAACTCGGACGACGCCTACCACATCACCGCGCCCGATCCGGACGGCTCCGGCGGCGCGTACGCGATGCAGGCGGCGCTCAAGGACTCGAACCTCAAGCCCGAGCAGGTCAGCTACATCAACGGCCACGGAACATCGACGGCGCTCAACGACAAGATCGAAACCGCCGCGATCAAGAGGGTCTTCGGCGATGCCGCGAGGAAGATCCCGGTGAGCTCGACCAAGTCGATGACCGGCCACCTGCTCGGCGCGGCCGCGGCGATCGAAGCGATCGCGACCGTGATGTCGATCAAGCACGACATCGTCCACCCGACGATCAACTACGACACGCCCGACCCGGAGTGCGACCTCGACTACGTCCCGAACGAGAAGCGCAAAGTTGTCGTCGAGGCGGCGATGTCGAACTCGCTCGGCTTCGGCGGCCACAACAGCGCAATCGTATTCGGAAAGTTCAGAAAGTAGAATACGGCCATGGCCGGCGAGACCCTCGCGGGCATCCGGATCATCCTCGAGGAACTCCGGGAAATGAGGCGGGAAGCCGCTGAGGAACGAAAGGAAGACCGTCGGCGCGCCGACGAAGATCGCAAGCTCGCCGACGTCGATCGGAAGCGGATCGCGGACGCCTTGGAAGTCTTGATCGCGCGCTCAAAACTGCGGGATGACGACCTCCACGCCGCGATGAAAACGATCGGCCGCGAAGGCAGGCGGCTCGCGAACGAAGTCGCCGGCATGGGCGTTGCTCTTCGTGAACAGACCACGCTTCTCGGAGAGCAGACGAAAATCCTGGGAGAGCAGACGAGAATCCTGGGCAACCACACCAAGCTCCTCAGGCAGATTGCCGGCAACACCAATGGCAAGCAGAGCCGGCACGGCGGGAACGGAAACGGCAAGAAGTAGCGGCCGCATGAAACCGCAGTTCGGGCTGCGCGCGCTGCTCTTCGCGGTCCTTCTCGCCGCCTCGTTTGCCATCCTCTTCAGAGCCGCTTGGGCCGCGAAAGTCACGCGCCCCCACGTTCTCGACTCTCACGTCGAATCAGCAGGGGCCTCCACGGTCGTCTTGGTGATTGACCTCGACATGGACCTATCAGCGCCCGAGTGGGAAAAGCACGTCCGACGCTTCGAATACCTCGTGCTCGATGAGGAGCGCTTGGTGCAGCTTCGCACCGTCCGCCCTGAGCTTCCCGCCGGAGTACAAGGGGCGGGAGACGAGCTCATGCGCCACTACGAAGATCACTTTGTCGTTTTCGCGAACTGGAAAGTTCAGGAGACGACCTCATGGGAAGCAATGCTCCAAGGCGGAGGCGTTGAGCGCGGTACGCAGATCGGCGACCGCCGCCGGCGGTATCGCATCGCCGTTCCCCTCAGCAACCGAGACGCAACGTACAAGGGGCGTCCCGGCGAATACTTGATGAGCCCGGGGCGTGAATACCAGCTGTGGGGCCAGATGATTGGCCGAACGATGGGGCCGTTCAGCTTCGAATCGAGCGTCTTCAAACTGCGGGTTCGGGTTCCGGAACATTAGCGCTTCGCCACCTTCCACTTGTTCTCGTCGACGAACTTGTAGTAGTCGCGTCTCGCCAGCCTTACCGCCGCCGCGTCGTCGACGATCACCGTCGCGCTCGGATGCAGCTGAAGCGCCGACGCGGGGCACATCGATGTCACCGGCCCCTCGACCGCTTCGCGAACCGCCTCGGCCTTCGCCTCACCCGTCGCCAGGAGCACGATCCGTTTCGCCTCGAGAATCGTCCCGATGCCCATCGTGATCGCGTGGATCGGCACGTCGCCCGCGTCGGCGAGCGTCTCCTTCGAGAGCGTCTTCACCCGCGTCCGCGATCCGAACGACGACGTCGGCTCGTTGAAGCCGATGTGGCCGTCGCGGCCGATGCCGAGAATCTGCACGTCGATCCCGCCGGCCGTGCGGATCGCCCCTTCCACCGAGGACGCCTCCGCCTCCAGGTCGCGTGAGTCGCCGCGGAAAAGCCGGACCCTGCCGGCCGCCACGCCGACGAGAAAGTGATCGTGCAGGTACTTGTGAAAGCTCTTCGGATGCGCCGGCCCGAGACCCACGTACTCGTCGAGGTTGAAGAACGTCGCCCGCGTCCAGTCGAGCGGCCGCAGCTTCGCATAGAGCGCAAGCGGCGTGCGGCCCGTCGCCAGGCCGACGGCGAGGTCCGGCTTGCGGGCGAGCTCGGCGGAGATGACGGCGAGCCCTTCGTCGGCGACGGCTTCGGCACTACGCCGGATGAGCACTTCCATGCAGGACCCTCCCGCCGACGACCGCCGTGCGGACCTTCCAGCCCTCGTCCAGCACGACGAGGTCCGCGTCGTACTCCGGCGCGATCGCGCCCTTCGCCGCCTCGAGACCGAGCAGCTTCGCCGGATTCGTCGAGGCCATCTCCCACGCCCGTACGAACGGCACGTTGAGGTCCTCCACGATGTTGCGGACGCCGTCGATGAGCGGCGCGGCGCTCCCACCGAGCCGGGTGGTCCCGCGCAGGACAACCTTTCCGCCGCTCACCTGCACCTTGATGCCGTCGTATTCGTGATCACCGTCCGGCGACGCCATCGCGCCCGTCGAGTCGCTCACGAGGATGAGCTTCTCGCGGGGTTTGCATCGCCATGCGAGCTCCGCCACCGTGCGGCTGACGTGCTGACGGTCATAGATCAGGCAGACCGCCACCCGGTCGTCGACGAGCGCCGCTTCGGCGATGCCTTCGTCGCGATGATGCATCGGTCGCATCGCGTTGTAGAGGTGAGTCACGCAGGTCAGCCCGGCGCGCACGGCGCCCTCGAGGTCGGACTTCATCGCCATCGTGTGTCCCGCCGAGAGGACCATGTCGCGCTTCACGCCGGCCGCGATCAGCGAGATCGCTCCTTCAACCTCGGGCGCGACCGTCATCATCTTCACGACGCCGCCGCCGGTGCCTGCCAGCCGGCTGAACTCCACGAGCGACGGCTTGCGGATGTTCTTGGGCGGATGCGCGCCCGCGCGGTCGGGGCTCAGGAACGGCCCTTCGAGGTGCGCGCCGAGGATCGACGGCTCCTGCGCCCGCGCCTCGGCAAGCCGGCCGAGCGCCGAGACCAGCATTTTCTCCGGCAGCGAGATCAGGGTCGCGAGGAACGACGTCGTCCCGAAGACGGCGAGCCGCCGGGCGATCTCGACGGACTCCGCGATCGTGGCCGTGCTGAAGCTCTTCCCGAAGGCCCCGTTGACCTGCAGGTCGATCAGCCCGGGAAGGACCTTGGCGCCCTCGGCCTCGACCGTCTCCGCCTTCGGAGCTTTCTTGCCGACGCGCCGGATCTTCCCGTCCTCGACGACGACGTCCGCCTTCTCCCACCCGCGGGGAGTAAGGACGTCGCCACCCCGAACCACGAGCTGCTCTGTCACGGAGAGACATGGTAACACTCGCATCGAAATCGTCGTGCCTTTACAGGCACGAGGCGGCTTCGCCGCCGCGCATCGCGCGGTGTTGATGCGAGTGTTTTAACGAACACCGCCGGATGGGGTATCGTCCAATCCACCATGCTCGTGCTCCTGCTGACGACGGTCTTCCAGGCGCAGGACTGGTGGAACAGCGACTGGTCCAGCCGGCGTCCCGTGACCCTCACGAACCGCGCGGACCATGAGCTTGCTGCAGGCTCGCCGATCACCGTCGACGTGAGTTCGCTGAAGGACAAGCTGACCGCGTCGGAGCTGGTGCTGGTCCACAACGGCAAACGGCAGCCGTTCCTCGTCGAAGAGCGGGAGGGCAGGATCGTCGTGCAGTTCCGCACGGCGGCCGCCATCGCGAAGGGGAAGGCCGATCCGTCGTACGCGATCTACTACGGCAATGCCAGCGCGCCAGCGAACGCGACGAAGGCCGCCGAGCTCCATGAGTACTTCGCCGACTTCTCGGGAGACTCCCTCGCGGCGGATGCGGGCATCAAGTCCGCCGTGGAGAAGGGGCAACTCATCGTCACCGACGTCGGCGCCGAGAAAACCGAGCTCAACCCGGCGCGAATCGTGCTGACCAAGGTCGCCCCAAAGGGCGCCTTCTCGCTGAGCGTCGATTTCGACGTCACGCTCAAGGAAGGGGCCCAGGTCATTGCGGGCCTGGCGATCGTCATCAAGGACGACGTCGCCGCCGACGAGGCGGTCCTGAAGCGGGTGAGGGCGGCGCTCGACGCGCTCTCCGATTCGGACTGGGAGACGCGCGAAACCGCGACGAAGGAGCTGATCAAGATCGGCCGGCCCGCGCTCGAGAAGGCGCGGGACGCGGCCAAGAGCACGGACGCGGAAGTGAAGTGGCGGGCCGAGCACGTCGTCGAGCGCATCCTCTTCGACCATCCGCCGAAGCTCGTCACGGCGACGTTCAACAGCGACGACGTGAAGATGCGCGCGTCGCGGACGGTGGTCATCGGCGGCCGCAAGATGCAGTACCCCGCCTCGCTGGTGATGCCGGGGCGCGTGACGATCCGGGTCGACCGCGACGAGGACGGCGAAGTGACGATCACCTGGAACGGGGTCAAGCGCGACGAGGGCGAGATGAAGGGCGAGGTGAAGGAGATCGCGCTCGTCTTCTGCAAGGGCGTCGCGGGGTCGTTCGGCCGCGCCGCGATCGACCGCGTCGCAATGTCGAAGCATCTCTCCGAGGACGACCGGCCTTCCGTGACGATCGAGACGGAGCAGAAGCAGAAGTAGGACAACGGGGGGACGCCTCGCGGCGTTTTATCTGGTACCATGCGCCTCGTGCTGCGCGCCGCCTTTCTCGCGCTTCTCGGCCTCCCCGCCCTTTCCCTCTCGGCGCAGGACCCGAAGTGGGTCTTCACCGGCGAGAGCAAGCACTACACGATCCAGTCGACGTCGGAGAAGAAGCACGCGGAGCAGGTCCTGGCGTACATGGACCTCTGCTTCGAGACGTACGCACGGTTCCTCAATCCCGCGGCCGACCGCATGCCCAAGAAGAAGTTCAACCTGATCCTCTACACGGGCGTCGACGAGTACAAGAAGAACGGCGGACCCGGCCGGTACGGCCACTACGACGGCAAGAACCTCGTCGGCTACTACCACGAGAACCAGATGCTGCCCACCTTCTCCCACGAGGGCATGCACCAGTTCACCGACATCTGCATCCCGAACTTCGGCCGCGTGCCGTCGTGGTACAGCGAGGGCATCGCCGAGTGCATCGCCAACAACGAGGTCCGGTCGGGCAAGCTCTACATCTGCCTCCAGAAGGGTCCGGTGCCCGAGATCCGCGTGCCGGTCCTGAAGCGCGCCCTCCTGGACAACAAGCACATTCCACTGAAGGACCTGCTCAACTACGACAAGCGCAAATTCCAGGAGAACCACAAGCTGCTCTACGCGGAGTCGTGGGCCTTCTGCACCTTCCTCCTCACGGCGCCGAAGCTCGAGGACCGCGACAAGCAGCTGCCGGACGGAAAGTACAAGGCGGTCCTCGTGAAGTTCCACAACTCGCTGCTCGATCCCAAGATGACGCCCGCCGAAGCGGCGACGGTCGCGTTCAAGGTCAACAACAAGCCCATCGATCTCGATGCGCTCGAGAAGGAATTCCGCGAGTGGGCGATGAAGTTCCCCTACGAGCCCGATCCGTCCGAGGAGCCCAAGAAGGACGAGGGCGGCGAGAAGAAGGACCCGCCGAAGAAGTAGCCACCGCCAGTGGCAGCAGCCAGAAACGAAGCAACGCCGACGAGCGCGTCCGCCCCGTCGAAACAACGAACGCCGCCGTCAGCCCCTATGGCCGGCGGCGGCGTCAGTTTTGTCCGGGAGCGACCCCGACCCCGTCTCCGGGTATCGGGGTCTCCCGGGGGATCTCCGCCTTGCGATCCTGCGCCGCGCCGTCGGGCGGCGTTCGCAGGACCATGAGTGCATCGGCCGGAGGGAGATGGAGACTTGAGCGAAAAACCGGGGGCTACGCTCTGCCGACCGGCTGCGCGGGCGCCGCGGGCCTGCCGAAGATCAGCCGCCCGGCGCGCGTCTGGAGGATGTTCGTGACGGTCAGCTCGACTTCCTGGCCGATGCGGTCGGAGCACTCCTCGGCCACCACCATGGTGCCGTCCTCGAGATAGCCCACGCCCTGCGTCGCGCCTTCGCCGCGCTTGATGATCTTGATCGTCAGCTTCTCGCCCTGCATGACCGGCGGGCGCAGCGCCGCCGCCAGGTCGTTCAGGTTGACCACCTCGATCTTCTGCACGGTGGCGACCTTGTTGAGGTTGAAGTCCGTCGTCACCAGCCGCCCGTCGATCAGTGTCGCGAACTTCACGAGCTTCGCGTCGACGCCCTCGACGTCGGGCAGGAGCACGTCGCGCACCTCGACCCCCTGCGGCAGCTTCTGCATCGCCTGGAGGAGGTCGAGCCCCCGCCGTCCGCGCTCGCGCTTGATCTTGTCGGCGGAATCGGAGAGCGCATGCAGCTCCTCCAGCACAAACTTCGGCACGATGATCTGCGCGTCGAGGATCTTGCTGCCGATGACGTCCACGATCCGCCCGTCGATGATCGCGCTCGTATCGAGGATGAACGGGCGGATCGTCTTCCCCTCGCGCTTGAGCTCGACGAACGGGATGACGAACTTGAAGTCGTCCTTGGCGTGCATGATGGCGAGCACCGAGAGGAAGCAGAAGACGAAGATGATGCCGACATCGCGGTAGACGATCGCGGTGTCTCCCTTCGGATCTCCGGCCGACGGGGCCGGCTTCAGCGCCGGGAAGAGATTGAGAACGCTGATCAGGAGGTAGGCGACGATGAACCCGAACAGGACGCCGAACATCACCGTCGAGATGACGCCGATGAAGCGCCGGGCATACGCCAACTCGAGCAGGGCGCAGCTGAAGCCGACGCCGGCGCCGAAGAGGCCGCCCTCGACGTAGCCGAGCTTGTAGACCTCCTTCGCGATCAGCGCGCCCAGGATGGCGCAGGCGAAGACGAAGAAGCCGCGGAGGGCGTGCAGCATGAGAGGTCGATTATATCGCCGCGGGGCCGCTCACAGGATGTTCTCGAACGGATGGAATAGCTTCCGGTACTCGTCCTGGGCGTACCGGTCGGTCATCCCCGCAATGTAGTCGGTCACGGCACGCTCGAGGCCGACGGTCCTGGCCCACTGGTGGAACCGCGGCGGCAGCTGTCCGATGTTCGCGGCGTAGGCCTGGAAGAGGGCCTTCACGAACCGCATCGCCTTCTCCGACATGACCACGACCCGGTGATGGCGATAGACGTTGTCGTAGAGGAACCGCTGGAACTGGAGCTTCGCCTTCCCCATCTCCGCCGAGTACGTGACCAGCGGCTTCGTCGCGCCGCGGACGTCGTCGATCGAGGCGATTCCCTGCTTCTTGAGATTCGCCTCGGTCGACTCGATGAGGTCGGTCACCATGAGATCGAGGATCGACCGCACGGCGGCTCGCAGGCGAATCTCGTCAGGCGCGCCCTTCACGCCCTTCTTCACGCGGTCGGCGGCGCGGCGATAGAGCGGGACCTCGAGGAGCTGCGTCTCGGTGATCAGCCCCGCCTTGACGCCGTCGTCGAGGTCGTGCGACGCGTAGGCGATCGAGTCGGCGTTGTCCACGACCTGCGCCTCGAGCAGCGGCGCCCATGACGGCTTCAGTTCCTTCTCGACCGGCAGGTCCGGCCGGACCGTGTGCTTGCGCATCGACTCCCGCGTCTCGAAGGTGAGATTCAGCCCCGGGTAGCCCGGGTAGCGCTCCTCCAGCAACTCCACGATGCGCAGGCTCTGGAGGTTGTGCTCGAACCCGCCGTGCTTCTTCATGCACTCATGAAGCGCATCCTGCCCGGCGTGGCCGAACGGCGGATGGCCGAGATCATGCGCCAGGGCCAGCACCTCGCAGAGGTCCTCATTCAGCGACAGCGCCCGCGCCAGCGTCCGCGCCACCTGCGCCGTCTCCATCGAGTGCGTCAGGCGCGTCCGGTAGTAGTCGCCCTCCTGGTTGACGAATACCTGCGTCTTGTACTCGAGACGGCGGAACGCGGTGCAGTGGATCACGCGGTCGCGGTCGCGCTGGAAGGCCGTCCGGTAGGGATGCTCGGGCTCCGGGAACTTCCGTCCTCGCGAACGCCCGGACTTCGCCGCGCAGGGCGCCAGGATTCTCTCCTCGCGCGCTTCGAGCTCTGGGCGGGTGATCACGTCAGGATGCTATCAATCGTCGAGAGCAGTTCCTTCAAATCGCTCATCGTGATGTCGGCCATGTGGGCGATGCGGAAGGTCGAGTCTTTGATCTTCCCGTAGCCGTCGCTGATGATGTAGCCGCGCTTGCCGAGTTCATCGTTGAGCTTCCTGATGTCGGTCTTCTTCGTGTTGTGGATGCAGGTGAGCGTGACCGATTCGTAGCCCTTCTCGGGGAAGATCCCGTAGCCGCGCTCCACCGCCCACGCCCGGCAGTGCTTCGCCATCTCCAGCGTCTTCGCGTAGCGGGCGTCGAAGCCCTCCTGCTGCATCCGCTCCATCGCGACACTGAGCGCGTAGACCAGCGAGATGACGGGCGTCTCCGGCGTCTGGTTCTTCTCGCTGTACTTCTTGAGCTGGAGGATGTCGAAGTAGTGGCCGCGGGCAGGCACCGTCTTCGCCCGCTCGAAGGCGCGGTCGCTGACGTACGCCACGGCGAGGCCCGGCGGCAGCCCGAACGCCTTCTGCACGCCCGCCAGGATCATGTCGACGCCCAGCTTCTCAGGCTCGATCTTGATGCCCGCCATCGCGGAGACGGCGTCGACGGCGAACATCACGTCCGGGTACTTCTTCACGACCTCGGCGATCGCGGGCACCGGGTTGAGCAGGCCGACCGAGGTCTCGTTGTACACCACCGTGACCAGGTCGTACTTCCCCGTCGCGAGCCGCCGGTCGATCTCTTCGGGCAGGTTCGGCTTTCCCCACGCGGCGGCGTAGGGGTCCGCCTCCTTGCCGTTCTCGGCGGCCATCTCGAACCAGCGCTCGCTGAACGCGCCGCACGAACACGAGAGAATCCGCTTCTTCGAAAGGCAGCGGATCGCCGCCTCCATCGCGCCCGTCGAGCTCGACGTGAAGAGCAGGATGTCGCCTTTCTTCGCATCGAACATCGAGCGCAGGCCGCCGACCGCCTTCGCGTGGATGACCTCGTAGTCCTTCGCGCGATGGCTCACCATCGGGATGGAGCAGGCCTTGAGAAGGTCGGGATGAACCTCGACCGGGCCTGGAATGAAGAGCTTCTTGTGCATGCCTAGACTCCCACTGTGCACAGCATACCCATCGACTCGCCTGCGGCTCGCTCAGGGTGAGCGGCCCGTGAGGTCGCTTCCTAATCGGGCCGCTCAGATCCTCGCCATCACCAGTCCCGAAAGCAGCTTCGGGTAGAAGTCCGTCGTCTTCTGGGGGAACCGCTCGCCCTGTTTCACGATCTTCCGGATCTGGTCGATCTTCACCGGATTCACGAGGAACGCGCCCTGGACCTCTCCGTCGTTCGCGACGCGGTCGAGCGTTTCGTCGGCGGAGCGGAGATACTCGACGTACATCTCCCTCTTCGTGTGCTCGGGCGTGATGCCGATGATGCCCTCGAGCACGATGCTGTGGAGCAGGTTCACGTCGAGCGACCGCCACGCCTCGGACTTCTTCGCCTTCACCTGCGCCGCCGCCTTCTTCACGTCGCTGACGACGAAGAGGTAGAGCCGGTCGTACGATGCCGCGCCGAACGCGGGGCGCTTCTCGCCCACGTCGCGCAGCTCGGACAGCAGCTTTTTCCGGTCCGTGTACTCCCGGATCTCAAATTGCCGCGCCGCCGTGTTCAGCACGGCCTCGAAGTCCCACCGCGCGTAGCCCCGGATGAGCCGGTGCGTTCCGAAGATCGTCAGGCCCTCGTCGTCCATGTTGATCAGCGTCGCGAGGACATGCGTCGCCTCGGGATGGTCGACGCGGTAGCTCCACGCCGTTTCATACCGATGGTGGCCGTCGGCGATGATGGCGTCCTTCGTTTTCATCGCCCGGCAGACGTCGGCGACGGTCTCGTCGTCGTCCACGCGCCAGACGCGGTGCGTCTCGCCGTAGTCGTCCTTCGCCTCGAGATCGGGCCTGCCGGTCGGGTTCAGCAGCCTGTTGACGCTGTTCTTCGGATCGGAGTAGAGCAGGAAGACATGCGACAGGTGGGTCTTCGTCGCGTCGAGCAGGTGCCGCCGGTCGATCTTGGGGCCCGAGTGCGTCTCCTCGTGCGGGTGGATTCGCCCCTTGCCGGGCTCCTCGAGCTTCACCATCGCGCTCACGCCGCGGCGCGTCTTCGTCTCGCCCGACGGCGTCTTGTAGAGCTGGTGATAGGCATAGAGCGCCGGCTTCGCGTCCCGCACGAGCACGCCTGACTGCAGCCACGACTCGAACTCGCGCGCGGCGCCGGCGTAGTCGGAGCCCTTCCGCTTGTCGACGCGGATGAAGCTGTGCTCGTGGCGATGGTAGTACTCATCCTGGAGCGTGTCGTTGATCCGGTCGTACGGCTGCGTCATCACCTTCGTCAGGTCGCCGACGCGCCTGGGGTCGTAGTGGATTCCCGCGAACGCCTTGATCTCAGGCATGATCGGCCATCCTCTGCGTGGAAATCACGCGCTCGTACAGCGCCTCGTAGTGCGGCACGATCTTCGAGGTGTCGAACCGGTCCACGGCGCGCTGCCGCGACGCGTCGCGGGCAGACGACGCCTCGAAGAGCTGCAGCGAGCGCTCCGCCATCGCCTGCACGTCGCCCACCGGCACCAGGTGGCCCGTGACACCGTCGTCGACAAGCTCCGTGATGCCGCCTGCCTCGGTCGCGACGACCGGCACGCCGCACGCCATCGCCTCGAGCGCGGCGAGTCCGAACCCCTCGAACTGGCTGGTCGACAACATCACGTCCGCGTGCGGGAGGATCTCGTGGATCGCGCGCTCCTCGCCGAGCCAGGCGACATCGTCGTCGATGCCGAGCTTCTCGGTCATCACGCGGACGGCTTCGGCGTCCGGGCCGGTGCCGACCATCCAGAGCTTGGCCTTCGTCTTCTTGCGGACCAGGTAGAACGCCCGCACCGCGTCGGCGCTCCGCTTCACGGGCCGGAAGTTCGAGACGTGGACGATCACGCGCTCGCCGCCGTCGCGTGCAGCAGGCTGGAAACGGGTGGTGTCGACGAAATTCGGGATGACGTCGATCGGCGACGTCAGCCCGAACCACGCCAGCGTGCGCCGCCGGAGCGCGTCGCTCACGGACGTCACCGCGTCGCTCCGCGTGATGCCGAGCTTGGTGATGCAGTTGAGCGCCGCGTCCTCTTCGACGAGGAGCACGTCGGTGCCGTGAAGCGTGGTCACGCTGCGCAGCGTGCGGGGATCGGGCGCGACGATCTCCTTCGCCAGGTGCGCGCTCACGCCGTGGGGGAAGGCGTAGTGCGCGTGGACCACCTGGAGATTCGCGTCGCGCGCGACGTCGGCGACGCGGCACGCGGCCGCCATGCCGTAGGAGGGGAACTCGAAGAGCGGATACTTCGGAACGCTGATCTCGTGGTAGTGGAAACGGTCGGGCATCGGCTGCATCCGGAAGGGGCGGCGATAAGACAGCAGGTGCACGTCATGTCCGCGCGACGCGAGCGCGGCGCCCAGTTCGCTTGCCAGCACGCCGCTGCCGCCGCTCGTGGGGTAGCAGAGAATCCCGATGTTCATCTCGACTCGCGCCTGCGGCGCCCGCTCGATGCGAGCACGCGCGGGCCCCGCCGCGGAGTTTCCATCATCACTTTTTCGGGAGGATTGCGTCCGCCTCGATTTCCACCAGCATAGCGGGATCGACGAGGCCCGCCACAATCACCATCGCGCAGGCCGGGCGGATGTCGCCGAAGAACTTCCCGTGCGCGCGGCCGACCTCGTCGCAGTGCTTCCGGTCCGTCACGTAGATCCGCGTACGGACCACGTCGTTGAGCGAGCCGCCGGCCTCCTTGAGCGCTTTCGCGATGATCTCGATCGCGCACACGGCCTGGTCATGGGCCCTCTTCGAGACGACCTTGCCGTCCTTCGTGCCGGTCGTGCCGGCCACGTGAACGAACCGCCCCATCTTCACCGCGCGGCTGTAGCCGACCGTCGGCTCCCACGGGGCGCCGGACGAGATGTTGCGGCGCGCCATGTTAGTGCCGGAAATGCCGGATGCCCGTGAGGAGCATCGGCACGCCGCGCTTCTTCGCCGCCGCAAAAACGTCCTCGTCGCGGATCGACCCGCCGGGCTGGATGATCGCCGTGACCCCGGCGTCCATCAGCAGCTCGGGACCGTCGGGGAACGGGAAGAAGGCGTCGCTCGCGGCGATCGCGCCCTTCACGCGCTCACCGGCCTTGCGCACGGCCATGTGGCAGGAATCGACCCTGCTCATCTGGCCGGCGCCGACGCCGATGACCATGCCGTCCTTCGCCAGCACGATCGCGTTCGACCTCACGTGCTTGCAGACGGTCCATCCGAAGATGAGGTCCTTCTTCTGCGCATCGGTGGCCTCGACGGTGACCGTTCGCAGCTCCTGGTAGCTCTTCTCGTCGGGCGACTGCATCAGGATCCCGTCCCGGATGCCGCGGATGTTCTGCCCGCGGGAGATGCGCGTCGTCATCTCCTCCGCTTCCAGGATCCGGAAGTTCTTCCCCCAGCGAGGCTTCTCGCGCAGCGTCTTGATGACGTCGACCGCGTAGCCGGGCGCGATGACCGCCTCGAAGAAGTTCTCCTTCGCGACCATCTTCTCCGCCGTCGCCATGTCGATGACGCGGTTGACGGAGAGCACGCCGCCGTAGGCGCTGACGGGGTCGCCGGCGAGTGCCTTCGTGAACGACTCGGCGAGGGACGCCGAGATCGCGGCACCGCACGGGTTGTTGTGCTTGACGATGACCGCGGCCGGCTCGCTGAACTCCTTCGCGAGCTCGAACGCGCTGTCAAGGTCCAGGATGTTGTTGTACGAGAGCTCCTTGCCGCCGTGGAACCGCGCATAGGCGACGGAGGCGCCCGACTGGGCGAGCCCGCGGTAGAGCGCCCCCTTCTGGTGCGGGTTCTCGCCGTATCGCAGGTCCTCGAGCTTCTGGTACTGGAGCGTGAGCAGCTCCGGGAAGTCCTCGCGTCCGCCGAGGTAGGCGGAGATGGCGCTGTCGTAGACGGACGTCATCGCGAAGGCCTTCACCGCCAGTTCGCGCCGGAGCAGCTCCGTCGTCTCGCCCTCGCGCTTCTTCATCTCGTCCAGGATGCGCGGGTAGTCGGCCGGCGAGGTGACGACCGTCACGTACCGGTGGTTCTTCGACGCCGACCGGACCATCGACGGCCCGCCGATGTCGATGTTCTCGATCGCCTCCTCGATCGTCACGTCGGCCTTCGCCGTCACCTTCGTGAACGGGTAGAGGTTGACGCAGACGAGGTCGATGAAGCGGATGCCCTGCTGCTGGGCCTGCTGGACGTGGTTCGCGTCGTCGCGCACCGCGAGGATGCCGCCGTGCACCTTGGGATGGAGCGTCTTGACGCGGCCATCCATGATCTCGGGCGAGCCGGTGTAGTCCGCGACGTCCGTGATCTCGATGCCCGCCTCCCGAAGGGCCTTCGCGGTGCCGCCCGTCGAGAGGATCTCGACACCGAGCCCCTTCAGGCCCTTGGCGAATTCCTCCACCCCCGTCTTGTCGAAGACGGAGACGAGAGCGACGCGGATTTTCATGGAGTTGGGCGGCACTATACGGAGTCGGGCGGAGAGCGTCCAGTACGTGAAGGAGTGGAGGAGGGAGAGAGGGGGAGAATAGCGTTACAATCCCTCGCCCCGCATGTGGAAAAAAATCCTTTTCGCGTTCTCGGTTCTTCTCGGCGTGGCCGCGATGGCCGCCATCCCGCACTTCGTCGGGATCGAGAAGATCCGGGAGGCCATTGCGCGCTCCGGCATCCTCTGCCTGTGCGTCTTCTCCCTGTTCGCGGGCCTGCCGCTCGTGATCCCCGCCATCGGCTGGTGGATCATCATGCGCGGCGAGGGGATCACCGTGTCGATCTGGCAGGCGTTGAAGGCGAACTTCATGGGCTTCCCCATCAACATGATCGCGCCTTCCGCGTACCTCGGTGCCGAGCCGCTCAAGACCGTCTATATCGCCAAGGCATGCGGCGTCACCAAGCGCCGCGTGCTGGCGACGATCGTCGTGGCGAAGGTGCAGGAGGTCGCCGGGCTGACCCTCGGCATGTTCGTTGCCGCCGTCGTCTACCTGTGGCGCGGCGACCTCGGCCGTCAGCAGCGCATCTCCGTGAGCATCGTCACCGGCGTCATGGTGCTCATCATGGCCGGCGTGATGGTCCTCTTCTTCCGCAACGCCCAGCCGTCGGTGAAGATCATCAACTTCCTGGCGGGCTTCCGGATCGGGCGGCGCAAGCTCGCCCGGCTCCGGCCGAAAGCCGAAGAGCTGGAGCACCTGATCCACGCCTGCTTCATGCACCGGTGGAGGCGCTTCCTCGTGGCGCAGCTCGTCACGCTCGGCTCGGCGATCTCCCTGTTCTTCCGCCCGTGGGTCTACTTCATCTTCGATCCGAGTGTCGGCAGCATGGGCTCCGAACACCTCTCCGCGATCTATGTCGTGACCAATTCGATCAACACGATCTCGATCACGCCCGGTGGCCTGGGCGTCTTCGAGGCGGGTCTCGTGGGCTACTTCTCCGCGGCCAAGATCGGCGCCGACAACGCGCTTGCGTACGCGTTTGCGAACCGCATCTTCGACGTTGTCTACATCCTCTGGGGCGTGTGGCTCATCGTGCACACCGGGCTCACCGGCGTGGCGAAGGGCATCGCGAAGGGGACCGACGAGACGATCAAGCCGGAAGACCAGCCGACGGCGGCGGACGTTTGAAAAAGGCGCTGACCGTCATCGGCGCGGTCCTGGGCGTTGCCGCCCTCGCGGCCATTCCGTTCATCGTGGGCGTCGACACGACCTTCCAGGCGATCCGGCGTGTCGGCTGGGCAGGGCTCCTCGCCTTCGTCGGCAACGCGTCGCTGGTCCTGCTCGCTCCCGGGACCGGCTGGTGGATCATCATGCGCGGTGAAGGAATCAAGGCCTCGCTGGTGCAGACGCTCCGGGCCGTCCTGATGGGATTCCCGGTGAACATGCTCACGCCGTCGGCGCAGCTCGGGGCGGAGCCGCTCAAGACCGTCTACCTCGCCCGCGTCACGGGCGCCCCCAAGCGCCAGGTCCTGGCCACGATCATCGTCTCGAAGCTCCAGGAGATCGTCGGACTGGTGGCCGCGGCCCTCGTCGCGGTCGCCCTGCTCGCCTGGCGCGCCGAGATCGCGCAGAGCCAGCGGCTCTGGATGGGCATCGCCGTGGGCGCCGCGGCGCTGGCCGTCGCCATCGCGATGACGGCGTTCTGCCTCAACGCGCAGCCGACCGTGAAGCTGATCAACGCGGTCGCCTGCCTCGGCTTCGCGCGGCGGCGCCTGGCCCGGCTCCGGCACCATGCGCGGGAAATGGAGACGATGATCCACGCGTGCTTCGTTCACCGACCCGGGCGCTTCCTCGTCGCGCAGGCCATCACGCTGGTCTCCGCCGCTTCGAACTTCCTGCGGCCGTGGCTCTACCTGCACGTCATCGGCATTCCGGTGGGCGCCGAGCATCTCGCGGGCATCTTCCTGGTGACCAACGGGATCAACCTCATCGCCTTCACGCCGGGCAGCGTGGGCCTGTTCGAAGGCGGCGTGCTCGGCTATTTCGCGGCGGCAGGACTCGGCAAGGAGGTCGGCGCCGCGTACGCGATGGTCAACCGCGTCGCCGATGTCACGCTGATCGTGCTGGGCGGCTGGCTGATCGTGCAGGCGGGGCTGATGCGGGTGGCCAGGGGAAAGGAAGAAAGCAGCCAGTCGCCGGTGAACAGGACCGAGTAGCCGCTCAGTATCCGGCCATGTCAACTTCGATCGGGCCCGCTTTCGCATCGCTGCGCGGCGCATCGAAGCTGTACTGCACCGCCTGGAACCGCGAGCGCAGCCTGTTCACGTCGGCCTTGACGTCCTTCTTTTCGGCGATGATCTCCTTCATCAGCCGCGCGATCTCCTCCATCTCGGCGGCCTTCATGCCGACGCGCGTCATCTCCTGCGCGCCGATGCGGATGCCGGAGGGGTTGTTCAGCTTCTTCGGCGGATCCCAGGGCAGCTGGTTGCGGTTGACGATGATGTCGTTCTTCTCGAGCGCTTCGGCCGCCTGGCCGCCGCCGCCGTGCATGGAGACGTCGACGGCGACCTGGTGCGTCTCCGTGTAGCCGCGGTCGGCGCACTGCGCCGCGAGCCCGACCCTGTGAAGCGCGGCGGCGAGCGAGCGCGCGTTGGCAACGACCTGCTTCGCGTACTCCGCGCCGAACGCCTTCATCTCGAGCGCCGCCACCAGCAACGGAGGGAGCGTCATCAGGTGGTGGTTTGAGAGGGTGCCCGGGAAGGCGAGCTTGTCGATGCGCTTCCACTGCTCGTCGTCGAGGTTGCCGAGGAGCGTGCCGCGCTGCGGGCCGAAGAAGGTCTTGTGCGTCGAGCCCGTGATGAGCTGCGCGCCCTCCTCGAACGGATTCTGGAAGGCGCCGCCGGCGATGAGGCCGAGCACGTGGGCGCCGTCGTACATCACCGTCGCGCCCAGTTCGCGGGCGACCGGCGCGAGCTCCTTAACCGGCTCACGGAAGAGAATCAGGCTCTTGCCGAAGATCGCGAGCTTCGGCCTTTTTTCCTTCAGGAGGTCCTTCGACTTCTCCACGTCGATCGAGTAGCCGTCGGCCGCGCGCGGCCACTGGTGGATCGCCTTCGTGTACTTGCCCATTCCGCCGAACTGCTGATGGCTGATGTGGCCGCCCGCGGGCAGCGGGTTGACCATCACCGGATCCTGCTGCTGGAGAAGCGCGGCGAACGCGACGTCGTTGGCGTTCGTGCCGCTGATCGTGCGGACCTCCGCCTGCTTGCACTTGAAGATCTCGAGCATCGCCTGCCGCGCTCGAGCTTCGATCTCGTCGATGTTCGCCGTGCCCTGGTAGTAGCGGGCGCCGGGATGACCCTCGGCATAGCGATGGTTGAAATCCGACGCCAGGGTCGCGCGGGCGCGGTTCGAGAGGACGTTTTCGCTGGCGATGAGGTTGACGCACTTCGCGCGCCAGTCGTTCTGGCGGCGGACCAGGTCTTCGACTTGCCGGACCCCTTCGTCATTCATGGCGCACCTGGCTCCCGGTTCACGGACGCACGGTCCACGGTCCTACGCCGGCTTGACGACCTTCCCTGCCCGCAGGCAGGCGGTGCACACCTTGATGCGGCAGTTCTTCCCGTCGACGACCGCGCGCACCTTCTGCAGGTTGGGCTTGTAGCTGCGCTTGCAGATGCCCGTGATCTTGCGGCCGATGCCGCCGACCTTCTTGGCAAGACCGCGCCTCGTGATCTGCGAGCCGCGGATCGGCCCCTTGTTGCAGACGAAACAACGGCGGCCCTTCGTCATCGGCTGAAGCACATCGGTCTCCTTCTTGCAGCCCTGCGACCCGTCCTCCGTGGCGCCACCTTGGGCGCGAAGGAGGAAGCAGGGCCGACATAATAGGACTTGCCGCCGTCTTTGCAATAGGGCCGCTCCGACTTCATTGACTTGACCCCGTAGCGTGGTATCCTCTTCAGGTTCGTGGTTCTCCCCATCAGGGGGGTTGTCGGCGGGCATGCCCTGCGAAGCGCCGGACGTCGGGCGCGAAGCACGGGTTCCCCCGCTCGTATTGGAAGGCGGAGCACGATGGCAAGCCGAACGATCGTCGGCATCGACATCGGGTCGAAGTTCATCAAGGCCCTCCAGATGGTGGAAACCAACGGCAAGTACTCCGTCACCGAATATGGCTGCCTGGAGATCCCGCCCCAGTACTCGGTCTCCGACGCCGTCAGCGAACTCTTCAGCAAGAAGAAATTCAAGACCAAGCGCGTCTGCAGCTCGGTGTCGGGCCGGTTCGTCTTCGTCCGCTACATCAACATGCCGGTCATGGGCGAAGAGGAACTGGTCAACGCCGCCAAGTACGAGCTCGGGAAGTACATCCCCGTCGAGGTCGACGAGGTCCTGCATGACAGCCAGAAACTCGAGGAGCTCGCGCCCGCGGCCGAGGGCGCCGAGGCCGAAATGCGCGTCCTCCTCGTCGCCGCGAAGAAGACCTTCATCGAGGAGCACATCGGCATCATCGAGACCGCCGGCCTCCAGCCCGCGATCATCGACGTCGACAGCTTCGCCCTGGGCAACGCCTACGAATTGACCGGCCTGATCAACCCCGACTCGATCCGCCCGGGCAAACTGGTCGCGCTCTGCGACATCGGGGCGACCAAGACCAACATCAACATCATGTCCGACACGCTCTCCTACTTCACGCGGGAGTTCTACAAGGGCGGCGACGACATCACCGATGCCATCTCCAAGAAGCTCGGCATCGAACCGCGCGAAGCGGAGACGCTCAAGCGCAACCCCGGCGGCGAGGAGCAGAAGCTGCTCGACTGCGTCGGCGGCGTCCTCGAGGACATCTGCCACGACATCAACATCTCGATCGACTACTTCGAGAACCAGTACGACAAGAAAGTGGACGAGGTTTTCCTGGTCGGCGGCGCCTCGGCCACGATCGGCCTCGACGAGGTCCTGGAGAAGACGGTGCAGAAGAAGGTCGCCAAGTGGAACCCGATCCAGCACCTCGACCTGAAGCTTGAAAAAGAGAGCGAGCAGGAGCTCCAGGAGACGGCGGCGCAGGTCGCCATCGCGCTGGGGCTCGCCTCGCGGGTGCGGAAGGAATAGCGCATGATCAAGATCAACCTGCTTCCGGTCGAAAAGCGCAAGGCGGAGCGCACGCCGCTCCCGCGCTTCGGCCTGATCCTCGCCGACATCGCGGTCGCGGCGGTCGTCATCGTCGCCATCCTCTTCGAGTGGATCATGATCAAGCGGACCGAGGGCGAAAAGGCGGGCCTCGAGGCGCGCCTGGTCACGCTCAAGCCCGACATCGCGCACTTCAAGGCGTCGAAGCAGCTCAACGGCGAACTCCACGGCAAGCTGGGCGAGATCCGCAGCATCGCGGGCCAGGGGAACGAATGGTGGCGGATCCTTGACGGGCTCTGGGAGGTCATCAACGACAACACCGGCGTCTGGATCGACGACATCAACTCCGCCGACGGCTCGGCCGCGGCCGGCATGATCCAGAGCTGGGACCCGGGCCGGGCCCAGGAGCCTCCCCCGTTCGGCCTGACGATGAGCTGCCACTCCGCCGGGCTCGACACGAAGGCCATGACGAAGTTCCGCGCCGATCTGCGGGAGCACGCCGTGCTGAAGCGGTTCTTCACCGAGATCAACTTCTCGATCGACTGGTCGGTCGAGCCGCAGGATGACTTCCAGCAGCGCTATTCGCTGCAGTTCCGGATCACCATGATTGGAAGGGTGCCTCCGCCTCCGGCGGCTGGAGGGCCGCAGCCATGAACGAAAAACAGATCACCATCATCTGCATCACGCTCCTCGTCGTCTTCGTTCTCGTTGGCGGCGGCCTCCTGTACTACATGGAGTTCACCACGCACGAGGAGATCCGCAAGCAGATCGCCAAGGTCAAGAAGGAAGTCGACACCGCCGAGAAGAACCGCCGCGACTGGCCGGGGCTCGACAAGGAGAACGCGCAGCTCAAGGCGGACATCGACCTCCTGGCGGTCCGCATCCCGATCTTCATCCCCGGGCGCAAGCCGTACGAGATGGACACCATCGTCGACCTCATCGACGGTCTGCGGAAGTCGTCGAATGTCTACATCTCCTCGGGCCGCTACACGCCGATCCCGACGGGCGCCCCGCCGCTCCCCGGCAACGTGCAGAAAGTCACCTACGACTTCAGCGTGCGGGGCGGCTGGTTCAACCTGCTCCGCTTTATCAACATGCTCGAAACCACGAAGCGCGTGATGAACGTCGATTCGATCATCATCACGCCCGGCGGCGGCGACGAGAAGCTGACGAGCACTCCGCGGCGCGACTTGACGATCCGCGTCACGAGCTACATGTACCGCGAGGGCCCGCCTCCCCCCGATCCGAACGCTCCTCCCGAAACGACGCCCAAGGAGGAGATCAAGGACAAGCCCGCAGGGGAGACCAACAAGTCGACCCTGCCGCCGGACTAGGACCCATCGAGCGCCATCCAACGACCGTCCTCGCAGACGGTCGTTCTCATTTGGGCGCGGATGTCGCGGGCTTTTCCTTCGGCTTCTCTTCGCCCCGCATCGCCAGCCACAGCCCACCGACCACGAGCAGCACGGCCGCGACCACGCCTACGATGATGAGGGGGTTGGTCTTCTTCGTTTCGCGGGGAGCGCGCGCCATCGCCCGACCCGTCTTCTTCTCCATCGGCCCCGTCTCGCTCTTGGCCTTTTCGATCCGCGACGTGCTGCCCTTCTTCAGCGGCTTGGCCGCGACGGCCGCCTTCGCGGGCGCCGGCCTGCCGGGCGCCGCGGGCTTCGGTTCCGCTCGCTTCGTCTGCAGCGCCTGCATTCGGGCCGTCTCCGCGCGGCGCGCAGGCCCGACCTTCGGGAGCGCGGCGGTGGCCGTCTTCTTCGGCTCCTCCTGCGCCCCGGCGTCGAAGACGATTACCGTCTGCCCGACCTGGATCTGGTCGCCCGTCTTCAGCGGCTGCTCCTTGACCTGGATGCCGTTCACGAACGTCCCGTTGCCGCTGCCCAGGTCGACGAGCTTGAACCCCTCCGGCGTCTTGACCACCTGGCAGTGGCGCCGCGATGCCTTGATGTCCTTGATGCGGATGTCGGCTTCCAGGCCGCGGCCGATCGTAACAACGGCCGCCTCGAGGGCGAACCGCTCCTCGGCGCCGTCAGCCTGAACGGTGATGCTCGACATGACTCGAGCCCGGATTATAGCCCGAAGCCAAACGCTAGTGAACGATTCGGGCTGCCGCCTGTCCGCGCCACGAGCCGAGCACCACGTGGAACGTCTCGCCCGTCTCCGCTCGAAGCTCGCCGCCGCCGAGCGGCAGAACGGCTCCGGGACACAGGTCGCCTTCCTCCAGCGTGAATCCAACCGCGACCTCGATCCGTCCGTCCGGGGAAGGCGCAGGCTCGACCACGACGATCCGGCCGGCGAATCCGTCCGCGACGACGTCGTGCGTTGTGACGGCAACGCTGAGCGCGGGAGGGACCGCGGCAACGCAGGGATCGCTGCCGCGGGATGCGACGGCCGACGCGAAGAGCCGTTCCAGGACTCCGCCGAAGAGATCCCACTCGAGGTCGTTCAGCGCCCGCCCGGGAGCCTCCCCAGACGTGGCGGAACCCAGCAGGCGCTCGACGACGCCGAACGCGAAGGCACGCTCCGCCGCGACGATCGATCCGTTCGCGAGGACGGCAACGGCGGCAGGGCCCGGAACCAACGGCGTCGCTCCGGAGTATCGCATGATGCGGCGCGACGTCGTCGCCCGCCCGTTGAAGATCGCGTGGAAGTCCATCCCTCTCCCCCTCTCGCTCCGGCTACGGTCGTCGCTCCTCGTTCGGCCCGATCATCTTGTCCTGTCGCAGCAGCTTCTCGAGATAGAGCGGGTCGCCGTTCAGCGCCTCGATCTCGCCCTTCAGCCGCCGGTTCTCGCCGGTCAGGGACTCGACACGGCGGTCGGCTTCGAGGATGCGGCGCTGAAGGCGGGTGGCGCCGCGATGGGCCTCCCAAGCCCTCCACGACAGCCCGGCAGCCAGCGCCGCCAGGAGCACCGCCCAGATCCAGGGCCGCAGCCGCTCCATGGTTTCCTCGTCCGACGTCCGGCGTCGCTCCTTGCGGTTGACGCCCGACCCGCGCGTTGCTAGAGTCGGATCGGGCTGCCCTTAGGATTTATCGGCCGCTGCGCCGATAAATCTTGAGCCGGTTAGGAGACACGGACTTGCAAGAGCCCTCCCGCACCAATCCCCCGTCGTCGCAAAGGGGCTTCAAGTTCAAGTTCAAGAAGCGGCGTGTCCGCTATGTCGCCCTGCTGCCCACCACCCTGACCCTGTGCAACGGCATCTGCGGCATGCTCGCGATCCTCCAGACGGCGATGGCGCTCGCCGCGACGCCTCACGACATCGACGGCATCAAGAAGGCCGGCTGGCTCATTCTCATCGGGATGATCTTCGACGCCCTCGACGGAAAGGTCGCCCGCATCACGCGCACCGCGTCGAGTTTCGGCGCCCAGCTCGATTCGCTATGCGACCTGGTCACGTTCGGAGTGGCGCCCGCCTTCCTTGTGTACGCCTCGACGATCCAGTTCATCAAGCCCGGCCAGCCCGAGACCTTCTGGCTGCCGGAGCGGCTCGTCCTCGTCGTCTGCGTCTTCTACGCGATGTGCGCCCTCATCCGTCTCGCGCGGTTCACCGTCGAGACCACTCCCGATGAGAAATCGCATCTCGAGTTCCAGGGCCTGCCGTCGCCCGCCGCCGCCGGCGTGATTGCCACGAGCTTGATTCCCTGGAACGGCAACGCCTTCAAGGACTGGCCGATGCTCTTGAAGATCGCCAATGTGCTCCCGAACGCCCTGCCGGTGATGGCCTTCATCGTGGGCGTTCTGATGGTCTCGCGCATCCGCTATGCACATGTCGTCAACCGGATCTTCCGCGGCTTCCGTCCGTTCGTCACCCTGATCGAGCTCGCGCTCGTCGCCATCTTCCTGGTCGCCTTCTATGAGTTCGCGATCTTCGCGACCTTCGTCGCCTTCGCGCTCACCGGCCCCGTGATGTGGATCGTCGGGCGCATCTGGCGCAAGCCGGTCGACGCCCAGCAGCCGCCGGACCCAAAAGCGGCGGCCGAAGACCCGTTGTTCTAAGGTTCGTCATGCGCGCGTACATCGGACTGGGATCCAACCTCGGCGACCGTGCCGCCGCTCTTGACGCCGCCATCGAGGCCATCGCCGCCACGCCGGGAATCGCCGTCACGGCCACGTCCCGCGTCCGCGACACCGAGCCCGTCGGCGTCGCCGGCCAGCCCAGGTTCCTCAACGCGGTGCTCGAAATTGAGACCCGCCTTGCTCCGGCAACGCTCCTCGCCCGCCTGCTCGAGATCGAGGCGAAGCTGGGGCGCGTCCGCGCCGAGCGTTGGGGGCCGCGCATCATCGACCTGGACCTGTTGCTGTACGGCACGCGTTCGATCGACTCGGACCGTCTGACCGTTCCCCATCCGCGGCTGGCGGAGCGCCTCTTCGTTCTCGAGCCGCTGGCGGAGCTTTGTCCGAACGTGCGCGTGCCCGGGACCGGCCGCACGGTGTCACAACTCCTCGACGTCGTGCTCGACGGACGCGGCGGCACGCGGCGCCGCACCGCGCGGAGGACCCGCGGATGACGCGCGTCATCGGGACCATCCGCGACATCCAGGGCTACGTCGCCGCGCAGCGCCGCCAGGACCGCAAGGTCGGGTTCGTGCCGACGATGGGCGCGTTCCACCGCGGCCACCTCTCGCTCATGCACCAGGCCAAGCGCGACTGCCCGTCGGTCATCGTCAGCATCTTCGTCAACCCGCTCCAGTTCGCGGCCGGAGAGGACTACGACCGCTACCCGCGCCAGCTTGCCGCCGACAGCAAGATGGCCGAGAGCGAGAAGGTGGACGTCCTCTTCGTCCCGTCCGTCGCCGAGATGTACCCGAAGGGCTTCGACACCTACATCGACCAGGGCCACGACGGGCTGCCGGCGAAGATGTGCGGCGCCTTTCGCCCGGGCCATTTCCGCGGAGTCATGACGGTCGTCGCCAAGCTCTTCAACGTCGTGCGGCCCGACATCGCCTACTTCGGCCAGAAGGACTACCAGCAGTGCATGTTCCTCAAGCGGCTGGCGGCCGACCTGAACGGGGACATCGAAGTCCGCGTGCTTCCGACCGTGCGCGAGGAAGACGGCCTGGCGATGAGCTCGCGAAACGCCTACCTCGGCCCCAAGCAGCGCAAGGA
>Ga0247727_10005680_pt1 | contig 25088 bp, 22 predicted proteins | sample WisWelCaveWW1625_FD_202498 | JGI IMG/M metagenome (GOLD analysis project Ga0247727, IMG submission 202498) | Biofilm microbial communities from Wishing Well Cave, Virginia, United States - WW16-25 | ecosystem: Environmental > Aquatic > Deep subsurface > Groundwater > Cave microbial mat | place...
AAGGACAAACAATACAATTGCAAATCCGATGATCAGGGGACCGGCGAATGCACGCAAAACCAGCAAATGGAGCTTGGGAAGGAAGAAACCACGATCCCGGATTTTTTCGATGAAACCCATCATGCACAGGCAGGGCTAAATTATCTAATTCCCGGCTATGCCATTCATTGCTTCAGATGCATATTTCACCAACCGTCAAGACCGGGAATAAATTGCGCTTCCCGGAAGCTAAAATTCAGCTTGCTTCGGCGCACGCGGAAAGGGAATCACATCACGAATATTTGAAATTCCCGTGATAAACATCATCATCCTCTCGAATCCGAGCCCGAATCCGCTGTGGGGCGCGGTTCCGTATTTGCGTGTATCGAGATACCACCAGTAATTTTCCTCGGGCATTTTCAATTCACGGATTCTGCTCAGCAATTTGTCCCCATCTTCTTCACGCTGCGAGCCTCCGATGATTTCGCCAATCCCCGGAAACAACACGTCCATCGCCCGGACGGTCTTTCCATCTTCATTCTGCTTCATGTAAAATGCCTTGATCTGCAGCGGGTAATCCGTCAGGATGACCGGTTTTTTGAAATGCTGCTCGACAAGGAAACGTTCGTGCTCTGATTGGAGATCACTTCCCCATTGAACAGGGAATTCAAATTTCTGTCCGGAATTTTTCAATATCTCAATAGCTTCTGTATATGTAGTCCGTACAAATTTATTTTTTTGTACGAAGCGCAGCTTTTCCATCACACCCTTCGAAACCCATTTGTCAAGGAAGTCGAGATCTGAAGCGCACTCACCCATCACGAAAGTGACAATTGCTTTCAGAAACTCCTCGGCAAGATCCTGGTTGTCATTCAGGTCGCAGAATGCCATTTCCGGCTCGATCATCCAGAATTCAGACAAGTGCCTGGATGTATTTGAGTTTTCCGCGCGAAAGGTCGGACCAAAAGTATATATTTCGCCGAGACCGAGTGCAAGCAATTCGCCGTTCAATTGCCCGCTCACTGTCAGCTTCGCCGGCCGCCCGAAAAAATCCTTTGTGAAATCTACCCCCCCTTCTTCGTTCCGCGGCAGTTTATCGAAATCAAGCGTTGTGACGGCAAACATTTCGCCGGCTCCTTCTGTGTCAGATGCCGTGATGACCGGAGTATGCACATAGTAAAATCCCTTTTCATGGAAGAACTGATGAATCGCGAAAGACAATGCATGGCGAATCCGGAACACAGCGCTGAATGTATTGGTCCGCACCCTGAGGTGTGACAACTCCCGAAGTGTTTCCATGGAAATCCCCTTCTTCTGAAGCGGATAATCTTCCCGGAACGGTCCGTAAACAATGATATTTTCCGGGTTGATTTCGGAAACCTGTCCGGCACCGGAAGAAGGAACAAGTCTGCCAGCAACGCTGATGCAGGCACCGGTATTGATGCCGGCGAGAAAACGATGGAATTCACCGCCGGAATTTTTGCTTTCCCAGGAAGCGCGGAAACTTTCGTCCAGCACGATCTGCAATGTAGAAATCGTGGAACCGTCATTCAGTACGACGAAACTGACTTCCTTGCTGTCGCGCCGCGAACGAACCCAACCCTGAACGAGCAATCTCTGCTCTTCGGGTTTCATACGGAGGATTTCTTTAATTTTTGTTCGTTTCATTTCAATTTTCGGTACGGTGGGCTCCACCGCTTGGACGGTGGGCTCCACCCGCCGCTGAAGCCTTCACCCCTTCGGGGCTCCCGATTTCGCCTTCGACTTTCATCTTTCTACTTTCTACTTTCTACTTTCATCTTTTTTTCTCGTCACAAATATATCCTCATTGTCTTTTTTCATCATGTATTTTTCCCTGGCAAACCGTTCCAGCTCGGCCGGATCGGTGAAAAGGGAATTTTTACGCTGGGTGAGAATCTCAACTTCTTCGGCGTAAAAGTTCCGATCTTTTTCCAATTGCCGGTTCTGACTGCTCAATTTCAATTGAGAAGGCAGGTTAAACTGGTCAAAGAACAACATCCATGTGCATGCAAACAGGAGAACGATGACGTACCTGTTTCGCAACAATCTCAGTACGGGTTTCCACTTTGCCATATTCATCTTCTGTATTTGAATGTTTTTCCGCCGAATTCACTGTGCGGTTGCAATTCATTTTCTATCCTCAGAAGCTGGTTGTATTTCGCGATCCTGTCACTGCGGGAAGCTGAACCGGTTTTGATCTGCCCGGAGTTCAGGGCAACCGCAAGATCGGCAATGAATGTGTCTTCTGTTTCACCGCTCCGGTGGCTGATCACGTTGGAGTATGAATTCCGGGTGGCAAGCGAAACCGCTTCCATCGTTTCAGTCAATGTACCGATCTGATTCAATTTGATCAGGATGGAATTTGCGATCCCCGATTCGATTCCCCGTCCCAGACGGCTCACATTCGTCACAAACAAATCATCTCCAACCAATTGTACCTTTTTGCCAATGGCATCTGTCAGCATTTTCCAGCCGTCCCAGTCGTCTTCGGCAAGTCCGTCTTCGATTGATGCAATCGGATAGCGGCTCACCCAATCGCTCCAGAATTCGATCATCGCCTTTGAATCCCGTTCTTCCTTCGTAGATTTTGAAAAAACATATTTGCCGGATTCCTTTTTGTAAAATTCGGAACTCGCTGCATCTATGGCAATCATGACATCTTCACCCGGACGGTAACCGGCGACTTCAATCGCTTTCAAAACCGTTTCGATTGCATCCTGGTTTGATTTCATATTCGGCGCGAATCCACCTTCATCTCCGACATTGGTCGAGAGTCCGGCCGATTTCAGAACTTTCTTCAGGTGATGAAAAATCTCAGCTCCCATCCGGAGGGATTCCGAAAAAGATTCGGCATTCAGAGGCATCACCATGAACTCCTGAAAATCCACACTGTTGTCAGCGTGAGAACCTCCGTTCAGAATATTCATCATCGGCACCGGAATCACTTTTGCATTCACTCCGCCGATGTGCCGGTACAAAGGAATTCCGAGCAGATCGGCAGCAGCCCGAGCTACTGCCATGGAAACCCCGAGAACAGCATTGGCACCGAGGTCACTTTTGTTTGCCGAGCCATCTGTTTGAATCAATATTTCATCAATCCGGACCTGGTCCAGGACGCTTTCGCCCATGATATTCGGACCGAGGATGTCATTCACATTCTCAATTGCTTTCAGCACCCCCTTTCCGAGATATCGCTTTGGATCGGCATCCCGCAACTCGACTGCTTCATGAATTCCGGTTGAAGCGCCTGAGGGTACAGCTGCCCGGCCGGTTGCACCCGATTCAGTCTCCACTGTAACTTCAATGGTAGGGTTTCCCCGGCTGTCAAGGATCTCAATTGCATTGATTTCAGAAATGATTCCCATTCGGTTATAATCTCAATCCAAAACCTGAAAAACACGTTAATTTCGTCGCAAATGTAAGACAATCTCTACCTTTCGGGGCGGTATTGTATTCACAAATGAACATGACGAAAATGATTATCAGGACAGCTAACGAAGGAGACATTGAAGCAATTGCCCGGCACAACATTCTGCTGGCCAGGGAAACCGAAACCCGGGAACTTGACCCGCTGACAGTGCATGCTGGTGTTGCAGCGATGTTTACCGAAAAATCGAAGGGGTTTTACCTCGTTGCAGAGGAGCCGGGCAACGATAAAGGCAACAAAAACAAAGAAATGGTGATCGGAAGTCTCATGATCACTTTTGAATGGAGCGATTGGCGAAATGCCAATATGTGGTGGATTCAGTCGGTTTACGTCCTCGAAAAATACAGAAGTACTGGTGTTTTCGGGAAATTATTCAGGCGAATGAGGGATCTGGCAGCATCAAAGGGCGTCTGCTTGCTTCGTTTGTATGTCGAAAACGAAAACGAGCTTGCGCAAAAAGTCTATAAGTCATTGGGAATGAGGCAGTGTCGTTACCAAATGTGGGAATGTCCGGTTTGATGTTACCGGCTTGGATTAGAGATTGAAAATCACCCCGGACTTCCAGGTTCGAACATTTGTTCTTTACAGGCACTTAATTATTTCAGAATTAGATCCGCCGGTTCCATTGATGGATTCCGGCGGATTTTTTCTTGTCTGATTATTTTCAGGTGAATTGAGAAATAATGAAATAGGTAATTGCAGCCATTAGGGCTGAAAGGGGTATCGTAAGAATCCAAGCCCATAAGAGATTGATCGTCACACCCCACCTTACCGCACTTAGCCGTTTTGTCATTCCGACGCCGACAATTGCCCCGGTGATGGTGTGTGTAGTTGAAACCGGAATTCCGAGCCCCTGAGATACGCCATACAAGGTGATGGCGCCGGCAGTTTCGGCGCTTACACCTTCGAGCGGGGTAACCTTGGTAATCCGGGAACCCATCGTCTTGACGATTCGCCATCCGCCGAGCATCGTTCCAAGGCCGATGGCTGCATAACAAGTAAGCGGAATCCAACCCGGGATGTGATGAATTTTCTGGTTGAGTTTGTTACCGCTCTGTTTCAGGTATGCCTGTTTGTATTCTGAATATTTCACGCCATCCGGCAGTTCAACTTTTTCCTTTGTAACGGCATCTTCGTATTTGAATGTGATTGCATTCCAATTTTCCTTGCTGAAATCCGGACTGGCGCTGAAGACAATCAATGCTGCAGCGATGATTCCCATCACTTTCTGTGAATCTGCACCGCCGTGACCTATGCTGAACGCAGCCGAAGATACAAGCTGCAATCGCCGGAACCACTTATCAGCTTTGTGCGGAAGGGATCTCCTGCATATATGCAGGATCAACACATTAATAAAATACGCTACGACCAAACCGATGATCGGCGCCAGGAAAATGAAGAGAAATGTGCGGATGATCGGATCCTGGTTAACAACATCAATGGTGCCGGCATGTGCGATGGCAGCGCCTGCAAAGCCTCCAATGAGAGTATGCGATGAGCTGGAAGGAATTCCATAATACCAGGTGATGAGGTTCCACGCAATGGCAGCAATCAAACCGGCAAAAATCACGTTGAGATCAATGGCTTCGCTGTGAACCGTTTTGGCAATCGTGTCAGCAACTTTCAGATCAAAAATCCAGAATGCAACAAAATTGAATGCTGCAGCCCAAACTACCGCCTGGAAAGGCGAAAGCACTTTCGTGGAAACCACAGTTGCGATTGAATTCGCGGCATCGTGAAAACCGTTAATCAGATCGAAGACAATCGCCAGAATGATGATAACAATGAGAAGAGTAAGCATGATGGTTTCAGGCGGTTTTGATCAGGATGGCTTCAAGGACATAGGAAGCATGTTCGGCGCGGTCTGTTGCTTCTTCCATCACAGCAAGAACTTCCTTCAGCTTGAGGATTTCCCGAGCTTTGAATTCGCCTTCCTCAAACAATTCCCCGATGGCAATTTCAAAAATGTCATCTGCCTGGTTTTCAATGTCGTTCAGTTTCACACAGGCTTCACGGAGTTTTTCACGGTTCTTCAGATTGCGCAATTCCGGCATCGCTCCGTGCAGGACATCGGCACATTCCCTGATGCATTCTGATAGTTTGATAATTGCGGTACCAGGGTTTTCAATCTTGTACAGTCCTATTCTCTTGGACGCCGCATGAATATGATCAATGACATCATCCAATGCCGTGGTCAGGGTCTGAATGTCTTCCCTATCGAATGGTGTAATGAAAGACCTTCCCAGCTGATACATCAAATCGTGAGTGACTTTATCTCCTTCGTTTTCAAGATCGCGGATTTCCCTGATCAACTGCGCCCTTCTCTCCGCAGTAGCACCTTTGACCAATTCTTCCAGTTTCGCCGCGGCTTCCGCCATGATCCTTGTTGATTCTTCAAACAAGGGAAAGAACTTTCTTTCTTTTGGAATCAGGAATCCTAAAATGTCTTTGAATGCCATAAAATGCCTGGTGGTTATCTTGTCCTTTGCCCGGAAAAGCGGGCAGACAAATGTAACCGGGGCTTTCCATTCTCATGTTAATCCATTGTTAAGAATAAGTAACCTTGACGGAATACCGCAATCCGATGATAGTGAATGCGATATGAGTAATACCTCCTTGGTGTGGTGTCACGTCCGGTTTCCCCAACACTTGTCAATCATGCTTTTTTCGCAAATTTGGCCGGGGCTGATCGTTCTCGTCCGGCCCTTCCATTCCATTCTTAACATATGCATAAAATATTGTTTGGTAATTCTTCGAAACTCAGCGACGCCGGATTGTTGATAATGCGAACCGGCCTCGGAGTCATGTTCGTACTCCATGGAAAGGGAAAGATGTTTGGCGGAATGGAGATGTGGGAGAAACTCGGAAAAGTCCTGGCGGATTTTGGAATTGATTTCTTGCCGGCCTTCTGGGGTTTCATGGGTGCCTTTGCCGAATTCGGCGGCGGAATTCTGATTGCATTCGGCTTGATGTTTCGTCCTGCTCTCTTTTTGATGTTCATCACCATGGTTGTTGCAGCCGCGATGCACCTGAATGACGGTGACGGTATTTCGGTAGCTTCGCATGCGATGGAAGCCGGTGTTGTATTTGCTGGACTGATGTTCCTGGGACCGGGGAAGTATTCTGTTGATGCATATTTGAAAAAGAGGAATTGGTTGCAAGTAGTTGGTAGCCAATCGTGAGATAGATTGCGTGAAAAGTTGACGGCGGGCTATGCCCACCGCTAAGTGCCTTCACCCCGTTGGGGCTCTTTCGATGCCTTTTGCGTTCGGTTCTGACAACTCTCTCTTATCTTTCTGACAATTCACCCATGTGCCTGACCATCATAGCCCTCCACGCTCATCCGAAATACCAATTGGTGATCGCCGCGAACCGCGACGAGTTCCACAATAGACCTGCTCTTGCAGCCCACTATTGGGAGGATGCGCCTCATATCCTGGGCGGACGTGACCTTCAGGCCGGTGGCACCTGGCTTGGCGTCAATCAAGACGGAGGATTCGCCAACCTGACCAATTACCGCGATTTCCGGCTGCCACAGAAACCGGACGCCCCTTCACGTGGAAAAATCGTTCAGGATTTGCTGCATCCTGATACCGACCATTCTGAATTTCTGTCGCGGATGCCGCATGAAGCTGACAAATTTGCCGGGTTCAATATCCTCTTTGGTACACCGGAAAATGCCTGGTATTATTCGAATATTTCCAACCAATCCTCAAGACTGCAAGCTGGAGTCACCGGATTGAGCAACCACCTCCTCAATACACCCTGGCCAAAACTCGTCACTTCCCGTCAGGCTGTTTGCAATTGGACAAAAACCGGCGGCGCAAGGCTCGGGGACTTGTTTGCCGTGATGGCAGACCAGAATCGCCATCCGGACGAATTGTTGCCGGATACCGGTATTGGCATGGAATTTGAACGGAAAGCATCGGCAATATTCATTTTGGATCCGGTTTACGGAACCAGGGCGACTACTGTCATTGGTATTGATTTGGAAGGGAAAGTGACCTATTTGGAAAGAACATTTGATCCCGATGGACGAATCCGGTCTGAAAATGAATTTGGCTTTCAGATCAGAAGAAATAACGAATCATGATCTAATTTTGGAGATATGAAAACCCGGTCTGCCTTTTTGGTCTTTTCACTTGCGATTGCGACACAGGCATTTCAATTCCTGCATGCACAGGATGAAAAGCCGCAATGCGATTGTCCCGACTTCTACAATTACCAGCACGACAACCTGGAGGCTGCACTTGCAGATGTGAATCCGGTTACATCCCTGGATCTCGGAATGCAAAAACTAACCACCATTGATCCGCGGATCGGAAAGTTTACAGAATTACTTTGCCTCGATCTTTCTTTCAACCGGTTCGCCAAACTTCCTCCCGAATTCGCCAATCTGAAAAAACTCCAATGCCTGAAACTGACAGGGACGAATTATATGGCGACCATGCCGGATATCCTGAAACAACTTCCGGCATTGAAATTTGTGGATGTCAGCGATCATCAGTTGTGGTCGGCGGAAACAAAAAAGAAAGCGAAAGAAATGCTTCCCGGTGTTACAGTTGTTACGGATTAGAAAAACAGATGGCAACAGAATCCAGGCAAACCGATCCCTTCTCGAAGATCAAATTCAAAGGTTATGGAGACCTCATCATTGAGCAGGGAGAGTCACATGTGGTTACGATCGAAGGCGATGAAAGAGTCTTCAGCAAGATCACAACCAAAGTGAAGAAAGACGAAATGCGGATTTCCGTGGATTTTTCCAATCCGCTTTGGTTCATTTCTCCGCCCAAATTCCAAATTATCGTAATTGTACCATCACTCTCCAAACTAACTGTCACCGGCGGCGGGCACATTTCATGCAGGGGACGGTTTGAAGCCAATGAATTCACCTTGCTGCATAGCGGGATCGGCGAAGTTGAATTCAACGTGGAAGCCGGAAATGTCAAAATTCAATTGTCGGGCACAGGGAAAATCAGAATGCGGGGACAAGCAAAAAATGCACGCATCGAAAACAGCGGAATCGGAAAAATTGACGCTTTCGATTTTGTCACCGATGAATGCCTGGCAATCAACAGTGGCGCCGGCGAATGCCTGGTATTTGCGATTCAATCCCTTGATGCAAGAATGACCGGAATCGGCTCCATCAGGTACCAGGGCAATCCGCAGAATCTGAAGAAAAGATCTTCAGGGATCGGAAGGATTCAGGAAGCGGAAAACCAGGGGAGTTTTTTGAAATAAGCAGGGGCGAATTGCAATTCGCCCACATTGTTTGGGTATTCGCCCAAATTGTTTGGTTTTTCGCCCACATTGTTTGGGTATTCGCCCAAATTGTTTGGTTTTTCGCCCACATTGTTTGGGTATTCGCCCAATTTGTTTTGCTCGGTTGCGTTGGTATCCACCGTCGGGGCGAATTGCAATTCGCCCCTACATGCAATTCGCCCCTACATGCAATTCGCCCCTACATCACCATCACCGATGCCGCCTTTTCCCCTTCCATCATTGAAATAAATTGCCGGAACAAATACCTGCTGTCGTGAGGTCCCGGATTGGCCTCGGGATGGAATTGCACGGAAAATGCTTTCCTGCTTTTCATGCGGATGCCTTCCAGCGATCCATCGTTGAGATTTATATGTGTAACCGCGACATCTTTGGCAGATTCCGCATCCACCAGCGAAGCAGCGAAACCGTGATTCTGTGATGTGATCTCTGACAAACCTGTGTCCAGGTTTTTAACCGGATGGTTAATTCCCCTGTGACCAAAATGCATCTTGGATGTGCTGATGCCGTTTGCGAGACAGAGAACCTGGTGCCCGAGGCAGATTCCAAACAAGGGTTTGTCTGCATTCAGAATTTGACGTGTGGTACCCACCGCGTAATCCATTGCCGAAGGATCGCCCGGACCATTGCTGAGAAAATAGCCATCGGGCAGAAATGTTTCCATCTCCTGGAAGGAAGTTTTTGCAGGAAATACCCTGACATAACATCCGGCATCAGCCAGACAACGAAGAATATTCGACTTGATACCGAAATCGAGTGCGGCTACTTTGAAAGGAGAATCCGGTTTTCCCGCAAAATAGGGTTGCCCGGCGCTCACAAGGGAGGCAAGTTCCAGGCCGGTCATATCAGGACACTGTCGGAGTTGCTTTTCCAGGTTTCGGGGATCGGATTCCTCTGAAGAAATAATACCGTTCATGGCTCCCTTGCTGCGAATGTGCCTGACAAGCTTGCGGGTATCCGGAATGGAGATCCCCGGAACTCCATGTTGCACGAGGAAATCCTGCAGCGAACCGTCAGCGCCGTGGCGGGAAAATGAACTGGAAAAATTTCTGACGACGAGTCCGGATATCATCGCCCGGCGGCTTTCGTTGTCGCTGTTCATTATGCCGTAATTCCCGATGTGGGAATGGGTATTGATCAGGATTTGCCCGAAGTATGATGGATCAGTATATATTTCCTGGTACCCGGTCATCCCGGTGTTGAAGCAAAGTTCGCCGGAAGCGGTACCTGATTTTCCGAAAGCAGTTCCTTCGAAAAGGGAGCCATCGGCGAGAAGCAGGATTGCTTTGGAACCCAAACTTCCCCCGCGCCTCACGACGGATTCGAATTGAGAGGAACGGGTTCGTAGGGGGGAACTTCGCCGCCGTTTCTCAAAGTTTCTACCAGGTCCTCGAATTTATCAGTATCGAGTTTGTGAATGACCCTCCGGTTTGTGACCTGCATCACGGGTCCGGTATCACAAGCCGCAAGACACTCTGCACGGCGGATCCAGAACAATCCGTCTTCACTGAATCCGTTTGCATCTGTTTCAAGGTAGGATTTGGCATGATCAAATACCTGCTTTCCTCCGCATTCACCACAGGTAAAACAAGTGCAGATGTCAAACAGGTGCTTCGGCACTTTCTTCTTAAAGTACATCGTATAAAACGATGCAACGCCGTGGACATGAGCTGCAGAGAGATTCAGCTCAGCAGCAACCAGCTCAATTGCGTCGCTGGAAAGCCAGCCGAATTTCTCCTGGGCGATCCAAAGGGCCGGCATAACGGCTGATTTCGGATCGGGGTATTTTGCCACATGGCTTTTGATCTCTGCCTTTTCATCGGCGCTGAATTCGAATTTTACTGATTCTGCCATGAATTCGTTCCGTTTTCAGGTGTTAAGACCGCAGCAAATTTAGAAGAATTGGAAGAAAAACGGCAAGAGACTACGAATTCGTAATTTTCGGCAACAAGGGGAAGGAAACCTATGGAATTTACTGTCGCTGCCATTGCAACATTCCTCGGAGGAAAGGTGGAAGGGGATTCCGGTGCGATCATCCGCGACATTTCACCGATCGAGAATGCACAAGCGGGCGCCATTACCTTTCTCGCCAATCCGAAATACGAGCCGTACATATATACCACCGGTGCGACAGCAGTAATCGTTGCCGATTCTTTCACACTCAGGACTGGAATCTCAGCCAGCATCATCCGGGTTCCGGATCCATATTCGTCTTTCAGCATACTCCTGGAAAGGGCACGGGGAATGCAGATCCGGAAATCCGGAACAGATTCACTTGCATTTATTTCCCCCTCGGCAGAAATCGGAGAAGAAGTATATGTAGGGGCATTTGCATATATCGGTGAACGGGCAAAAATCGGAAAAGGATCAGGTATCTATCCGAATTCATATGTTGGAGATGATGTTGTGATCGGCGAAGGAACAATATTATATCCCAATGCAACCATCATGCACTCCTGCCGGATTGGAAAACAATGCATCATTCATGCAGGAACGGTCATCGGCAGCGACGGATTCGGATTTGCACCGCAGGATGATGGCAGCTACCGGAAAATCCCGCAGACCGGAATCGTGGTACTTGAAGATTTGGTTGAGATCGGATCAAATGTCAGCATTGACCGTGCGACAATAGGTGAAACAATTCTGAGAATGGGATGCAAGATTGACAACCTGGTACAGATTGCACACAATGTAAAAATCGGAGCATACACAGTGATTGCCGCGCAAAGCGGGATATCCGGTAGCTCCTCTTTAGGTGAAAATTGCATGATCGGCGGACAGGTCGGAATTGCAGGGCACATTGACCTCGCAGACGGTACGAAAGTGGGCGCACAATCGGGCGTTTCCAAATCTGTCAAAACAGAAAACCGGGCACTGCGCGGAAGCCCGGCACGGGATTTGAAACAGCAATTGAGGTCTGAAGCAATGTTCCGGCAGATAGAACAGATGGCCCAAAAAATCAAGGAATTGGAGCAGAAATTGACTAATTTTGCCCCCTGAAAGATGCACGATAAGCAGCATACGATCGGCGGTCCGGCCGTAGTGAGTGGTGTCGGACTTCACACCGGCAAACAGGTCACGATGCGGATTCTTCCGGCAGCCGCACATTCGGGGATCAGGTTCCGTCGAACCGATCTGCCCGGGCGCCCGGAAATTCCAGCGCTTACAGAATTTGTCAGCGACACCCGGAGAAGTACGACACTGAGCAGAGAGGGAGCTACGGTACAGACTGTAGAACATACTCTTGCTGCGCTTGCCGGATTGCAGATTGACAATGTCATCATCGAAATAGATGCTTCTGAAACTCCGGCGGGAGACGGTAGCTCCGCGGTATTCGTAGATGCGATCCGCAAAGCTGGAATTCAGATTCAGGATGCGGAACGGGAATATTTCCATTTGACAGATTCATTTGTTGTCAATGGAAATGGTAAAGGGAATATGATTTCTGCTGCGCCGGGGAATGAATTTGCAGTAAATGTAATAGTAGAATTCGATTCAGAATCCATGGCCAACCAGGAAGCAACGATGAATCGAATGGAAGAATTCGAATCATCTTTCGCAAACGCGAGAACATTTTGTTTCCTGCATGAGGTCGAAGCGCTTGCAGATGCCGGACTGATCAAGGGGGGGGATATTGAAAGAGCATTGGTACTTGTGACGAAGACGGTACCCAAGGAACAAATTGAAAAACTTGCGAAACGGTTTGGGTTGCCTGCACTTGAAGTACGGGAAGGCGGTGTCCTCGGAATTCAGGCGTCTCGTCACGAAAACGAACCGGCGAGGCATAAGCTTTTGGACCTTGTCGGGGACCTTTCCCTTGCCGGGAAGCCCATCCGGGGTAGTATTACAGCCAAAAGGCCCGGGCATCAGATCAATGTGGAATTGGCAAAAAAAATCAGGACTATGATAAAAGAAGCTGAGATCCGGAAAAAATACCAGGCCAGCGAAGACGAGGGCATTGTATTTGATATCAATGCCATTCAGCGGATTCTGCCGCACCGCTATCCTTTTCTGCTTGTGGACAGGATCACGAGATTCTCACAGGATCATATCGAAGGAATCAAAAACGTGACCATCAACGAACCCTTCTTCCAGGGGCATTTTCCCGGAAATCCCATCATGCCGGGAGTGCTTCAACTGGAAGCCATGGGTCAGATCGGCGGCATTTTGTTGTTAAATAAGTTGCCCGATCCTGAAAAAATTTGGGTATATTTTGTCGGAATGGACAATGTGAAATTCAAAAATCTGGTTCGTCCGGGCGATACCATTCATTTTAAGCTGGATTTGGTAGCATTTAAACGCAATATCTGTAAGATGACCGGACAAGGATATGTAGATGGAAAACTTGTTTGTTCAGCAGATCTGACAGCAGCATTTGTACCACGCGACGAGAAAAAAGAGCAAACTGTCGCGGCGGATTGAGTATAAAAAACACCAGGAATTTGAGTAAGAAAAATCAAATCTCGAAACTTGCTTCAATTGACAGGAAAGCCCGCATTGGCAGCAATGTCAAAATCGAACCGTTTGCTTTGATTCAGGCAGACGTGGAGATTGGAGACGGGTGTTACATCGGCTCTCATGCAGTCATTCACAACGGCGCCCGCATCGGCAGCAATTGCAGTATTTTTCCGGGAGCTGTCATTTCGACTTTTCCGCAGGACATGAAATATTCGGGAGAGGCGACCACCGCAGAAATCGGGAACAATACGACGATTCGTGAATATGCTTCGGTGAATAAAGGAACCAATCATTCCGGAAAGACAGTTGTTGGCAACAACGTGATGCTCATGGCATATTCCCATGTGGCTCACGATTGCATCATCAAAGACCATGCGATTCTCGCCAATGCCGTTAATCTGGCCGGGCATATCGTCATTGAAGAATGGGCGATCATCGGTGGCATGTCAGCCATCCACCAGTTTTGCCGGATCGGCAAACATGCTATTCTCGCAGGCGGTTCCCTCGTCGGAAAGGATGTCCCGCCGTTTACAAAAGCGGCATTCCTTCCGCTGAAATACGCCGGAGTCAATTCCGTCGGGCTCAAGCGCCGCGGCTACGATCAGAATTCCATTCACGCCATTCAGGATATCTACCGGCTCCTGTACAATTCCGGGCTAAACGTCAGCCAGGCAGTAGCACGGATCGAGAGCGACATTCCGCCAGGAGAAGAAAAGGATGACATCCTCCGGTTTATCCGTTCCTCGGAGCGTGGCGTGATGAAGGGCGTAGCGTAGAATGAAAATAAAAAAGGTCAAAGTTCCAGGCAGGGAAAAAGATAAAAGACAAAAGACAAGGGAAGGCACCCTGAAGGCTTCTCACTTTTACCTATTCACTTTTTTCTTGCTTGCCGACTTTTGAATTTTCCCTTTCTTTTCCCCTTGTTTGCCGACTTTTGAATTTTCCCTTTTCTTCATTCCAAAACCTCCGGCAAGGTATGCTCCCTCCCCTTATTCTCTTCGCGAAGGTAATCCAGCAAAGGAGAAAAATATTCCAGCATCGGTTTTGCTGATAACCCGGCTCCCATGATGTTGTACATCAGTTCCTGCCAATCGGCCGTAGCGCCAGGCGTCATCATTGCAGTCAGAAATTTCCCGGCTTCCCTCCTGCCGAAATAATTCGTCGAATGCGGATCCTGATTCAGCAATTCGCGCGAAATGTAATCGTGCCACTGGAACAAATACACGAAAGAAAGAGCGTAATCATAATACTGTGCCGCATCGTTGTTGATGTGGGTTTTGGAGCAGGCATCGCAATATTTTTCATCCCGCTCTTCAGGTGGAACAATACCCTGGTATTTTTTTGCAAGCTCCCACCAGCGGGAATTGAACTGGTCGGCAGGCAATTCCTTGCTGTACAAGGAATGCTCAAATTCGGTCATCACTCCGGCGCTCCAGGGAATAAAAACAATATAATTCAATGCTTCTTTCAGAAGGATTTGCGTTTCATCTGACTTCACCCCCTTTGGAATCAGGTCCAGATTTTCCAGAAATGGTTTTTGCATGGCAGCAAGTCCCAAAAGGCTGCCGAAACCTTCATGCCAGGCCCGGTTTGCCCCTCCCCTCAATACCATCGGGACATCCGGATTGGAGTATGCCAGATAATAATAGATATGACCGAGTTCGTGATGTGTCGTTTCGTACCAGTTCGCGTTGGGAACCAGGGATTGCAGGCACCTGACATCCTGCTCCAGATCCATATGCCATGCCGAAGCATGGTTGTTCTTCTTCCAGTTTGCCGTATCGGGAGCCGGATACAGGCTTGATTTCTCCCAGAAGGATTTTGGCAGCGCCGGAAAACCCATACTGACATAAAACCGTTCTGCCTGTTCGATCAGCCAGGGACTTCCCTTTGATTTCAGCACGCTGTCAAGATTCACCCCCTCGATGCTTACCATTTCTGCCCAGTCTTGTCCCCACCGGTTGGAAAGCCAATGGGCCGGAAGGTATTCGGGGACTTTTTCGCCGAATTTTTCCGCAAGCTCATATCGCGCCCAGGTGTGCATTTCCCTGTACAAAGGCCATACATCCCGTATCAGCGATTGCAGCATGGACCGCATTTCCTCCACCGTCATGTCATAATCAGAAATCTGGTATGCGAAATAATCGTCGTAGCCCAGTGCCTTCACCGTTCCGTTACGCAGATTCCGCAGATTCTCCAGGCCGGTTTTCAGACCGGTTCCGACTTCTTTGCTGGTTTCCCAGACTTTCCGGCGTTCATCCAGATTGGCAGAAGAATTCAGAATGCTGTCCATGTCATTCGGCGTGATTTCACGGCCATCGAGCATAAAAGAATATCCATACAAAGCTTCGGTTTGCTTTGTTTCTGCTTTGATGCGCTGTTCAACCAGGTCCTGAACCGTTCCCGGATTGTTGGCCGCCAGAAACAGAATGGCTTCCAGCTGCCTCACCATGACGGGATCCAGCCAGGGGATGCCCGAGGGATCGGTCTCGCCTTCATAGAACAAGTACATTTTGGCGCCTTCGATTGCCCAGGTACTCCCTGTGAATTCAGCAAACTTCGTGCCGGCACGCTCCGTTTCTCCCGATGTGGCGGTGTCTCCTTCGACGATGCGGGTATTGGATTTCCACTCTGCGTTGCTCAGCGCGGTTGAAAGCCGCGTATATGTTTCGTTGTATTCCTTCAGGAACAGGTAAGTTTCCTGCCCGATGTCCCTTTGGGAGAATGCCGGTGAGAAATAGTATATGCTGCTGACGAATATGAAAATGGACTTTGCCATCTGTTTCCGCCAGAGCTTATTCGATGACACGGAATTCGACACGGCGGTTGAGATAATGAAATTTCTCAAACTGATCGCCGCGTGACTGCGGAAGATCCTTGATCAGCGGGTCTTCTGCTCCTTTGTAAACGATGTCGAATCGCGTTTCCGGAATCCCGAAATTCTTTGTCATGAATGCAACGCAAACGCTTGCGCGTTCTTTGGAAAGCTTCATGTTGTAATCTGTTGTATTCCGGTTGTCGGCATGACCCACTACCTGAAGCCGAAGGTCGGGATTGTCACGCATCAGGTTTGCGAGACGGTACAATTGCGGGAAAAATTCCTGCTTGATTTCCCCGGAACCAAAATCGAAGTTCACCATCGGCAACATCATATTGGCGCTCGCCGCCGGACCTCCACCGACCGTTCCTTTTCCGGTTTCGATTTTCACACCGCGAACATCTACCTGGGCGCCCGCATCTGTATTTTGTTCCTGGTCGAATACATCCGGCACGCCGTCACTGTCGCTGTCAAGTGACTTGCCGGATTTGTCAACCTGTGCGTCCTTGGGAGAAAACGGCTCTTTGTCTCTGAAATCCGGAATTCCGTCCTCATCCGAATCCATTGCCACGCCCTTCACATCCACTCTTGCACCGGCAGGCGTATTCTTTTCCATATCGCGGGAATCCACCACGCCATCGGCATCGGCATCTTTTTCATCTTTGCCCATTTTGGTCTCCATCATGCGGATGCGGTTGAGCGGCATATCCATCGGATTTGACCACCAGCGGGATTCTTCCCCTTTTCCAATCCGGAAATTGATCCCGAGGGATGTGAATTGCTTGTAATCTTTTGCGCCGGTCGGCGTATTGGTTTCCTCCCATCGTTGTCCGTCGAGCAGATCGTCGCCGGTGATCGTGATTTTATGTTCCAGCGCCAGGTCAATGCGGTCGCTGAGACGCAAAGCCAGTCCGAGGCCGGCTGTGATCGCCGGATCCACGGCAAAATTTCCTGCAAAAGCCTGTTGCGGCAAATATTCTGCAACGGATTCATAGGTACCGTCGCGGGTATCCCGGATCCAGTTCAGGACTTCTTTTTGTGCAGCCGCTGCAAACGATTCCGGGTCGTTAATGGCTGAATAATCATATTGCGAATTCGTCGCATCCAATTGGTCCAATTTGGTATCATACATCAGGAAACCGGCGCCCAGGAAACCGAACAAAGACCATTTTGCCGTTTTGGAATAGAAATTGAGATTGTTGAAGTTCAAAACTGCCTGAACATCAAAATCAATAAATTTCATTTTGTAGTTATGAATTACATCAACGCCGGTAAAATCAACCGTAGTATTCAGCACTCCGTTCAGTCCGGGATTGTTGGCGATACCTGAGCTTTTCCTCCAATTTTGTCCTTTCACAACTCCGCCGCCGGCTTCTCCGCGAAGGGAGAAAAAATGACCAAGCGCTTTCCGCACATTCAATGCCGCTCCCATTCCCTTTTCCACTCTGACATCGCCGGAAACAAATGGAAGACCAAGTTTCAGACCTACCGATGGATTGTCCTGCTTCGGCGCCGGGTAATTGGTCAGGCTGTTTTCATATGACCATTGCCTCATTTTGTTCTTGTCGCGGACGTTCGCGGAATCCTTGAGTTGATACCGGTTGCCTTCCTGAGCAAGTGACAAAACAGGGCAAAACGCCAGGAACATGAATCCAGCGAACAATAATTTCCAATGCAGTTTCATAGTCGGGTTAATGTTTCAGTGTCGAAATTAAGCAGGATTTATTTCTGGCAATACATTTTCAATTGATCCGCAGCCCTGTCCACTCCCAATTCCCTGGCGCGCGTCCAATCCTGGCAGGCACCGACAACATTGCCGATGTCATATTTCGCCAGCCCAAGCCCGTACCTCGCTTCACCATTCAGGGGCTGGCCCCTCAATATCGCTTCGAAGTCACGGATTGCCGCCTGATTGTCATCAAATTCATAATACAGGAATCCCCGTTTCGTTCTCAGCATCATATTTCCCGGATCCAATTGAATGGCGCTGCTCATATCGGACAAGGCCTTCCGTTTCCGGTCAAGTTTCAAATATGATTCCGAACGGGATACGTACCCATCCTCAAAATTTTCATTGATGCGAACCACTTTTCCGAAATTGCGGATTGCCGCTTTCCATGCACTCATCGCCAAATAACACAATCCGCGATGGTACCAGGCTTCAAAAAAATTCCGGTTGAGATCAATCGCTTTGTCGAAATCTGAAATTGCCCGCATCAGTTGTTTCGTTGCCTGCGAAACTCTGCCGCGGAAAAAAAATGCGACATGCAAAGTTTGATCCAAAGCAATCGCCTGGGTTTCATCTGAATACGCTTCGTGGAAATCCTGGAGATTGAAATTTGCCTGACCTCTGAGCATCCAGGCTTCGGCATATTCCGGATCGAGCTGAATTGCCTGGGTCAGATTGGCCACGGCTTCAGGAAATCTTTCGATCCCAATGCAAATTTCACCTCTGACTTTCCATCCATATACAAATTCATCATTGATGCTAAGAGCTTCATCAATCCGGTCAATCGCTTCTTCAAATTTTCCCGTAGCGACATAGGATTCACCCATGCTGAACCAGGCTTTCCAGCAAGCCGGATCCAGCTTCACTGCTTTCTCAAAATCCGGGATGGCCTTCTTGTGCTCGGCATTCGCAGCGTATATCCGTCCACGGGAATGGAAATACAATGCTTCGCCCGGATTCATTTCGATGGCTTTGTTGCAGTCACTGATGGCTACCTGGAATTGCCCAATGCAACTGTAAGCAAGGCTTCTGCCGAGAAAGGCATTGGCATATTTCGGATCCAGGGTAATCGCCCTTGTGAAATCGAAAACCGCTTCCTCGCAGGCATTGCAGCGGAATTTGGCAGTGCCCATCATGAAATAATCGCGGGCATTCATTTGCTGACCGTAAGTCGAAACGGCCGCAAAGAGAACCAAAGACAGCAAAAGGTACCTTTTCAAAACCCGGATAAACAAAAAGCGAATTCAGCGCATTTTATTGCGCAATTCCTCAAAAATAAGACTTTTGAGCCGAAGCTACCTGTCATTCCGGTTTTCATGTCCAATGAAATAGACAGCCAGCTTCTGGCGGAAAGGAGAATTGAGAATTGTCAATCGGGATGTGAGATCTGCTTATCTCAAAAGCATGACGTGAAAAGCATCATTCTTCCGGGAGTCAGGAATGCTCGGATCTTCTATGATTTCCAATACGAGATAATAGACGCCGGCCGTCGCTTCTTTTCCTGAAGTCGTCGCACCGTTCCAATTGACATGGGGATCATCGGTTTCGAACAACATGTTTCCCCAACGGTCAAATACAGCGGCATGATATATCTGTCTTCCCCAATAATTGACAAAAAGCAAGTCATTGTAACCATCGCCATTTGGCGTGAATACGTTCGGTCGCTCAAATGGATCGAGCTCGATCACGATTGTGGTATCATTGGAGCATCCGCTAGCCGGATCTGTCACAGTCAGAGTGTAAGTAAAACTTCCGGATTCATCGGGTCCCGAGCTGGCCGGCGTGACGACAGGATTTGGCAATAAAGGAGAATTGAAATCGTCAGGCGGTGTCCAGTCAAAAGTCAGCGAAGCTGAATTCGAAGGAGTCGCGACTGTGATGAGATCTACCGACTGTCCGGGATTGATGCGCTTGAATACCGGATCAACGTCAATCGCGATGGTTTGCACATTCACGAGGACGGAATCTCCCGCCAGCGGGCAAAATGAAGATGTGTCCTGTACCCCGGCAAAAAACCAGGTATTCAGCATCGGAGCAGCACGGGTATCAATCGAATCGGGGCCTTCGATCCAGGTTGCCGGCGCAGAACTCCAGCTCAGGTCAGCTGCCGCAGCAGCTCCGGAAAACAAATCCACCGTATCACCCCTGCAAATCATTGTATCACTTGCTGAAATACTTACCTGTGCCCCGAACACATCAATCTGAATTGAATCTCTTACATAGCAATCATTGAGGGTTGCATATGCCGTTATCACAAAGTTTGTAGATACCAGAGGCGAGACGAGCGGACTGGGAGCTCCGGCAAAGCCGATGATTGGGCCGTTGGGATTCCAGACAAAGGAATCGGCAAGAAAATTATGGAAACAAAAAATATTTATGGAATCGCCAAGGCAAATGAAAGTGTCATTGGACATGCTGTCAATCACCGGCATGGAATGCAGATTCGCAAGAACGCTATCGAATGCTGCACAACCTGTGCTGGTGTCGGTCACCGTGAGATAAAAATACATGGTGGTATCCGGGCTGGCAGCCGTTGTGAGTGAATCCGGATCGGTGACATATAACGCTGGATTCCAATTAATTACGTGTGCAAATACCGGTGACCCTGTTGTATCGCCCGTCAATGTGACGGGGTCACCGAGACAAAACTGCACGGGACTGCCCGCATCTGCAGCCGGAGCCAGGGCAATGGTAAAATTGACCGTATCATCGGGCGACTCACACAATACCGGGGGGCTTACATATCCCCAGGAATACTGATATGTTCCCGGGATGGCATTTTGCACAGCAGTATTCTGAAAGAAAGGCGAAGGAAGCGTCGGAGTTACGGGACCACTGATGAATTGCCATTGCCCCAATTGTGTCAGGGCATTGCCATACAGATTGAGAGGTGCAGAAGTACACAAGGTAGAATCCGGCCCGGCATCCGGGATGGTCAATGCTTCTTCGACCTCAATTCGCATTGTGTCCTCGTCCATACATCCGAACTGGTTGATGACGGTAAGAAAATACTTGTATTTGGATACGAAGGAAGGCGTCGTCACCGCAACAAACTGGGGGTTTGCGGTATTGTTGTTTGACAATCCCATTCCGCCCATACCGAGAGAATCGTTCCATTGAAAAAGTACCCCGGTTGAAGCATTCAATTGAAGTGTATCTGATGAACAAAGGTTTGTATCGTTGCCAGCATGGGCAAATTCATAGCACACCCGGACATAGCTATTGATGGAGCCGTTGGCGGCCGTGATGCCGGCAAGTACTTTTGAATTTCCTGAAAACACATTATTCACGATATTATTTACATATGTAATACGCAGAACTCCATTGTAATAGATATTCATGGTATTGGATGCGGGATCCCAGGTGACACGATATTTCCGGCAGAAGGGCGCGCCGCCAACAAGAATATCAACGCTTGCGCCACCCACAAGAGCCTCGACCGGTCCTGAAGCAGCAGTGGCCAGGTTGCCATTGATATGAACTGCCATGTGGTCGAATGATGTGTCATCCACTCCGGAAACCTGGTTGTCCCAGGTATCTACTTCGATCGCAACAGATGGATTGATCGGCGTGGACATGGTTGGCAAGGTTTGTCCGTATCCGATCCCGTTCCCCCCCCCTCCCAATGCCGTTGTTCCGGTGGACTGAAGAACGAAAGCAAATCCGTCAGCAGACCAACCCCCACCTGGAACGGAAGGCCGGGCGATCATGGTATGGAAAGTAATGTCGAATCCATTGGCGAGATCAACCGTATCGGGCGACCAGATCGCGCCTTTTTGACCGGGAAAGGTATCAACCAGCCTGTAGCAGTCTCCACCGAGAGCTACCGCATTGCCGGCAGTGACCATTTGCTGCGAAAAACCAAGGCAGGAAGCAAAAAGCAACAGGCTACCAGCGGCAATTTGCCGGAGGTTTGTTTTCATGAGGGACAAAATGAACTCGTTTTTCAGACGATAGAAGATAGTCATTCCCGCAAAAAAAAGAAACTCAGTTCATTTAAGGAAACGGATTGATCCACTCAATGGTCAGAATGGCTGGTCCAACGGCAATTGGAAGGGAGTCATTCGCCGGAAATCCGCCTAAATTCGCCATCGTAAGATGAAAAAACTGGTCCAAAGGGTTCTGCAAAGCGTACTCGGATTCGAATCTTACCTTTTCCTGTTTGCCAGGTTCAAAATCAAAACCCTGAAAAGCGACCGTCACGAAAAGGACTTTTTCCATTTTCTGTCGCTGATTCATGATGATGACAATGTCCTGGATATCGGCGCCAATATCGGGATCATGACGGTGTGGCTTTCACGCAAGTGCTCCGATGGGACCGTGTTTTGCTTCGAGCCGGTCCCGGAAAACATCAAAGTGTTGCAAAGGATCATGAAGTGGTTCCATCTTGACAATACAAAACTGTTTCCGGTAGCACTTGGAGAAAATGCGGATGAAGTCATGATGGTCATGCCGGAAATGTCATCGGTAAGAATGCAGGGACTGAGTCATGTCAAACATTCAACGATTGATGGATATAACAATGGGAAAGAATTCAAAGTTCGTCAATTGCGATTGGATGACGTGGAGGAATTGCAAAAAACAAAGATCGGCGCGATCAAGATTGATGTGGAGAATTATGAGCAGTTTGTCTTCAGGGGGGGGATTGAACTGATCAGCAGGAATCGGCCGATTATTTATTGCGAATTGTGGCCAAATCACAACCGAAACGCATGTTTGGAGCTATTCCGGGGTATGGATTACAAAGTAATGGTATTGGAAAATGAAAAGCTTGTTGAATATGAGGAAAGCAGGCATCCGCAACAAAATTTCTTTTTTGTTCCATAATCACCATCTGCCTGGACGCGCCGTGTCGCGACAATTTACGAAAACGCCATGCCGGGTTCCTACGTGAACAATCCGAATAGTTCCGCATCCACGCGGCGGATGACCACCGACAAATCCTCGGGATCGGACTCAAAATTCAATTTGTCAGAATCAATGATGATCAGGCTTCCGGCATCATATCCCTCAATCCATTGTTCATACTTCTTGTTCAAATCCTCGAGATAACCGATAGAAAGTCCCGATTCATATTCGCGTCCCCGTCTTCCGATTCTTTCAATCAGGGTTGGAATGGAAGCCCGGAGGTAAATCAAAAGATCGGGAGGATCAATGACATCAGACATCGAGTCGAAGAGGCGCCTGTAGTTGTCATAATCTCTCGGCGTCATTTTTCCGGAATCCCGGAGGTTGAGAGCAAAAATGAAAGCATCCTCGTAGATCGTCCGATCCTGGATCACGTTTTCGTCCTGACTTCTGATCTCGCGAATTTGTTCAAAACGGCTATTCAGGAAGTAAATCTGGAGGGGGAAAGAATACCGGGCCATATCAGCATAAAAGTCCTCCAGATAAGGGTTGTTATCAACGGCCTCATATTGGGCTTTCCAGCCAAAATGGGAAGAAAGACGGTTTACGAGGGTGGTTTTGCCGGCCCCTATATTTCCAGCAACTGCGATATGTAAAGTGCGGGTTTTCAACGAGTTGCGAAAATCGCTAAATTTAGGCACAAGTTTTCCCCGGAATTATTCACATAGGGTTCATCGAGGTAAATGTAAGGCCCTTGAGGCGGTAAGAAATCACCCAAATTTTCTTGTGAATCCGCCAAAATACTTCGGTTTTTAGACCTGAATTCTTAATTTGCCCGCCGGTTCGCACCGAGATTAACAAGATCCAATTTTCCCCGACCACTCCGGATCTGTATGTACCTGTTATGCCAATTTACCCGAATCAGTATAAGAAATTATCGCTATGAGGATTTCAATTTTACTTATCGCCATCCTTTTTTGCTCCTTTTTCACTGCATTCGCTACCCCCGCAACGCTTGAAGGAGACAATAATCAGGTTTGTCTGGCTGTCATAGGCAAATCAGGGACCTGCCCGAACAAGAGCTTCACCTCTTCAGGTTCCTTTGTTCTCCCCGGTCCCATCGTAAGTACTTTCTGGGATTTTGGCGACGGAACAACCAGTACGGCTGCAAATCCGAGCCATACCTATACCAACAATGGAACCTTTACGGTGAGCCTGATCATCATCACGGCACAACCATGTACAAGTTTTACAACCGATACGGTTCAAATCACCTGTACCGGAGGAGCTACCTGCAACGCCGATTGGAGCAATTCAATTGGTAGTTGCGCTGTATTGCAATTCACAGACCTTTCCACTACAACACCTGGTGTGGTGAACGGATGGGCCTGGAATTTCGGGGACGGCGGTACAAGTACAACTCAAAATCCGTCGCATACCTACCTGAGCAACGGAACCTACCCTGTTTGTCTCACGATTACCACCTCAAGCAACTGTACGATACAAAAGTGCGATACTGTTATTGTAACATGTATCGGACAGGCTAACTGCAACGCCAACTGGGTCAATTCCACAAACCTTTGTCCATCGGTGAATTTCACAGATTTATCAACAGCCACACCTGGTACTGTTTCAGGGTGGTCATGGACTTTCGGCGATGGGGGGACCAGCACCCTTCAAAACCCATCTCATACTTATGCCTCGAACAGCAACTTTTCGGTTTGCCTTTCGATTACAACCACAGATTTATGCACGCATTCGTTTTGTGATACGGTACAGATCAACTGTATCGCACTGGCATGTACTTCCAACTGGAGCAATGCGCCGGGATTTTCATGCGGCGACATGAATTTCACCGACCTGTCCACGACAACTGTGGGCTTTGTCAACGGATGGGTCTGGGATTTTGGCGATGGGGGCAGCAGTACGCAGGCGAGTCCATCGCACAATTATGCAAGCAACGGAACATTTACGGTTTGCCTGACGGCAAGCACAAATGCCGGTTGCAGCGACGTTTTCTGTGACACCGTTCAAATATCATGTTACATGGCGACCTGCAATGCCACATGGTCTGCCAATACCTTTGGTTGTCCGCTGGTGGTCTTCACAGACGCATCCACCGGAGCACCCGGCTCAGTCAATTCGTGGGCATGGAATTTCGGCGATGGATTTACCTCAACCGCCCAGAACCCAAATCATACGTATGTAGCCAACTCCAATTACACTGTTTGTCTGATCATCGGAACTTCTTCGGGATGTACTGACACATTCTGCAATTCTGTAAATATCACATGTATTTCGGGTCCTGCATGTAATTCGGATTTCAATTTCTCGCTTTCCGGCTGTCCTACGGTGGCATTTACCGATCAATCTGCATCTTCACCTGGGTTCATAACGAGTTACGCATGGGATTTTGGGGACGGAAATGGCTCTACCTCCGCAAGTCCAAGCCATACCTATGCCGCGAATGGAAATTATACAGCATGTCTTGTCATTATTACTTCTGACGCATGCACATCCTCGCAATG